>OGYM01000429.1_pt1 | contig 32323 bp, 26 predicted proteins | sample 1576491 | NCBI WGS metagenome assembly OGYM01 (sample SAMEA3541515, study PRJEB24748) | human gut metagenome | biome: human gut; feature: human-associated habitat; material: faeces | place: China | collected 2012 | reverse complement strand
CATGCGCAAGAACATTGCCCGGTGTGCCGAACTTGAACAGGCAGCCGAGGAGTGGGTGCAATCGTTGAATGCCGCGAAATCCGATTACCTGTTCGAGTTGGCCCAGACTATATACACCGAGGAGGAACCGGATATTCACCAGCATTTCATAACAATACGGCTAAAATACAAATTATCAACAATCTAACACAAAACAATATGTCGAAATTGAGTTGGGGTAAACCGACAGTCGAGTTTACCAAAAGTGAAAATGGCGCTCCCGGTGCGAGCGCATCGTGGACGAAGTTTCCCGAAATCAAGGAGAACACGGCCAAGCTGACGCCGACCAAAGGAAACAAGACCGAAGCCACCGAAGAGGGCGGCGACCTTGTAGATGCTCGCTACGGCAAAAACAAATATGCTTTCGAGTTGGAGGTATTCGTGAAGAAAGGCGATGTTCGCCCCATCGAGGACGAGGATGGCCTTGTCGTGGACAACTACGCCGTCCGCCTCACCCCGGAGGACGAAACGTGCGAGGGCTTCCTCATGGAAAACTGCGCCGTTTCTGTCGAGGAATCATGGTCGTCTGCGGACGGCAAGCTCCTCAAATATACGTTCGACGGCCTGAAACCCACGACGGGGAAAATCTGCAAGCCTTACACCAAGAGCAGCAGCGCCTCCTAACCCTGCAACCCACGCGGAGGGGGTTATACCTCCGCACATAGCGGGATGGAGCAGGTAGTAGCTCGCCAGTTTCATAATCTGGAGGTCGTTGGTGCAAATCCATCTCCCGCTACAATACAATTCACATTGATATGCCGACCATCGAAAAGAAAGTAGCAGACACCGTGCTACAAAAACCCATCGAGGAAACAATCGGAGGGGAAATATACCAAATCGCGCCGCCGAGTTGTGCAACCATTATCCTTGCATCGGAATTGGTTGCGCAACTCCCGATTTTGCAACTCAACCCAGAAAACATTGCATCTGAAACGCTGTATGTCGCCAAGGATTGCCGCGTTTTGGGCGATGTGTTGGCCGTTCTCATCCTCGGAGCAAAGGGGCTGACTGAAACTATCACCATACCTGAAACAGTCGAAAAAACGGTCGAAAAAATTGTCTATGACGAATATTTGTTCGGACTTATCAAGCGTCCGAAGAAAATCATCGTAACGGTTTCGGAAACGGTGGAAAAAACGGTTGTCGTGGACAAACAGGCTGAACTCGCTGAAAAATTGCTCCTCGATGTTGGGCCAAGCGAAATGCGGTCGGCGGTCGCCCGATTGCTCGACCGATTGGAGATTGGCGATTTTTTCGGTTTTACCACTTCCCTCCTCGAAATAAATCTGCTGCGGCAGACGAGGGAAGTGATAACGACAGCATATGGGCAATCATCGCCGGAACCGTAAAAGCATTCAACCTGCCTTTCGATTATGTGCTGTACGAAATGAGCTATGTGAATTTGATGATGTACGGTTCCATATTGCCGAGCTACGACAGCAAAAAGGATAAGAACAAGAACAAAGACGATAAGGATGAGATAATCAACGCGGACGACCCCGCAAACAAACAGAGAATCCGCCATTTGCTTTATGATTAACGAGAAAGGCAAAATATATTACGGGCTGGGCCTTGACAACAGCCAACTGCAAAGCGACGCAAACAACGCACGTTCCATCATCAAGGGCGTTGGTAATTCCGTCGAAGCAGAGGGAGCGCGCATTGATAATGCGTACAGGAAAATCGCAACAGGCGTTGCGGCTGTTTTTTCCGTACAGCAAGCCATCCAATTTGCCAAATCCGTTGTCGATGTTCGCGGTGAAATCGAAGCACTGAATATCTCATTTGAAACGCTGGTCGGTAAAGACAAAGCAAAGGCCCTGTTTTCCCAAATTCGCACTTTCGCCACCGACACCCCACTATTGTTGAATGACCTTGCCAGAGGCGCGCAAATGCTTTTGTCATTCGACGTTCCGGCGGAGCGCGTGATGACGATTTTGAAACAAATCGGCGACGTGTCGATGGGCGACCCGCAAAAATTCAATTCTCTCACCCTCGCGTTTTCGCAGATGTTCTCAACGGGCAAGCTCATGGGGCAAGACCTGTTGCAAATGATAAATGCCGGATTCAACCCACTTACGGTCATGGCCGAAAAGACGGGTAAGACCGTTGCCCAGCTTAAAAAGGAAATGGAGGGCGGTTCTATCTCTGCCGAAATGGTCGCCAAGGCTTTTGCCGATGCAACGGGCGAGGGTGGCAAATTCAACGGAATGCTCGAAAAACAGAGCAAAGGTATTCAGGGCCTCAAATCCAATTTTCAAGGGGCGTGGGATGATATGCTCAATGACCTCGGTGAAAAAAGTCAAGGTTTCATTTCATCGTCGATTCAAGGCGCAACCGATATTGTTAAAAATTACGATAAGGTCGGCGAGGCTTTGGCCGCCATTATTACCACGTATGGCGCTTACAAGGCCGCCATCATTGCGACCGACGTAATTGAAAAATCCGCTGCCACTATCCGACATACTGCCGAGGCCGAGGAGTTGGCAAAACTCCTTACGGTTGAACAGCAGGCCAAGATTTCCAAGATGGGCCTTTCCAAGACCTCCGCCGAATACGCGGAGGCCGTGCGCATGGAGGTAGCAGCCGAAATGGAGCGACAGACAAAACTTGCCGTCGCTACCAATGCGGAGATTGCGGCGGCGCGGGTTCGGTTGGAAGCCGCGAGGAACGAAAAAGCCGTAATAGCAGAGAAAGTTGCGGCAAGAGAGGCCGAACTCGCGTCGGCGGTGGCATCGGGGAACGCAAAAAAAATTGAAGCCGCCCAAACAAGCCTCCACACAGCACAGGAGCAATTAAATACAGCGTCCGTAACCGTGAATTCCGCTGCACGTGAGGTAAGCTCCAAACGTGCGGTGCTTGATACTGCCGTCCGCAAGGCCAACACCCTCGAAACGGGGATGAATACAGCGGCCCAGACCGCGAACGTAACCGCGACAAATCTATTGTCGGCGGCGAAACTGAAATTGACCGCCATTGCTGCCAAGTTAAATGCGGTCATAATGAAAAACCCGTATGCACTCGCGGCGGCTGTTGTTGTAGGTCTGGGGTATGCAATCTACAAATTGGCAACATACCAGACCGAAGCTGAAAAAGCACAAAAACGCCTCAACGAAGCTGTTGATGAATTCGACAAATCATCAACCAGCGAAATTACTGTCCTGAACATAATGTTCTCTCGCTTGCGGAAAGCCAAAGAGGGAACCGATGAATACCGAATTGCGAAAGAAGCTATCCAAAATAAATACGGCACATATTTGAGCAAAATGAACGAGGAGGTTCGGTTGCTCAAAGATACAGCGATGGCTCAAAAGGAATTGACGGCTGCCATCCTTGAAACTGCACGCGCTCGCGCGCAAGAAAAATTTATTGAAGAGGAAAGTAGCATTGCCAGCGGTAAACAAGTTGCAGCCTTACGTCAAATACGCGAAAAACTTATCAAGGAAAAAGGGGCGGATGTTGGAGAAGCAATATACGAGCAAATAAAATCAATGCTTGTTGCCTATCAAAATGACCCTCAAGACCGGGATGGCAAAAAATATTCACAATATGTAAAACTATTACGCGCTAATGGTTTAGAGGATATCGGGTACGGAAAACTATTCACATCAGCCTATACGAACTATGTATCCTCTGTGCAGGGATTATTAAAGGCCCAACGAGATGCAGAGGCATATTTTGGTTCACCCAAATCTCAAGGCGAAGAATCTTCTAATTTCGACGCCGCAACAGCCTCGTTGCATCAACTTATGGCCGAATTACCCAAGGTAACGAGCAAATTGACCGAACTGAAAAGCGCGGCCACGCCCGATGCCGATGCCATTACTGCGCAAGAGGAGCAGTTGAAAGCCATCAACACCCAGATTGCAGCCCGCGAAAAGGAACTGAAAGTCATCCGGGATGTCGAGGCACAGGTCAAATTGTTGCAGGATGAGCAAAAGAAATACGGCAAGGACGATGATGAATACATCGCCCTCGAAGCCCGCATCAAGGCTCTAAAACTCAAACTACCCAAAACGGAGGGGCAAGAAAGCAAAGCGGAAACCGACGCCGCAAGAATCAAGCGTGAAACAGCCGAACGCACCCAGAAAATCAAGGATTACGAGGCCGAAGTTAAAAAGCAGGTCACGCAATCGGAATTGGACATCGCGCAGGCCCGGATAGACGCAATGGATGAGGGGTTCGCAAAAGAGCAAGCCCAAAACGAACTCGCATACAAGCGTCTGCTTTTCGCCAACCAGCAGCGTGAGGCCGAAATGCTGCGTGCATTGCAAGATTCCCGCGCCCTTGAATGGGAAAACGAACACCCCAACGCAAAATCAAAGGGCGAAACTTTTGACCGTTCATTGGTTACGGTCGCCGACCTGACACCGGAACAAAAGGCGAACATCGCGGCATATTATGCTGTGGCCGAAGAAATACGGAAAAAAGCCAACGAGGATTCGCTGGAACGGATGCTCGCGGATTGTATGACCTACGAACAACGCCGGAATAAAATCACGGAGGAATACGAAAAACAGCGCAAGGCCCTCTATAATGACGACGGCGCGCTGCAAAATGGTGTTACACAGGGCAATGTAGATGAACTGAATCGCAGCGAAAACGAGGCTTTGAAGGCAGTTGATGATGAGTTTGCTCAACGAGAAGCAACTTATCTGGCGTGGATGGAAGATATTACGAATTTCACGCTGAAGCAACTGAAACTGGCACTTATTGAAGCAGAAGAAGCACTCGAAGAATTGGAAGGCTCCGGACAAGGTAACAGCCAGCAAGCAGCCGTTGTTCGAGCACAAAGGGCGAAACTCGAAAAATCAATCAATCAAAAAAATGCCAAAAATGAGCTAAGCCCCGGCAAGCGAACTATCAAGGAGTGGGAAGACCTCTATAAGACCTTGATGGAGGCTGAGAAGGAATTTGAGAGCATCGGAGATACGGTTGGAGGAACAGCGGGTAAAATCATCAGCGCGGCGGGTCAGGTGATGACCTCCACGTTGAACATGATAAATGGCATTGTCCAACTGACAACCACCTCGACAACCGGGATGGAAACAGCGGCTTTGGCATCCTCAACCGCTATTCAGACCGTCGAAAAAGCGAGTGTTATTTTGACGATTATTGCCGCAGCAATGCAGATTGCTATGGCAATAATTAATATGTTCAACAATGACGAGGAATATCAGGAAGAAATCGAAAAACTGCAACGGCGCATCGACCAACTGCAATGGGAACTCGATAACGCCGATACGCTCCGAATGCAGAATAACGCATTCGACGTTCTTGAAAAGGTGAAACAGGTATATGCAGAAACTAGAGCCGAAGTACTGAACCTGTATGCCGTCGAAAAGGCACGCAATAGCTTTCTTTATCGGATGCTCGCACCCGTCATTCACCAGAACGAAATCCTCCAAAAATCTGCTGAAAAACTGGCCGTAGCATATGCCAACATAAAATATACTGACGACAAGGTGCTGGGTGCTGCAAAGTACGATGAAGCGAAAAAACAGCTTGAAAACATTGCGCAACAACAGTTGCTCATGCAGGAGCAGATAAAAAAGGAGGATGCCAAGAAAAAAACCGACCACGGAAAGATTGAGGAATGGGAGCGCCAAATCCAAGAACTTGGCGAAGAAGCGAATAAAATAATCAATGAAATCGTCGAGGGCATTATCGGGGGCAGCGCCGCCGACCTTGCGCAGGAATTGGGCGACGCCTTTTTCGAGGCATTCCAAGCTGGTGAAGATTATGCCGAAGCATGGGGCAAAAAAGTGGACGATATTGTGGCCGATGTTATCAAGCGGATGCTTGTGAGCCGTTTTTTGGAGGAACCCATCGGCGCAATCTTCGACAAATACAAATCGAAATGGTACAAGGACGGAAATTTCATTGGCCTCGATGAATTGATGGAATCAATGGGCGGATTCGCCGATGATTTGAACCAAGTAGGGGCCGATTTCCAGACCATTTGGGAAAGCCTGCCCGACACCATCAGAGACATGATACCTGTTGATGATGACAGCGCCCGTGAAGCATCAGAGCGCGGTATCGCCACCGCATCGCAGGAATCTGTGGATGAAAACAACGGGCGGCTGACTGCCATTCAAGGCCATACATACACTTTGAATGAGAACGTCAAATTGTTAGTTGCCAATAGCGGAAAAGTTTTGGAGCACCTTGCGGGCATCAGGGAAAACACCCGAAACCTGCATAAGTTGGAGGAAATGAGAGTGGATATATCAGCTATGAAAAAATCCATAAGCGATTTAACAATCAAGGGAATAACCATAAAAAAATGACACCTGCGCAGGACATATACAGAGAAGCGAAACGACATGGCTATGTGTGCCCCCGGTTTCAGGGAACTGAAAGCTCGGAGCAGCTTATGCGGTTGTTCCTGACGCCACAGGGCATCGAATTCTGCCAGAAATACAACTTCCCGGACATCAACACCCTGCGCACGTTCCGAGGATTGGAAGCAGGACGACACGGCATCTACATCGACGCGGGGCATGTTGTGCTGCACAATGCCGAACAAGTCGCCTTGATTGGCGATACTGTGGCCGAATTGAGATACGACGACCCCCAAAAAAGGCATGAGGTGATTCTCATGCACGGTGCAAAGGCTCATGTCATAGCAACCGGATGGGCCGTAGTAGCCATAATCAATGGAGGCTGCGAAGTAACGACCGTAATAAAGGACAGGGCCAAAATATTATGACCGGACGATTTTACATAGACGACAAGGATGCATACAGCGAATTCGGCATCTTCATCGCAGAGGGTGGCTATAATGAATTGTTGTCTTATGCGCCGTTGAAAGCGGTTGAGAGCAATGATTGGCCGGAAGAGGACGGCCAAGAATTCGACCTCTCCGCTCCGGCCTTGGACACACGGGAATTAGTGCTCAAATTCGCTGCCCATCGAGTGCTGCGTGTTGGGGCTTTTGTGGAATTATTGTCCGACCACGCCTATCACACATTTGATTTCCGAAGCATTGGGCGCACATACAAACTGCGCCTTGCATCACAATCAGCGCTCAACCTTGCCGGACAACTCGAAACATTTTCGTTGAAATTCGACAATGATTTCCCGTTGCCAGATAATTACACCTATACGGAACCGCAATCGGATTTGGTCGCACAATCAGGGTACGAACTCGACGCCCGCAGCCTCGCCGAATATGGAGTTTGCATTCTCAAAGGGAGCGATGCGGAGATACAGAAATCCCCGGCAGTGAAAAAGAACCTGTTACAAAACCTCAAAGGCCAACACGGAGCAATTTACGATGACCAAGTAGTTACATTCCAAACTAAAGATGTCAAATTGAACTGTCTAATGCGCGCCAAAACATTGAGCGAATTTTGGCGTAACTACGATGCTTTACTATACGACCTAATCCGGCCCGGCGAACGGTTGTTATATGTTGAAAAGACTGGGAATATTTACCCCTGTTTTTACAAAAGTTGCTCGACAATCCAGTTTCATCCGACGGGCCGCATCTGGTTTCAATTCAGTTTGACATTAACATTCACAACTTTTCACGTAAAAGGCGTGGTACAAGAGTATTTTTTGGCCTCCGAGGAAAGTGCATACCTCATAACGGAGGATGAATTAAAGGTAGTGATTTTTAAAAATAATTAATATGGCAGATAAAATCAAGATTTCTGAATTACCAGAAGCTACCTCTTTGACGAACTTATATACCCTTGGGGTTGATTCCCGAAATAAAAGTGTAAAAGTTCCTGTCAATCTTTTAAAGGGGAATATGGGAAAAAGCGCCTATGAACTTGCCTGTGAACAAGGATTTAAAGGTACTGAAAAAGAATGGATGGAAAGTTTGCAAGGGCAAAATGGTGCGAAAGGGGACTCTGCTTACAAAGCCGCAATAGCCGGAGGTTTTTACGGAAGTGAGGCTGAATTCAACGTAGCACTTGCAAATATCAGCAACGGAGTTCAACATGGCAACATTATCATAACTCAAGCAGAACATAAAGTAGGTATCTTCGAGGATGAAGAATCCACCCAACACGATGTTTACGAATGTGCATTTGCCCTGACCGATTTGCCCACAACTGTTGGTGCAACAAAAGAATATGACCTATGTGAGGAACCATTGGGGTTTGGTCGCTACCTCCACGTTATCGGCCTCGATATGGTTTCTACAGACGGTAACACGTTTTTTCAAGGCAACTATTGCGTTGAGCGAGTTTATATTTCGAATCTACGAACAAAAGGTGTGATTAGGTGTGTTCGCGTAGAATCCGGATGTGAAAAAATCGTATTGCGAATGCGTTATATCAAGTACTGTGGTGATAGAATTCAATTTTCGGTAACACTGCCGTCCGGAACGTCGCCGGACGATGTAAACCTTTCCGTTGCCCCTCTCAAATATAATAAGCGTTTTGCTTTCACTTACACGGCCGATGATACGGTCGTTGGAGCATATTCCCGCATTTGGCGTCGTATCAATCGAAAATGGATTGATGATGTGGAGTTTTTTCATATGGGATGTGCACCTACTACTGGATATACACCAACGAACACACTTTGTATGACCGACGGTTGCGGAAACGACCGCCGCTTCGGATTCGGTGTCGCAATATGGCCGACCCTACGCGACGAATATCATCCAGACGGTCGAATACGTGACAGCAGCACCTCCACAACGAATATCTATATCACATGGGAGGAATTGCGGGCAATCCTCGACTTTCATGGATCAGTTTATTTTCACAACATGGATGAAACAAAATACGACAAAACCGACCCGCAACAGGTCGTAAAAGGGTTGAAAGAGGATAATGACAAAGCATTCGAGAAACTTGGACGCCGGATGAAGGTTCTTGCATTGCCTGATGGCCTCCAATCGTATGTCGATGCCGGAAGAATCGCAAATTTCATTTCGTTCATGCGAAGTTCACTTTCATATAACTTAATTCATTTAAATGATTGTGGATTAATACACAAGGCCGAAACGTATGGCGGCGAACACACATCTGACATAACTCGTAAATTAGAAGAACTCGAAACTCAACACGCAGCAGATAATCCCTATTGGGTCGGCATCACGTCCCATCGTGTCAGTCTTGAAATGATGGGGATGCTTGAAACTATTTATGAGAGATATGGTAAAGGTGGTGACGATAGCATCTGGGTTGCTTCATGGGATGAAGTGTATGAATATATTGCCATGCGCGAGGGTTTGGCTTATGTGAAAAATGTGTCAGGTCAAAAAATCACTTTCGAGATATATGTTCCCAAAGGCGCTTCATACTATTTCAGGGATATAACTTTTTTGTTAAGCGGGATTTTATCAACAGAGGGCGTGGCGATAAATCCTGAAACGACCTCCATAAAAGGCTTGACCTTCGGTATCAATAACTCATCCATGCTTGTAAATATTAATTTCAATCCGAGGCTTCTTAAATTGGCTGAAAAATACACCGCAAAACTTGAATCATCTGCCACACAAGAAGATAAGGATGATGCAGAGTATTTCGTTTCTATGCTTCTTCCTGATTTAGCAACTCCTTTTACTGCGCGCATCAACGCCGTCGTCATCGGGGTTCCAGACAACCTGCGTCTCAATAATGTAACAATAAACGACGGACAGGAATCCACGACCGAACGCAACACATCAATTTCTCTCGTTGTGACAGGAACGCCGACATATTATAGGGTGAGTGAATCACCGAATTTTACCGGCGCCGACTGGATTTTATATGCTTCGAATGTTATACCTTTTGTGTTGTCATCAACGCTCGGAGCAAAAACGATATATGTGCAGTTGAAAAATGCGACGGTCGAATCCAATGTATTATCAGCATCTATCGCGCTTGAACAATCCACTACTCCAACGAATATTGTTCTCAATTCAATAAAAATAAACGATGACGCAGCAGCAACAAATAACCGAAACGTAATCATAACGGTTCAAACAAATACTCCCCCCACACAATACAAAATTGGGGAAATTGCAACTCTATCCGGAGTTGAATGGACAGACTACACAGCAGCAATACAATATACGTTGTCTTCTGGAAGCGGGCAAAAAAGTGTATATGTGCAGGTTAAAAACGAAACGAGCCAGTCCGAAATCGTTATGGCACAAATAACATTGCAAGATAGTACTACACCGTCACTATTACGGTCTATTGTTTCTCTTGGATATGACTATACCTCCGGTATGACATCCGGTACCTCCGTTTATGACGCAAGTATAAACGCAACCAAGATAAGGTTAGGCAACGACGGGGTATCTTATTCAATTTTCGACACCGACGGCAAATCAATCGGTACAGTTGTCATTGCTGGTCTAAAAGGAACATCACCAGGTTATCAAGGCCATATAACAGAAAATAATACAGGCATCTATCCAGATTTGGTTTTAAAGAATTCCGCATATAAGACAGCAGCTATTGACGAAGCTGTTCTCGAAATGTCACTTCCCGCCGGGAGGTATTGTTTCAAAGTACTTATCAATATCACCCACGACGTTAATTTAATCAACGCTACATACACGCTTGAACACGCAGGAACAATCCAGACATTTGAAATGCTATCCACTACAATAGACAACTTCACAAATACGATGGATTTGAACCTCTCTGTCGGCAATGCACCTGTATATCTACGCATGAAAACTAACGACGAGAAAGCCAAAGTTCTTTATATCAATTCAATAGAAATTGTCCAACTTCAATGAAGATAAACTTTTCAGACACCTTCATAAACGTCAATATAAACGATGACAGCTACCGATACAGGGCCATCAAGGGCGAACACGCCCTGACCCTGCATTTCTCATTGGCGCAGCACGTCGAAATTCCGGTCGGGGCATGGGCGGAATTCGAGGGCGAGCGCTATGAATTGGAACAGCCCAGCAATTTCAAAAAGAACAGCACCCGGAATTTCGAGTACACATTAATCATGGAATCGGTTGCGGCAAAGGCAAAAAAATACAAATTCCGCAACCCCGTTGATGGGCGTTTGGTGTTCAGCCTTACTGCCACACCTCGTGAGCACTTGCAAATGTTCGTCGATAACATGAACGCACGAGATAGCGGGTGGATTATCGGGGAATGTATCGAAGCTCCTGAAAGGCTCATATCTTATAATCACGCATTTTGCATTGATGCCCTTTCCCAACAGGCAGACGAATTCAAAACGGAATACGAGTTTATTGGCAAAAAAGTCAGCCTGCGCAAACTCGAATACAACAAGGATAACCCGCTGCCGCTTTCATATGGCAGAGGCAACGGATTCCGGCCCGGTGTCGGGCGGTCGAATTTCGGCGATTCCAAGCCCGTCGAGGTGCTTTTTGTACAGGGCGGAGAGGACAACATCGACCCCAGCAAATACGGCAATAAATCGCTGCTTTTGCCCCGAAATGCGTCATTGAGATACGACGGTACGCATTTCGAGAAAGAGCTGGGATTCAACAACGCGATTGCTCGTTCATACATCACAGACACAGACGGACTTTCGATTCGGAGGGCAGACAAAGCATTACAAACGAAAGAGGAGGATAGCCTCGATTGTTCGCATATCTACCCGAAGCGGGTGGGAACTATCAGCACCGTCGAAATCGTCAATGCCGCCAAGAATTTTTACGACATCATTGACAATTCGATTCCTGCCGACCTCGATTATAACGCCTATTTGATGGCTGGGGAAACGATGACGGTTATTTTCCAATCGGGCATGTTGGCGGGAAAGGAATTTGAGGTTAAATATTACCATGAGGCCAAAAGCGGCAAAGCCGCCCGGCGTTTTGAAATCGTACCGCAAGACATCGACGGTCAAACCATGCCGAATGACACGTTCAAGCCTGTGGTTGGGGACAGTTATGCCGTTTTTCACATCGCATTACCGAATGCTTATGTTTGCGACAACACGAGCAAATCCGGTGCATCATGGGATATGTTCCGCGAGAGCGTGAAGTATTTTTACGACAACGAGGAGCAGAAATTTTCGTTCACAGGCGAATTGGACGGGATATGGGCGAAACAAGATTGGAACAACATCGGCGGACGGATTCGCCTCGGCGGATATGTCCTTTTCAGCGATGCCCAATTCCAGACGGAGGGTGTAGCCATTCGCATCGTTGGCATCAAGGATTACATCAACAACCCGCACAGCCCGGAAATTGAATTGTCGAATGAAACCGTCAGCAATTCATTCATTTCGCAACTCAATAAAATTGAAGAAACGGAAGTTGTCGTAGATGACCAATACCGCAAGGCATTGCAATTCACTAAACGTCGTTTCCGGGATTCGCTCGAAACGATTGAAATGCTACGCGACGCCATGTTGGATAATTTTACCAGCAGCATCAATCCTATCGCAGTTCAAACAATGGCCGCGCTTATCGGGGATGAAAGTCTGCAATTCCGCTTCGTGAACAACAAAACCAACCCCGTAACGGTTGCGCATGATGTCGCCTACAACAACACGACGCGCGTGCTTACCGTTCCGGCTGGTATCATCCAACACATGACGCTGGACATTGACACTATTTCATCAAGCCATGCCGCAAATGAGTATCGGTTCTGGGATATGCCCGCATTCACTACCCCAGCGCTCGACGACAACAAGAGGTATTACCTCTACGCAAAAGTGAGTAAAGCTGGCGATACGGGCGAATTTTACATCAGCGAAAAGGCGATTGCGATGGAAAGCGTGTCCGGTTACTATCACCTCTGGATGGGAGTGTTGAACAGTTCATTCGACGGTGAACGTAGTTATGCCTCGCTGTATGGATATACGGAGGTATTGCCGGGGCGCATCACGACCGATAAAATCGTTTCGTCAGACGGGAAAACATACTTCAATTTGTCGCTCGGTGAAATCGGTGGAAAAATCAATTTTAAAGATGGCTTGGTCTCCGGCATCATAGGCATTGGAAATGATGATAGCATAAATTCAGGAATGAGTGGAGATGGTTCGACTGATTCAAGTGTTAGAATTTGGGTTGGCGAGATTGCCGAAAATAGGACTAAAGCACCTTTCCGAGTTATTCACGATGGTAGTATGTATGCTTCAAAAGGGAATATTGGAGGATGGAGTATCACGAACACAGGCATCATTTCCGAAGAACTCTCGCAGGACAAACCCACCGGAGGCACGCCGAGAAAAAGCCGTACATCCCTGAACGCGGACGGAACAATCGGTGGAAATTTACTTAAAGTGAACGTAAAATCCGGTCAAGTTAGTTGCGATTTGTGGGATGACCCCGTTCTCGAATGGACACCCCGGTATTTGAAGATGCACGCCCGTGTTTCAGTACCGTTCGAGCCTACCTCCGCAATTATTCAAGGCGGCAGTGGCATGGAGGTTCTCTATGGCAAAGATGAAACAAACAATCTTATCATAGAGCCTACCACATCAACGACCTATTACGACCTGCCTACGGGGCTTGACCAATATAACGGCGTTACGCTCCGGATTTACAACCCTGCCACTCGTGCTTCAAGTTGGAAAGCGGCAAATGCCTTTTTGCGCTACAAATTGAAAAGCACCGATACCGCGTATACCCCTTTTTTGGGCAAGTACACGGGCACGGAATTAAGTCTTCCAATCGGGAAAATGGTCGTGCTTACAGGTGTCCGCGAGCAGGTTGATGGAGGAAGTTTTGGACAAGACAATTTAAAATGGTATGTAGAAGTCACTGCATAATTAATTCGTAAGACGATGATTGGAGAAATAGACATTCAACAACATACGGAGGCCGTAACTTCCGTAGCAAAAAGTATCGGCGACGTTGGAATGATGGCCGTTACCGGAGCATTCTTCCTGATTTTATCCGCCATCCTTATGGTAGCTTGCTTCAAATGGTTCAAATCGCTTATAAACAAGATAATCACCCAGCAAGGAGACGCAATGAACGACCTATTGGACGAAACACGGATGCAGAACAGTATGCTGGCCGACATATCGGAGGGATTGCGACCAGAAACCCAAATGCGTATCAAAAATACCTCGAATTGTTTTTTCGATTTGGCCGTCGAACAGGTATGTCGGATGATTAAAAAAATTCGAGAAGAAAACCACATCGTCGATAAAGAGGCGACAGCGCAGAAGATTCGAACGCTGTTGCGCAATTTGCACGAAGCCCGAAATAGCAAATTCGACTGCTACACATACCGGGGCCGAAAACTATCCGCCTACACCAATCCCGAATGGATTGAGGAGGTCGCCCGCGTCATCGAGCAGGAAATATACAGCCCCAGCGGAGCCAACAACGGGCGTGCTTACACTAATGTGAAAGCGGCGTACGATGACATCAAACTCGATTTTTATCACAGATTAAATAATTGATAACCATGACACGAACCCAAATTTTATCCGAAATCAAAAAGTACTTCAACATTGACGAGTTGGTTTGCAACCACACCCTTGCAAAATGGGGTGAAAACGCATGGCAATTCCTCGACACCGACTATCTCCATTGCTTGCTCATCATCCGTCGGGACATCATCAAAAAAGCAATGTATTGCAACAATCACGTAGGCGGGACATACCAGCGGGGATTACGTTGCAATATGTGTCCTATGGTGAAAGGCAAGAAAGCGGTTTACCTTTCGTCGCACCTTTTCGGTAAGGCAGGCGATTTCACCGTTACCGACATAACCGCCGAACAAGCCCGGCAGCAGATAAAAGCAAATGCCCAACTGTTTCCGTGCAATATCCGCATCGAGGGCAGCGTATCGTGGCTGCATTTCGATGTGTTGCCGCAAACAGGTATCACGCAAAAGGTGTATGAATTCAAAGCATAGAACGCCATGAAGAATGTACTTTTCATCATCATTCTGGCGGTGATGACCGCTTGTTGTCCCTGCCGACACCTGACAATTTCCACACGCGACAGCGTGCGGGTCGAAACGGTTGTGCGTACCGAGCGTGTTCCCGATACTGTATTCATTGAGGTTCCTATGGAGCGTGAGCGGCAAACCGTCCGAGATACCACCAGCCATCTTGAAACCTCTTTTGCCGTTTCTGACGCTCGAATCGACCCGGACGGGGCGTTGTTTCATTCGCTCGAAAACAAGCCCCAGAATCGGCCCGTACCTATCGAAAAGGAAGTGATATACCGGGACAGCATCGTATATCAAGACCGGACGAATACAGAAATCGTTGAGGTCGAACGCAAACTGACGTGGTGGCAACAGACGAAGATGTGCGGGTTCTGGGTGTTGCTGGCCGTTGTCATTTTCATAGGCCGGAAAAACATTCTTTCGCTAATTCGACGCTTCATTTAGGTTGAATCATGGCACTTTTGTGTCATAATTTCTTTTAAGTGAAGAAATTATTTATATTTGTTCTCAAATATTTGTAACATAGCGTTTGCTATTGTTTGAGGTCAAGAAAATCGCCAATTTCAAAAGGAATCTCATCTACAATAGTGAAACGCCTACATTTTCGTGGGCGTTTCCTTGTTGAGATTTCGGGCGTTTGGCGATGCCTCTTGACCAACAAGGAATGCCCGCGTTTTTCAATACATGCTTGTTACGAAATAACAAACTCCAACCGATATGAAAAAAATTCTTTTTCTCTTGCTTTGCTGTTCCTTTTTTGCATGTATAAAGCATCCTACTCCGAAACCACATGTAACCCCGGTTCTTTATGAATTCGATGTTAGTAAAGATATGGGAAACCTTTTCGATTTCACGGCTACCTACATCAATGGTGACGAAAAAATTATTAGTGAGCGTTTAAACTCGTTGCCTTGGAAAAAACAGGTTGATGTAAGCATTCCCTTCGATGCACATTTAGAAATCGAATTTGCAGCAAAAAAAGACATTCCAGAGAAAAAATCTTATGACGTCGGATTCAAAGGAAATATTACTCAAATAAGCAATCAAAATACTGCTTCAAAATCCAAGAATACCAGAGCAGATGCCGACGGCAAATTTCGCTTTGCAATTACGCTGCCGAACGGCACATCGCCAGATGATGTCAACCTATCTGTTGCCCCGCTCAAATTCGACAAACATTTCGCATTCACATTCACAGTCGATGATGCCTTTGAAAACGGCTGGTCGAAAATATTCCGGCTCATACATGGCAAATGGATTGACGACGAAGAATTCTTTCACTTGGGTTGCATCCCCACAACAGGCTATTATCCAGAAAACACGCTTTGTATGACCGACGGTTGCGGAAACGACCGCCGCTTCGGATTCGGAGAAGCTATTTGGCCAACCTTGCGCAATTTTTATGATGGCGTCGCGCACGGCCCCCGGATGCAGGAATCATCCACTACAAGCATTTACATTACATGGGAGGAACTGCGTATCATGCTCGATTTCGGATGTTCTGTCTATTTTCATAATGTGGACGAAACAAAATATGAGAAAACGAATCCCGAACAGATTGGTCTGGGATATATTGACGATTATGAAAAGACAGTCGAGAAACTCGGACGTCAAATGAAAGTGTTAGCGTTGCCCGACGGTAATAAAGCCTACCTCGAAGCAGCAAAATCATTTCCGCAAATAGAATTCACACGCAACTCAACGGAATCCGGCAAACTGATATACCTGCACGATTGCGGACGTCTGAAAGGAAAGGAAACCTATGGCGGCAGCAGTACTCAAACAGTGGAAAATAAGCTAAACGAACTCGCCACGCAAGCGGCCTCCGACAACCCTTATTGGGTGGGCATGACCGTTCATCGAGCAAGTCAGGAACACATGGATATGCTCACGCAGGTTTACAAGCTCTATGGCAAAGGCGGTGCAGACAACATTTGGACAGCCTCATGGGACGAAGTATATGAATATCAGGAATTGCGCTACGGCTCTTCCATTGAAAAGCGTGTCGAAGGGCAGACTGTTACATTTGAAGTGACAGTTCCCGAACGCACCAATTTTTATTACCCCGAATTATCATTTCTCATTTCTGGCATCGAGGGTGCTACGATAATACCTATTTCCGAGAATATTTACGGGTTGAGTTATGCCGACCGTAACGACAAAATGCTTGTCAATGTTAATTTCGACTCCGAACTTCCCAAACGTGCCGAAAAGTATACAGCCAAATATGAAGCAACCGGATTAGAATCAGACAGGGACGACGCCCGATACATTGTGTCGTTACTGCGTCCCGAACTTGCCGCTTCGTATCTCGCCCGGCTTGACCATACCGAACCTCCGGTGATACTTTCAAGCATTACTATCAACGATGGCGCAAATACGGTTTATAACCGTCTTGTTAAAGTTACCATCAACGCTTCTACTTCCGCCTCCTCATATCGCATCGGTGAAACCGCAGACCTTTCCTCGCAGACATGGCAGGCTTTCGATGGCTCCACCATTGAATATACAATCAGTAATGGATATGGGCTTAAAACTATCTACGTACAAGTATCGAATGGAAGCAGGCAGAGCACGATTGCATCCGCGACCCTCCGGTATGCAGATGTCCCAGAATCCGGCACTATCGACCGCGATGCAGTAAAAGCATACATGGATAAATATGACGGGTATACATTTACTATTGACAAAAAAATCTTAAACAGTAAATAATTCGTTTATTTTGCGTATCTTGTTATAACATTTCTTTCTTTGCGGTAAGAAATTGGCGATAGCTCACACTGCCGACGGGTTGGAGTGGGCTATCAATTTTTCGGGGGTTTCTTCAAAAGGTCATGCACTCGGTCATGCAAACAAAAAAGAGTGTTGAATATCAACACTCTTTGTACCCGGAGCCGGGGTCGAACCGGCACGACATTGCTGTCATTGGTGTTTGAGACCAACGCGTCTACCGATTCCGCCATCCGGGCAAACCTCATCCGTAGAATCGGGATGGCAAAGATAGTCGAATCTTTGCAATTTTCAAAGAATCCGGCTATTTTTCAAAAAAAGCCCTGATTTTTTTCGCCTTGGCCGGACCGACCAGCGCCGAAAGCTCCTCGGCCGGAGCGGCCTTGACCTTGGCCACGGAGCGGAAGTGCTGAAGGAGCGTGCGGATCGTCTTGTCGCCGATGCCTTCGATCTGCTCCAGTTCGCTATGGATAAACGCTTTGCTGCGCTTCTGACGGTGGAACGAGACGGCGAAACGGTGCACCTCCTCCTGAATGTGCGCCAAAAAGTGGAAAAGGGGCGAAGTGGGACGGATGCTGACCAGCACGGGCGGATAGCCGCAGAGCAGTTCGGAGGTCCGGTGGCGGTCGTTCTTGGCCAGTCCGGCCACAGGTATGTCCAGCCCAAGATACTCCAGCACCTCGTGAATGATGCCCATCTGCCCCTTTCCGCCGTCGGCAATGATGAGATCGGGCAGCTCGGCCCCCTCTTCCTGAAGACGGCTGTAACGCCGGAAGACGACTTCGCGCATCGAAGCGTAATCGTCGGGGCCTTCCACGGTCTTGATGTTGAAGTGACGATACTCCTTGCGTGCGGGTTTTCCATCGCGGAAGACCACGCACGAGGCTACCGGATGGGCCCCCTGCAGATTGGAGTTGTCGAAACATTCGATGTGCCGCGGCTGTCTGTCGAGACGCAGCTCCTTTTGCAGGGCGTTCAACAGCCGTTCGGTATAGCGTTCGGGATTCTTGATTTCGAGGTTTTTGAGCCGCTCGGCGCGGTAGATGCGGGCGCTCTTCTGCGAGAATTCCAGCAGTTCGAGTTTTTCGCCGCGCTTCGGCACCGTGAAGGTCACGCCGTCGAACAACAGCGTCGTCGAAGGCAGGAACGGAACGACGACCTCTTTGGCGAGCGTTCCCGCGATATGCTCCACGATATGCTGGATGGCCAGCGTCAGCATGTCGCGTTCGTCGCCGCCGACGCCCGTAGAGAGTTTCACCGTATAGACGCCCACGATCGAGCCGTGGCGGATGCGCACGAAGTTGCAATAGGCCACATCGTCGTCCGGAAGAAGCGAAAAAACATCCACATCGATGATCTTCGCGCTCACGATCACCGACCTGCTCGAATAGTTGTCCAGCGCGTCCAAACGCTGTTTGTAGCGCTGCGCCAGTTCGAATTTCAACCCGGCGGCGGCATGCGACATTTCGCCTTCCAGATAGCTCCGCACGGGGCGCAGGTCGCCCTTAAGCACCGCGACGACCATATCGACCAGCTTTGCGTACTCCGCTTCGCTCTGCTCCCCGACGCAGGGACCCTTGCAGTTGCCCAGATGATACTGCAGGCAGACCGAATACCTGCCTTTGGCGATCTGTTCGGGCGCCAGATTGAGCTTGCACGTCCGCAGCGGCACCACTTCGCGCACGAATTCGAGCACGCTGTGCTGCATCATCACCGAGCTGTAGGGACCGAAATACTGCGAGCCGTCGCGCGTCAGCTGGCGGGTGGACTGCACGCGCGGAAAATGTTCGCGCCGCACCACGATCCACGGATAGGTCTTGTCGTCTTTGAGCAGAATGTTGTAACGCGGCTGGAGAGTCTTTATCAGCGAATTTTCGAGCAGCAGCGCGTCGGTCTCGCTGCTGACGACGATATGGCGGATCTCGGCAATCTGCCGCACCAGCACACGCACTTTGGCGCTGTGCTCCTTGCTCTGCACGAAATAGGAGGAGACCCGTTTGCGCAGGCTCTTGGCCTTGCCCACATAGATGATCGTCCCGGAGCGGTCCACGAACTGGTAGACGCCCGGTGACAGCGGCAGCATCGCCACCTGTTCCCTGAGGTTGTTTTTTCCGGTTTCGGCCATAACGACAATAGCAACGCAAATGTAACAAATATTTCGCAAAACCCGCAGATGCACCCCTGAAGCCCGTCAGAGGACGATATAGCGGGCCGATTTGTCCGCTCCGCTGACGAATTTGTCCAATTCTTTGGTTTATTCGTCGGAACGGCATATATTTGCAATCCAATGCAAACACCCTCAAAACTATGAGATTGATTTTACCACTGTTTCTGTTCGGTATGCTCGTAACTTCGTGTATCGACAACAATTACGATCTGTCGGAAATCGACACGGACGGCGTCGTCATCGGCGACGAATTCCGGCTGCCGCTGGCTACGGTCACCGTCAGCATGAGCGAACTGAGCAAGGAAGGCACCGACATCAAAGCCCTCTTCGACGAAGCCGATATCTGGCTGCCATCGCCGCTGCCCGCAGGCGGAAAATACGTGGATCTTCAGAAGATTCAGCACACCCCGTCCTATATCGACGAGCTGCTCGACGAACTGATCGAACAAATGAAGAGGTCCGACGCCAAAATCAACGCCGTGGCGGATCTGCTCTATGACAAGTATCTCGGCACGTTCCTGCCCCTGCTTCCGCCGAACACGGACCCGAAAGATTTCAAGCAGGTATTCATCACGATGTTCCGCGCTACCACGGGATTGCAGGAGGAGCTGGCCGGCGAGGTCCGAGATTTGGCCGGCAGCTACCTGACGGATCTGAAAATCGAAGACGTAACCTACGACCTCGGCAGGATCGACCTCGGCAGCGACGTGGTGGACATGCTGGCCGACAACCTCGATCCGAAGGGCACGGCAAATCCCAAAAACACGCTGGACATCTACGGCGAAATCATCAGCGCACTGCCTGTCAGCCTGCAGTTCAGCCCCCGATTCTACCCCACGGAGGTGGAGTTCGACATACGCGTCGAACCCAACGTAAAGACCGAGATCGGCGAGACGCGGCTCCACGAGAACGACCTGCGCCAGATCATCGACGGCACGGAGATCATCCTCCCCGTCAAACTGGAGAAATATTTCCCCGGCTCCGGATTCACGCCCGACCAGAAAATCGTCATCGCACTGCGTCTTGTCAAGCGCGGCGGTCTGAAACTCAACCTCTAACCCGGCACCGCACATGAAAAAAACATACGCTTTTCTCGCAACGCTGCTGCTGGCATCAGGCGTTGCCGCCCAGAACCCGACGGCTTACTTCATGGAGGGAACGACCTTCCGCAGCCAGTTCAACCCGGCTTTCGCACCGCTGCGCGGCTATGTCAACATTCCCGGTCTGGGCGGCATCGACATCAACGCCAGCGGCAATCTGGCCGTGGACAAACTGCTCTATCCCCGCAACGGGAAACTGGTCACGCTGCTCGACGAAGCCGTTTCGACCCGACAGGCGCTTTCGGGACTCAAGGCCGACAACCTGCTGGGCATCGACACCCGCGTGAACCTCATCGGCTTCGGCGCCTTCACGCGCAACCACAAGAATTTCTGGTCGTTCGACCTCAACGCCCGCGCAACCGCCGACGCTACGCTGCCCTACTCGCTCTTCGCATTCCTCAAGGAAGGCACGGGCAGCGACATCCACAACATCGGGCTCACGGCCGACAGCTACCTCGAAGCGGCCTTCAGCTACTCGTTTCCGCTGCTCAACGACCGGCTTTACATCGGTGTCCGCGGCAAATTCCTCGTCGGAGCCGCCCGCGCCCGCATGTACTTCACCCGATTCAACGTGACGCACGGAGAAGAGGAGTGGCGGATCGACGCCGCAGGCGGACTCGACATCACCGCCGCCGGTCTCGACGTCACGACCAAGCGCAACGACGCCGGCGAGGAGGTTTACAAGCTGGACGACATCGACTTCAAACCCACGTCGCCCGCAGGCTACGGCTTCGCCGTCGATCTGGGCGCCACGTACGACATCCTGCCCAACCTGCAGGCGTCGCTGGCCGTAAACGATCTGGGATTCATCGGCTGGAGCAAGAAGAAAAACGTCACGGGCTTCTCGTCGAAAGAGCTTTCGTTCACGGGCGTCAACGTCACGGAGGACGGCACCGAATCGCCCGATTTCGACATCGACGTGCTGGAATTTCACAAAGGAGCGCCCCAAAGCGTGTCGCGCATGCTGCGCGCAACGATCAACGCCGGGCTCGAATACGAAGTATGGCGCCACAAAATCGGCATCGGACTGTTGTATTCGGCCCGTTTCTGGGAGTACAAGACCTTTCACAACATCACCGGTTCGGTCAATTTCCACCCGATCCGCTGGTTCACGCTCACGGGAAGCTACTCGGTGATCGACAATCGCGGCGGCGCCGTGGGGCTGGGACTCAACCTCTGCCCCAGCTGGATCAACTTCTTCATCGGCACGGACGTCCTGATAACCAAACACACGCCGCAGTTCGTACCCGTCAGACAGAGCATCATGCACGTCACGCTCGGCATCGGCGTTCCGATCGGCAAACGCAGCCACCGCATCCCGGCCTACGTCTACGGCAAGGACAGACGTTAGACCCGGACTAAACACATGACACGAAAACGTCCCGACAGCAAGGCCGGGACGTTTTTATTTACAGCCGCGGAAAAAACCGGCAAAACAAGCCGTAAAGTCAGCCCATATACGAGAAAACAATAAGCCCCGATGCCCAAACAGTCCGCCCGTTTCCATATTTTAGGCGCACGAATACCACTTTCGGTCAAGGGCATTGCAATTTCAGAAACTTTATTTACCTTTGTAGTGCAGAGAATCATAAAAAATCCTCCGGGGACAAAAAGTTGCGTCCGTCCTCAGAGGATATCCGCGTCATAAAAACCATTGCGACGGCCCTCAAATCTGTGTGAAGTTGCGTCACTACTTTTGAATTCTTCAAAATTCGGGCCGTCGCAATCTTTTCTTTTTCCCAACAAAGATCATGCCACAACGGCCCGGTTTTCCCGGTTTCCGGCAGAAGACATCCTTTATCCGGCGACGACCATATGCTGTTCGAGCGCGGCGCGTGCCGCCAAACGGCCGGCTTCGACGATCTCGCGCGCACGGTAGAATTCGAAAATTCCGAAACGGTCCGCCGGCATTTCGATCAGCAGGTCGGGTTTGTAAATCTTGCACATCAGGCGTGCGATATGCTGCTGCATGATCTCCGACGAAGCGGTTATCACCTTATAATAATTCAGCGAGGAGTTGACCCGCGCGGCCATCTCGTCGGAAAACGGTGCGCTCACGTCCACGGCGACCAGCACGTCGCCCGGCTCACGGCGAACGCGGTTCAGCGGAAGCGGATTGACCGTACCGCCGTCCACCAGCACCATATTGCCCCGGCGGACGGGCCGGAAAACCGAAGGGATCGAAATCGAAGCCCGGATGGCGTCGTACAGCCCGCCCCGGTCGAGCACGACCTCGCGCCCGGTCAGCAGGTCGGCCGCCACGGCCGCAAAAGGCAGCGGCATCTGTTCGATCTTCACGTCGGGCACCAGCTCCTTCATGGCGCCGATCACGCGGTTCCCCTTCACGAGACCTTCGGTGCTCAGCGCAAAATCGACCAAACTGAAAACCTTGTATTTATCGAGCGTGTACATCCACTCCTTGAATGCTTCGAGGTGTCCCGAAGCATACATGCCGCCGACCAGCGCCCCCATCGAAGTTCCTGCCACGGCATGCACTTCGAATCCCTGACTCTCCAACTCCTCGATAGCCCCGATGTGGGCCACTCCACGCGCTCCGCCGCCGGCCAGCACCAGCGCCGCTCTTCTTTTTTCCATAAAATCAATTGTCGTTATTAATCCGTTCGCGAACTTTGCTCCACGCATGCGTATCGAACAGACAGCTTGCACGCATCATGCCGCACATCTCCCGAAAGCGGGACATCGGAACTACGAAGCTCAAAACATCCGGCTCCACCCACGGGCGTACCGACGGATCGAAAAGGCCCAGAAAACACCTCCTGCCGCCGTTGCGGTTCTCCTGCACGGCCTGCGCCACGACCGAGCTGCACCCCGACCCGAAGGGCGACGCCACGGCGTCCGCCGCATTGTTGTCGAACGTCGCCCACGTCACCAGTCCCGCCAGCGCATCGGGCGCCGCGAAAAAGAGGACTCCCTCCGCTCCGTCGAACGTCTCCGCAACGTCCGCCCGCACGAATTCGAGCCACGCCTTCGGCGCGGGACGCAGGTCGAGAGCGGCGATGAACTCCAGCACCATTTCGGGCGTCCGCTTATAGCGCTCCTTGAGCGACACGAACTGCGGAACGAATTCGGGCATCGGGCTGAATCCCGTGTAGAACTTCCCGCCCCCGCAGCCGATATTGCCGGCATTCAGACTCACGGGCAGCCCCCGGCGCGCTTCGGCCAGCGCCTTAAAGAAACAGCCTCCGACCTTTTCGACCGGGCGCATCGGACTGTCCGTATAGCGGAACAGCAGGGGCAGTTCGGGCCGTTCGCCGAAAGCCTCCCTGTAGGCGGCGGTAAATTCTTTCACATCCATATCTCTTCAATCATTGGTGACAACGTAATCCATAAAAACGTCGTGCGGCTCGACGGGCAGTTCCCCGACCAGCTGATGCGCATAGCAGACTCCGGCCTTCACGCCCCGGAAACCCGGCTGCGACAGGTATTTGTCGTAATATCCCCGGCCGCGGCCCATACGCGCTCCGGCGGCGGTAAAAGCCACTCCCGGAACGACGATGAAGTCGATTTCCGCCGGATCGCACGGCCGCTCCGCAACCGACGGCTCGGCGATTCCGAAAGCGCCCCGGCACAGCTCTCCGGGCGCATAGTCGTAAAACCGCATCGCATCGCCCTCGACCCGCGGCACGACGATGCGCTTCGCGGCGCTCCACCGCGCCAGCGCGGCACCGGTCTGCGGCTCGTCGGGCAGCGCGCAGAAAAACGCCGCGCAGCGGGCCGCCGAAAATCCGGGCAGACGCTCCACCCGGCCGAAGATGCGTTCCGACGCCGCGTCACGCTCTTCGGAAGAGAGCGAGAGGTTCCGTTTTTTCATCGCAGCGCGCAGTTCTTTCTTGGTCATAAAATCCCACCTTTTCGGCCTAAAATTCCCGCCCGTTTCTATTGTTATTCTGCAAACAATGGCTATCTTTGCGTCCGGGAACACAAAACTTTAACAAATATAAACAAATTTAAATCATTATGAGCTGTTTTTTATCTAATTCCTCGCTGGGCAAGAAGTTAGTGATGAGCGTAACGGGGTGTTTCCTCGTGCTCTTTATTCTCTTCCACATGTCCATGAACATTGTGGCGATCATCTCGCCTGAGGCTTACAACATGATCTGCGCGCTGCTCGGAGCCAACTGGTACGCTCTGGCCGGCACCGCAGTGCTGGCGGCAGGCGTCGTCGTGCACTTCATCTACGCGGTCATCCTCACCATGGAGAACCTCAAGGCGCGCGGCAGTCAGCGCTACGCTGTGACGGTAGTCGAACCGGGCGTATCGTGGGCGTCGAAAAACATGCTCGTACTGGGCTTCATCATTCTGGGCGGTCTGGCGCTCCACCTCTTCAACTTCTGGGCTAAAATGCAGCTCGTGGAGGTATTGGGCGGCCACGAGAACTCGCTCGGACTCCATCCGGCGGACGGCGCTTCGCTGATCGCCTACACCTTCTCGCAGTGGTATTACGTGGTGATCTACCTCGTGTGGTTCTTCGCCCTCTGGTTCCACCTCACGCACGGCGTATGGTCGATGTTCCAGACCGTGGGATGGGCCAACGACACGTGGTATCCCCGCCTGAAGTGCATCGCCAACATCGTGGCGACGGTCATCTTCCTCGGCTTCGCCGCCGTTGTGGTGATCTACTTCATCAAGAGTGTCTGCCCCTGCTGCGCAGGCGCCTGCTAACCGATTATCCAGAACAATAAACACACAACAGATATGGCTTTCAAATTAGATGCTAAAATTCCTGCCGGCGCTCTCGCAGAAAAGTGGAGCAACCATAAGGCAGCTATCAAGGTCGTAAGCCCCGCAAACAAGCGCAAGCTCGACATCATCATCGTCGGAACGGGTCTGGGCGGTGCATCCGCAGCCGCTTCGCTCGGCGAACTGGGATATAACGTAAAGGTATTCTGCATTCAGGATTCGCCCCGCCGCGCGCACTCGATCGCCGCGCAGGGCGGTATCAACGCCGCGAAGAACTACCAGAACGACAACGACTCGGTATACCGTCTCTTCTACGACACGATCAAGGGCGGCGACTACCGCGCCCGCGAAGCCAACGTCTACCGCATGGCCGAAGTCGCCAACCTGATCATCGACCAGTGCGTGGGACAGGGCGTGCCTTTCGCCCGCGAATACGGCGGCCTGCTGGCCAACCGTTCGTTCGGCGGCGCGCAGGTTTCGCGTACGTTCTACGCCCGCGGCCAGACGGGTCAGCAGCTCCTGCTGGGCGCCTACTCGGTACTCAACAAGGAGATCGCCGCCGGCACGGTGAAGAGCTATCCCCGTCACGAGATGCTCGACATCGTCGTGGAGGACGGCGAAGCCAAGGGCATCATCGCCCGCAACCTCGTCACCGGTGAGATCGAGCGCCACGGCGCACACGCCGTCGTGATCGCAACGGGCGGATACGGCAACGTATTCTTCCTCTCGACCAACGCCATGGCGTCGAACGGCTCGGCCGCGTTCCAGTGCTACCGCAAGGGCGCAGGCTTCGCCAACCCCTGCTTCACGCAGATCCACCCCACCTGCATCCCGGTTCACGGCGACCAGCAGTCGAAACTGACGCTGATGTCGGAGTCGCTGCGCAACGACGGCCGCATCTGGGTTCCCAAGAAACTCGAAGACGTGAAAGCGCTGCGTTCGGGCGCCAAGAAGCCGTCGGACATCGCCGAAGAGGACCGCGACTACTATCTGGAGCGCCGCTACCCGGCCTTCGGCAACCTCGTGCCGCGCGACGTGGCTTCGCGTGCCGCCAAGGAGCGCTGCGACGCAGGCTTCGGCGTAAACGAGACCGGACTGGCCGTATTCCTCGACTTCAAGACCGCCATCGAGCGTCTGGGCAAGGAGATCATCAAGAAACGTTACGGCAACCTGTTCGACATGTACGAGGAGATCACCGACGTTAGCCCCTACGAGCAGCCGATGCAGATCTTCCCCGCCGTGCACTACACCATGGGCGGCATCTGGGTCGATTACAACCTGATGACCACCATCCCCGGCCTGTACGCCATCGGCGAGGCCAACTTCTCGGACCACGGTGCGAACCGTCTCGGCGCTTCGGCCCTGATGCAGGGTCTGGCCGACGGCTACTTCGTACTGCCCTACACCATCGGCGACTACCTCTCGCACAAGATTCAGGCTCCGAAGGTGAAGACCGACACCAAGGCTTTCGACGAGGCGGAAAAGGGCGTCAGGGAGAAGATCGCCAAGCTGCTGTCGATCGGCGGCAAGCAGTCGGTGGACGACATTCACAAGAAACTCGGCCATATCATGTGGGAGAACGTCGGCATGGCCCGCTCGAAAGAGTCGCTCGAAAAGGCGATCAGCGAGATTCAGGCACTGCGCAAGGAGTTCTGGAAAGACGTGAAAGTCGTAGGTCAGGAGAAGGATTTCAACGTGGAACTCGAAAAGGCGCTGCGTCTGGCCGACTTCCTCGAACTGGGCGAGCTGATGGCGCGCGACGCACTCAACCGCGAGGAGTCGTGCGGCGGTCACTTCCGCGTAGAGCACCAGACCGAAGAGGGCGAAGCCAAGCGTGACGACGAAAACTTCGTATACGCCGCCGTTTGGGAATACAAGGGCGAGGACGCCGCTCCCGAACTGACGAAAGAGCCGCTGAACTTCGAATTCGTACACCCCGCTCAGCGCAACTACAAAGACTAAGCTTTTGACGTTGAACTTTAATAACAATTTGAAATTATGAATTTTACATTAAAGATATGGCGTCAAAAGGACGCTAAGACCAAGGGCGGCTTCGAGACGTACAAAGTCGAGAACATCTCGGCAGACACCTCGTTTCTTGAGATGCTCGACATCTTGAACAACAACCTTATCCACGAGGGCAAGGAGCCCGTGGCGTTCGACCACGACTGCCGCGAGGGTATCTGCGGCATGTGCTCGCTGCACATCGACGGTCACGCCCACGGTCCCGGTCAGGCCGCTACCACCTGCCAGATTTACATGCGCAAGTTCAAGGACGGCGCAACGATCACCATCGAGCCGTGGCGCTCGGCGGCGTTCCCCGTCATCAAGGACCTCGTCGTGAACCGCTCGGCATACGACCAGATTCTTCAGGCCGGCGGCTTCATCTCGGTACGCACCAACTCGGTGCCCGACGCCAATGCGATTCCGATCGCGCAGACCGACGCCGAAGAGTCGATGGACGCTGCCGCCTGCATCGGCTGCGGCGCCTGCGCGGCAACCTGCAAGAACGGTTCGGCGATGCTCTTCGTCGCCGCCCGCGTATCGTCGCTCGCCAAACTGCCGCAGGGCCGTGTGGAGGGTGCACGCCGCGCCAAGGCGATGGTCGCCAAGATGGACGAGCTGGGCTTCGGCAACTGCACCAACACGGGTGCCTGCCAAGCCGAGTGCCCCAAGTCGATTTCGATCGCGCACATCGCGCGCCTGAACCGCGAGTTCCTCTCCGCGAAGTTCGAAGACTAATAAAAGTGCCGGAACAATCCGGAAAAGGGCGGGAAGCATATTCCCGCCCTTTTTCATGCCCCGGAACGCAGACGCTTGCATCATGCATCCCCCACTTTCTTCCCCGGCGACTCACCGCCGGCAACTCTCCTCAGTCATTCACCCCGATCCCTCTCCGGGCACTATTCTCCGGGCACTATTTCCGGCCGCAGCCGCGGAGTGTCCCGGCGAATACCCGAAACGACGGCAGACCGTGCTTTTCTTCCGCACAGTTCCGCAGCAACGGTATCGTTCTTGCGACGAAACGCGAAAAACCAAAACGACAAAAGCATGGACATCGTAGAATTTCCCAACGACCGCACCGTCATCTCCACGGAGAACAACGGATTCGCAGGCGGCGAACGCGACGAAAACCTGATCGACGAAGAACTGTTGGAGACGGAAATCCCGCTCGACGACCGGATTCCGGACGCAGCGCACGAAGATGCGGAGAACGACCGCACCGTCTACGACGAGGAGGGCTACCGACACGATCCGGGCGGAGAGTGAAAAATCCCCGGAGTAGCCTCCGGGATTCCGTCCGCAACGACGCAGACACCGGCCCTGCAACAGCACGGGAATCGGCTCCGAAAATAAAAAAAACGCAGAAGCCGCGCCGGCTTCCGCAGGATTCTCATGCAGCAAATGCCGCTCATCAGACAGCAACAAGCATCGTCCATACAACGCCGAAATCCGGCACAGAATACAGAAAAAATACGCCACGGAATCCGTGGCGCATCTACTTTTCATACCGGCGACCGCTTGATGAAGCCGCCCGAATTTTCCGAATCCGGCCCTTATTTCGGGCGTATCGACGAAAGGCGGGCGACCTGCCGGAGATCGAACACCCCGAAGATATTCACCACGACTGTCTCCTTCGCGCCGTAAGTTATCATCACCAGTTCCGATTTGACCGACAGCGCGGTTTCACGGATATAGAACTTCGTGGTCTGCCCGTTCTCCGAGCCGGAAGTGACAGGCTGAAACTTCCGGTCGGCGGCAACGGCCGCCTCGGCATCCCGGACGAACCGACCGCCGTCACCCTCTTTCAGAGCGATGATGCGGATATACTGAATGTCCTTCAGCAGTACGGCAAGCCCCTTGTCGCCCCGTTCCGCGGCCTGATGGCTCATCAGCTGCATCATCTTCTGTTCCAGCTGCACGCTCGTAAAGCCCTCGGCGGCGGCATAACGGCTGAAAAAGTCGTTTACGGAATTGCTCTGGGCCGCGGCCAGCCGAGGAAGGAGCAGTATCAAAATCAACAATAGTCGTTTCATGTCCGTTCGTATTTGGTTACATGAGCAGCGAGATGCCGAAACTGAACGTATGGCACTCCGGTCCCGCATGCTTCTTGAACAGCGGGGTTACGCCGTAGCTGGCGAAGATGCCGATGCCGTAATAGGAAACCGTTCCTCCCACACCGAACTGATAGGTTCGCAGCCCCGACAGCTCGTACTCCACGCGCGGTTTCTTGTGGAGCGACGTCAGCTCTATTCCGAAATCGGAATAGGCGATCACCGAGGCCTGAAAATGTTTGAACGGCTTGTAGATAAGCCGGAGCGGAATGCCCAGCGACGAAGTGACGAATTCCGATTTGTCGGCCGGTTCGTCCAGCGCCACGGGCAGCAGACGGCCCTTTTCGTAGCTCAAGCGGATTCCGGCATCCGCAAGCCGGTAGTTGTCGACGGCGAACCGCAGATCGGTGGCGAAGTAGAGCGTCCGGCTCTTGTTCAGGGCGACCTGCACCTGCATCACCGAAGCGGCGCAGTGGAACGAATTCCCCAGTTTCTGATCCAGAAACCCTTTCTCTTCGGGGGCATAGCCGCCGTAATCGACGCCGACGAGCTTCGTAAAGCCGAATTCGCCGCTGTTAAAAAAGTAGAGCTTCACACGCCCGGACCTCATGACCAGATCCGCCTGCGAATCCGCCTCCGGAGCACGTCCCAGCGTCAGGCCGAAACCGGCCACTTCGAGCACCACACTCCCCTCGCGCCCGTCTCCGCGCAGCGTCATCAGCTCACCGCCCATCGCATCGAGCCGCCGCAGGGTGTCGAGCCCCAGCGAATCGCGGTCCACGGTTTCGATGGCATATTCGCGGCCGGTACGGTGGCCGGCCGAATTGGCTGGTATCCGGTCGGCAGTCTGCGCGGCAGTCCGGTCAACGCTCTGCACGGCAGTCCGGTCGGCACTCTGCGCGGCAAGCAGCTGCGGAAGGAGCAGAATCAGAATCAACAGCAATCGTTTCATAATCGACACGTATTAGGTTGCAATCAGAGCATGAGTCCGACACCGAACGAGAAAGCATGGCAGTCGGGTCCCGCATGCTGTTTGAACAGCGGAGTCACGCCGTAACGGGTGAAGAACCCGAAACCGCGATAGCTGACACTGAGACCGACCCCGAACTGATAGGCCCGGAACCCGGACAGGCTGTTTTTCTCCTTCGGTTTCTTATAAATCGCATCGGCGCCCAAGAGGAAGTCGGAATAGGCGACGGCCGTGATCCGAAGGTGTTTCGCCGGAGTGTAAGTCAGCCGGACGGGAATGCCGAGCGAAGAGGTGACGGCTTTCGACTTGCCGGCGGGTTCGTCCAGCGCGACCGGAACGATATGTCCTCCGTCGTTGCCGAGCGTGACGGTATTGTCGGAGAGCCGGTAATTGTCGAGCGTGTACTGCATGCCCACCCCCAAGCAGAGCGAACGGCTCCGGTTGAGCGCCAGCCGGAGCTGCACCGCCGAAAAACTGAAATGGAAGGAAGATCCCAGCCGCTGATCCAGAAAGCCCTTTTCCCCGGACGCATACCCCGAATAGTCGACGCCGACCAACTGCGTGAATCCCAATTCGATATTGCTGAATACATTGAACCAGACGCGGGGCTTTTTCAGCTCCATTCGCTGCATCGGCGTATGCCCCAGCGTAAGCCCGAAACCCGCCACTTCGAGGATCATGTTGCCGTCACGGCCGCCGTCGCGCAACCGGATCAGGTCGCTGTCCACCGTATCGATCCGCCGGAGCGTATCGATCCCCGTCGAATCGCGCTCCACGGTCTCGATGGCAACCGGTTTTCCATCGGCCCGGCGGAAACAGGCCGAATCGGCTTTCTGCGCCGCAGCGACTTCATGCGCTGGAGCGGACGAAATAAAGAACTGCGCCCCAGCAGGCGAAACCGCCAGCAGGAGCAGCGCTCCCGTACAAACAAACAGTTTTTTCATACCCGTATCGTTTTATTCGTTTATTATCAGTTCATCCACCATGCGGACCTGATCGCCGAAATCCGAGAGTCCCTGCAGGTAAACCGTCGCCTGCATGGCAGCCTCCTTGTCGTAAATCGCCACACCGTCGATATAGCAATAGGGCTTGCGCAGATATTCGGCATAGAAAAACACGCCCAGCACCACTGCCGCAGCGGCAGCCACGCCCCAGAGGGGACGGAGTTTCCGGCCGCCCCGCGCCCCGCGCCCCGCAGCGGAGCGCGTTTCATAACGCCGCATCCCTTCCGCCGGACGGACAGCCGGACCGGTTTGCACGCTGCCCTCGCCGGGATACCGCTCTTCGGCCAGAGCGTCCAATCCGCCGAACATCGTCCGCGCATAATGCAGGGATGCGGGAATCTCATCCACGTACCGGAAATAGTCGCGCAGTTCGCGCTCTTCGGCTTCGGTCGTCCGCGCATCGAAATAGCGCTCCAGCAGCCGCTCAATTCTTTCGTCCTGCTCTTTCATCGTTCATCATTTTTTTCAGTACCTCTCTCAGTCCGTTGCGGGCGCGGGAGAGAATCACGCGCACCTGCGCTTCGTCGCACGCCGCTATCTCGGCGATTTCGCGGGTCGGATACCCCTCTATATCCTTCAAGTGGAGCACCTCGCGCTGCCGTTCGGGCAGGCAGGCCATCGCGCGTCGCACCAGATCGCGCGCCTCCCAGCCCTCCGCATCGCCCGTCGTCGAACGTTCGGCCCACCCCGCGACCGCATTGTCGCGCCGCTCGCCGGCCTGCCGGCTGCGGAACCGGTCGTAAC
>OGYM01000363.1_pt1 | contig 35101 bp, 35 predicted proteins | sample 1576491 | NCBI WGS metagenome assembly OGYM01 (sample SAMEA3541515, study PRJEB24748) | human gut metagenome | biome: human gut; feature: human-associated habitat; material: faeces | place: China | collected 2012 | reverse complement strand
TGCAGGATGTACAATTATACGAGGACATTGTGACTCATCGTAAAAAGTTCACGGCATGGAGTGGATTGGACTATACGAGTCATCTTCCACACACAATATCGTTTCTACCTCCTGAAAGCATCGAAGATGTTTTGCGTGACGACTATAAGCAGATGCAAATCGGCTTCATCTATGCCAATGCACCTTCTTTCGATGAGATTATGGAACGATTGAGTGAGTTGCAGAACAGATTTAGGACATTGGAATGGGAAAATAATCGTTGACGGTATGGCGGACATTCTTTTTGATATAAACGAACCTATCCCGAACTATCGTTAATATTTTAGATTGATAAAGAATACAAAACATTATTCAATATGGCACATAGTTTCATAACCAATCGGGACCGTCTGCTTTCCGACATTATCACGGGTATTTTGCCCAAGTCAGATGCCGTGGATATTCTTGTGGGCTATTTCTATTTTTCGGGGTATGCCCATCTTGCAGACAAGCTCGCTGACAAGTATCTCCGTATTTTGGTCGGACTTGACATTGACACCCGGATTTCAAACCGAGTTCGTGAGGTTGAAGAACTGGTAGAGTGGCAGCGCATTCGTAGCAAAGTTCGGGAAGAATATTTCAATAACTTGGTAAGGCTCATCAATGAAACCGACAATACCGATACAGACGAAACCATCAAAATATTTCGCCAATTCCAGCGTAAGATTTATGACGGTACATTGGAGATACGCAAGACAGAAGACCCGTGCCATGCAAAAATGTACCTCTTTGCCTATAACGACAGTAACAACGAGAATGGAGAACAGCCCGGTGATGTGATTACGGGGTCAAGCAACCTTTCCTATCAAGGGTTGCAAGGCAGAACGGAAATCAATGTCCGGTTTACAGACAAAGGTAAATATACGGAAGGAAAACAAATCTTTGATGAGCTTTGGGCAAATGCTATTCCTATTGTGGACGAAAATACCGTTGACCGTTGGAAAGAAAAGGTCGAAAGTCAAATATGGATTGACCGACTATTTCAACCGTATAAACTTTATCTACGAGTGCTCAACGAGTATTTTGACATTCCGTCCAAGACTAATGTGCGTACACCTTTCGACATTACCGATGGTAAGTTCTTTAACCTGAAATACCAAACTGATGCCATCCAACTTGCATTGAAGTCTATCGAAACACACAACGGAACGATTGTGGCTGACGTAGTGGGCTTGGGCAAGAGTATCATCGCCTCTACCATTGCTCACAATCTCCGTTTGCGTACCATTGTAGTGTCGCCCCCACACTTGAAGTCGGGTTGGGACGCTTATAAGGACGAGTTCGGTTTTACGGGTACTGTGTTTAGCGGTGGCAAAATATCGGAAGCCTTGGTTCATTACAATGGTTTGAAGAGGCCTGATGAACAATTTCTTATTATCGTAGACGAGGCGCACCGTTACCGCAATGAATATACGGAAGATTACGCTATGCTGCACAATCTTTGCCAAGGCAATAAAGTGGTGTTGTTAACGGCTACCCCGTTCAACAATGACCCTGCCGACATCTATTCTATGTTGAAACTCTTTCAGATACCTACAAAGTCCACACTTAAAACAGTGGAAAATCTTAGTATCGAGTTCCGCGACCTTATCAGCCAATACAAGGAACTGCGCGAACTGCAACGACAAGGCAAACTCTCCAAGCAGGATGTGAAGAACGAAACCGCCAAGATAGCCCGTACCATTCGTTCAATTATCGGACCTTTGGTTATCCGTCGTTCTCGCATCGACCTTCAGCAGATTGACACCTACAAGGAAGACCTCAAAAAGCAAAAGATAGAGGTGGTTATTCCACAAGACCCTATTGAATTGACTTACGATCTCAAAGAGTTGAAAAACTTGTATCTGCGCACGCTTAACTTCATTTACGGAACGAAATCAAACGAAGAAGATTCTGACGATGGTGTTTACCGTTTTCAGGCGGCTCGTTACAAGCCGGTGCTGTATGTTCCCGAAGACAAACGCGAGGCATTAGCCAAGGATATAGAACGCCAAACGGGACTTGACGATGTAAACATGCTTATTGGTCGTCAAGCGAACGTGGCTAAATTTATGCGCCGTTTGTTGGTACGTCGCTTCGAAAGTTCGGTTGCAGCTTTCAAATCTTCGCTTGCCTTTATGATAAATTCTTCTCGTAATGTGCTTGATTGGATTGAGCGTACTGGGAAGATACCCGTTTGGAAAAAAGGAGGTATGCCCGATGTGGATGATTTCTACGAAAGCACCGATGACGGCATGGAGGAGATAGAAGATACGTTTGAAAAATATTCAGGCAAAGGTTTCTTTGTTATTGATATGAAGTTTGTCAATGACGAGTTTATCAATGACGTGAAAGCCGACATCGCACTGTTGGAATCTATCTATTTGGAATGGTTCGGAGAGGAAGATGTAATCAAGTTCGACCCGAAACTTGAATCGTTCATCCGTCTTGTTCGTAATAAACTCACCAAAGAGCCTAACCGTAAATTGGTTGTGTTTAGCGAGTTTGCCGACACAGTCAACTATCTTGGCGCAGCTCTGAAAGAAGCAGGACTGCCTGCGCTTAAATATACTTCGGCAGATGCTACTCCCTCTATGCGCCAAACCATTCGCAATAACTTTGACGCAAGTGTGAAGCAAGAAACGCAAGCCGATGATTACAAGGTATTGGTTGCCACCGATGCCATTTCCGAGGGTTACAACTTGCACCGTGCTGGAGCTATTTTCAACTATGATATACCGTACAACCCCACAAGGGTAATCCAGCGTATCGGGCGTATCAACCGTATCAATAAAAAGGTGTTCGACAACCTTTATATCTACAACTACTTCCCCACGGAGGTAGGCGAAACAGAAATCCGTGCCAAGGAAATATCCACCTTGAAAATGGCAATGATTCATGCCATTATGGGTGAAGATACAAAGGCATTGACTTCCGATGAAGAATGTACCGCTTTCTTCCGCGACCGTTACCGTGCGGAAATCGAGCATTCCGAAACGGAATCATGGGACACCCCGTATCGCAGTTTCTTAGAATCGGTTAAGGGAACAGACGAATACAAAGAGGCTTTGCAGATACCGCACCGCGCCCGGACGGGTCGCATCGTGGAGAAACCGTTAGGTGGTGTTATTCTTTTCGGAAAGAAAGGTGAAGACTTTGTATTCAAAATTTCCGATGGCGACCGCGAGCCGATAATGCTCTCTGCCGAAGAAGCCTTACAGCTCTTTGAAGCCGCACCCGAAGAAAAGCCGTTTGCCACCACCGAAGACTTCGACCGATTGTATCAGCGGGTGAAACTTTCGCTGTTCCGTAGCGATACAAAGAACCGCAATGACAAGAACATTTTGAAGGCGATTCAAAAAATCAATGCCATAAAAGTTAAGTTGCCTGAAGATTACTATTCTGACCTTTTGGCGGCTCTCGATGCGGAAGCATTGTCGGGCTACGAAGTGCGTTTCATCAATCAGGTGAAACCGTCTGAGATTCAAAAATTATTCAAAGAGATACCTGCCGACTATCTTATGCGCTTGCTCGAAGTGCAAGCCAAAGTCGGCGAGGGTGACGAAACATTAATCATATCTGAAGAACTGCAATGATGATAGATTTTAGTAAAGCATATAGCCGTGCGGACTTTGTCAATTACCTCCGCCGTGATTTTCTTCCCGATGATTTCGAACAGGGAGAAAGTAATGTACCATTTTGGGCACATATGAACTATGCGTCTGCTGCCACTTGTTTAGGCAAGTCGAAAACGCTTGACCTTGTGGTCTATGAAATCAAGCACACCTCGCGTCACGATGCCCGTGTGGGTTTATCGAAAGATGCGTTTCGTATGCTTGCCGGAGAGAAGCAATCCCGTGCTTTGGTGATATTTGTTCCTGAAGATGATGCAAACAATTACCGCTTCTCGCTGATTGAAATCCAACTTTCTATCGGAGAAAATGATAGTAACGTTACTCGTACTTATTCCAACCCTCGTCGCTATTCTTACTACCTTGGCAAGGGCATTGCTTGCTACACACCCAATAAATACCTAAACGAACTGGGCAGGGTCAAGGATGTTAAAGACCTCTTTGATCGTTTCTCGGTAGAAGTTCTTACCAAGGCTTTCTATCAAGAGCTGTCCGACTGGTATGCTTGGGCTATTAAGGTTATCTCTTTTCCTAACGACATTACCAAGCGTACTGATGATAAACTGCACAACCATGAAGGAGCAATCCGCCTTATCACTCGTCTAATTTTTGTGTGGTTCTTGAAAGAACGTAAACTCATTCCATGGCAGTTCTTCGACCAAGAGTATATTGCCAACCACCTTATCAAGGGCTTCAATCCGCATCAAATTGACAACCTTTTCGGCAAATCAGAAGCCAGCGTTTATTACCGCGCTATCCTGCAAAACCTTTTCTTTGCAATGCTTAACTGTCCTATTACCAAGGATGGCAGTACAGAATTGACAGAACGCCGATTCAAGGACAACCGTTCGCAGTTTGATGATAATAAATTGATGCGCTACCGTGATGAGTTTAACGATCCTGACGAATTCTTGCGTCTTGCCAACGAGACAGTACCGTTCCTCAATGGTGGACTTTTCGACTGCTTGGACGAAAAACGCACGGGAATGTACTACGATGGTTTCAGCGAACGTAAGGAGTCTATGGCACAACTGATTGTGCCAGATTACCTTTTCTTTGGTGAGGAAGCAGGTAAAAATATCGACTTATCTGAGTTCTATGGCGATGCCAACAAAAAGAAAGTGTCAGCTCGTGGTATCATCGACATTCTCAAACGCTACAATTTCACAGTGGAGGAGAATATGCCGTTTGATAAGGATGTGTCGCTTGACCCGGAATTGCTCGGTAAGGTGTTTGAGAACTTATTAGCATCTTACAACCCGGAAACCCAGCAAACCGCCCGAAAACAGACGGGTTCTTTCTATACTCCGCGCGAGATCGTGCAGTATATGGTCGATGAAAGTCTTGTCGCTCACCTCAAACGCACGGTTGGTGATGAACTGGAGGACGAATATCGTAAGTTGCTTGCCTATGCCGACAGTGAGACCGTGCTCACCGAACAGCAGAAGTTGGCGATTATGCAGTCGCTCTACAACTGCAGGATTCTCGACCCGGCTTGCGGTTCGGGCGCATTCCCCGTGGGTGTGCTCCAGCAAATGGTACATATCCTCAAACAGATTGATCCAGATAATAGTCGTTGGAAGAATATGCTCCTGCAATTTGCCATTGATGAAACTTCCGAAGCATACCTCACTTCGACCGCCGAAGAAAGACGAGAAGCAGTCGCTGATATTGAGAGAGCTTTCGATGAGAATGTAAACTACCCGGACTATGCCCGTAAACTTCACCTCATCGAAAATTGCATTTATGGTGTAGATATTCAGCCAATTGCAATTCAAATTTCAAAGCTCCGTTTCTTTATTTCGCTCGTCATTGACCAAAAGCGAAATGATAATCCGGCTGATAACTTTGGCATTCGACCGCTCCCTAACTTGGAAGCTAAGTTTGTTGCTGCAAATTCGCTTCTCGGTTTGAAAAAGACGGAGGCAACTCTTTTTGACTCCGAAGAAATAAAGCAAAAAGATAGTCAACTGAAAATTGCCAAGCATAAGATTTTCAGTGCTCGCCGACCTGCGACAAAGGAAAAATGGCGCAAAGAAGTGGTTCGCTTGCGTCAGGAAATAGCCGACCTCTTACTTGACAAAGACTGTATCGGTAATGAGCAAGCAGCACAGCTTGCTCAGTGGGATATGTTTGATCAAAATTCTTTCGCTCCTTTCTTTGATCCAGAATGGATGTTCGGTGTCAAAGAGGGCTTCGACATTCTTATCGCCAATCCACCTTATATTTCTACAAAAGGGGTTTCTACTGCCGATAAGAAATTATTCGAGGCGGAATTTGGTTTCTCTGATGACACATACAACCTGTTCTTTTTCAAAGGCTTTTCCTTGCTTTGTAAGGGCGGATGTATTACATACATTACTCCAAAGACATTTTGGACAACTCAAACCAAGCGCAGTTTAAGAGATTTACTGCTTGCCAATACACTTAATTACGTGTTCGATACAGCCAATCCATTTGAAGCGGTGATGGTTGACACTTGCATTACCTCGGCTGTTAAGAATAAGCCTGCCGCAGACAATCTCGTGCGCTTTATGGACGGTCGTAAGAATTTATCACAGCCCGAATGTCTGATTGTAGCTCAATCGGTATATCTCAATACTCAAAATAGCGTAATATTCAAACCGTCCGCGTTGAATATGCGTATCTATGAGCTTTACGGTGAAAAGGTAAAAGCTCTATATGATAAGTGGTGGGACAAGATTAAGACTTCACGTGACATTGAAAAGAACAAACGCGAACTTGAAGAATATCGGGCGAGTCTGAAACCCGGTGATGTTGCACTTCTTGGGTGCTTGACCGAGGGAGGACAGGGCTTGGCAACCGCCAATAACGGTAAATACATTGCTGTAAGAAGCACTACTAAATGGGCAGACAACATCCGCATGTCCCGTCCTAAGAAACTGGCAGATTTCTTGGCTCGTACCCCGAAAGCTATTACCGCTGAAATGTACCGTTACCCATCGTATGCAGCTTTTTTGCAATCACTGTCAGAAGCTGAAATCGCAGGACTCTTCGACTCTCTCAAAGAACAATATGGTCGTGACATTTTTGGTCAAGGTTATCTTTACAAGATTGTGGATGATTGCGAAATAGCAAATGTGGATTCTTTGACGGATGACGAAAAAGAGAACGGTATAGAAACAACCAAACCATACTATGTGCCTTATGATAAAGGAGATAAAGACGGAAATCGATGGTATCTTGAAACTCCATTCGCTATTGCGTGGTCTAAGGAGAATGTCCCCTTTAACAGAACTGAAATATACAAATTCTCTGAATGCTTCGAATAATAATGTCATACCGATTTCAACAAAGACATTTGATGAAAAATATAAACAATCTTTTTGGGGAATAATTCAACGTACTGTTTTTGATGCTGGAGAGAATAATATAGCCACAGAAAAATTTGCAGAACTCATATCGGAAAATAAAGATGCTTCATTGAAATTAATCTGTGAATATTTTATAGAGGCTTTTAAAAAAGATGAGCGAATGTGCGTAAAAATACTTACACTTTTAGGAGATTATTCGTATAAAGAACTTTACCCATATTCGCAGACAATAGCACTCTCATGTTTGTCTCATAAATCATCAAGAGTTAAATCAGCCGCCTATAATATGTTTGCTCATTGGGGAAATGAAGAATCTTTATCGCTTCTTAAATCAGTAGAGCCTCCTATTGAGCCATGGATAAGAAAAAAGTATTATACTATTAAGTCAACATTAGAAGAAAGATGCTATATGCTCGTAAAATAACGGAGGATGGATGGTTTGGCAAAGATAATTTAGATGCCGATTCTGTTTCAGAGTTAGGAACGACCAATCATGAGCTATCAGTCTGGAAAATATCTGATATGTCCGATTCATCTTTAGTTGATAATGTTGCTTTAGCCTTAGCTTTAACAAAATCTAAAGTGGAAGAGTTTTATATGATTTTTTTAAATCCTAGTGAGATTAAAAAATCTTCTAAATGGATAGTTGAAACTGCAGAGCAAGAGGGAGATACTCGATATTCTAATATGAAGGGAGAGCATGTTAATTTTATAGTACCATCTTTTTGGGAGCAGGGATATCTTGCTGAATATATTCATAAACTTATACAGGATGAACAAAATTATTTATATTACGACGCTGCAAAATTGAAGAAGATGGCATACGATGCGATTAAAGATGGAAAACTTACAAGGGAGGAGATTAAAAATGATGGTTCATGGAAAAGAGCGATAAAGGAGATGGAAGAAATATATGGAGAAATTGCCTAAAAAGTTTGTTTGTCCACCCATTCCTCCTATCGCCTCAGCCCGTCTCAGATGGCGTAGTTTGTTTGTGCAAATTTCATTGATTAAGATGTAATATATTGATAATCAATACAGATAAATTTCTTCAACGAGGAAGAATATTAATTGTTCGCAAATCGGGTTGTTATACTAACCTGAAGCAGTCCGAGAGGGCTGCTTTTTTGTATGGAATTAGATCGTACCGGATTCAAATTGACGATTGTTTTCCAATTTTTTATTTAAATTTGTATTGTTTGTATTGCTTTTCACGAAGCGAAGTAGAAAATTATGGGACCTACATTTGTAGAATATTCGCACCCAGACGTTTTTTGAAAAATTCGTTTGATGATAATATCTAATTGTATAACGTAATTTACAAAAACTATATCATAAGATATGAAAATCGATGCTAAAGTTCAGTCTATATCTAAATTGAAGGATTATTTCTTTTTAGTGCCTGATTATCAACGAGAATATGTTTGGAAACCCGATGACGAGGTCGAGCAGTTTTTGATCGATATTGAAAATGAATATAGTCCCGATGCAAAAGAGCAGCGTAATTATTTTTTAGGATCTATCATCATTGTCAATAATGATAGATGTTTCGATGTCGTGGACGGACAACAGCGTTTGACAACTATTATGTTGTCTTTGTGTGTTTTCCGAGATTTATTAAAAAAGGAGACATTGAACAGCGCTCAGAAAAATTATTTACAGATTATAGAAAATCTACTTTATAACTTTGATATTGAATCGGGAGAGACCCGTGTACGCTTAGAATTGCAGTATGAAGAGAGTCATGATTATTTGACAGCCTTGATACAGGAGCAACCTTACAATGGAGTGCGATCCCCATCTATAGAGCGAATGCAGGATGCCTATACGAAAATACTTCGACACTTTCAATTATATGCCGGGATTGATGAGTTGATAGATTTTGCGAAATATTGCTTGACAAAGATAGAACTCGTTGTAATCGAATCTCAAGATTTGAGTAGTGCATTGAAAATTTTCGAGACGATCAATCAGCGAGGGGCGGGATTGAATGCTATGGATTTGGTCAAAAATTTGCTGTTTAGTAATACCAAAGAGTCGGATTTTGCCAAGATAAAAGATATATGGAGGGAGATTATTCAAAATCTTCAGGAATGTTCTGAAGATCAAAAACCCCTACGATTTTTGCGATATTTTCTGAGTGCCCGATATTATAATGGTATCTTGCGAGAAGATGATATTTATAAATGGATTATATCTTCTGAAGGGAAACAGGCTACGCAATATGAAAAGCATCCGGTAGACTTTGCAAAGGAGATACGCTGTATGTCCAAACGGTATTCAGAACTTGTAAATGCCACTGAATTACAGCGGGATGGGTGCTTGTATCCTCACGTGACAAATATAGGCTTTATTAATAAATACAAATCCAGACAGCATTTGATCCTGTTATTGTCTTTGGGAAGCAATGCGGATGTGCCGGCAATCGAATATTTGGCCAAACAAATAGAGAGTTTTTTCTTTTTCAGCTCGACCCTCAGGATCCAAGCCAAGACGAATGAATCCTTGTTTGTCCAATGGGCGGAGAAATTACGTAATCTTACGACGATAGATGAAATTGCCTGCGTGATAGAGAAAACGATGTTACCTTATTTGCTGGATAAGGTAGGGGTATTTAAAGCCGAATTCATAACTTTGAGTCATGGGGTTTATAATCCCTTGTATCGGTTGCGCTATGTATTGGGGAAGATAGAAAATACGGTGTTGGAAAAATTGCACAGCCCGGTCTGTGGACATCAATTTTATAATGATTTGCAAATAGAACATATTTTACCTCAATCACCGAAAAATGGAAGTATTCCACTGGAGTTTTTGTCCGAGGAGGAGTATTACTCCTATGTGTATCGATTGGGTAATGTCACGTTGATCGAAAGCATGATTAATCAGGCCGTGAATAATTATAATGATTTATCGACAGATCAATGGTTTTATGACAAGCAGTCGGAGTATGGCAAATCGTCTGTTTGTCTGACGAAATTACTCGATAGTAAATTTTATATCGGAGTAAATACAGCCTTGAATCGATTCAAAAATGATTTCCAATACAATTTTACCGGTTGGAACAAGTCGTCTGTTGAGGCGAGGCAAAAAATATTATTGGAGTTGGTGTTCGATACGTGGAGAATTAACGATTTAAGATTGGATCGGGTAAAATGAACTTAAAATGGATGAGGATTCCGGCTGCTGCTTATAATGGTTTTTTCCGGATTGCCGGCGGATGTCGATCCGGCCGGAATCATTTATTTGTGTTGCTTTTCCGCGATATAGAACAGGTCGAAGCAGTCGTCCGCTACCGGTCCGATGCGGTAGTCTTCCATGGTGATCGAACGGGTCAGGGAGTCGTTGTCCCGGAGCAGGCGTCGGCGGTTGAGGCGGTTGAGCAGGTCGTAGGGGAGTTGCAGCATCCACCGGGGCAGCCGGTGTTGCAGGTCGAGCACGTCGAAACGGGTGATGCGCCGAACGCCCCGGCGGTTTTTTTCGTAGTATTCCATGATTCGTTCGTTGCCGAAAACACCGAGGGCTTCCACCGACGCAAAGGCGCTGCCGAGCAGGTTGCGGAGTTGGTCGGGATTGTATTCCCTGACGTGCCAGGGGTTGCGTGTCAGCGACATACGGATATTGGGGGTGGTCAGGATGAACTTGCCGCCCGGACGCAGCACGCGGTGCACTTCCCGTACCAGTTCCATGTCGTGTTTGATGTGTTCGATCACCTGGAACGAAATGACGAAATCGAAACTGCCCGACGGCAGGTCGAGAGGGGGAACTACGGCTTGCCGCATCTCCACGTGCGGAAACGGAGGCCGTTCGCCCGCAGGTTCGATTTTGTCGAGCGTGAGAAAGCTGGAGGCGTGGGGGGCGACTATTTCGACGCCGTAACCCGTGCCCGTACCTATTTCGAGTACGTCGCCGCTGATTCGCCGCGCCGCCTCGTGATAGGCCAATTGCGAACGCTGGAATACGTAGTTGTCCGATATGTCGCGCGATACGCGCTCCGCCGTGAGTATTTTAGCCATTGTGCCCGGTCAGTTTTACACCGTTCTGCGTGATTTCCACTGCGCCCCGCTTGAGGAGCATGCCCAGCGAGCGTTTGAACACTTTCTTGCTCATCTGCGTCCGTGTAGCGATTTCCGCCGGGTCGCTGTCGTCGTTCAGGGGAAGCGAACCGCCGTTTTCGCGGATCATCGAAAGCAGCGTTTCCGCCGAATGGCGCACTTCGGCGACTCCCTGCTGTTGCAGGCTGACGTCGATGCGGTTGTCTTCCGTGATGCGTGTCACGTATCCCTTCAGACGGTCGCCTACGTCGATGCGGCGGAAGAGCTGGTTGCGGTAGATCATGCCCCAGTGACGGTTGTTCACGATCACCCGATAGCCGATCGGGGATTCCGAAGCCACGAGCAGCGAAACCTCTTCGCGGGGCTTTACCGTGATAACGTCGTTATTGACGTAGCTTTTGAATTTCATGGTCGCCACGCAGCGCCCCGTTACCGAATCTACATACAGGTAAACCAGGCAGTTCCGTCCGGCCAACACGCCTCCCTGCTGGTTGCGGTTGGGCAGGAACAGGTCTTTGCCCGCGAGTCCCCAGTCGAGGAATGCGCCGTGCAGGTTCTTGTCCACTACGCGCAGGAATCCCGCTTCTCCTTCGCGCAGCTTCGGCGTTTCGGTCGTGGCGACCAATCGGTCTTCCGAATCGTGATAGACGAATACTTCGAGCGTATCGCCGACCTTGTTGGCCAGAGAAACATAACGGTTGGGCAGCAATACTTCGTTCTGTTCGTCGTCGATCAGATAGAGTCCGTAGTCCGAGATGCGGTTTACGGTGAGGGTTTGTGTGCGTCCTGCTTTGAGCATAATGGGTGTTTTATCTTGACAAAAGTACGTTTTATTTTTGCCGAAAGCAATTTTTGAGCGAAGTTCCTGGGGGCGGTGGGGTCGGTTCCGGAATATTTCGTCTTGTCGTGAGATGCGATGTGGTTCGGAATTGAATTTTCATTTGTACCAGACTTTTATTATATTTGAAATATAAATGGGGAGCTGTATATGGTGTGATGTTTTCAAGTATATATTGGGGTTGTGGTTATTTCGTTAATCATAATGACTGCTTCACAACAATTAATATTTCAAGCCTGCTCCCCTCCTTGAATATATTACAGATTATTCAATAATTAAACAAACTATGATATTACTCTTGTTTATTATTTGTATAGTTAATCTTATAACATTCTATAATGTGGATTATAAATATTACAAAGAACACGGAGAGTGGAACGATCATTCTAATACATACGGTGGAACATTTAGAAATTTAACAGCAGCTTGTGTTACATTTGCAATAGCTGTTGCTCTTCTTCTTGACAAATATTTAGGATAATCGAACGAAAAGAAGCGAGTAGCGGGAAATTTTATTTTAGTAAAAAAACGAATGGCGATATGGAACTGAAAGTGGCTTTGTGTCAATTCGACATGGTGTGGGAAGATACGGCGGCCAATCTGCGGACGGCCGGGAGAATGGTTGCCGAAGCGGATGCCGATCTGGTGATTTTGCCCGAGATGTTCGCTACGGGATTCGTGACCGATCCCGGTCGGGTCGCGCAACCGATGTCGGGTGAAATCGTGCAGGAGATGACCCGCTGGGTCCGGACGACGGGCAAGGCCGTCGCTGGCAGTCTGATCGTCGAAGAGGAGGGGCGCTATTACAACCGCCTGCTTTTCATAAAACCTTCGGGCGAGCGGGTGCAGAGCGACAAGCGGCATCTCTTCTCCATCGGCGGCGAAGGAGCTAATTTTTGTCCGGGACGGGAGCGGGGCGTCGTCGAATACGGCGGCATTCGTTTCCTGCTTCAGGTTTGCTACGACCTGCGCTTTCCCGTATGGAGCCGCTGCCGGAACGATTACGACGCCATTATTTACGTCGCTTCGTGGCCTGCGGGCCGCCGTGACGTGTGGCGGACGCTGCTCCGGGCCCGGGCGATCGAGAACCAGGCCTACGTATTGGGGGTGAACCGTACGGGGGACGACCCCCGGCTGCATTATTCGGGCGATTCGGCCGTGATCGGCTGTAAGGGAGAAACCCTTGCCGAAGCAGGGGAGGGGCAGAGGCTTTTGACCGCACGGCTCGATATGGACGAGCTGCGTCGTTTCCGCGAGAAATTTCCCGCCTGGCGCGATGCCGACGATTTCGATCTGAAGTGATCGGATGTTCCTCGATGATCGGCAGAACAATCGGTTGTTTCAGCGCTTTTGTTAAATTCGTTTCAGGGGGCGTTCGATCTCAATATTTTTTGCAGGACGAATTTTATCCCTTAATAATTAACCTAGAAAGTACGTGTCTATTTATCGTTAGGAGCCTTGCTCCTGTTCTTGGCTTCGCTGGGCTGTTCCGACAAAGCGGAAAACACCTCACCGGAAGCTCCGTCGGAAGAACAGCCCACACCGAAGCCCGAAAAACCGGAGTTCGTGGATAAGAACACAACGATGGAAGAGAATATCGGCGAAGAATATCCAGACTGTTATTACACTTATTTTCGAATGCAGAACGCCAGTCAGGAGAATGCGATTTTCTTCATTTCAACTAAAATGAGTGCGAGCGGTGATATGATTAGAATCGCCCCGGGAGAACAGGGGACATGGGGACAGATGATGGAGAAAATGTTGTGGATAGACGATAACGATGTGTTGGTGAAAAATCTGGATGCGTTGGGTTTTGTTCAGTTATATTTCAATGTGCCCCCAATAACGGAAGATAATTACCATGCCATTACCCCAGATGTAGATACGTGCGCTCAATACTCTTTCTTCGACCCTATGACCGAATCGCAACGCGGCACACCGCGCGATCAGTCGGCATGGGTGCTCGAAGAGTTCCCCGACCGCCCGAACGCCGTGCGCTGGACTTACCGGATTACCGACAAGGACTATAAGGAGGCCGTGCGTCAGACGCTTGAACGCTGGGCAGACCGGGATGAGGAATGATAAAGATGTCTTGCGGCGGTCCGCAGGACCTGAAAGACTGGCGCCCGGAATATTGATATTCCGGGCGCCGAAGTGTATGATTTCCGTTTTTCCGCCGTTACAAAAGGGAGCTAAAGATCCGTTTCGTCCCAGCCGAGGATCTTGCAGAAGTCGTACTCCTCGGGGTTGGACAGGTATTGGCGTGCCGCTTCGTAGTCGGGCGGGGTAATAGCCATCAGGATATTATCTACTACGGCTTTGAAGCGGTCGGACGAGATGTCCACCATGCGGGGCAGGATCTTGCCCGTCGCGGGGTCTTGCAGGTCTTTCAGGTAGAGGGGTTCGACGTTGCCGCAGCCGTCCACATAGACCATGCAGCCCGTCTTGCCTTCGCTGAAGAGCTTGTAAACGCCGATACCCAGCTCCGAGCAGTACGTCAGGTCGTATGCCACCGGCGTCTGCCCCCGGATTTCGTAACCCAACTCCACGGGGCGGGTCTGTACGTTGAGTTTCAGCTCCGCGAGCCGTTGGTCGAGCAGCATGCTGAAGAAACAGGCTTTCGACACTTTGCCCAGTTCGGGATGACCGTGCGCGTCGTAGGTGAAGTGAATACCGCACGAGGAGAGTTCCGCCTCGCTCAATTCGTGGAACACGCCTTCGGATATGACCGCCGCGCCGTAGTCCATGCTGACGATCCGGCGCTTGACGATGGACGAAACCATCAGACGGATGATCTTGTCGATGGTGATCGGCGTTTTGTTGAACATTTCGGGAATGACGATCATCGGGTAGTGGCACGCCTCGCCGATACCGAAGGCCAAGTGTCCGGCACTGCGGCCCATCGCCGACATGACGAACCAGTTGCCGCTGGTGCGGGCATCGACATAGACGGCCCGGGCGATCACCGCACCCTTGTCTTTAGCCGATTCGTAGCCGAAGGTCGGCGCGCAGTCGGGCAGCGGAAGGTCGTTGTCGATGGTTTTCGGGACATGTATGTTGGCGATCGGATGACGCTTTTCTTCCAGAAATTTGGCCACGCGGTTGGCCGTCGATGCCGTGTCGTCGCCGCCGATGGTCACCAGCAGCTTGATGTTGTTCTCGGTGAAGAACTGCCAGTTGAAACGCTTCTCGAAATCTTCGTCCGAAGGTTTGAAGCGGCTCATGCGCAGGAACGAACCCGCGAGGTTGAAAATTTCGTCCGCTTTGAGGAAGGTGATGTTCTCCGTGGCGGGCGCTTCGCGGAAGAGCCCCGTGAAACCTTTGTGGAGTCCGATGACGCTGTATCCCTTCTGCAGGAAGGTTTTTGCCACGCTGCCCACTACCGTATTCATGCCCGGTGCCGGGCCGCCGCCCGTGAGAATGGCGATCGCTTCGTTTCGTTTGGTCATATCGTATCTGATTTTATAGCTCTTTGACAGCACGAAATTAACGTGCCGAAAATACAATTATTTCGTCCGTGCCGGAAAAAATATGGAGGCTTCCCGAGGGAGCCTCCATACGTTCTCGGGAGTAATGAAATGGATTACTCGATTACGGTGACGTTTATAGCTTGTTCGCCTTTAGCTCCGTTTCCAAGTTCGAAAGCGACTTTCTGTCCTTCGTTCAGCGTTTTGAAAGAATCGGATACGATGCCTGAAAAATGTACGAAGACCTCTTTGCCGTCTTCGCGGGTAATGAATCCGTAGCCTTTCTTGCTATCGAACCATTTAACTTGACCTGTCATAAATGAATATTGATTAAAAATGTATCAGCAAAGAAAGGTAAAAAGTGTTGATTCTCAAAATTTTTTCGCAATTATTTTTGCACGTTTTTTGTTCCTCGAAAAAATAGTTATATTTGTTCATCCGTATTATCTGTAAAAAGTTTGAAAGCTATGGGCAAGAAAGTAAAATGGGCACTATTGACGATGCTGGGTTTTGCAACGGCTTGTTCGACAGTGAAGAACGCTCCTCAGGGAAAGCCGCAGGACCAGGCTCCGGATTCGGCCCGGGTCGAAAGACAGATCCGCCTGATGTACGGCGTGCGTCCTCCGGTACCTGTCGAGGAGGTCGAACGTCAGCAGGCCATCCGTGAGAAGACAGCCCGCAAGGAGGTTAAAAAGGCACAACGGGCCCGTGAGAAAGAGGCTCCGGCTTCCAAAAACGAATAATCGCCGATGACGGGACGAAAGCTCGGGTTGCGCAAGCGTATCGGGCTGCGCCTTTTTTCCGATCTTTATGCGGAGAAGATCGCCGAACACAAGTTGCGTACGCTCTTTTGGGAGTGTACGTTACGTTGTAATTTGGCTTGCCGTCACTGCGGCAGCGACTGTCGGGTCGATCCCGGCGTGCCGGATATGCCGTTGGCGGATTTCCTGAAGGTGCTCGATGAGGAGGTTACGCCCCACAACCGCCCGGAAGATGTTCTGTTGATCTTTTCCGGCGGAGAGGTGCTCGTGCGCAGCGATCTGGAGGAAGCCGGCCGGGAGGTTACCCGCCGGGGCTATGCCTGGGGGATGGTGACCAACGGTCTGGCGCTCGACGCCGACCGCTTGCGAAGTCTGATGGATGCGGGGTTGAGATCCATTTCGATCAGTTTCGACGGCTTTGAGGATGCTCATAACTACATCCGGCGCAATCCCCGCAGTTTCGAAAAGGCGCTCGACGCGATCCGGTTGATCGTGAGGGAGCCCCGGCTCACCTACGACGTGATTACATGCGTCACTTCGCCGATGGTCGCTCGACTCGAAGAGTTCAAGGAGCTGTTGATCGCCGAAGGAGTGAAATATTGGCGCATCTTCTCGATCTTCCCTGTCGGCCGGGCCAAGGACGATCCGACGCTCGCGGTTACCGACGCACAGTTCCGCGAGGTGCTGGAGTTCATAAAGCGTACCCGTAAGGAGGGACGCATCGACTTGAGTTACGCCTGCGAAGGCTTTCTGGGCGGTTACGAAGGCGAGGTGCGGGACGATTTCTACCAGTGCGCCGCCGGGGTTTCGGCTGCCTCGATCCGGGTGGACGGGGCGATTTCGGGCTGTACCTCCATCCGGGCCAATTTCCATCAGGGGAATATTTACCGGGACAGTTTCTGGGACGTGTGGCAGAATCGCTTCGACAAGTTCCGCGACCGCGAATGGGCCCGCAAAGGGGAGTGCGCCGATTGCAAGATGTGGCGTTTCTGTCTGGGCGGCGGTATGCACCTGCACGACGACCAGGAGCATCTGATGTACTGTCACTACAAGCGATTGCAATAGTCGGAAACACAATAGGAGAGAGACTGTCTAACAGGTCCCTGAAATTGAAAATCGTCCCTGTCAGGATCATTCCGACGGAGCATTAAAATCGGACTTGTTAAACAGCCTCTCTTTGCGTTATGTCCGGTGAGGCGGACGGTTTTTTCCGGTTCGGATGTTCCGGTCTTATTCGAGCTTATGTACGAAGCTCTTCACTTCCTTGCGTTCCCGGGGCAGCGTTTCCCGGGTGCGGAACGGCTCCGCCAGCCGGTCGGCCGGGCCGGGGTAGCCGAGCGTCATCATCGTTACAGGTTCGATCTTTTCCGTGTCGAGGCCCAGCAGCCGGGCGCAGGCTTCCACGTCGAAGCCGGCCATCTGATGCAGTTGCATTCCCATCGAGGCGGCTTGCAGGGCGATCGAGATGTTCGCGGCGCCCACATCGTGCATCCAGTGCCGGTTATAGACATCCGTCCCCGGGAAATTCTTGTATCCGCAGGAAACCAGCAACACCGGAGCATCGGGCGCCCAGGCTCGATTGCCTCCGGTGAGGCACTCCGCGAGCCGGGCATGAGCTTCCGGATATTCGCGAGTCGTATAGTAATATGCCCACTCCTGGGCATTGTTGCAGGAAGGAGCCCAGCGTGCCGCTTCGAACAGCAATGCCAGTTGTTCTTCATTGACGGGACGGGAGTCGTATGAGCGGGGGCTCCATCGTTCTTCGATGGTTTTTATCAGTTTCATATCGGTAAATCATAGAATGTGTTTGGGTAATCCGCAAATTTTGTGCCCCGTGCATTACTGGATTTCGGGAAGATGCTCCGCCGGTTCCGATAGACGGTCGATGCGCAGTCGGGCAGCCGCTGCGTTCGGTGGGTGGCTGTGAAAAACCTTGCCTGTAAGCTACAGTCCCGGTTTTGCCGAAAAGCCGGATGATATGGCGGTTTTCGGAAGAAGAGGGGCAGACCTGAAATTGAGAACTCCCTGATGAAACTCTTTGTGTCCGTGTGGCCTTTCGCCGACTACAACGGCAGTTTACGACGATAAAAATTCCCGTAAAGGAAAGATTACTCTGATTTTTCGAAGCCTCGGATTGCGTCGCTTTTCTCCACTTTCCCGATAGCAGCAACCCTTGGACGAAACGAAGAAAAGTCGTTCGCGAATGACTTTTTATCTTCATCCGCCTTTGTATAAACGAATTGCCGTTGGAAAATAAAAATAAGAATCTGGATTGCGTTGCTTCGCGACTTGTCAAATAGCTCCTTGATGGGAAATACACAAACAAAAGCTGTTCCGCAGGCAGTTTTTTATCGCTGTTCGTTTGCCGTGTGACATGTCGCTGTCCGGAAATGAAAAAAGGAATGTTTTCGTATCCCTTCTCTCGGTCGGGAAAACTGGATTGCGTCGCTCTGCTTCGCTTCCGGACGAGTCTCTTATTGGGTGTACAAAAATCAAGGACCCCGCTTGATAAAGCGGAATCCTTTTTTCTTGTACCCTTACTTTCGGCGATGAATAGCCGTCGTATGCCCATAGTAAAAAACCTTTGCCTTTTAAGGCAAAGGTTTTGATTTTTGTCGGGGAGACTGGATTCGAACCAGCGACCTCCAACTCCCGAAGCTGGCGCGCTAACCGGACTGCGCTACACCCCGAACATTTGGGACCCTTATCATTTTAAGAGCGCACAAAGATAAGTCGAAAATCTGAAAAGACAAAATTATTTCCGCAAAATTATGCGCTTCTTTTATCTTCCGCCCTTTCCGATCCGATCGCACCTGCTTCCCGTTTCCTCGCACGACTTCCGACTGACTGTAACTTCCGGCCCAGACCGCGCTTGGTGTCCGATTGCCGTTTTTGTATGAAATTTGCCTGAAAACGGCGTTGTTTCAGGACTTTACAGAAACAAAAAAAGTTACTGCAAAGTATTAATTTACAGCAACTTTCTTCATGTCTGGGTAGCGGGATTCGAACCCACGCCCCCCTGCTCCCAAAGCGTAATTTGCCGATTTTTGCCGATTTTCAGATATTTTTATTTTGTTTTGTAAATAGTTGTTTTTCAGCGGCAAATATAGCTATTTTATCTTGATTTGTTTTTGGTGATTTGATTTAATTATGTATATTTGTGTGTAAATTGTGTACCGCAAATTAAAATTTATACACAAAATGAACTACTCGAAAGACGGCGTAACGGTTGCCGCAATGTTTGATACCGCGCACCCGAAAAAGTCTGGTAAGTGCCCCGTAAAAATCCGTGTTACCTACAATCGAGTGCGGAACTATTATCCGACTGGAAAGGATTTATCGCCGGAGGAATGGGAAATACTGCCGACTACAAAGGTGCGTGCACTTGTGGCGATCCGCAAGGACATCGAAAGCAGCTACCAGATCGTGCGGGCGGCTGTTGAGGAGCTGGCAGGGGTCGGTGCATTTACACTCAGCAAACTGAATACGCGGCTAAAAGGTGCACCCTCAGACACGGTAAACACAGCATTTCGGGCAAAAATGGAGGAATTAAACAAACTCCAGCACGTCGGCAATATGTTGATATACGACAATGTTCTGAAAGGCTTAGAACGGTTTGCCGGCACCCGTATTCGATTTGAGACCATTACAGCATCATGGCTGGAAAAATATGCTGCACATCTGCGGGAGGAAGGAAAACGGCAAACGACAATAGCAATCCACCTACGAACGTTGCGCGCAATTCTCAACGAAGCCAAAAGACAGGGAGCAATCAAGGAGGCGCAATACCCTTTTGGCCTCGGTAAAGATAAATACAAAATACAATCAGGTACGGGGCGCAAAATGGCGCTTACATTGGAGCAGATAGGGCAAATAGCCCGTTATGACGATGGAAGCGAGGCAACGACTAAATACCGCGATTATTGGCTGTTCCTCTACTTGTGCAACGGGATTAACGTTGCGGATTTCGTGCGGTTGAAGTATCGAGATATTGTAAAGGGAGAAATTTATTTTGAACGCACAAAGACCCGGAACACGATCCGCACATTGCGAGATATTCGGGTTGTGATGACCCCGCCAATGCAGGCTATTATCGACCGCTGGGGGAATCCTAATCTGCCTGATAACTTCATTTTTCCGGTATTGACAGGCCGGGAGGATGTTATGGCAGCTAAAAATAAAACCAAGTATTTGACGCACTCGATTAATAAGCGCATGAAGGAGGTAGGCGAAAAGCTCGGTATCGGCAATATCTCGACCTATACGGCCCGGCACTCGTTCGCCACGGTGTTAAAGCGGGCAGGTGCAAACATTGCCTATATCTCCGAATCGCTGGGACATCAGGACCTCAAAACAACGGAAAACTATCTTGCCAGCTTTGAGCGAGAAGAACGGGTAAAGAATGCGGAAATATTAACGAAATTTTAGAGAAATGACAATAGAACAAGCGAAAATATTCAGCGGCGACAAATGCGGCGAGGATAATAGCCTTGGTTATCATGCCTTAAAATCCGAAATACAAGAACTCAAAAAGCAGTATAAATTTTGCGACGAACTCGCCGATGAATTAAAGGTCGATGGATATAAATATTTACAAGGTCGCATTTGCGATATTCACGACGAAAATAAAAATATGCTCGGTTTTGACCGGGGGAAAGCTCCCACAGAAGAAGAAATAGAAGATCAAATATTCGCAACGGGGCATAGTTATATTGAATATTTTGTCGACAATCCAACATTATCATTTCATTATGATAATGAAAGATTGGAATTTGTTAGCGATGACGGGCAATATATTAGCTCCGGTGATGTATTGGGAAGTGAAGAATGCCGTGAGTTGGCAATGAATGATCTATGGGAAAACTATCGCCACGACCATCCACGAGGGGCAGATATAGATGCCGAATTGTCAACATTGCACTTTCAATGTGAAAGCCAAATAGCGCATTATAGGGATCGTCAGGCTTTTATCGACAAGATAAAAACACATTCGAATACAATAGCTCCCCAATATTCTTTGGTGGATTACATAACAAAAGATCGTAATAAAGTTTTACAATTCATTGATAACGAATTAAGGCCCTGCAGGGCGACGCAAGGAAAGTTAATCGCTATGTTAATAATCGTTCTGCATGATGCTGGGTATTTGGTACAATATAATGGTAAATTATCAGATATACATAAGGCTTTCAAGGACGCATATCCGGGTAAAGTAGGAGCATTAACCGGTATTGTTGATTATGTAAACAGCTATAATAATGACAAGTACGTGGGGGATAAACGAATAAAACAGGAAGATTTAGCAACATTGAGAGATAAATTAAAATAATTTTTTTGTGTAGTACGGTGGAGTACACGGGACTCCACTATTTCATTTATCACCTTTGCGCTATCAACGTTGAGCAATCCGCCCGATCAGCGGATATTGTCAAACCGTTAATAGTGTCAAAGTATGGACGAACATGTCATTGTAATAACCCCCGCGAAGCTGCGCGAAATCGTCGCCGACGAGGTGGCTGCAATTATTCCCAAACTCGCCGACTTCCGGCGCAAAAACGAACCCGTCGAAACCGACAGAATAAATGTTGATGATGCCGCCCGGTTTCTGACCGAACAAGGCATACCTACGACGAGAGCTACGATTTATAATCACGTCTACAGAAACTCGATCCCGTACAAGAAATTCGGACGCCGTACGGTGTTCTCGAAAAAGGAGCTTCTTGCGTGGATTGAATCGCGTACTGTCCGCCCAGATGACAAGCGGACCGCCGCCGCATTGCGTATCGCCCAATCAGCGAATAACCATCAATAGATCAGGGCTATGGATCAAATGAAGATCGCCGCCGGCACTCGATATGAGCACGCAGCGGCAACCCCTGATGTTTACATCAGCAAAGATACGCAAAAATCTTTGTCTTTTCATCAAAAACGGATTTATAATCTACTCCAGTCGGGCAAAAAATACTCCGTCGCTGACATTTCGGCCGTGTTGAGGTTATCCGATCCTCGGAGCTGCATACGCGATCTGAGGGCAAAAGGTATTTCCATCCTCGATGAATGGGTGCCCAGCGAGCACGGCGGTAAGTTCAAAAGGTATTATATCAGAAAGGAGGTGCGTAATGAGTAGGCGGGATACGTTCTACTTTCCCCACGAATATAACGCCAAAGACGATCCAAAATGCGAGCGGTTGATATTCGAAATGGGTATGGAGGGATACGGTATATTTTGGTCGTTACTGGAGGTTTTAAGGGCACAACCGGATTATACTTATCCATTGGAAAACATCCCACTTGTGGCGTACAAATATCGCACAGACTCGGAAAAGGTGCGCCGCGTTGTATTTGATTTCGGACTATTTAATGTCGTTGATGATAAAATATTCTTTTCCAATGGGTTAATACGTCGTATGCAACCGATGGATCAAAGACGGCATAAACAGTCTGAAGGCGGGAAAGAGGGTGCAAAGAAACGTTGGGAGAACGGAGGTAAAAATAGCTCACCTAATGGGTACCCTATTAACTTACCTAATGGGTCCCCTTATAGCAATAAGAGTAGAGTAAATAAGATAAGAGAAGAAGAGAGTAAAGGGGATTATAAGGGGGACGATACGAGCGCCGATAATAGCACCGAAGGTATGAATGCGGGAGGCTCCGCCCCCGCGCCCCATAAATACTCCGAATCTTTTTTGAAATTTCAGAAATGGATAACAAACAATGCCCCGCGGGTTGCAAAGATGAAAGAACCGATGACCGAGGAGCAGTCCCAAAAGTTGAAAGACAAATATCCGACCGAGCAAATATGCGAGGTATTACAGGCAATGCACAATTACGAGCCGTTGATACGAAGAAATAGATCGGCCTACTTGACAGCTTCGAATTGGCTACGCCGCCACGATCAAACCACAAAAAAGACAAACCATGAAACGCGAAAAACAAATTTCTTATAACCGCCCGGCTTCTATTGATGGGCTGCCAGAATCGCCCGAACTCGAAAGGGCCATTTTGGGTGCTTTAATTCTCGAACCGAACCAGTTATCAGACGTGATGGAGATCGTCGGAATTTCAGCCTTTTCCAACCCAAATAACGGCAAAATCTATGGCGCGATGCTCTCGATGTTGGAGCGTGGCGATAAAATCGACCTCTATACGCTTTCGCAACGGCCGGAACTCAAGGGCCGGGATATGTTGCGTTACCTTTCGGAACTGACTAACGCCATAGGTTCCGGCGTTAACGTGCTAGATCACGCCCGGCAGCTCGCAGACACTGAAACACGGCGGCGTTTATGCCTTTTCGGCTACGAACTCGCGGCGCGTGCCGTCTCCGATCCTGACAGCGTTTCGGATTGGGCGATGACGGAAATAACCGCGATAGCCGACCGGGCCGTGCGTTCGGATGACGTTACGCCGTTGTCGGATGTTGTACGGGCCACGCTTGATGACCTTGAGCGGAGGCAGCGGGCAAGACTAGCGGGCAAGTGCATCGGCATTCCTACCGGGTTGCAGCGTCTCGATGCTCTTACGGGCGGCTGGCGTGGTGGTCAGTTGATCGTATTGGCAGGCAGGCCGGGAACCGGCAAAAGTGCCATAATGCTACATTTTGCCCGTACTGCCGCTGTTGCGGGGGTCTCGGTGTGCGTCTACTCAGCTGAGATGCCAAATACACAACTTTCCGGGCGAATGCTTGTCGGCGGTTCTGGTATAAACCCCGGAGATTTTCGCACGGGGGATGTCGGCACAGATGACTGGCGCAAACTTGAACAGGCCGCCGCGGACCTTTCGTCGCTGCCGGTTTACCTCAACGACCGGGCCAATATCACGATAAACACGATCCGTTCGCAATGTAAGGCTATGGCCCGCCGGGGTAAGTGTGGAATGGTTATAATCGATTACCTCCAACTGCTCGATACGTCAAGCCGTAACCCGAACAACACTCGCGAGCGTGAGATCGCCGCCGCCAGCCGTTCGGCCAAACTGCTGGCCAAGGAACTCGATATCCCGGTTATCCTGTTGTCGCAGTTGTCCCGCAAGGTTGAGGAACGGGCGGATAAAATGCCATTACTGTCCGATCTGCGAGAATCTGGCGCAATCGAGCAGGACGCCGACATCGTCGCATTCCTCGATCGGCCAGCAATGTATGGCCAAACCGAGATCGACGCAGGACGCTACGGGATTATTCCGGCTGAGGGGGTCGGGTTACTGCACATCTCAAAAAACCGCGAGGGGGAGATAGGGTGCATTTGTTTTCGACATAACGAGAGCCTGACCCGGATAGCCGACTACGAGAATACGGCGGATGCAACCGGGGAGGCCGAGCCGTTTTGACGTAATGCGCGATTTGAGCGCATGAAAATACCCAAGTGGGACAAGTGCCCACGCAGCAAGAGAAAATAAAAAAAACACGAAAGGTTATATGGAAAAACAGCTATTGTGCCCGCCTTTGCGGGACGAGTTTACAAAGTTCGGCGACAAATTCGAAAAAATCGCCCACAACAAAGCCAACGGGATGTACTGCTACAAACGCACAACGCCCGGCGGGCTGACCTATTACGAGGTGTTCAAGGCGCCCAAAGAAACCCGATGTACGGGCGAGCCTTATGACCGCTACCCAAGTACGGAACAATTCGGTTTCGGCACGGCCCTATGCATTCGCGGTGACGAGAAGTGCACTGCCGACAAGATCGCCTTTTATATGTCGAACGGGTTCGAGGCGGGCAGATTTCGCGTGTGATATGCGTCCGTATGATTCGACCGAAAACGGCGATAAAACGACGATAACAACCATTTTTTCAACCAATAAAAAAATCATGAAAGCAATTAAGATTGACAATCAACACGGCATTGGGCTAATTCTCGGCCGTACAACCACCACGATTATCGACTGCCACGGTATGCGCAAGGGCGACGATGAAATTATTCTGTACGTCCCCGATGCCAGTGATTATGACACGGATTTCATACAGAGCGACTGCGCTATGTTGCATTTTAGCCCGGCGCAGGCCAAAAGATTAGCGCGTAAGTTGTTGAGGCTGGCAAATCAGCAGAAAACAAGCGTTAAACAAGCGTAGAACAAACTAAACAGGCTTAAAATATCATGGACAACGAAAAACTAGAAAAGCTGTTGCATGCAGCCGAAAAGTACGGTGCCGATGCCGTTTACGAAATGGCCGCCAAGCAAGACGGCGAGGCAGATTCGAGCAGTAACGCAGATGAAGGTAGCGAAATTGCGGCGCTTATCAACAAGGGCACCCGCCGTATCATCGAAGGAAAAGATAGCGCCGGCAATTCCGACCGCTCGCTGACAGTAGACCCTTTCACCAATTTGCCTATGTAGCTATTATGAAAAAGAATTCGGAAACAATTTGTATTGGACAAATCCCCCAGAACCACACCCGCTATTTATTCGATCAGGCAATAGCCCAATTACGGGAGATTATAACCGCCGACAAAGTGGTGGAATACGGTGAGGAAATGACAACGGCGTTTATTCGGGAGTTATTGCAGGGTGGCCACGCTATCCGCTCCCGGATGCTCGACAAATTCAACGCCTCGCTGGCTACTGTATCATTCCCGGCTGAACGCAGGCAGAAGGAGGCATTATATGACGCCCTGCTATCTCAGTTCGATGAACTGACCCGCAAGGCCTGCAAAACAATCGAGGATTTCAAGTATATCCCCATAGAAGCCTATACAGTGGGGCCTGACGGTATCGAATGTGTCCCCGAAATAATCGACAAGGCATTTGCTGAGGCCGGAAATGTGTGCATCTCGCACCCCTCGCAGGTGGAAGTATATAATGCGGCGAATAAAGCCATTGCAGCGATACGTGAACTCGATGTGCTGGCCCAGAAATACGGGATGTATGCAGTCAACAAGGGCAATTACAGGGCGATCATCAACATAGATTGGGAGATGGATGCCACCGTCGGAGTATTGGGGGCCAAGAGGGTTGTAGAACTCAATCTATTCGCCGTACAACAGGCATACGACGGCGGCATTTTCAAAACTATGTCTATGTAAACAAACAATAATAATGAAAGAAGAAGAAATCATGCAAGAAAGCCAGCAGCCCCAAGGAGTGACGGCCATCGACTACTCCGAGGAAGAGGCAAAGAAGCGCGCTGCGGAATGGGCGGAAACATTGCCCGACGCCGAATAATCCAAACGTACAACAAGATTTTTAACAACTATGAAAAATTACGAATCAATTATCGAGACCTACAAAGCGGCCATTCCTCAACTGGAGGCAGCAATACAACAGTTGACGGCTTCACGGTTGAAAATATCTACCGAGAGCCTCAAGGATATTGCGACGGATAACAGTAAGAGTATCCGGGCGCAAGCACTGCGGATCGCAGCCGAAGACGCAAAGAAAATAAATATCGTGACAACCCGCCAAACGCTCACGGATCAGGCTGTTGAATACCTTAGCAAAGTAATAGACAATTCGCAGCAGGTCGTTCATGAAGCGCTACACCTCGGCAAGGAGAAGGCACTCGATTATACTGCCTTTGTGGTGAACGGCGATAAAATCGAATTGTCTGCCGAATGGCTTGCAGATCAAGAGCGGCAACGCCTTATTGATGTAAGCACTATGCGGGGGCGTGTACTTCAGCAGTTCGACGAAGTGCGCCGGGCTGTTGAGGCTCTGAACGCCTTGGTCGCCTGCAACAAGAATTACAAAATGGGGTTGCTCCCCGCCGGCACCCGATACCGGACAATAGCAACCATCGACGAGGACGGAAAATTGGAATTGCATTCTGAAGCATTGGATTTTCTGGGATAACAATAGAGACGGGTGGGGAAAGCCCCGCCCATCTCACTAACATCCATATTCACTATGCTATACCCAGACGGACAAATATACGAACAATCTGGGGAATGCGCAAGAGGAGAGAAAGGATAACCAAAGGATTTGCAGCTGTCGATGATAGGACCGTCTGGACGCTTGAGTTGAACCGCGATGAACTGATGATAATTCTGAATGGGATTAAAAATCACCGAATAAAAGGGGCGCGTATGAAACTGGCGGCCTTACGGGAGCAGAGAAACCGACGGCGCGATCCCGGTAAAGCAATCAATGTAAAATCAAAAAAAAAGTAAAACCCATGAACGAGAATAAAAACGCACACAAGGACATTGCGACAACACCAAGGCCCCAAATGGCCGCATCCGGAAGGCGGGATTTCATCAGTTTCCGAATAGCCCAAAAGAGCTACACGATATACAAGATGTCACCCCGGACCACGGCGAGAATCATGGCCGCCCGGCATATCGGCAAGGGATCTGACGGCAGCAAGGCGTGTATCGTGGCAATGGCCCATAGTATTGCGCTGGCCGTCGCTGGAAGCAAAAGCATATTCGCGGATCTCAAGGCGTGGTTTATATGCCGGCGGATTATGAAACGGGCATCTTTCGCCGAGCTGTTTGACTGCTACCAAAAAACGCTGATGATGATTCCGCTGGAGGATATTTCTGCAGTTGCCAGCGTAATAAGCGGATTGGCTGAAACTGTAGCTAAAGATGCGAAATGATACACCTGCGAATCATCGAAAAAATAAATTGCAGAAAAGCATTGTTTACTATTGCTTTTTCACGGGACCGCCGCAATCTTTGTACTGAGCTTATGAAGGAATAAGCCACGGATGATAGTATAGTGCGATTGGTCTGTTGGCTTCCGAGCTGACAGACCTTTTTGTTTAATCCGGGTGCCGAGGGGCACCGCAAAAAAAAGTTTTATGACAGATTTAATGGCTCTGGCGAAAAGCCATCCCGACACCACCGTTACCGTCAAGCTGAAAGACCTGATGCGATTTCATGAGGATATCACTGCCGACCTAGAAAAAAGATTGCTGAACAAACTTGTCGAGATTAGAAAGGATGATCGCTATCTATCAATAAATCAGGTATGCGAAATATTCTCAATTGATCGAAGCACGCTGTGGAAGTGGCAGCAGAAGGGCCTTTTGGTTCCCTTTAAAGCCGGGACCATTTGGCGATACAAGTTGTCGGAAATTCGCGCAATGGTCAACAAAGCCACCAATAAAACAAACAAATAAAGGGGTGACGATCCGAGCCGCAACAGACATAAAAAATACCCGCGTTTCGCAACGCAGGTAATGTAAAATTGCACGCCACCTAGCCAAAAAACTAATGTCCACGCACAATAACCGTTAAAATTTAAATAATCGTTATGAGCGCACTATCATTCAAAATTACTACGGATACCGCAAAGGTAAACAATTTCCGTAAATCGCTTGAACGTTTATACGAATTACTCGAAAAATTCCCGTCCAAATCAAGCGGATTCAAAGTTATAAACCGCCATATTAGCGATCTGGAGACTCGTGTAGATCAGGCTATACGCAAAATTGCCAAGATGCAGCAACAAGCTGCGGAGTCGGCGGCTAAAGTGGCCACCCCTACTACCTCAGCGGCAACTTCCGGCAGCTGCAAAACGACATCAGGGAGTCAGACGGCCCAAGCCGAAGCAGCAGCATATAAAGACCTGATCGGCACCATCCGAGAAGCTAGCGCCCAAAAAAAGATATATACAGCTCAAATTGAGCTGTTGAAGGCCAAGACGCAAGGATTGACAGCTGAATATAAAGCACTCTCCAACGCCGAAAAAAGCAATGCCGCAGTCTCGCAGGCACAAAAGGACAAACGGCTGGACCTTTCGCTGTCTATTGCCAAAAACAAAGAAGAACTGGCGCTATATCAAGGAACCCTGAAGAACATTATCAAGACAGAGCAATTCGCCGAGGGATCCATTAATAAAATGTCGCAATCGCTGACCCGGATGAAGAATATATACCGGAATTTAAGCGCAGCAGAGCGGGAGGGGACACGGGGACAAACCATGCTTAAAAATATCGACACACTCGATACGAAGATTAAAGAATTGGATGCGGCAATGGGGGTACACACCCGCAATGTCGGTAATTATGCTTCCGGATTCAATATGCTTGGATTCCAGATTCAGCAGGTCGCCCGCGAATTGCCGTCGTTGGCGTATGGTCCTCAAATATTCTTTTCGGCCATATCCAACAACCTGCCGATGCTGGCAGATGAAATAGCCCGTGCGAAGAAATCTGTTGATGAATTGAAGAAAGCCGGGCAAACATTCACGCCCGTATGGAAGCAGATCGCATCGTCCATCTTCTCGTGGCAGACCCTGCTTGTCGCCGGAGTTACCGTACTTACCCTTTACGGAAAGGAGATCGTAAATTGGGTGTCAAACCTTTTTGCGGCAGATAAATCGCTGGACTCGGTAATTAAGAATATTGACCAGTTCAACAACCAAGTTACAACCAGCAGAGAAGAGTTACAACGCGAATTTCGGGCTTTATCCCAAGCAAAGAAAGGGACTGCAGAATATGCTTTAGCACGTCAGACGATAATGGATAAATACGATAAATATTTGTCCAAACAGCGCGCTGAAATACAGAATCTGGAGGATATGCGTGGTGCCTATGAAGTGCTGTTGAGAAGCGTTACTGCCACGTCTGTAGCTAAAGGATTGGAGGAAGCGAATGCTAACGCTGCAACTGAATATAGTGAGGCTTTAAATAAAGCATTTGAAGGCGTTCAGGCTAAATTTATTGCAAAGTTCGGCAAAGAAACAGGAATAACTTACTTTACAAGATTCCGCGAAGGATTACAAAGCGGGGTTCCTGAATTAGAGAAAGAAGCGCTGGAGATATACAAGATGTTTGAGGGGGCACCTGACGGCATGAATGTTATTGACACGTGGAAAGAGATATTTACAGGCAAAGCGATAGGGACAACTACTCATAACGCATTGGAAAACAGCTTTAATAGCGCACGTGAAGCTACAATGCGCTATAATGAAACTCTTTCTGCCAATAAAGTTGCAATGCAAGCTCTGTTAGATATGTATAATATCTCAGCGGAAGATATTGACAAGGATGGTAAAGCGACAGAAGATATAGTAGAGCAGAAGAAAAAGGAAATCGCGGAAATCGAAAAAATTGTAGCCAAGACACCCGAAGAAGTTGCCGCCCGCAACAAAAAATTGGAAACGGCACGGAAGGAGTTGAAGGTATTGGAGAATTTAGGCCTTGCGACGAAAGATCAAATTGAATTAGACAACACACGAAAACAAATTCAGCGCGAAATGCGAGATGCTGGATTTGAAGCAAGACAGGCGGAAATTGACGTAATGCCGGAGGGGATAGATAAAAATATCGCCCAAATAGAATTAGACTATCAGAAGCGTGAAGCTGCCATAGCAGATGGAGCAGAGCGAATCCGTAAACTTCAGAAAAAAGAGCTAAGCCGAGGACAACGCGAGTTAATTGCAGCGCGCCAACAGGCTATTAAAGCGTTGAAAAATAAAGAATGGGATACTGCGTTTTTGGCAGAAGCGGGAATAAAAGACCCCAAGACATATTTGGATGACCAGCTTGAAGCGTGGAATGAGTACTACATGAAGTACGGGACCATTCTCGAAAAGATACAGGCTACAAAGGAGTATTACGACAAAAAAATCAGCTTAGCAAAAGACGCGGGAACGGCCGAAGCATTGAGAGCCGAAAAAGACGCCGCGATGGCTGCCCTTGAGGTGGAGGGCGGTGACTTTGTTAATAGCCTAATCAGCAAGACAAAAGAAGATGTAGAAAAACTAAAGCGCGAGATAAAAGCTGCATTAAAAACGCTTGAAGATGAATTTAATAAACTCCCTTCTTTGGATTCTGAGCAGGGGGATGATCTGCGAAATAAAATAAATGTTCTTCGGGCACAATTATCCGCCATTAATAAATTGGACCCGGTAAGCGACGAAGAGCACAGCGAATCCTTTGAAAAGTGGCAGAAACTATACAGCACGCTCACTAAAATTGAAGGACAATTTAACGACATCGGCGAAGCTGCGGGCGGTGCGATGGGGGAAGTAATATCGACCGCGAGCAAGATTACGACCAGCTCGCTGCAAATGATCGACAGCATCAAGACCCTTGCAGAAAATTCGGCAGAAGGGATTGAAAATACGGGAGAAGTAGCCGCAACCACCATCCAAAAAGTAGAACGAGCATCTGTAATTCTGGCCATTATTCAAGCTGCGTTGAAAATCATCCAAAGCATTGCGAGCATATTTGGAGATACGGAAACTTCAATGGAGCGGAATATCCGAGAGGCCCAAGAATTAAACGAAGAGCTGCGGGTAATGAATGAACGTGCCCGACTGAACGCCGATGTATTCAAAACTATTTTCGGAGAAGATGCCTTTGGGAATTACGTCAATAATGTAACTGTCTTAACTGACGCCATGAATGCCTATCAGGCAACAATGGATAAAATCAAAAATCGCGGCGAGGAGTTCGAAGGTGTTGGGGAAAAAGGAGAAGCCACAGGATTAGCTAATCTTCGGAAACAAGCCAAAGAATGGGAGAGTGTATACGAATCAATCGCCAACATGCAGGTTCAAACACGTCACTCTACATGGCTTCGGAGTGCAAAGTATAAATCTCTTAAAGATTTGCTTCCGGAATTATTTGAAGGCAATGAGGTGAATATGCAGGCCCTCAAAGAATTTGTCGAAGGCAATAGTGATACTTTTAAACACCTGACCAAAGAAAATCAGACACACCTCAAAGAACTGGTAAATAATTGGGAGACATATGAAGAAGCGATAAAGGCAGTCAATGACTACCTCAATGAAATATTCGGCGAATTAGGTAGCACGCTCACCGACGCACTGGTCGATTCTTTCGAACAAGGAACAAATGCCGCGGATGCCTTTGGTGAAGCGGCTGGCAATATGCTTAAGAATCTTGCAAAGCAGGTGTTATATACGGCAACTATAGGACCCGAAATAGAAAAAGCGCAGAAAAAAATTGACGCCATAAATCGGGATCTGTCACTCTCAGATGAAGAGAGGTACAATGCACTTGCCGGAGTTGTAGATACGCTTCTTGATGATGTTCTTGCCCAGCAAAAGGTAGGGCAAGAATTATGGGAGAGGCTCAAACAGGCCGCCGAGGAGCGCGGTCTGCAGTGGGAGGCAGAAGCAGCGGGCCAAGAGGCGACATCTCGCGGATTTCAGGCTATGTCTCAAGATACCGGCGACGAGTTAAACGGCCGATTCACGGACATTCAGGGCAAAGTCACCGACATCCGAGGGTATGTAATGGCAATGGCGCAAACTGGAGGAATTATAACCGCCATAAACAACATCGCCACTTTAGGTGATAGAATAGATCAGATGTCGGTCGCCTGCTATGAATCGTTGCGCTTTGACGCGGAAACTCTTATCGAAGTGCGCGAGATAAATTCCAGCACTAAAAATATGGACAAAACCTTAGCACGGATCGAGGAAGGGATAAATAGCATTAAGAAAAATACTGAAAACATCTAATGTTTTCAACTACATGAAGATAAAAAAAGACATAGCAGACCTAAAAGCGTTTATCGACAATATCGAAGACGAGGTTGTAGATTTCATGGATGAAAAAGCCCACGAAGCAATTATAGAGCAAAAAGCAGCTCGACTACTATCTGGCAAACGCGACTATTTAAACCATACATGGAATCTTCGCAGTTCACTTGGTTATGCCGTGACTTACAATGGCAAGGAAAAAAGGCGATTTATAGGGGACCAAAATCATACGGATCCGACAGCAGGTGTCGAAGCGAATAAAGCCCTAAACGAAGTAAATAAAGCAGGTACGGGCGTTATTTTCGTCGATGGAATGGATTATGCGTCCTTCGTCAGCTCCAAAGGCTATGATGTGATAGATACCGCAGAAGCTTATCTAAAGAGAGAATTAAATAAACAACAATAAAAATTGGAAATGTAAAATACAGACTCTCTTTAAACAGTGTCAGTGCACCAATTTGATAACATCTATCCCGGAATGTATTTTTAAAATAGATTCCGGGATATTTTTACCAATCGCCTTATAATATGCTTGACATTCAGCTTTCCACTTTTCTACATTACATCCGGTTATTCCATTTGCAGCTATATCTTTCCGTACATTGTTCAAGAAAATAGCCAACACAATTTCTTCTGCCTTCTCAACATTATTTAATAAAATATATTTACGAAGCTCCCAAAAGGTGTCCTCTGGGGTATTTTTATCGACTGGCTTGTTTTCTTTAATCGCATGAACATCGTTTGTCATTTTCCACAATTTAAAAAATAGGATAATTTGCAAAATGCCAAACACAAGCATTATAAGGCCCAAAATAATGTAAATAGTTTCCATCTTATAAAAAATTAATAAATCAAATATACAATTTCATATTGAAATATCCAAAAAAAACGAGGCAGCTACAAAACAATTCTAAGACCAAATAAAGGCCGGATACATTCCGGCCTTTATACTTAATTGGCTACGCTTACTAACTTTGTTAGCGTCCGTTATGCCTCGTACCCTTCGTAATAGTACGATTGTTCTATTCCCTTGAAAATAACATCCCGATCCTCCGTGCGGTCAGTCAATGCCGGTTGTAGCAGGGCGCGTAATTCCAGATCATTGATCGGACTGCGTTCCATAGCCTGCAAATACAAATCCTTATCCACCTTCCGCCAGTCCACAACCTGCTGGAGATGCTTTTTCAGCATCATGTCAAGCCAGATACGGGTGGCCCGACCGTTGCCCTCCATGAAGGGGTGGGCGATGTTCATTTCGACATATTTCGCAATGATCTCCTCAAAGGTCATGTCCGGCATTTTCTCGATCACCGGTAGTATCGCATCCAGATAAAGACAATTTGCAAAACGGAAGCCCCCCTTTGCGATATTCAGCGTCCGGATTTTTCCGGCAAAGTCGTACAACCCACCGAACAAATAGCGGTGAATCTCGCATAGCCCGGCCACGGTGCCTACCTCTATACAGTCGATGTCCCCCGATTCAAAAAGGGCGCGCGCCTGTTCAAGGCTTTTTGCGTCTATTTCGTCCGTTTTCTTCCCCATAATTTATTCCCCCTTCTCTACTTTAATAAGTTTGCCGCAATGCGGGCAGGTGATCGTGTTCGTCGGTTGAGGGGCGAAAAGTTCCTGAACTTCAACGTTGAGAGCTGCGGCGATCTTTCGCAATGTTGTAATAGTGGTATTTCCGTTAATTGCTTTTGATAGACCAACACGAGAAATACCTATTTTTTCGGCTAAATCGGTTTGCGTCATTCCCTTACTTTTGAGAATTTCCGCTATTCTAAAATCATTATCCATAATGTAAACATATTGTTTGATGCTACAAATATATAAATTAAACTCATTGTGTGCAAATTATTCATGTTTGATAATAAAAAGTTGTCAAAATATTTGTGTGGCTGAATAATTATTGTTTACTTTACATCATCAAACGACAACAAAAGGTTTACAGCCATGAAAGCAACCTACAACAAATCGAAGATCATGCGTAACGCTTGGTATCTGAAACGTGCTAACGCCTCGATGTCGTTCTCGGCCTGCCTGAAGAAGGCGTGGCGCAACGAGAAGCTGGCGATCATGACGGCGAAGATCGAGAACCGCCCGATGGAACAGCCGAAGGCCACGGAATACCGCCCGCAGCTGCTGACGGTGCCGGCGGACTACTACGGCAACAGCAGGACCTACTACGGAGACTAACGGCAACCGGGGGCGGACCACCCGTCCCCCTTCAACACTCATTACCGAAATAGACAAATAGCGAGATTCTCGCAAAACCTCGATAAAATTATGAAAGAGAACGTAAACACGACGAATTCCCCGGAAATTGATTGGCGAGCGGAGTATTGGAAAGGTGTACGCGATTACATCGAACAGGGTGATCGCCTTATTGAGGCGCACCAGCGAATAATCGAACTAACAAAAGAGCTTACAGAATGCCGTGATATTTTGGCCGGCAGACGCACAATCAATCAATACCAATGCAGAACCAGCAAACTAAATTAATACCATGAATACAGCATTAACCCGGTCCGACATTCGGACAATGGCCCGCAAGGCAGCCGATTACATTACCTTCCACTGCGACGGCATAAGCGAAGGTTTC
>OGYM01000355.1_pt1 | contig 35404 bp, 32 predicted proteins | sample 1576491 | NCBI WGS metagenome assembly OGYM01 (sample SAMEA3541515, study PRJEB24748) | human gut metagenome | biome: human gut; feature: human-associated habitat; material: faeces | place: China | collected 2012 | reverse complement strand
CGTCCGCCGCGAGAATCCGCTCTTCGGAGTGGCGCCCTTCCTCGTAGGGGACCTGCCACTGGTCCAGTTTGGCTTTGTAGCGGTCGGCGATCCGCCCCTTGTCGGAGAGGAAAACGTCGAATCCTTTCTTCTTGGCGAGGATCGCGGAGCCGTAGCCGCTGATGCCGCCGCCCAGGACAACTATTTTTTTCATGGGGTTATCGGATTTTAAGCGTTACCAGGGTAATGGCCGCCAGCAGCAGCGACACGATCCAGAAACGGGTGACGATCTTGGTTTCGAAGAAACCCTGTTTCTGGTAGTGATGGTGCAGGGGGGACATGAGCAGAATGCGGCGTCCTTCGCCGTATTTGCGTTTGGTGTATTTGAAGTAGCTCACCTGAAGCATGACCGAGAGGCTCTCGACCAGGAAGATGCCGCAGAGAAGGGGCAGCAGCAGCTCCTTGCGGATGCAGAGAGCGAAGACGGCGATGATGCCGCCGATGGAGAGCGAGCCGGTATCGCCCATGAAGATCTGTGCCGGGAAGCTGTTGTACCAGAGGAAGCCGACCAGCGCACCGGCCAGCGCCGCTGCGAAGACGACCAGTTCGCCGCTGCCCGGAATGTACATGATGTTCAGGTAGTCGGCATAGACGATGTGTCCGGAGAGATAGGCCAGGATGCCCAGCACCAGTACGATCGGGGCCGATACCCCCGTCACCAGGCCGTCGAGTCCGTCCGTGAGGTTGGCGCCGTTCGAAACGGCCGTGACCACCAGGATCGCCACGACGACGTAGAGAATCCAAGTGAGGGTGCGGTTGCCGCCCGTGAGCCAGCTGTAATCGAATTCGTTGTCCTTGACGAAGGGAATCGTGGTCTGGGTCGTCTGACGGCTCTCGGAGCTGACGATGCGCCGCTGGATGTGGTCGGCGATGGTTCGGCCGTGTTCGTCGAGGTAGATCGTTTCGACCGGTTCGGTCGTCTTTTCCCGGACGACGATGTCGGGCGAGAAGCACATGGTCGTACCTACGATAATGCCCAGGCCGACCTGTCCCACGATCTTGAAACGCCCTTTGAGCCCCTCTTTGTGGTGGCGGAAGACTTTGATGTAGTCGTCCAGAAAGCCGATCAGCCCCAGCCAGATCGTCGAAACCAGCATCAGTTGGATATAGACGTTGTCGAGCTGTCCGAAAAGCAGTACGGGGATGAGAATGGCCAGCAGGATGATTACGCCGCCCATCGTGGGCGTGCCTTTCTTCTGGAGTTGTCCTTCGAGCCCCAGATCGCGGATCTCCTCACCGATCTGTTTGCGGCGCAGGAAGTTGATGATGTTGCGTCCGAAGACGATGACGATCAGCAGGGCGATGATGATGGCTGCCGCCGCGCGGAACGAAATGTACTGGAACATACCTGCGCCGGGCAGGTTGTGAACGTTGTCGAAATATTTGAAAAGATGATAGAGCATGTCGCAGGTTAATTTTTAGCGTAGAGGGCGAAGGCACGGAGAGCCTCCTCCTTGTCGTCGAAATGGTTTTTTACGTCGCCGACGATCTGATACGTTTCGTGTCCCTTGCCGGCCAGCAGGAGGATGTCGCCCGGCTTGGCGAGCATCGCGGCCGTGCGGATGGCTTCGGCGCGGTCGGCGATCCGCAGGTAGCGGTCACCCGGGGCGAGTCCTGCGACCATGTCGTCGAGGATCGCGTCGGGATCTTCGTGGCGGGGGTTGTCCGAAGTGAGGATTGCGGTGGTCGCGTATTTTACGGCGATCTGCGCCATTTCGGGGCGTTTGGTCTTGTCCCGGTCGCCGCCGCAGCCGCACAGCACGAAGAGCTGTTGTCCCGGGCGGCGGATCTCCTCGACGGTCTGGAGCACTTTTTCCAGAGCGTCGGGCGTATGGGCGTAATCGACGATCGCCGTGGTGCCGTCGGCGGCCCGTACGAATTCGAAGCGTCCGCTTACGGGATGCAGCGTGCTCATGATTTGGAGCACCTCTTCGCGGTCGGCGCCCAGCAGCAGGGCCGCAGCATAGACGCTCAGCAGGTTGTAGGCGTTGAAGCGGCCGAGGAAATGGACCCATACTTCGCGTCCGTCGATGCGCAGTTCCATGCCGTCGGGGTGCGTCTCGAGAATTTTGCATCGGAAGTCGGCCATCGATTGCAGCGACAGGGTCTTGACCGTCGCCCGCGTGTTTTGCACCATGACCCGGCCGTTGCGGTCGTCGATGTTCACCAGCGCGAAAGCCTCCTTCGGGAGATTGTCGAAGAAGAGTTTCTTGGCGCGGATGTACTCGGCGAAAGTCTTGTGGTAGTCCAGGTGGTCGTGGGTGATGTTCGAGAAGATGCCGCCCGTGAAATGCAGTCCTCGGATGCGCTCCTGCACGATGGCGTGCGAGGAGACCTCCATGAAGCAGTATTCGCACCCGGCTTCGACCATGCGGGCCATCATCTCGTTCAGGCGGATGGCGTCGGGGGTGGTGTGGGTCGATTCGATGCGTTCGGTGTCGATGCAGTAAACGACCGTCGAGATCAGGCCGACCTTGTAGCCCAACCCCCGGAAGAGGTCGTAGAGCAGGGTGACGGTGGTGGTTTTGCCGTTGGTGCCCGTGATACCGACCAGTTTGAGCTGACGGCTCGGGTCGCCGTAGAATGCGGCGGCCATGTCGGCCATCGCGGCGTTGGTATCCGCTACGACGACGTAGCAGACCGACGGGGTGAGGTGTTCGGGCAGCCGCTGGCAGACAACGGCGACCGCTCCGGCGGCGACGGCCGCGTCGATGTAGGCGTGCCCGTCGCTTTGGGTGCCGCTCACGGCGAAGAAGCAGTCCCCGGGAGCGATGCGGCGGGAGTCATACGCCAGTCTGCTCACACGTGTATCGGAGTTGCCTTCCACGCGGAGCACCTGTGTCGCCTTGATTAATTCTTGAATTTGTTTCATCTCTTTATTTGAGTGTTATGGTTACGGCTCCCCCGCGCGAGATCCGCGTGCCGGGAGCGATGCTTTGGTATTGGACGGAGCCTCGTCCCGAGAAGGAAACTCTGAGGCCCCGGCTTTCGAGCAGGAACAGGGCGTCTTTGAGTCCCATGCCTACGACGTTGGGCATCGTTTGGTCGTCCTGTGCGAGCGTCGAGATCGTGACGTTCGAGAGGGAGTCGATCCGTACCGTTCCCCAGCCTTTGCGGTCTTCGAACGAGGTGCGGGGCGAGAATTTGTCGGCGATGCGGCGGATCTGGGCGATGTCGCCGCCTTTGATTCGCCGGGGATAGTGTTTTTCCCCTGAATTTTCCGGCGAGAGATCCCAGTCGTGCTCCCGGTTGTAGAGGTAGGTGACGACTTTCTTGACCACCGGACCCGAGAGCGGGCCGCCGTAGTAGGATTTGCCGGCCTGCCGCTTGGTGTGGATCGTCGTGAGCACCGTGTAGCGAGGGTTGTGAGCCGGGAAGTAGGCGACCATGCTGCCGATGTAATAGCCGTCGCGGTAGCCGATTTTGTCGTCGGCGTATTGGGCCGTACCGGTCTTGGCCGCTACGGTGTAGAGGGTCGTGTCGCGGAAAAATCCAGCACCCGTACCTTCCGTGCCGACGCTTTCGAGAAGTTTGCGGACCTCACGCAGCGTACGTTCGGAGCAGACTTTATCCACGAGAGTCTGGGTTTTGAAGTGCTTGACCACGTCCCCGTCCCGACGCAGCTCCCGGACCAGAATCGGCGAGATCATCTTGCCGTCGTTGGCAATGGCGTTGTAGAGGGTGATGACCTGGATCGGGGAGAGTTTGATACGATAGCCGAACGAGCGGCGTACGAGCATACTGTTGGGGTCGGGCACCTCCTTCCAATCCTGAAAGAGCGGTTTTTTCTCGCCGAAAGCCTCCAGTCCGACGGTTTGGTCGAGGTGCAGCTTTTTCATGAAGTCGCTGTAACGCTCCTTGTTGTCGGCATAACGCTCCCAGATCGCCTTGGCGAAATAGACGTTCGACGACTGGGCGACCGCCGTGCGGAAATCCATGTCGTTGAATCCGGCGTGCGAATCCTGCACCCGGATGCCGCCGACCTTCACCACACGTCCGTTGCCCGTGTCGTAGGTCTGGTCCAGCGGCATATCCGCGTCGTCCAGCAACAGCAGCATCGAAGCCAGCTTGAAGGTCGAGCCCGGCTCCGTGTTACGCCCGATGGCGTAGTTCTCCCGCTCGGCGTATCCGCCGCCGGGGGTGCGCCCCAGATTCACGAGGGCGAGGATTTCGCCCGTGCGGACCTCCATCACGATCGTGGTGCCCCAGATGGCGTTCTGGGCTTCGAGCTGTTCGCGCAGGTAACGGTTCGCCACGTCCTGCACATCGAGATCGAGCGTCGTGACCACGTCCAGTCCATCGATCGGGTCGATGTTGTCGCCGTCCACGACGCGGCCGTAAAAACCCCGGGCGATGCGTTGGCGCGTGGCCCGACCGTCGCGGCCGGCCAACTCTTCGCGATAGACGGCCTCGATGCCGTAGTTGCCTCGGTCGCCGGTCAGTCCGATCGTGCGGCGCCCCAGTTCGCCCTGCGGATAGATGCGTTCGTCGCTTTCACGCAGGTTGTAAACCATGCCCATGTTCCAGTTCAGGAGCGGGTATTTGCGCAGGGTTTCCCATTCGGTGTAGTCGATGTCGCGGGGAAAGATTTGGACGGGAGTGTGGTCGCGCAGGGTATCGTAGAGTTTTTTCGGCACGAATTCCCGGTCCAAAATCCGGTCGATCCAGCGGGCGATGCGTCCTTCGGAGCGGGGAACGAGGGTGTCCTTGCGGTATTTTACCTGGTAGTGTTTGGCATGCTGCGTGCGGAACATGCGACGGTATTCGGCTGCGGATCTGTCGCCGAAATAGGCGGCAAGTAGTTTGGACAGCGAGTCGCTCTGTTCGTGGAACGTACGCACGGAGTCGAGCCCCGGGCTGCCGAAATCGAATTCGACGCGGTAGCGGAAGATCGAGGTGGCCAGCGGATCTCCGTCCCGCGTGAGGATGTTGCCCCGCTGGGCCGGGATGATCTGTTCGGTGAAGATGCGTCCGGCGAGCCGTTCGGCATTGTAGGCGACCTCCGAGCTGAAGAGCTGCACCCATACCAGACGTGCGAAGATGAGCAGTCCCGCCAGGATGAAGAGGATGTAGAGCAACCTCACCCGCAGCAGGATGTCGCTTTTGATGCGCGATTTTTCCGGTTTCATCTTGCTCATCAGTCGTCGAGAATTTCACCCGGAACGACCGGGTCGTACAAGTCGATGCCCCGTCGGCGCAGCTCTTCGAGGATGGCCGAGTGGGTCGTATGGCGGAAACGCTGCTCCTGAAGGCGCGTCGAGCGCTCGCGCAGCATCTGGACCTCGCGGTAAAGCCGCGAGTATTTCATGTCGAGGTGCAGCGCCGTGAACATTACGAAGATGCTGACGAAAAACATCGCGGCGATGCAAATCATGTAACGATAGTATTCCGAGGCTCCTTTCCGAACCAGAATATTGCCCGAAAAGAGGAGCCAGAAGATGTTCGAGCGGCGGCGCTCCTCCTTGCGCTGCTCCTCCTGCCGGGCCTCCTCTTCGGCCTGCTCCCGCTCCCGGTCGGCACGAATTTCCTCGTCGGCTTCGCCGCTCTGCACGCGCAGCACTTCGCGCCGGATGCGGCGGGCGAGCTCTTCCTCCCGCTCCCGGGCGGCACGCTCCTCGTCGGTGACGGGGTCGAATTCGTGGTCGTTGTATTTCATGTCGGTCGGAAACGGTTATTGGCGTACGATTTTGGCAGCGGCTCGCAGTTTGGCCGAGCGCGAACGCGGGTTGCGGACGAGCTCTTCCGAGGAGGGAGTGACGGCCTTGCGCGTAATGATTTCGAACGGCGTTTCGGGCTTGCCGAAGAAATCCTTTTCGATGCGCCCCTCGAAATTGCCGCTGCGCAGGAAGTTCTTCACCAGCCGGTCTTCGAGCGAGTGGTAGGAGATCACTACCAGCCGTCCGCCGGGGCGCAGCACCTTGAGGCTCTGTTCCAGCGCCATTTTGAGCGCTTCCATTTCTCCGTTTACTTCGATGCGCAGGGCCTGGAACAGCTTGGTCAGGAATTTCGATTCGTCCTTTTTCGGGGTACAGGGCGCTACGGCCGCAACCAGGTCTGCGGTGGTCAGGATCGGCTGCGCGGTCCGTGCGCGGACGATGCAGGCGGCGACTTTCCAGGGGGTGTCGATTTCGCCCCAATCGCCCAGGATGCGGGTCAGGGCGTCGGCGTCGAGCGTGTTCACCAGGTCGGCCGCCGTGCCTCCTCCGCGCTGATTCATCCGCATGTCGAGCGGTGCTGAACCCCGGAACGAGAATCCCCGTTCGACGGCATCGAAATGGTGGGACGACACGCCCAGGTCGGCCAGGATACCATCGACCCGGGTTACTCCGTGCAGCCGCAGGGCGCCCCGCATGAAGCGGAAGTTGCTTTCGACGTAATGGAAGCGGCTGTCTTCCGGGCAGTTGTCCCGGGTATCCCGATCCTGATCGAAGGCGTAAAGACGTCCCCGGTCGCCCAGTGCCGACAGGATGCGGCGCGAATGTCCGCCACCGCCGAAGGTGAGATCGACATAGGTTCCTGCAGGATCGATGTCGAGCAGTCGGACGGACTCTTCGAGCAGGACGGGCGTATGATAGACGGAGGTCATTTGGCTTCGATATATATTTAGGGTGTAAAGTTAGACAATTTGCAGGGAAAAATCGTTATCTTTACCGAAGAAAAAACGGTTGAGAACGGTCGTACTCCGGAAGGCCGGGGTGTCCCGCTTCCGGGATCTCCCTGTACCGATGCGGAGTTTCGATTGGAAATCCGAGCGTAGGTGCGATAGGTGCAAATCGGGCGTCGTACGACTTTCGACCGATAATTAAAAGGGTTACGTTATGCCGAAAATAGATGTCGATGCCGTGCTTGCGGCAAAGGCTCCCCGGATCGCCCGATGGGTGCCGGGATTCGTTATCCGCTGGCTCAAGCGCACGATCCATCAGGACGAAATCAACTATATTCTGGATGAGTATTCCGCGCTTCCTCCTCAGCAGTTTATCCAGGCTTGTTTTAAGTTCTGGGGAGTGACCTATTCGGTCGAAGGGCTCGAAAATCTCGATCCGAAGGGACGGTATCTCTTTGCGTCGAACCATCCTTTCGGGGGAATGGACGGTATGATGCTGGCCGACGAGCTGGTCGGATATTTCGGCGATGCGCGGGTGATCGTGAACGATTTGCTGATGCACGTCGAGCCGCTGCGACCGCTCTGGATTCCGGTGAACAAGCACGGTTCGCAATGCGGGGAATACCTGCGCAGGTTCGACGAAGCTTTCGCAAGCGACTGTCCGATTCTGACCTTCCCGGCCGGGCTTTGTTCGCGCCGTCGGCAGGGGGTGGTGTCCGATTTGCCGTGGCGTTCGAATTTCGTCAAGCGGGCGGCGGCGTCCGGGCGCCGGATCGTGCCGGTTTTCGTCGAGGGCGAACTATCCGATTTCTTTTACCGCCTTTCCAATTTTCGGACGAAGATAGGTATCCGGTTCAATATCGAGATGCTCTATCTGCCCGACGAGATGTTTTCGCAGAAGGGAAAACATTTCCGGATACTGGTCGGGGAGCCTGTTTCGACGGACGAGCTGGTCGAATGCGGATCGTGGCAGCAGCGGGCGGATTACGTACGCGAAAAGGCGTATTCTTTGGAAAAAAAGTTGCGTGCCGAAGCAAAACACGGATAAATTGTTTAGTTTTGCTCTAAATTTAACAGCATGGAACCCATCATAGAGCCTGTAAGCCGAAGTCTGTTGCTCGCGGAATTGACCCCTGAACGCAAGGTCCGAAATACGAACAAGGCTTCGAATGAAATCTATATTTTCGATGCCGCCGAATGCCCGTCCCTGCTGCGGGAGATCGGACGCCTGCGGGAGGTCGCCTTCCGGTCGGCGGGGGGCGGAACGGGGCTCGCCGTGGATATAGACGAGGAGGATCTCGCCGGCGACGGTTATTACCAGTTGATCGTCTGGGACCCTGCGGAGCAGGAGATCGTGGGCGGTTATCGCTTTATCGTCTGCACGTCGGAAAATCCCCGGCATCTTTCCACTGAACATTATTTCACCTTCAGCGACAAATTCCGCAAGGAATACCTGCCCTATACCATCGAACTGGGGCGTTCGTTCGTACAGCCTTCCTATCAGTCGCGCGGCAATTCGAAGAGTATCTATGCGCTGGACAACCTCTGGGACGGTTTGGGGGCGCTTGTGGTGCTGAATCCCAAGGTGAAATACCTTTTCGGCAAGGTGACGATGTACGCTTCGTACAAGGCTATGGCACGCAATGCCCTGATCTGGTTCCTGCGCCGTTATTTTCCCGATCCCGATCATCTGGTGGCGGGTAAAAATCCCGTGCAGCTCGATTTGGACGATCCCTATTACGAGCATTTTTTCACGGGCAAGACCTATGAGGAGAATTACCGTATCCTGATCCAGCGCATCCGCGAGTTCAACGAGAACATTCCTCCGCTGATCAATGCCTATATGAATCTCTCGCCTACGATGCGGGTGTTCGATACGGTAATCAACACCGATTTCGGCGGTGTGGAGGAGACGGGTATTCTGCTGACCATTCCGGACATTTATCCCGAGAAAAAACAGCGTTATATGCGTTGGCAGGGGTGGCGTGAAAACCTCAAGCAGCGCCGGGAACATTTCCGCCTCCGCCTGCAGGAGCATCTCTCGCGTATCGGGAAAAGATGGGAAGTGTAGTCGAGCCGGATTTTCCCGGGTCGGATGTCTTATTTTGATAAAATTACGCCTTTTCGGTGTAATTTTTTTGTTTATGGATGCGGAATTTCTCGAAAAATTGTAATTTTATAGAGAAAAGAGAAGTTTGTATGCGTACAAGATTGGTAGTGTCTTTTTTTATCTGTTTTTTGCTGCAGGCATGCTCCGGAGCTTCGACGACGAAGACGAATGGAGTGTCGAACACATCGGGAAACGATCAGGCCGGATGTATCGCCTTGGATACGATCGGCATCGATGGTGCGGTCGAGAAGTTCGTATGGAACGAAGAGGATGGAATCGGCTTCTTAATTCAGGATAATAGCTATTTGGACTTTATTAAATCGTCTTTCACATCGAGGCCGGTGTTTGCTATGCAGGCTGCTGACGGTCGAATAACCTATTCGACGGAGGATTTGATGAAAGAGATGTGGCCGAAAGAGCGGATCGAGGATCCTGTTTCGGTCGTAGCTTGGCGACCGTATGGATTTGCGTTACAAGAGGACGGGAGTTTTTTTCTTCCGGTCGGTGTGGCGCAGTATGATGAGAAGGGGTGCCGGAGCGTGCCTATGCTCGGCCGGTACCGGGGAAATCTGGCTGAAATGACACTCGATTTCGAAAATATGTTCTCCGCTGTGGAGTTGCGATTGAGGAAAGACAGCTTCGCTCTCGAACCGATTAAGGTGAAACAAGTTATTTTGCAGGGAAACGACGGTGAAATTCTGGCAGGATCGATCAAGGTGGTAGCCAGTAGGCAGGAGCTGCCCGACAGTGTGTGCGAAGAGAGGAAAGTCAGTCCTTGCGTCGTATTGGATTGCGGATCGGGGGTGGAGCTGACGGAAGAATCGACCTCTTTTTATCTGCCTGTACTGCCTGTGGAGTTTCGCCGAGGGTATTCGTTAACGGTCGTGACGGATCGTGACAGCGGGAATATGTTCAGGATTCAATGCGGTGGCAAATTCCCCGTAAGATTGAAAAAAGGTCGGATATACCGTGCGGCGGATACGATTGTTCGCCCGGCGTATCTGCAATACATGATTCCCGATCCCAATTTCCGGGCTTATCTTTTGGAACAGGGGTATATCGAAGAGATCGGCGAAAACGGGAGCCGGGTCGTAGTAACACCTGCCGGTCGGGCTGCGACGAAGATAGATTGTTCGAGGCGGGGTATCGCTTCCTTAGCAGGAATCGAGTATTTCCCGCTGTTGGAGGAGTTGAATTGCTGTATGAATATGATATCGACGTTGGATTTGACGCAGAATCCTCGTTTGGTAAAGTTGGATTGTTCGGGAAATTGTCTTAAATCCTTGGATGTAAGCCATAATTCGGTGCTAATGGAGTTACGGTGCATGTTGAATGAGCTGGTGGCATTGGAAACGGATCGGAATCCGAAGCTGACTGTTTTGCATTGTGCATTTAATCGCTCGTTGAAAGCGTTGGATGTGACTGGTAATCCCCTGTTGAAAGAGTTGGTGTGCACGGAAAACAGTCTGTCGAGTTTGGATGTGTCGCATAATTTGGAACTGAAAAAACTTATGTGCGGAAATGGTTTTGTCAAAAAGAACCGTTTGGAAACCCTGGATGTTAGTAAAAATACCAAACTCGACACGTTGGAATGCTCGGGCTGTTGGCTGAAAACCTTGGATGTCAGTCGGAACCGGGATTTGATATATTTGAATTGCAGTAGAAATGAATTGGAGCGTCTGAATCTCGGCGCTGTTCCGAATTTGAAGGAATTGGATTGTCCCATGAATAAATTGAGCCGACTGGACGTATCTCGTTGCAAGGCTCTGACATGGATTTCGTGCGACAGGAACTCGCTCTCCTCGTTAGATGTATCCCACAACCGGTCGTTAAATTGGCTGTCGTGTGGTGAAAATTTGCTTACTACGTTGGATGTGTCGCATAATTCGGTGTTGGAAACGTTGTGGTGTAATGACAACCAATTGACTACGTTGGATCTTTCGGGAAATCCGATTTTGAGAAAGCTGTATTGTTGCAATAACCGGTTGTCCTCTTTGGACTTGAGTAAAAATAAATTCTTGGAACCGAGGAATGTGTCCGATCACGGGAACTGTTTCCCGGAGGAAGAGGGTTCGATTGTGGTTAATTCCTGCTGTTTCTGAAAAATGAAAAAGGGGCTGTCTAACAGTTTTAGACAGCCCCTTTCGTTGCTTTTTGGTTTTACCGCGACGCGGCGATATTCGAGCTGTGCATGCCCCGGGAATCGCGGGCCCAGTCGCCCCTGGCGCGGAGTACCTGTTCGATGATGTCGCGCACGCAGCCGTGCCCGCCCGCGAACTCCGAAACGTAGCGCGAGGCTTCGATCACCTCGGACGCGGCATCCGAGGGACAGACGGGGATTCCGACTGCTTTCATACACTCCAGGTCCGGGATGTCGTCGCCCATGTAGATAACGTTCGCCGGATCGAGTCCGTGGCGTGCGAAGAAATCCTGCATGGCCGATATTTTGTCCATGCAGTCCAGGTAAACATCTGTGATTCCCAGCATTTTGAGCCGGTGGTCGAGCGTTGCGCCCCGTCCGCCCGTGATGATGCACACTTTGTAACCCATACGGAGCGCATAGACGATGGCATAGCCGTCCTTGGCATAGTATTTTCGGATGAAATCCCCATCGACCAGGGGCATGATTCCCCCGTCGGTCATTACGCCGTCCACGTCGAAAATGAACGCTTCGGTCTTTACGATGTCTTCTTTGAAGTTTCCCATATATCTTGACTTAATGATTCATAAATTCGTAACAGTCGCGGATCGTGAGCGAGTGCGGCTTCGTGCCGCCGCAACGTCGGCAGGTCGCCGCGTACGGCAGGCCCGGTCTGCACCCGATGCGGATCGCCCGAATCGACGGCTTTGGCTGCGGTTTCGGCGATCAGGGGTTTCAGTACGTCGAAGGGCAGTTCGGTCCCGTGCAAAATCTCGCCTCCCAATGCGTAGAGGTGATTGACGAAATTGCAGGCGAAAACCGCGGCCAGGTGAAGGCGTACGCGACGGTCGGAGTCGGCACGATATACCGTGCGGCTCAGATTGCGGGCGAACGCTTCGAGCTCCGAGGTGAAGGAGTCGTCGTTTCCTTCGACGAAAAGAGGTATTTTGGCAAAATCCACGCTGCGGCCTTGGGTAAAGGTTTGCAGGGGATAGAGAACGCCCCGACGGTCGAAGCGTGCGGGAAGAGCCTCTATTCCGATGCCTCCGGCCGTATGTACCACAGCGGCTTCGGCGGGTATGGGCAGGCTTTCGGCCAGCGTGGTGATCGCCGCATCGCTGACGGCCAGGATGTAGAGGTCTGCGGCGGCCAGCTCGCGCGGATCGGAGCTCCACGCGGTGCCGTTTTCGAGGGCGAGTGCTGTACCTCGTTTCGCGTTGCGGGCGAAGATCTGGAGCAATGTTGCTCCTTCCGTGCGGCTTATCGCGCGGGCGAGCGCTTCGGCCAGGTTGCCGCTGCCTATGAGGACGATATTTTTCATCTTTCCGAGTGTTTCGATTCGGGCTGCGGCCCGGAAGCCGGTTTGCGGGCGGCGTTCACTGCGTCGTCCAGGTCGATGAGCCGAAGCCGGTCGCCCGCTGTACGGCAGGCCGTCTGAAGCTCGTCGAGCGCGCGGTCTATTCGGCGCGTTTCTTCGGTCGCGGCGAAGTAGAGGCGTGTCGAACTGTAATTGTCGATGGTTCTGAAAATGTTGTAGAGCGTCATTTCGTGGATGTCCCGTCCGGGGGCGAAAGCCACTTCGCGGTCGTCGTCCGGATTCCGGATTTCGATCAGCAGGCCCGTGCGCACGAGCTGGTGCAGGACATCGTTCACGATGCGGGTGGGCAGCGAGAGTCGGCGGCGGAGTTCATCGACCGGGAGCGCCCCTTCGTTTTCCCGAAAGCGGTGTACGACCTGGAGCATGACGGCCAGGATGATCCGGCGTCGTCGGTCGTTGCTGATGCCGAGCGATTCGCGCTCTTCGGCGAAACGGTCGATATTCTGGTAGGCGAACGAGAGTTCGCCGCCGAAGAGCAGGATTTCCCACGAGATTTGCAGCCATAACAGGAAGAGCGGCAGGGCTGCGAAACTGCCGTAAATCGCGTTGTAGGAGGTCATCCATCCTTGCAGATAGAGGTAGCCCCACTGAAAGAGCATGAAGACCGTTCCTGCGACGATACCCGCCATGAAAGCGCTGCGCCACAAGACTTTCGTATTGGGCACGACGGCATAGATCAGGGTGAAGCTGCCCCAGATGATGACCAGGGCCGAAAGTTTCGAAAGAAGGATGCCGAGGAACGTATTCCCCGCGTCGAAGAACCGGAGCAGATAACCTCCCATCGTGCTGGCCACGAGCCAGAGGATCGGGGCGACCATCGCGATGACGATGTAGTTGAGGTATTGGCGGGCGATATTGCGCGAGGACTGAACCTCCCAGATGTTGTTGAAAGCGCTCTCCACCGACCCGAAAACCCGGATGACGGCCCAGAAAAGGGTTACGACGCTGACCAGGGCGATAAGCCCGCCCTGCGTATTGGCGAGGGCTTTGCGGGCGAATTCCACCATGTAGTCCAATACTTCGACGTTTTGCGGGAAAAGGGCGTAGAGATCGTCGATCAGGCCGTCCAGAAGCCCGAATCCCTTGACTACGGCGAATACCAGCGCCAGGATCGGGACGATCGAGATGAGCGTATAGAACGTCAGGGCGGCGCTGCGCACGATCGTATCGTGGGCGATCAGGCCGCGTGCCGTGTAGAACAGCAGCTTGTACTGTCTGACGGCCCACCGGACGCGGGGATTGCGGTAGGAGTTTGCGTTGCGCCGCAGGATCGTGTCCGTGAAGTAGGTGAAGACGTTCTTGACTTTCATTTCGGGACGTTTCTCAAAGGTAGCTATTTTAGACGGATTGTCCAATAATCCTGCCCGAGTTTCGTGAAGGCGATCCGTCGCTCGCCGCCTTCGCGTATGCCGAGCCGTGCGGCGATTTCAGCCGCCGTGAGCGGGAAATCCTGTTTCAGAATCGTCAGCCGGCTGCCGGAAAGCTCCCGTTTCAGTTGCTTGGGGTTGTAGGGCTCGATCCGTTCGATCTCCAGCCAGCGGCCCAATGTGTCTTCGGACTTTTCCGCTGCGAATCCGTAACCGTTCGGGCTCCAGATGTCGGCGTGGCCTTGCAGGTAGGTCGGCGTCAGCCGGGCTTTTTGAAGCGCTACGTCGGGGATCAGCAGCCAGCGGTAAGCGGCCGGATCGAAGGGCTTGTCGCAGGGAGTTGCACGGGCTTCGGCCGGCGTGCAGGAAAATTCTCCCAGTTCGAGCGCAACGGCCGTCAGCAGGGGGCCGGTTCCGTCGGTATAGACGACGACTTCCTTGCATTCGTCGTGCAGGGACACCACTTCCGTGCGGCAGGGACCGAAGAGCCGGAATGTTTCGCCGACGTCGAACAGCGGGGAGTTCTTGACGCAGAGGTTCGGGGCGATGCGACGGAGTTCCGGTAGCAGCTTCGGTATGTCGGGAGAACAATCCTCCAGCCGCACCAGCTTGCGCCCTTCGGCGCTGCGTCGGTCGGGGTCGGCGTAGATCCAGTCGAAGTGGTCCCGGGTCGAGGCGAGGAACGCCTCGGCGGAGGAGTTGATAACCCGTATGTTCGTTGCGCCCAGCCGCCGGAAATTCTCTCCGGCGACGGCCGCCAGCGTCGCATCCCGTTCGAGGGTGATGACTTCGCGGAAGCGTTTCGAGAGGTAGAGGGCATCGACGCCCAGTCCGCAGGTAAGGTCGAGCACCCGTTCCCCGCTGCAACTCTTGCGGGCCGCGCACGCCTCGCTCGAGGCCTGTTCGAAAGCCAGCGGCGGGAGGATGCAGCGGGCTTCGTAGTAGGAGGGGAGTTTTGTCCGTGCCCGTGCGAGGTATTTGACCTGCGTGGCGACGAGTGCCGCATGCGGAATACGCTTGTCGAGGGCGATCGCCGCAGGGTCGCGGCCGATTTGTTCCTCGACGGTATGCCGCACTTCGGGAGTCAGTAGCAGTCGGTATTGTTCCGGAGTCATCATTCCGGGAGCGAAGATACCGATTTTTTCCGTTCGGCGCTCCATAGGAGTAGGGTTGCGAAGATGAAAAGTCCGTAAACACTCCAGCATTGGGTCGTCGTGAGCCGGATGTCGAGGGCGGCTGCCGGAAGTGCCGCTGCAGCTCGGATCAGTTCGTTCTGTGCCCGGGCTGCGAATCCTGCGACGACCGAGAAGAGCGGTGCGAGCGCCGTTCCCGGGATCACGAGCCAGAGCGTGCAGCTCCCGACCACGACGTAGGAGAGCAGGATGACGACGGGGTTGAGTGCCAGCCCGACGACCGAGATCTGGCCGAAGGTATGGGAGATAAGAGGTGCAGTCGCAGCGGACGCTGAAAATCCGATGGCGAGGGTTGCGGTCAGCATATCGATGCTTTTGCGGCGTGTTCGCAGGAGGCGGCAGAGGGGGAGTCCCCAGGCGATGATGCCGGCGACGGCGATGAACGAGAGTTGGAAGCTGATGTCGAACAGGTAATCGGGATGGAAGAGCAGCATGACGAAGGCTACGCCGGCGAGTGTGTTCATCCCGACGTATTCCGACGACGAGGCCAGGGCGAATTGCAGGACGGAGAACATCAGCGCGGCCCGGACGACGCTGGGCGGGAATCCCGTCGTGGCGGCATAGAGCCAGATGAGCAGGATGACCGCGATATTGCGCAGGATGTGTCCGTGCCGGAAAAGCGGCAGCCACCAGAGCAGCAGGTTGGCGAGTAGAAAGACGATGCCCACGTGCAATCCCGAAACGGCGAGCAGGTGCGAGGTGCCGCTGCGCGAGTAGGCTGCACGGAGTGCAGGGGAGAGCGAGCGTCGATCCCCGGCCGTCATAGCGTTGCAGAGGGCCTGTTCGTCGGGTGCCAGGGCCAGACGGTCGAGCCGTACGACGGCCCGTTCGTGCAGGAACAGGGAGAGATGCCTCGGGGAAAACTCCCGGTGCAGGGTGTCGTGCAGCAGCAGGCTTGAGCGGTTCAGGTAGAGGGTGCCGACGTATCCCCGGCGGGTCATCAGCCGTCCGTAGCCGCCGTGACGGGCGGTGAAAGGGTAGATTTTGCCGCGTACGACGGCTCGGTCGCCGGGATTCAGCACGGTCGAAGAGTCGCATCGAACCACGAGGTTTCCGGCGGCGGGGAGCCATTCTCCGGTTTCGGAGTTCCGCAGGGCGCGGATCGTTGTGCCGGAGGCCGTTTTGCCTTCCCGTTCAGAGAGGCGTTCCCGGACGATGATTTCGTATTCGCCCGGAGTGCCGGTCGGCGGAGCGGGAGTGTGTCCCAGTTCGGTGACGGTCATGCCGAAAAGCAGAATGGCTCCCAGGGTGGCGAGGTTTGCGCTCCGGTCGTCGGCGTGCAATGCCAGGATACCGCAGACGAGGAATCCGCCTACTAACAACCACAGCGGCAGTACGTAGTGGTCGGCCAGCAGGATGCCGGCCGCGAGCGGCGGCAATGCGCGGAGCATGGGCATGCGCCGGAGTTTCGACCGGAGGTTTTCGGACTTGAGTCGTAGCATAACGGAGCCGGATCGCGGGAAATGGACGGAGAACCGGGCTTTGACTTTGTGTTTTTTTCGTTTTCTGCGTTCGGCGGGACCTCGCGGACAATCACGGGCCTCGTCGATCGGATATTTGCGGTTTGCCTCCTTCGGATGCGGCGGAATATTCCCGCCTCTTCGTTGCATCCGCTTCGAGTGTCGGTTTTCGGATTCGGCGGTTTTCCGATTCGTAAAGATAACTGTTTTTTCGGAAGAATGAGCCGTTCGGATGTATGGATAATACAAAACGACACGCATCATTTCATTCGATGCGTGTCGTTTTGTCGTGTCGGAGATCTTTTCGCCCGTTTAGAACGATGCGAATGTGTTCCAGTTCGAATTTTGCTCCGCTGCGGCCTGGATGTCGGCAGGCAGGTTGGCGAAGAAATCGAAGCCGGTGAGCCGTTCGATCTCGGCGACGGAAGTCGCATAGTTCGTGTAGCTATCGTTCGAGTACTCCCTGTGTTCCATCCAGAAACCGATCGTCATGGCCGACGTCACTTTGTTCGACGCGTCGCGCCGGACTTTCAACAACGCTTTGTAGTAATAGTTCGGTACGGGGCATCGTTTGCTGTCCGACTTCGGTGTGATCCAGGTGATCGCTTCGTGGTTGCCTGCGGTCTGGAGAATAGCGCCCGTCACCACATATACCGTGTCCGTAGTCGCAGTGATATTTCGGACGCCGCTTTCGAGCTGCTGCCAAATACCGCCGTTGAATTTGTTCTGAATCTGCGGCGTGGAATTGGTTGCGTAATAGGTCTGTACGACCAATTCGTCCGAACCGTTGCGGTCGGCGTTGGGTATCTGGTGCCCCCGGGCGTAGAACTCTTTCGAATTGTCATATCCGTCCGATGTGGTAGCTCCGAGATTGACCCCGTAGCTGCTCGACCAGACGTTGATCTGTTCGGATTCGGCCAGTCCGGGATTGCGCTGCCATTTGTCGGAACGTCCGTTTCCCATGTGTCCTTTTGCGAGCGGATAGGCTACCCAGTAAGCCGTGTAGGTCGATTTGTCGTAGTACATCGTGTAGTTGCGCTGCGATCCGGAGGCGGGATAAACCGTCTGCGTGATCGTCGCGTCGGCTGTCGTGCGGGCCGGAAGCTCGTACCAGGCGGCATGATCCGTCCGTGCTCCTTCGGTGGTAAAGGTTGTCGAAGAACTCTGCGGCGTGGAGCCGTTGGTCGCCGTTACGACGCCGTAAACCGTGTACGTCGTTGCGGGCAGAAGATCGGAGAGGTTGGCGGTCGCTTCGTTTCCGACAACAGCGGCAACGACACTTCCCGTGTCGCTGCCGTTCGTTGCGGAATAGAAGAACTGCACCTCGGTTGCGTAAGCGGTGTCGGTCAGACTACTGGAAACCTTCGCTGTACTCGAAGTTATGTCGCTTACGTTCGGTGTGGCAATTCCCGGGGTAGGGTCTGGGGAAGGATTCCCGCCCCCATTTCATTGTTTCTTGAAAAGCCGGAACACACCGTTCTGATTGGTCGTTTCACTCTTATAAGTACGCCAACTGGATGTAGAGTAAATGGCCAAGAATCGGCTGGTTGTTGTGTTCTCTATCGCCCAATGGTATTTTGCCGATGCCTTATAAGTGAATGTCCAGATGTTGGTTGCATAACTCGGGTCAATACGCAGACCGTTGTTATCCGCAATCGTACCCAGCGCCTGCGAAGAGTCGGCTGTAGAGGTGATCGTGAAGCCTGAACCGCTTTCTGTAACCGTCCAAGTCATATCTGCGGTGGGGTTCGTGATTGTGCTACCCGAAAGAGTGCCGGAAGGTAATGCTGCGATTGCAGGTGCTTTAGTTGTTCCGGTTGCCGTATTAGGAAGGTAATAGTCTGTATCGCTCATATTTCCTACGAAAATGTATTCGCCTGCTTCGAGTGTGGTAACTTCTTCATAGGTAATGAGAGACTGGCCTTGAGCTGCCTGTTTGATCGTGATGTCTGCTGTCGCAGTTGAGTAGGTAAGGGTTATCGTCGCTTCTCGTTCTGATCCAATGTTGGCATCAACGGTGAAAGAGACCTCTCCTTCGTTACTCGTTTCGAAAGTATTGATCCACGTAGCACTTTCTTCTGCCTTTGCCGAAATTTGAGACCCGTTCGGATTCTTGATCGTATAAGTTACCGTTACTATATCACCTTTGGATGGTACATTGACAGTAGTGCCGCTGGTAATGTTAATTTTCGGAGATTTATCCACTACGGCCGGAATCAAGGTGAGATCCTTGGTCTGGGTAGCGGCGTAGAATCCGAAACCATTGGCTGCTGTTGTATTTTTTGCCAGAATACGGCTTGGCTCGGCCGCCGATGCGATTTGGTATGTATTCCCGGTTTTATTTTTGGTAATTACCAATTCGTAAGGACTTGTGGAAGTCGTGGCTCCGTTGGTAGAACCGCCTTGCCAAGAAAGATAGTTTTCGCCTTGACTGATCGTGTAGTTGTCTCCCGATTTGTTAATTGTCCATACGAGGGTTTCATCATCCGTTTTAAACGGATTTTCCGGTGTAATCACAATGGGAGCCAAACGATTACCTTCTGCGGCAGAACTCATTGCATAATTTACATTGGATTGCGAAACTGTGATGACGTAGTCGCCGCTCAATGTTTCGTTCTCCTCTTCCGTAGCGCCGGTCATATCGACCGCGAAAGTCGAACTGTCGCCTGCTGCGAAAGCCAGGGCCCGCCCCTCCTGAACGGTTACCGTCTTGGTGAAGATCTTCGTTGCGGTAGTCACCGTAACGGTGAAGGTTTCACCGGCGGCCACCTCGAACGGGAAGCAGGTGAAATAGGCGGTCATGCCCGTTGCGCCGTTGGCCTTAAGGTTCATCTCCGAAGAGTAGCTCAGCGTCACGTTGTCCGAGAAATTACCGGGATAACCGTACTCCTTGACGGTGCCTGCCGTCATATCGACATAGCTACGGCCCGTGACCTTCTTATCTGGAGCCGTGAATTCGACGCCAAGGACAGGCTCCTCCGATGCGAGGTTTTTGACCGTCATCTTACCGATGGCAACGGCACGGCCGAAACTCATTTGCAGTTCGGTCGGCTGACTCTCCAGCGAGATCGATTTGGCGATCAGCAGGTCCGCGTTCGAATCGAAGCTCGTAGCGGTCGGCTGTTGAGATGTGCGTGTGACGACTTTCATGTTGGTAATATCCGTATTGTTGGACGTAATCCATGCCGAGGCGGGATAAACCGCGTTATAAACGAGCGGAGTGTTCGTATTCTCCGGGAACGATACGGCGAATTTCGCCGTGCCGTCGCTTACCGTACCTTCCTGCGAGTTGGCGTATGTGGTTTTGGAGGCGGCCGTTTCGAACACCTGAAGGTATTCGCCGGTTTCGTTCCACGAGATTTTCCCCGTCAGGGGATCATACGTCGTACGGGAACCGGATGCCGATTCGAGTTCAGACGATGCGGTGACCGTCATCGTTACTTTACGACCGTTCGACGGGTCGGAAACCGTGTCGTCTTTGGAACAGGCTGCGAACAGAGATGCACACACTGCGACAGCCAAAATGGATTTGAAAAAAGTTTTCATAGTCGTAGGATGTGTTTGTTAGTATTCTCCGTAATCGGTGTCATTAACGCTGCCGCCTGCTTCGCCGGCTCCGCCATAGTCCAGGACAGTGCTGTTGGCAAAACCTTTCTCGATCGAGATGCTGTGGATCTCAACCGAAGGAGCGGAGTACGAAGTTCCCCCCCCCTTAACCGTAGATTCGTAGTGTTTTTTCATAATCATAGAGGTATTATGTTTGAGAGTTTTTACATCGTGTCCTGGTTATGGGCTACCACAAATATAGACAATATTCAATTAAGGAACAAGAAAGAATCCAAAATTCATCGAATCTTCATATTTCGATGCGGATTATGCGTGAAAGCGTCCGAAATTTAGTATAAATTGTCGAACATGCTCTGGCTTTTGTCGTATTTCAGGTCGGCGAGGGAAGCCGCTTTGACGCCGATGTTGAAACTCCAGCTCTGATAGTGGCCGAAGGGGACCCACGCGAACGACATTTGCCAGCAATGCAGGTCGCGCGAAATGGTGATGGAGGCCGGAGTCAGCTCCTTGGCCTGGAAGTCGTAACCGCCTTGGAATGTTATGCCCATCTTGGGTAGGATCGTAACGCTGCCGTTGATGCCGAGCGTTTGGGTGATGTTTTTCTGGTAGCCCGTCGTGCCGTTGTTGGTCGGTGATGCGGAGTAGCTGACCGTATAGTTGAATCCCAGGTTCCAGGGTAGCGAGAAGTCGTAGTAGGCCTGGGTCATGTATTGCCGTCGCAGGGCCGGGTTCATTTGCCCGTAAGGGTCGTAGAAAGGATTGGCGTAGGCCGGATCGACCGGGGCGCTGTTGATGTCGTTGATCGCCGGGGTGGAGTTGTCCTGGCGGGATTGGAACGTATAGCCGAACGAAGTGCTGGCCGATACCACACGGCCCGGGAAAAAGAGTTTGTTGATACGCTGGCCCTGCGGGGTGACCCGGTAAGGGTCGAGCGTAGCGTTGATATTGATGCCGAAATTTTGGAAAACGGTCGTGCGCAGCGAAATGGGGATGTTCGAAAGTCCCATGGAGTCGGCCAGGAAGTTATAGGATACCTGTCCGATGCGGAGTTCGTCGATCAGTTTGATCTTCTTCATACCCGAGGTATCGCGTTTGCTGAGCACCTTCATTTCGAGCGTCTGCGAGAGCGAGGCGTTGATGGCCATGGACTGACCGGAGCTGGGCACGCCGAAGATGCTCCCTTCGAAAGGCGAGTAGGTCTTGAAATTACCCAGCGTATCGCTCTGCACGGTCTTTACGTAGCCGTATTTCTGCTTGGAGAAGTCGGGGGCGTAGGAGAAGCTCACCGTCGGGGTGATCGTGTGGCGGATCGCCTGTATCTTGCGCGTTTTCTTCTTGGCCTCGTAGCGGCCATAGATGATCGTCGAGGCCTGCAGGCTGAAGTTGTAGTTGTACAGACGGTAGAACCCGTACTCCGGGTCGAGTTTGTCGATGCGGTTCAGCACCGGGTTCCAAACCTGCTCCTGTTTTTTGAAATACCACTTTTCGGTGTAGTTGATCGTAGGTCCGAAGTTGATATAGTTGAAGATGTTGTACGTCGCCGAGATGGGAATGCTATGCTCGAAGCCGTACTGCATGTTCTGGAGTGTTTCCTTGGTGAAGATTTCGGACTCTTTGGCGTTGGCCTTGTTGTTGAACTTGCCGGTGTAGCGGAGCGAAATCTTTTCGTACCATCGCTGCTTGCCCATCGCCTCCTTGCGTTTGAAGGGGTAGAAGGTCGAAACGTTGAAGACGACGTTCGGCAGGGCGATCGAGAGCGTTCCGCTCTGCGAGTTCTGCGAAACGGACATGTTGGCCGAAAGGGAGAACGGTGTGCCGAGCCAGCTTTTCGAATAGGAGATCGTCGAACTTGTCTGCGTCTGGAGCGCTTCGTTCAGGCTGGTAGCCGAATAGCGGTTGTAGCCGCTGGTACGGAAATCGACCGATGCGGAGAAGGTCGATCCCGGATTGGCTTTGGGGTCTTGCGTATGCTGCCAGTAGAGCTGGAAGTTGTTCTGCTGGAGGAAGTCGGGTTCGCCCTTGTCGCCGACACGGACGTTCGAGTAGTTGAAATTCAGGGTGCCGTTGTACTTGTAACGCTTCATATAGCGCGACATCGCGGATGCCTCCCACGATCCGAGGGTGTAGATACCGCCCCGGATGGCCAGGTCCATGTGCTCTCCGAGCGTGAAGTAGTAGCCCAGGTCACGGATGTAGAATCCCTTGGTCGATTCCTCGCCGAAAGTCGGCATCAGCAGACCCGACTTGGGGCCGGAACTGAGCGGGAAGAAACCCTCGGGCAGCAGCGGAAAGTAGATGGGAACGTCTTCCAGGACCAGGTAGGCGGGACCCGTGACCACTTTCTTGCCGGGAATCACCTTCGCCTTGGTCATCGCCAGGTAGAAGTGGGGGTGGTCCGTCTGGTCGCAGGTGGTGTATTTGCCGTCCTGGATGTGGATGGTGTTGTCGTCCATCTTTTTGACGTTGTTGCCGATCAGCCAGCCGTCGCCCTCCTGAGTCGCCACGCCTTTGATTTTCGCCTTTTTGCTGCCGATGTTGTAGGTGATCGTGTCCATCGTGTAGGGATTGGCGGCTCCTTCGGTGAAAGTGGGGTTGGTAACTGTCGGTTTGCCGTCTATCGTGTCGCGCTTGCCGTGGGCGTAGATGATCTTTTCGTCCATATTGACCCGCATGAAATCTCCCTTGAGATTCATGTTCTGGTAGTTGATATCACCCTGGTTGTAGATATAGACCGTGCGGTTGCGTACGTCGTAGTAGAGCGAGTCCTGGTTTTTGCCGCTGATGATGTCGTCCAGGAAAGATTTTTTCCGGGTCGTATCGCGCTGGGTCGTGTCCTGACGCAACGAATCGCGCAGCAGCGAGTCGTTGCCGGTGGGAGCCGTACTGTCGGCGGGGGCGATCGGCGAGAGGGGAGGCGCTCCGAAGATCGAGTCGATCCTGGTGTCGAAAAGCGAATCCTGCTCCTCTTCCGTACGTGTTTCGGCGGTCGGGGGGCGGTCGGCTTCCCGTTGAAGGCGCCGAATCTCCCGGCGGGTTTCGCGGCGGGATTTTTGTACGGCTTGCGTCGGAGTGCTGTCGGGCGGTGTTTGGCGTTCGGGTGTCGCGGGATGCTGCACTCCGCCCGGCAGCGCCATGCCGAGCACCGGAAGCAGGAAGAGCAGCAGGAGTGCTCCCGAGAAGATATATTTTGCCTTTAGCCTGTCCAAAATTCCAAAAAAAATCATACCTTTGCCGACGAGTCGGCAAAACCGCCCGAAAATGGCTCCGAAGGCCTCAGTGCGGGGGTTTTAACATCCGGCAAATATAGGTAAAAAATTCAGAACCGTTAAATTTTCAGCCACTTTTGCTATGCGGAAATCGCTTTTTCTTGTTGCCCTGTTTTTGATTGCGACACTCTCTTTCAACGGAGTTGCCGCGCAGAATATTGCACAGGGCGTGCGGGTCGTCGTAATCGATGCCGGGCACGGGGGGCCGAAGTTTCCGGGAGCTCATTACAGAGGCGTTTATGAGAAAGATCTCAACCTTCAGATCGCTCTGAAGCTCGGGGCCTTGATCGAGAAGGAGATCCCCCAGTTGAAAGTGGTTTACACGCGTAAGACGGACAAGCAGTTTTCCGAAAGTCTGACCCAGGATTTGCAGGCTCGGGCCGATATCGCCAACAAGGCGGGCGGCGACCTGTTCATTTCGATCCATACCAATGCTGCGGCATCGGCGTCGGCACGGGGAGTCGAGACCCTGATTATGGGTGAGAGTCCGCTGGAGAAGAACGCCAACGAGCGGGCCCTCTATTATAACAACCAGGAGGAGCTGCTCGATATGTCGAACGAGAAGACGGCGGCGATCGTTCGGGCTTATATCCAGAACCTGCAGTTCACCTATGGTGAATACAGCGAAGCGATGGCCCGTCTGGTGCAGAAACATTACGTCAAGTCCGGGCGGCACAATCGCGGTGTGAAGCGACAGCCGCTCAAAGTGCTCTACGCTACCGATATGCCCGGTATCCTGACCGAGATAGGTTTCCTTTCCAATTCGGAGGAGTACGCTTATATGAATTCGGCGAAGGGGCAGGCTCAAATCGCACGTGCGCTGTGCGATGCGGTGAAGGATTACGTCGCTTTCGTTCGGGGTGCGCTGCTTGTCGATGACGATGCCATTTACGAACAGGCCGATGCCGATGTCGCAGAGCCGGCTTCGGCTGCCGCTTCGGACAAAGCGGATAAGGGTAGTGTCAAAACCGGGAAAGCCGAACAGGAGAAGACGTTTTATGCCGTGCAGTTGATCGCCAGCGCCAAGCGCGTGCCGCCCAAGGACCGGCAGTTCAAAAGTTACCGGGGAAAAGTCACGGAGTTCGTTACCGGCGGCCGGTTCAGGTATAAGTATTGTGTGGGGCGTTTCGATACCCGCAAGCAGGCCGAAGCCAAGTTGGCCGAGGTGCGCAGGGAGTTCCGCGATGCGTTCGTGGTGAGTTGTCGGGGCGACCGGATCGTACAGTAAATAAAACGAAAAAAACAGGTATATGAGAAGAGAAGTTAAGATCGGCATTTTCGCCGTGCTGATGATCGGCGCCCTCTGGGCGGGTATCCGCTTTCTGAAGGGGTTCGACATCTTCAGTCGCAACGCGGTCTATTATGCCGCTTACGACCAGGTCGATGGCGTGCAGAACGCTTCGCCGATTCTGATCCGGGGCTTTTCATCGATAAGTGCCCTCATCTTCTGCACGAACTCTTCTTCGTTCAGCGCGTAATAGTCTTTATCGAAAAAGACTGCAATCTCCTGTTCTTTCAGGTAGCTATTGATTCCACCCAAACTCCCCCGAAAATACAAAGACCCCGAGAAATTTTTTGCATTCACATAGATTTCCAGATCCTCTCCCGGACTCAGATAAAGATTCAGGGCATTATGTAACATCGTGGCATATCCACCTTTTACCATATCGATCTTACCTGAAAAAAAACCTTGCTGATCCAAGGACAAAGTATAAATGCTGTCGTCTACCAAAATACTGACAATAGAATCTCCGTTCTCAATCCGTCCACTGACTTGTACAACGTCACTTTTCGAACATGAAAACAAAGAAACCAGCACCAATATTAAAACAATTATTTCTTTCATTATTTTTCAGCCAATTATCAGCCATAATAAGCCGCTTATTTTAGAACCTGTTCATAAGATGTGCAAGATCCAAATAATAATATTTGTCTATCGTTCTTATAAAAACCAATGCTGAACAATAGCAATTATTGTGGTGAAATAACCAATAAATGGCAAGAAAACAAGCTGCCATATTGCCCGCCGAATATCAAATCCAATGCCGTGGATCCATAAATTAATCAATCCCCAAAAGATTGCGAGAATCCAAGCAGGATGAGCAGTTCGAAGTGCGGTCGAAAATTGACTTAAATTTAGAAAGAAAGCCGCAGTTAAAAATAACGCTAAAATAAACGAAAGGGTTCGCAAGGAACCCTTATTACTTAATTGATAGAGTGAATTAATCATCATTACTCGTCAAATTTACCTGACTTTTCTTTTCCAATGGTCAATTTAGCACTCACCATAACTGCAGCCAACACACCCACTACCCAAATTACGTATAACATATTGTTTCTCCTTAGTATAATGAGTTTTTGTTGTCTTTAACAAAGCTTTCATCCAAGCGACCAAACATTTTGTAGTATGACCAAATGGTGTAAAGCAATGAGATGGTAACAAATACTAGTGCCAAGTAGAACATTAAGGTTAATGTTAATTCACTTGACGTTGCATCCCACATTAACAAGCTTTGTTCTGGATGAGTACTTGAAGGCATTACAAATGGGAACATTGATACTGCCGCAGTGATAATCACACCAGCCATTGTTAATACTGAGAAGAAGAACGCAAAACCACAACGATTTGCTTTAGATGCAACCACATTTAATAATGCACCAACCACAGCTAATACTGGGAACGCCCATAAAGCTGGATTTTCATTGAAGTTTTTGAACCATGCACCTGCTTCAACTGCCACTTGTTTACCTGAAGCTGGCGCTGATGCTGCAAAGTGATCAATCACGCTAGTCACCACATAACCGTCTTTGAAAGAAAGCCATACACCTGCAAGTACAAAAGTAATTAATGTCACTAATGCACCAATTTGTGTAATTGCTCTTGCGCGATCACGCAATGCTGCAGTGGTTTTCATTTGTAACCAGTTCGCACCGTGAGTCACTAACATTGCAAGGCTTAACACACCGCAAAGTAATGCGAATGGGTTTAATAATGCAAAGAACGAACCTGTGTAAGTTGCTTGTGAAAGCTCATTTAATTCAAATGGTACACCTTGTAATAAATTACCAAATGCTACACCGAATACTAATGCAGGTACAAAACCACCAGCAAATAAGCCAAAATCCCACACAGTACGCCATGTTGGGTTATCAATTTTCGCACGATATTCAAAACCAATTGGACGGAAGAATAACGCAGCTAACACGAGGAATAAGGCAATATAGAAGCCTGAAAACGCCACAGAGTAAACAATCGGCCATGCCGCAAAGATTGCACCACCAGCAGTTAATAACCAAACTTGGTTACCATCCCAGTGTGGAGCAATAGAGTTAATCATAATACGTCTTTCTACTTCTTTCTTACCTGCTACGGGTAAAAGTGCGGTCACGCCCATATCGAATCCATCTGTTACAGAGAAACCGATAAGCAATACGATAACTAGCACCCACCAAATAATACGTAGAATTTCATAATCAAGCATAATCCATCTCCTGCTTATTTAGATGATTGCTCAAAATAGTATTTGCCGGTTTTCAATGCACTTGGACCTAAACGTGCATATTTAAACATCAAATACATTTCCGCAATGATGAAGAAGAAGTAAAGTACACAAATTAAACCGATAGAGAACCATAAGTCACCTACACTCAAGTTAGAGGCAGACACACCCACCGGTAATACTTCATAAATCGCCCATGGTTGACGGCCAAATTCAGCTAAGAACCAACCAAATTCAATCGCTAAGATTGGCAATGGAATACCCCAAAGCAATGCTTTAAGTAATAAGCGAGAAGAAGTCACTTTGTTACGTAAATTTTGAACAAATGCACCAAAGGTCAGTAAAATAATTAAACCACCTGCGGCTAACATACCACGGAATGCCCAGAAGTTAGGGCCAACGTTTGGAATAGTGTCGCGAGCTGCTTGTTTAATTTGTTCATCCGTTGCATCAACAACTTTATCTGTGTAACGTTTTAATAATAAACCGAAACCTAAATCACCTTTAACTTCATCAAATTTTGCTTTAGTTTCAGGATTTACTTGGCCTGCTGATTTTTTCTCTGCTTTTAATTGCGTGAATAAATCATAAGCAACCATACCGTTACGAACACGACCTTCATTTTTCGCTTGAATGTCTTTCAAACCAACAATTTCAGTATCTAAAGAACGCGTTGCAATTAAACCACCTAAGTAAGGGATTTCAATCGCAAAATCATTTTTCATTTCAGCGGTATTTGGAATCGCAACTGGATGGAATGGCGCTGGCGCAGGATGGGTATTAAACTCAGCTTCCATTGCAGCCAATTTCACAGGTTGTGCTTTACCGATATCATAACCTGATTCATCACCCATAATTAATACAGCTGATGCAGCGATAAAACCAAAAGTTGCCGCTACAGAGAATGAACGTTTAGCAAAACCGATATCGCGACCTTTTAATAAATAGAATGCGCTGATACCTAACACAAACATTGCACCGGTTGTATAACCTGCTGTTAATGTGTGTAAGAATTTACTTTGCGCAACTGGATTTAACCAAAGATCTAAGAAGCTGGTCATTTCCATACGAACGGTTTCAAAGTTAAATTCTGCCGCTACCGGATGTTGCATCCAACCATTCGCGACTAAAATCCACATCGCAGAAAGGTTTGAACCAAAGGCTACGCAGTAAGTTGCGAGTAAGTGTTTACCTTTAGTTAAACGATCCCAACCGAAGAAGAATAGACCCACGAAAGTGGATTCTAAGAAGAATGCAAGTAATGCTTCGATCGCTAATGGTGCACCGAAAATATCACCTACATAGTGAGAATAATAAGACCAGTTTGTCCCGAATTGGAACTCCATGATAATACCGGTCGTTACCCCTAGAGCAAAGTTAATACCAAATAACTTACCCCAGAATTTAGTCATATCTTTATATACTTCTTTGCCCGTTTTAACATAAATGGTTTCCATGATCACAAGAACGAAAGATAAACCTAATGTTAATGGTACAAAAATGAAGTGATATAACGCAGTTAATGCAAACTGCAAGCGTGAGAGATCAACAACGTCTAACATCTCAACTCCTTGTATAAATCTACAAGATTTTCACTTTATGATTACCAAGGATAACCCCAAATAACCACCCCAAACTACTCAACAGAAATTGTTAAGAAATATTGAATTATTTACGTAATAATTGCCTTTTCTATTCTCAAAACAGAATACAGTAACCGATTACAATATAAATATTCAAAGATTTGCCCTATTCTACTACTATTTATGAGGATAAAAAACAGAAAAAACCGTTATCTTGATCACATTTTTTGATATAAGTTACAAAATACCCTATTTTGCATAACAATAACAAAATTGATCCACATCAAATTCTGTATTTTTTGCTCAAAATGGAAAAATTTATCTATCACAAGGAAACTTTATTTAAAAAAAATGGACAAAATAATCACTAGACAGGGCTGCAAGATTTTGCTATTTTTTAGCCTAATAATATTTGGAAAGATTTGTAGGGATTTACAATGAAAAAAATTTGCGTAATTTTGACCGCACTTTTCGGTTCTATGGCACTATCTGCCACTGCAGCACCTCTTACAGAAAACAAAGCTGCTCTTCCACAACAATGCACACAGTTATTTAAAGAAACAGAAAATTTGATTGCTCAAGCAGAAAAACAGCCTGGCACTCATACTCAAGTAGGTAAAATCAAAAGTAAACTGAACCAAAGCAAACAGCAAATTCTTGAAATGGAATTAGCGACTCAACAAAAAAGCTGTGATGTGGGTTTAGCAAGATTAAATAGCATGAAAAGCTATACTGAAGGAACTAACTAAGCAGGTTTCAAAAAGAAAGGACATATTGATATCAATATGTCCTTTTTTATCTGTCTTATTCTGACGGCTTCTGAAGTCCGAAGTGTCGATAAGTTAAAGAGGTGGCAATTCGACCTCGAGGAGTACGCTGTAAAAATCCTTGTTGAATCAAGTAAGGTTCTAAAACATCCTCGATAGTGTCTCGTTCTTCACCTATTGCTGCTGCCAAGTTATCTAGCCCAACTGGTCCACCATCAAAACGTTCAATCACTGCGGTAAGTAATTTTCTATCTAAGTAATCAAAGCCCGCATCATCTACATCTAACATTGAAAGCGCTTGTTTCGCAATGTCTGCCGAAATAACGCCATCATTACGCACATCAGCAAAATCTCGAACGCGACGCAATAAACGGTTTGCAATGCGAGGGGTGCCACGTGAACGACGCGCCACTTCAAAAGCGGCTTTATCTTCTAATTCCAGATTTAAGCAAGAGGCACTTCTTGTCACAATAGAAGTTAAATCTTCAACGGAATAAAATTCTAAACGCTGAACAATACCAAAACGATCACGTAGTGGCGAAGTTAAAGAACCCGCTCGAGTCGTTGCACCAATTAATGTGAAAGGTGGCAAATCTAATTTAATTGAGCGTGCAGCAGGGCCTTCACCGATCATAATATCCAACTGATAATCTTCCATTGCTGGATAAAGCACTTCTTCAATCGCAGGGGAAAGACGGTGAATTTCATCAATAAACAACACATCATGGGGTTCAAGATTTGTCAGCATTGCCGCTAAATCTCCAGCTTTTTCAAGAACAGGACCTGATGTGGTGCGAATACTCACACCCATTTCATTTGCCACAATATTAGCTAGCGTCGTTTTTCCTAAGCCTGGAGGACCAAAGATCAAAAGATGATCTAAGGCATCTTGACGCAATTTTGCCGCCTGAATGAAAATATCCATCTGCTCTCGCACTTGTGGTTGTCCCACATAGTCCGCTAAAAGCTTTGGACGAATCGCACGATCGATGACATCTTCATCCATCTTTGCCTGACTGCTAATAATTCTATCTGCTTCGATCATATTTGTTTAATCTTTATAATGCGGCTTTTAAGGCTTCGCGAATTAATTGCTCACTGCTTAAATCCGCTTTAGCCACTTTTTTCACCATTTTTTCAGCATCGGTTGGTTTATAACCTAACGCAACCAATGCAGCAACCGCTTCATCTGTAGAGCTTTCAGCTTGGCATAATTCTGAAGTTGAAGGAATATGCTTGCTCTCCACAAAGAAATCACTTTGGCGAACATCTTTAAACTTCCCTTTTAACTCTACTAATAAACGTTCAGCCGTTTTCTTGCCCACACCTGGAATTTTAACTAATTTCGACAGTTCTTCTCGCTCAATAGCGTAAGCAAACTGCTCTACTGACATTGCAGACAAAATCGCAAGTGCTAATTTAGGGCCAACACCATTGGTTTTAATTAATTCACGGAATAAAGTGCGGTCAGTTTTTTGGGCGAATCCAAAAAGAAGATGAGCATCTTCACGCACAACAAGATGGGTAAATAAAGTAGTTTCTTGCCCGATTTCAGGTAAGTCATAAAAACTGGTCATTGGTAACAATAATTCGTAACCGACGCCTTGTACATCAAGCAAAATTTCAGGAGGTTGTTTTTCTAATAAGATGCCTTTTAAACGACCGATCATAAGATTTCCATGTAAAAAATTTTTGCATAGAATAAAATAAAACTGGATATTAATCCAGTTAAATTTTTAATCTAAATCGACCTCGGCTGTATCTTGTTTTTAAAAGTGCGGTCATTTTTTCGTGTGTTTCTGTCGTTTTGACCGAGCTAGCAATATGCAAGGAATGTTGAATGGTATGGGCATGGGTAATCGCAATGGCCAAAGCATCTGCCGCATCTGCCTGAGGTTTATCTGAGAGCTTCAAAATTCGTGTCACCATATCTTGTACTTGAACTTTATCTGCAGAACCAATCCCAACAACAGTCTGTTTCACCAAACGAGCAGCATATTCAAATACAGGTAAATCATGATTCACTGCTGCCACAATCGCCGTACCACGTGCTTGCCCGAGTTTTAAAGCCGAATCCGCATTTTTAGCCATAAACACTTGCTCAATGGCAAACATATCGGGCTGAAATTGTGTGATGATTTCTGTCACGCCAGCATAAATTCGTTTTAAGCGTGTAGGTAAATCTTCTACCTGTGTGCGGATTGCTCCACTGCCGAGATATTCTAAATGGCGACCATTTTGTCTAATCACACCATAACCCGTTACTCGAGAACCTGGGTCAATGCCTAAAATAATACTCATAAATTCTCAAAAATAAACGGCCAGTCAATGCCGGCCGTTTTTAGCGTTAATTATTGGTTTGCTTTTGCAGTTGCTTTTGCATCTACATCACAGTTTTTCACAACAATTTTGTCTGCTTTTTTGCCTTTAATTAAAAGATTTACTGGCACAACAGAATCAAATTTATCTAAAGTTAAACCACTATCTACGTTCCAAACATATTTGCCTGAAGTAAATGAAGTGAAGTCTTTTTGAGCAGCATCACGAGCAAAATCTTTCGCGATAACTTTGTTACCCACCATCACCATTGCTGCTGTTGGCTCTTGGTTTTCGAATTGATAAACTGCAGTTACAGTTTTCTTGTTACAAGTATAAACTACTGTTTTATCAGTTACAGTAGGGGTTGCCATTTGTTCCGCTTTGTTTTCCATTTTTGGTGCATCGCTTGCACACGCAGATAAAACAACAAGAGCGGCCATTGCTGGTAATACTTTAGCAAATTTCATTATAAATCTCCTTAAAATTACAGCTGAGCTGCAACTTCATCACTAATTTCACCGTTATGATATACGTTTTGTACATCGTCACAGTCTTCTAACATGTCAATTAAACGCAACAATTTAGGCGCAGTTTCAAGATCAAGATCAACTGTTGTTGATGGAATCATTGTCACTTCTGCGTTATCAATTTTAAATCCTGCTGCTTCGATTGCATCGCGCACAGAACCTAAATCTTCCCACGCAGTATAGATTTCGAATGAACCATCATCTTGTGGTTGAACATCATCCGCACCGGCTTCAATTGCCGCCTCCATTAACGCATCTTCTTCACCTTGGCTAATTAAAATCAAGCCTTTTTTGCTGAATAAGTAGCCCACAGAACCTTCTGTCCCTAAGTTACCACCACATTTAGTAAAACTTGGGCGAACCTGTGAGATGGTTCGGTTTGCGTTGTCACTTAGACACTCAACCATCACAGCAGTTCCACCCGGACCATAACCTTCGTAAATTCTTGTTTCCATATTGGTGTCATCACCACCACCCACACCGCGTTCAATCGCACGGTTAATGGTATCGCGAGTCATGTTGCTCGATAAGGCTTTATCTACTGCCGCACGTAAACGCGGGTTCGCACTGACATCACCGCCACCAATTTTTGCAGCAGTGACTAATTCACGAATTAATTTTGTAAAAATTTTACCGCGTTGCGCATCTTGTGCAGCTTTACGGTGTTTAATATTTGCCCACTTACTATGGCCTGCCATGTTGTTTTCCTTCTTATCTTAAAAACGTTTTTAAATTAAATCCTCTTTTCTATAGAGGAAAGCCGTTCATCAAATATTTTTTGATGGCCTCGGCATTATTCGGCGATTTCGTCATTTGGATCGCATGTTCTGGATAAACCCATTGATACGCCAAATGCTCACTTAATATCGGTTTAAATTCCTGCTCAACTGCCAATAAAAACCAATGTTCATGACAGTGAGTCACATTCGGTGCGTATTTATAGCGGAAATGCGGGAAAATTTCAAATTCTATACTCTCTTTACAATCAAAAAGTGCGGTCGAATTTTCTTCTATTTTTAATCCAACTTCTTCCCAAACTTCTCGAATTGCTGTTTCTCTTGGTGTTTCATTGGTTTCCAGTGTCCCCGTAACGGATTGCCAAAAAGTGGAATCATCTTGGCGTTGAAGCATAAGAACACGATGCGTGCTTTCCGCATAAATTACCACGAGAACCGATTGATTATTTTTATATTTCAAGCTCGTCATCTACATAATTGAGAATGGGCAGCATCATACCTTTTCTACTAAAAACTTTCAAAAAAATTACCGCACTTTAAAACTAAAGTGCGGTAATTATCTCAATTATTTTAGTTTAACCAGCCAGCTTGTTGAGCGATAAATAATCCTGCAAAGGCGGTTAAGTAGAATAAACCGATAAGGGATAACCACAATAAGCCGCCTTTTACACTGTGTTTCGCGTGCTTAGTCAGAGATAAATTCAACCAAGCAAAGATTGGTGCAGAAACAAATGAAGCAATCATCGCGAACTTCAACATCGGACCTACAGCATTATTAAAGTAGAAAATAATCGCTAAACCAGATAACGCCGCAAAAATCATACCGATATTAAGAATTCTCACAGAGCTTTCCTGTTTACCGAATAAGATACGCAAAGATTCAACATTGGTACGAGAGTAACCATCAATTACTGTAATTGTTGTACCAAACATACACATGAACGCAATGACTGCAATTAATAAGCGAGACCATTCACCGATAGTACTTGCATACATATTGATAAGTTGTGCAATATATTTTCCGCCAACCATCTCGACGGTTTCAGGAGAACCATATTGCACCAATGCACCAAGTGCTAAAAATACGACAGCTAAAATTGCTGTACCGATATAACCCACGTTGAAGTCAAATAAACCATCTTCATAAGATACTTTCGTTAGACGACGTTTTGCTACCACCCACATAGAGTTAACAGCAGAAATTTCAATTGGTGCAGGCATCCAGCCCATTAATGCGACTAAAAACGCTAATTTACTTAATTCCCATGGAGAAGGCGCTACAAAATCAGGTGTGGCTACGCCATTGATACCATTACGCATAAAAGCAATCACGACAGCGCTCACGGTTGTTACCGTTAAAGCAATCATGATGATTTTCGATAAACTATCTAATAAACGATATTTACCCAACAATAAAATGCCGGTTGTCACAAGAATCACTAATGAGCTTAATACTGGCATTGGTAGAGGAATTGGCGTAATGAAGGTTAAAATTGCGGCCGTTAATAATCCCACTGCAGCAGTATTAATTACTGTGGCAAAAACGTTTAAAGCAAGGAATAACCAAAGGTAGAACTTCCCTTTTTGACGGTAACCTTCTAACAAAGTATTACCGGTATCTAGGGTATATTGAACACCGAAACGGAAGAAAGGATATTTAAATAAGTTAGCAAGAATAACAATACTCACTAATTCCCAACCATAGATCGCACCGGCTTGAGTGGATGCAATAATATGCGAACCACCAACAGCTGCTGATGCCATCACGATGCCAGGGCCTAAGGCAGAGAATTTGCTCGCCCATGTTGATTTTTCTACTGGAGTTGAAACTTCACTCATAAAATGTTCTCTTATAAATTAATCATAAATCGAAAAGGCCTTATTTATAATAGAATTTTATCCTTGAGTAAAGTAAATAAAGTTCTATTTAAAGAAGAACAAAAGAGTAAAAATCTAATTATTTTGAAATTTCAGGATATAACTTCAAAACAAATAAAACTACATCATATTCATACCAAAAAAGTGATGTATTTAAGTGAATAAAATTTTTTCAATAAAAAGAAAGTGCGGTCAAAATCAGATGAATTTTTGACCGCACTTTACATTTAAATAACATAATTTCTGTTTTTGACAGTACATGATCTTAAACAGGTTCAATAATGGCTTACCAAAACTAGTACATCATTAATCTCTCTTTATGCGAGGATTTTGTACTTTTAAAATGCCATTCTGACAAATTAAATCAAAACACTCTTTTTGAGTCATTTCTCCTTGAATAAATTTGTCATACATTTCTAGTAATTCTACTGTTTCAATGATTAATGACTCATATTTATTTTTTGCCATATCAATTTGCTGCTGATCTACAGGAATGCGATCTTTTAAATCTTTATCCTTTTGGTGATTCATCACAAGTAACTTGTGAATATTATCCACATCTAAATCATCACTTCCCTCTTCGATAAAGTTTGTAAAATGTAGATCTAATTGAGCAAGATTAGTTGTTTTAATATTCTGATTAACACCTTTTATTTCCCCTATAAAAATCTTATCATTAAGTGTGAAAGCGAAGTCTTCTTTCTTTTTATCTTTAAATCCAGAAAAATCCACATAAAATATCTCACTAAAAATATCCTTCACTACTTCGACTAAATCTTCACCTGAAGTATAAAGAATGGATTTAAACCTAGAATTCTCACTCAATTTATCTTTTGATACTGCAATAGAATCCTGACAACTTTTTATCTGAACTTCATTCTCTTCTATATTTTTTAATTGCTCCGCATCATCAAAAAGCATAACTTTATTCATCCAATCAGGGGCCACTGCATTAGAGGTAGCTTTTAA
>OGYM01000352.1_pt1 | contig 35514 bp, 22 predicted proteins | sample 1576491 | NCBI WGS metagenome assembly OGYM01 (sample SAMEA3541515, study PRJEB24748) | human gut metagenome | biome: human gut; feature: human-associated habitat; material: faeces | place: China | collected 2012 | reverse complement strand
ACTCAATTCTATCACTATATCTTTCCGCATTTCACTTTTTTGTAGTAACTTTGCAACCGAATAATACAGTGAAATAAAAAAGAAAAGTTATGAAAAAAATGCTGTTGCCTCCGCGAGCGCCGTGCGGGCCGCCGCGACGCTCGCCGCCGTCTCGGTCCGGAAGCCCTTTTTCGAGAGCCACGTCTTGAGCATCAGGGCGAAGGTGATATCGTCGTCTATGATTAAAATCCGTTCCATACTCAGGGCAAAGATACCTTTTTTTGCGCTTCCGCGACAATCGCGCGGATATTTTCCGCCGCCGCGCCGATCTCGCCGCGCAGGGCGTCGGTCAACGGACCTTCCCAGCTTTCGGCCGTGCGCAGCGTCGCGGCAATGCCGGCCGCCCCCAGCATCGTGAAGATCGGCAGCATCTTGTGCGCCACGGCTTTCAGCGCGGCAATGTCGCCGCTTTCGAGCGCCCGTTCGAGCAGCCGGCAATTCACGGCGCTCTGCTCGGCGAAGGATTCCAGAATCCCGCGCGCCGCCTCCGCATCGTCGCCCGCATAGGCCGTCAGGGGGCCGAAATTCACACCGTCCTCCGAAACCTCCGCCGCACCGTCCGCTCCCCTCTTGCCGACATGCTTCCCCGCACTGACGGATTCTCCCGCGCCGACGACAGTTCCCGCAGCGCCGCTTTTCTCCGCGCCTTCCGCATCCCCTGCGCTTCGGGCCTTTCCCGCGCCGCAAACGGCGTCCAGCACGGCAATCAGCTCGTTGGCCGTAAACGGCTTGCGCAGGCATCCCGCAAAGCCGCGCTCCGAGAAATCCCCGGCTTCCAACTCCCCGCGTGCCGAAACCGCCACCACGGGAAGCGCAGAATTCACGCCACGCACCGCCGCAAGGACGCTGAAACCGTCGGCCGACGGCATCTGTATGTCGGTCAGCACCACGTCGAAGCCGCCGTCCGCGACCAGTTTCGCGGCGTATTCGGGGTACTGACAGCACTCGGCTCCGACACCCGCCTGACGGCACATCGCGGCGGTCATTTCGAGCTGCAGAGGATCGTCGTCGATCAGCAGCGCCTTCACGCCGCCACGCACCGCCGGCACGCACGCTTCTGCAGGCCGCAGTTTGCGGCCCTCTCCGCCCGAAACGGTTCCTACCGGGATCGAAACGATGAATTTGCTCCCCTCTCCCAAGCGGCTTTCGAGCGATATGGTCCCCTCCAGCAATTTCACGAGCCGATCGACGATCGACAGCCCCAGTCCGAATCCATCGACGCCCTGCGCCGAGCGAAGACGCACGAATTCCTGAAAAATCCGCTCCTTCTCTTCGCGTCCGATGCCGCGGCCCGTATCGCGGACCGAGAAGACGAGCCGGCCCTGCACCACATCGACACGGATCGTCACCGAGCCTTCGTCGGTAAATTTCAGCGCGTTGGAGATCAGGTTGTCGGCGATCTGCCGGATACGGAACGGATCGCCCGCCACCTCGCGCCCGGCCGCCGGTTCGACGTCGAGCGTCAGCCCGATGCCCTTCGCCCCGGCCTGCGCCGCAAATCCGGCGCGGATCGTTTCGAACAGCTGCGCCGGGCAGAAAGCGACCTTATCGACGTCCACCTTGTTGATGTCGAGCCGGTAGAAGTCCAGCAGGCTGTTCACCAGCGCCAGCAGATGTTCCGACGACTCCTTCATGTTGTGCAGATACAGCTCTTCGCGCTTGTCGCCGGTCAGGCGCGAAAGCAGGTCGATATAGCCCATCACCGAACCCAGCGGCGCCTTGATGTCGTGCGTGATGGCCAGCATCAGCTTCTCGCGCGCCGCCAGCAGCGCTTCGTTGTCGCGGTTGGCCCGCTCCAGCGCCCGCCGGTAGCGGTTGCTGCGGTTGATGTCGCGCCACAGGATGCCGACGAACAGCAGCATGAGCACCACGGCCGCGACGGCGATCACGCCCAGCGTCAGCGACGAACGGCGGCGGATGGCCTCCGTCTGCTCGAAGCGGTTCATCAGAAAAGCCGTATCCTCGGCTTCGAAATCCATGATAAGGCGGTATATCTTCGTGTTCACCAGCTCGTTGCTGTACCGCAGGCGCATCCCTTCGTTCCACGCCCGGTCGTAGATGCCGATGCGGTCGCTGGTCACCCGGTCCTGAAGCGTCCGCAGAACCACCGCGATCGTATCCTTCACCTCCGGCGCAGGCAGCGAATCCACGACCCGTTCGTGGCGGGAAATGATCATCCCGGCCTCCTCCTTCGGCGGGCTGAACAGATCAGCGAAGCGGCGGAAGAACTTGCGCTTGCGCCGCGGGACAGTCACCGTATCCTGCACGACCACGCGCGAAGCGACGGTGTCCGCCGCCCGTAAGACGACGCTGTCCCCGCGCGCCGCGCTGTCCGCCGGACCGATCAGTTCGCGGATATTCTTGTCCAGCAGGCTGGAGGTGGCGGCCGAACGGATCGTCCGCCGCAGGCTCATCGTCCGCCGCTCCTTGTCGGCCAGAAGACGCACGATGCTGTCCAGACGCATCGTCTGCAGCGAATCCTCCGCAGCGGTCAGCCCCCGCAGCGAGTCGATCAGGCCGCGCACGGTGCGCAGTTCGCGTTTGTAACGGGACTCGTAGGACTGGTATCCGGCGATCATCAGCTGGCCGTAACTCTCGGCCTGATAAAGATGGTAGAGCGTCTGTCCCGCGACGCTGCGTTTGGTATGGAGCAGGGAATAGCTGCCGTCGGGAGTCGAAAAACGCACCACCGTCCGGTAGACATAGCCTACCGAAAGGACGCAGACCGCGATCAGGATCGCATATCCCGCGAAAATCTTGGTTTTGACGAATTTCGACTCTTTCATGCCTTCAAAGACAAAGGATGCGGAGCGACATTCGGCGGAAATCTACGTTTGCACACTCCCCGATCGCCGGACCCTTCCGGACAAAGATACGAAAAACCCGCGAATCCGGAATCTCTTTCGTTCCCGGATCGCAAATCCGCCCCGCCCCGAAAACAGACCGGGCCGTACGACATCGTACGGCCCGGTATTTTCAGCGATCGCGGTGCGGACTAATACTTGTACCGAATCCACTTGTAAAGCTCCTTGAACGTCGGCTTTTTGCCGTACATGAAGATTCCCACGCGGTAGATCTTGGCCGCCAGCCACACCATCGCGGTAAACGAGGCGTAAAGGATCGCCAGCGAAAGGATCACCTCCCAGAGTGGAATGCCGTACGGAATACGCGCCATCATCACCACGGGCGACGTGAAAGGGATCATCGAGAACCAGAAGGCCATCTGCGAATTGGGGTCGTTGATGACGGTTATCATCACCAGCAGGGCGAGGATGATCGGAATGGTGATCGGCGTCTGCAGCTGCTGGGCGTCCTGAATGCTGTCCACGGCCGAACCCACGGCGGCGAACATCGCCGAGTAGAAGAGGTATCCGCCGAAGACGAACAGCAGCAAGTAGGCGAAGATACGGAGGATATAGCCGAAATCGGTCACGGCGGCCATCACCTGCAGCATCTCCGGATTCATGTCTATCGACGCCGCGGCGTCGGGAACCCCGTGCTGCATGGCCTGCACCCCGGCCAGCACGTCGGCCGGCATCATGTGTACCGCCACGGCCGCGCCGACGGCGCAGAGCACGCCCCAGATCAGCACCTGCACCACGGCCACCGAAGCCACGCCGAGTATCTTGCCCAGCATCAGGTCGAAGGGCCGCACCGACGAAACCATCACCTCCAGCACGCGGCTGTTCTTCTCCTCGATGACCGACTGCATGACCATCGACCCGTAAATGAGCAGGAACATGTAGAGGATCATGCCCAGCACGAAGCCGACGCCGGTGGCGATGACCGACGACTTGGCCTGCGACTCCTCCTCCTGCGACTCGTCGTTGCGGAAGGTCTGCATGCCGACCGTGGTCTTCACCTCCTGCAGGATCTGCGAGAGGTTCTCGATATTGTACGACTTGAGTTTTTCGGCCTCGATGATCTCTTCGAGCTGCCCCGTGATATTGCTCTCGACCGTCAGCGACGACGACGAATTGACATAAAGCTTCACGTTGTTGGGGTTGGTGAGGATGTCCGAGCCGATATAGAGCACGCCGAACTTGTCGGTCAGCTCCTTGCGGGCCGCTTCGGTCGAGAGGTCCGTAGTCTGGAAGACCAGCTCTTCGCCGCTCTGCAGCTTCGGAGCGACCAGCCCGCTCTCGTCGATGACGGCGATCTGCTTCTCGTCGCCGCGCGAATACTTCATGATGAGCATCGGGGCGAACATCAGGCCGATCATCAGCAGGGGCATGAGCAGCGTGGTGATGATGAAGGATTTTTTGCGGACGCGCTCGTTGAATTCGCGCCCTATGATAATGCTGACTTGTGACATGATCGTATCGTTTTAAAGGTTTCCGTTTACGGCGCGGATGAAAATATCGTTCATCGAGGGAATGATCTCCTGAAACGAGCGCAGTTCGACGGCGTCGTTCACCGCGGCGATCACTCCGCGCACCTCTTCGTCGCGCTCGACGTGCAGTTTGAGCGAGGTGTAGACCGCCTGCGCCTGCGAGCCTTCCAGAATCTCGCAACGGCCGTCGACGGCATTGCGCAGCGCCTGTTCGTCGCCGCGGTAGAACACTTCGAAGATGTTGCTTCCGTGACGGCGGCGAATGTCGTCCACACGGCCCGAAAGGATATTGCGAGACTTGTTTATCAGCGTGATATGGTCGCAGATCTCCTCGACGGACGACATGTTGTGCGTCGAGAAGATGATCGTCGCCCCCTTGTCGCGCAGCGCCAGTATCTCGTCCTTCAGCAGGTTGGCGTTGATCGGGTCGAAACCCGAAAAAGGCTCGTCGAAGATCAGCAGTTCGGGTTCGTGCAGCACCGTGACGATGAACTGCACCTTCTGGGCCATGCCCTTCGACAGCTCCTCGATCTTCTTGTCCCACCAGTCCTGAATGCCGAACTTCACGAACCACTGCTTGAGCCGTACGACGGCCTCGCGGCGCGAAAGGCCCTTCAGCCGGGCGAAGAAGACGGCCTGTTCGCCGACCTTCATCTTCTTGTAAAGTCCGCGCTCCTCAGGCAGGTAGCCAATGCGGTAAACATCCTCAGGCGAAATTTCGCGGCCGCCGAACATCACACGACCGCTGTCGGGCGCCGTAATGCGGTTGATGATGCGGATCAGGGTCGTCTTTCCGGCGCCGTTGGGACCGAGCAGGCCGTATACCGAACCCTTGGGGATGGCAAGCGATACGTCGTCGAGGGCCTTGTGCCCGGCGTACTGCTTGGTGACATGTTCTACTGTAAGTAAATCCATAGTCGCTGCGAGTTATTTTTGGGGTTTGTTCGGCGACAAATATAACAACAATTTTTGAATATCAAAAAATATTTATCGTTTTTCGATAATTCACATCCGCCGCATACCCGCCCGCCACAAGGCGGCGGACCGGAGAGACCGGCCGTCCCCTCTGCAAAAGAAATCCCTATAAAAAAGGCGGCCGGGAATCCCGGCCGCCTTCGATCGCAGGATGTTTCATCCCGCCGGACGATACCCTACCAGACGATCACACGCTCCTGTTCGGGCATGAACATGGCCCCGTCGGTAATGTCGAACGCATCGTAGAACGTCTGCAGGTTGCGCAGCGTGGCGTTCACGCGCCACTTGCCCAGCGAGTGCACGTCGATCTTGGTGAGACGGGCGATCTCCTCGTCACGGATGTTCTGCGCCCACAAGGCCGCATAGGCCAGATAGAAACGCTGGTCGGCCGTGAAGTTGTCGATCGGCGCAGGCTCCGCGCCGTTCAGCGAGTTGTGGAACGCCGTGTACGCCACGCGCAGGCCGCCCTGATCGGCGATGTTCTCGCCCAGACTGAGCGAACCGTTGGCCATGACGGCGGGCTGGCCCTCCTTGGCGGGCAGCACCTCGATCGCATCGAACTGTTTCACGAGAATATCGGTCTTGGCCTTGAACGCCTCGGCATCCGCCTCGGTCCACCAGTTGTTCATGTTGCCGTCCTTGTCGAAGTTGCGGCCCTGATCGTCGAATCCGTGGGTCATCTCGTGGCCGATCACCACGCCGATGGCACCGTAATTCACCGCGTCGTCGGCGTCGGGGTTGTAGAACGGCGGCTGGAGAATGGCGGCCGGGAAGCAGATCTCGTTGGTCGTGGGGTTGTAGTAGGCGTTCACCGTCTGGGGCGACATATGCCACTTCTCCTTATCCACGGGCTTGCCGAGTTCCGAGATATTGTCGGCCGTATACCAGCGGTTGGCATTGACGATGTTCTCCCAATAGCTCTTCGAGGGGTCGATCTCCAGCGTCGAATAGTCCTTCCACTTGTCGGGATAGCCGATCTTCACCGTAAAGGCGGCCAGCTTCTCCTGCGCCTTGGCCTTGGTGGCGTCCGACATCCAGTCGAGCGCCGCGATGTGCTGGCCGAGCGCCGTCTGCAGGTTCTTCACCAGCGTCAGCATGCGCTCCTTGTCCTTGGCGGGGAAGTATTTGGCGACGTACATTTCGCCGACAGCCTCCGACAGCGTGCCGTTGGGCACCGACATCGCGCGCTTCCAGCGGGGTTTCATCTCCTGCTGGCCCGACATCACCTTGCCGTAGAAGTCGAACGACGCCTGCTGGAAGTCGTCGCTCAGGTAGGGCGCCGCAGCGTCGATATACTGCGCCGCGAGGTAGTAGCGGATATCCTCCAGCGGGGCATTTTTCAGCAGGTCGTTGGCGTTGGCGACGGCCGACGGCGTGGTGACGATGATCGTCTCGAAGTCGCCGATGCCCATGGCCTTATAGTAGGCCTCCCAGTCTACGGCGTCGTAAGTCTTCTCGAAATCGGCCTTCGCCGTGGGGTTGTACTGCGCGGGAATGTTGCGCAGCTCGACGTTCGACCACGACTTCTCGGCCAGCTTCGTCTCGACGTTCATCACGCCGGCGACCGCCTTTTCGACGTCGGCTTCGGGAATGCCCGCAAAACGGAATATCCTGCCCAGATACTCCTTGTAGCCCTTGCGGATATGCTCGTTCTCAGGATCGAGGTAGTAGTCGCGGTTGCCCATCGTCAGCCCCGACTGCGAGATATAGAGGGCGTTGATGTCGCTGTTCATCAGATCGGCCTGCACGCCCACGCCGAAGAACGGATTGGCTACCGTCGTGTGGAGTTTGGCCACAATGCCGGTCAGCTGTCCGCGGTCCCCGACGGAGAGGATCTCCTCGACGGCGCTCTTCAGCGGCGCGGCGCCCTCGGCGTTCAGGCGCGTCGAATCGAGACCCATCTTGTAGAGGTCCGAAATCTTCTGCTCGACGCTTCCCGGTGCGGCGCTGATCTTGGTCATCTCCGAGAAAAGCTCGTTGATGCGCTTCTCGTTGTTGTCGCGCAGCACGTCGAACGAGCCGTAACGCGAATATTCGGGCTTCAGCGGGTTGTTCTTCTGCCAGCCGCCCGTGGCGTACTGGTAAAAATCGGCGTCGGGAGCGACCGAAAGGTCGAAATTGGCCATGTCGATAGCCGGCGTCTTGGATGTATTCTGACAACTTGCCATACAAGCTACTGTTGCTGCAAAAATGAAAATCTTTTTCATAGGTTCGTGTTTTTAGTGACGACAGGGGTGTCCGTACTTGCCGGAGCACCCCTGTCTGTTCGTATCTCGTTCGGAAGCCCGGCTTATTTGCGGATGGCCGCAACGCCCGGAAGCTCTTTGCCCTCCATGTACTCCAGCAGGGCGCCGCCGCCCGTCGAGACATAGGAAACCTTGTCGGCCAGCCCGAACTTGTTGATGCAGGCTACCGAGTCGCCGCCGCCGATGAGCGAGTAGGCGCCCTTCGAAGTGGCTTCGGCGATCGCTTCGGCCACGGCGCGCGAACCGGTCGCGAATTTGTCGATCTCGAACACGCCCACGGGACCGTTCCAGAGGATCGTCTTGCACTTGAGAATCTCCTCGCGGAAGACCTTCTTGCCCTCGTCGGCGATGTCCACGCCTTCCCAGCCGTCGGGAATGTTGTTGGCCGGAGCGACGTTCGTATTGGCGTCGGCCGAGAATGCGTCGGCGATCAGCGCATCGGGCGACATCACGACCTTCACGCCCTTCTCCTTGGCCTTGGCCAGAATATCGAGCGCCGTCTGGAACTGATCCGGCTCGCAGATCGAGTTGCCGACCTTGCCGCCCTCCGCAGCCGCGAAGGTATAGGTCATGCCGCCGCCCAGCACCAGCACGTCGACCTTTTCGAGCAGGTTCTCGATAATGGTGATCTTGGTCGAAACCTTCGAACCGCCCAGAATGGCGCAGAACGGACGCTCCGGATTGAGCATGATGCCGTCGATGGCCTTCAGCTCGTTCTCCATCACGTAGCCGAACATCTTGTCGTTGGGGAAATAGTCGGCGATCAGGGCCGTCGAGGCGTGTGCGCGGTGCGCCGTGCCGAACGCGTCGTTGATGTAGCAGTCGGCATACGATGCGAGCTTCTTGACGAACTCCTTCTGCGGACCCTCCTTCAGCGCCTTCTTGGCGGTCTTCTTCTCCTCGTCGGTGGCGTCTTCGGCCAGACCGCGGGGCTTACCCTCCTCCTCGGCGTAGAAACGCAGGTTCTCCAGCAGCATCACCTCGCCGGGCTTGAGGTTCTTGGCCATCTCGGCGGCCTTCTCGCCCATGCAGTCGCCGGCGAACATCACCTTCACGCCCAGACGCTTCTCGATGGCGGGAACGATCTGCTCCAGCGAGAACTTGGGATCGGGATTCTTCTTGGGACGTCCCAGATGCGACATCAGGATCACCGAACCGCCCTTTTCGAGCACTTTCTTGATCGTGGGGATCGCCGCACGGATACGGGTGTCGTCCGTCACCTCGCCCTTTTCGTTGAGGGGCACATTGAAATCCACGCGGATGATTGCGCGCTTGCCTTTGAAATCGTAATTGTCGATTGCGAACATAGCTCTTTGATTTTGAATTATTTTGATGAATTGATCTTTCAGCTCCTTATTCCGGGGCAAATTTATGAAAATATTTTAGAAATCTGTTATTCCGATAACAGAAAAAATGATGCGGAACCGGGTCTGGAAGGCCGGAAATCCCTCCGCCGGAGCTTCGCCGGCAGGGGCCGCTCCACCCCGCGGGCCGTCAATAGAAGGTTCCCTTCGGGGCGAAGATCGCATAGCCGAAGTTGAACGTCAGGTACATGTTCTTCCAGTTGCGCAGGTCGTATTTGGTGAGCGCGAGACTCACCGGACCGATCGGGGTGTGATAGACCAGCGACGCCTCGGCGATATAGTGCCAGCGTTCGTCCGCGGTCGTGCTCAGCGATCCGGGCACATAGTCGCGTTTGGCGCGGAACATCGCATAGAAACCCGTGCGGAAGAAGAAGTTGGGCATCAGGTCGAAGGTCGGCATCACGCCGCCCGCGACGAAACGCTTGCCCCGGAAGTCGGGCATGTAGATCATCTGCGCATGCGAAACCGGCGCGTAGGCCGGCATCGACATCAGCGTCGCGCCGCCCGTGGTGAATTCGGGGTGGTTGGTAATCACGCCGTCGACGTTGACGCCCAGCGAGAACCACCCCGTGCCGGGCATGTCGAAATACTTGTCCCACGTGAAACGCGCCCCGACCCACCGGCGGGTGGTCCGCGACAGGAACCGGTCGGCATTGAAAGGCTCGTACTTGTCGCGGCCCGTCACGAAAATGCCCGAAAGCCGCATGTCGGAGCCTTTGCGCGGATAGAGGAACTTGTCGAGGGTGTTGCGGGCCAGCTCGGCCTTGAGACCGAAGAACGAATAGCGCGAATGGTCGGTGTCGTCGGCGAAAAGCACGTCCGAATCGTATCTGTAATTGATGTGTCCGCCGTTGGCGCGGAGCAGGAAGACCCCGCGGTGGGCGAGGGGCATGCCGGCGGCCACCGAGAAGAAGCTCTCGCTGTTCTTGACCTGCTGGGTGTTGTCGATCTTGGTGAGGTTGCCGAAAGCGCCGTGCCGGAAGTTGCGCACCGCGAAATTATAGGAGTAGTCGAGGAACACCGGCTTCCACATGTAGAAATCCGTACGTCCGCCGATCGCGCCCCACGTATAGATCGGCCCCAGATAGAGATCGGCGCCCAGCTGCTGGCCCACGCGGCCGATCGTCTCGTAGTTGACGCCGATATAGGCTTGGTTGAAGGCCGTGGAGGAGATGTTGCCGCCGATGGTCAGTTTGAAGTTGGGCTTGGTGTGGAACTGCGCGGCGAACGAATAGCTTCCCCGGAGCGAGTCGTAGCGCACATGCGGGAAATCCATCGTGAAATCGCCGCCGGCGAGCACCGCATACAAGTTGTCGCGCAGCTCTTCGAATCCCATCGGGCGCTGGCGTCCGGGCGTGCGGCGGTCCACCTTCACGAAGTCGCGGATGTAAGACTCCGGCGCTTCGGCCAGCCCCTCCAGCTTATAGTCGCTGAACCACAGCGGCGGCCATTTGGCACGGAACTCCTCGCGGCGCTCGGCGTAACGTTCGGGCGACCAGCGTTCGGAAACGCGTTCCAGTATCTGCGGCATGGCCTCCTTCGCATCGGCATAGCCGGCGTCCATGATCGCCACGGCGCTGTCGAAATCGAGCATGTTGACATCCACGGCGCGGCGCACCGTCACGCTGCGCCCTTTGGGCAGGTCGTAGTCGGTGTCGTGCATCGCCAGCATGAATGCCTGATCGAGGATGCTGCTGTTTTCGCTCGGCGGGGCGTTTCCCGCGGTGCAGATACTGCCCACGATCAGATCGGGGCGGAATCCCACGTCGAGGGGCCGCCACGGAAAGTTATCGTAGATGCCGCCGTCGTAGAGCAGCATCGAATCCTTCTTCATCGGTTTGAAAACCAGCGGAATGGACATCGACGAACGCACCGCTTCGCTCAGGTCGCCGTTGCGCATCACCACGGGTTCGCGGGCGTTCATGTCGCTCGAAACGCACAGGAAAGGCACCATCAGGCGGTCGAAATCGCCCTCGGCGGCTGCCGTCGCCGGCGCGAAAAGCTCCGTCAGCGCCATGTCGATCGGCGTCGAGGAGAGCAGGTTCGTCACCCGGAACCGCTTGCCGGCGCCTCCCACGTTCATACGCACGCTCAGAAACGCCGGATTGTGCCCGATCTGCCGGTAATAGGGAGTATAGCGGGGGTCGATGCGCCCCGAAACCCAGTCCTTGACCACACCCGACGCGACGATCTCGCGCATCTCGGCGGGCGAATAGCCCGCGGCGTACATCGCGGCGATGATCGAACCCATCGAGGTTCCGGCCACGTAGTCGATCGGCACGCCGTTCTCTTCGAGCGCTTCCAAAACGCCGATATGGTAAAGCCCCTTTGCGCCGCCGCCGCTCATCACGACGCCCACCGTACGGGGCCGCGCAGCCGGAGTCTCCGGATTCTGCGCCCCGGCAGCCCCTGCGACCAGCAGCAGCACCGAGATAAATGAGAGGGTTTTACGCAACATATCTCAATTTTTTTATAACTTTGCACGTTATACGAATGGTAAAAGTAGGGAAAAAGCGTAAACAAACAAAATATGACCGACAAAATCAATGAACTCCTCCGACGTGTCGAAGAGTTTAAACCCAAGGCAGCGGCCGAGATCGAGGAATTCCGCATCAAAATCCTCGGCAAGAAAGGCGAACTGAACGCCCTGATGGAAGATTTCAAAACGGTGGCTCCGGAACTCAAACGCGAGCTAGGCCAGCAGCTCAACAAACTCAAAACCACGGCGCTCGACCGCATCAACAGCCTGCGCGAACAGCTGCAGGAAGCAGCCTCCGACGACGGCGCCGCAACCGAAGACATGACCCGCCCCGGCTCGGCCGAACAACTCGGTTCGCGCCATCCGATTTCGCTGGTCAAGAACCAGATCGTCGAGGTCTTCTCGCGGCTGGGCTACACCGTCGCCGACGGTCCCGAAATCGAGGACGACTGGCACGTCTTCTCGGCGCTCAACTTCCCGCCCGAACACCCGGCGCGCGACATGCAGGACACCTTCTTCATCGAGAAGAATCCCGACATCCTGCTGCGCACGCACACCTCGTCGATTCAGGTGCGCACCATGGAGCACCAAAAGCCGCCCATCCGCGTCATCTGCCCCGGCCGCGTCTTCCGCAACGAAGCCATCTCCTACCGCGCGCACTGCATCTTCCACCAGATCGAAGGACTCTACATCGACGAAGGAGTCTCGTTCGCCGACATGAAGCAGTCGCTGCTCTACTTCGCCAAGGAGGTCTTCGGCGAACAGACCGTCATCCGCATGCGTCCCTCGTACTTCCCCTTCACCGAGCCTTCGGCCGAGGTGGACGTGTCGTGCAACCTCTGCGGCGGTAAGGGCTGTCCGGTCTGCAAGGGCACGGGCTGGCTCGAAATCATGGGCTGCGGCATGGTCGATCCCAACGTTCTGAAAGCAAACAATATAGACCCCGAAAAATATTCGGGATTCGCCTTCGGCATGGGTATTGAGCGCATCGCAATGCTCAAATACGGCGTGAAGGACCTGCGTCTCTATTTCGAAAACGACGTGCGGTTCCTCCACCAGTTCGACACGGCACTCTAAAACCGCGATCCATGAAACGTCTGACAGCGACAACGGCACTCTGCGTACTCTTCTGCACGGCTTTCGCCGCGGGGAAGGGTCCCGCCGCGACCGTACCCGGCGGTTACCCCGATTCGCTGCGCAGCGTCTGGCTCTATACCGAGGGCATCAAACAGAATACCATTTTTCACGATACGGTCCGGGCGCGGGAATATCTCACCGAGGCGATCCGCGCCGATTCGACCTACGCGCCGGCCTATTACGAAATGGCGACCAACGGCATGTACTCCACGCCCGACGAGGCGGTGGAGCTGGCCCGCCGCGCCTACCGGCTCGACACGACGAACAAATGGTATCACCAGTTCCTCGGACAGGCCCTGATCTTCGCCCAGCGTTACCCCGAAGCGCTCGGCGTCTACAAGCGCCTGCGCACCGCAGATCCGCAGAACCCCGACAACTACCGGCTTCTGGCGGCGCTCTACGAGCAGGTCCAGCAGCCCTATTCGGCCATCGCCACGCTCGACTCGGCGGAACTCCGCTTCGGGCGCATCCCGATGCTGAGCGCGATGAAACGCCAGCTGCTGATCTCCACGCGGCAGCTGGACAAAGCCGTCGACGAAGCCAAGGCCATGGTCGAAGCCGCTCCCTACGAAGCGCAGCACCATGTGGTGCTGGCCGACCTCTATGCGATTCTGAACAAGGACTCGCTGGCCATGGCGGAGTACGACCGCGCCATGCAGATCGACTCGACCGACGTCGCCACGCTGATGTCGCTGGCCGACTACTACAACGGCCGCCGCGATTACCGGTCGGTGCTCAACGTCACCCAGCGGCTCTTCGACTTGGACCAGATGCCGCTCGACGCCAAGATCAAACGCTTCGAGCAGCTCACCTCCGACATGCGGTTCTACCGCGAATATTACATCCAGCTCAACGCGCTGGCCTCGACGCTGGCCGTACGCTATCCGCAGGACCGGCGCGTGGTGGAACTCTATGCCAAGCACCTGATCGCCTCAGGAGAACTGGAGCAGGCGCTGGCGCTCTACAAACTCCACCTCGACGACCAGCCGCCCGTCGAAAGCTACTACCGGTCGGTGATCGACATCGAGAGCTATCTCCAGCATCCCGACTCGGCGGCCCTCTACATCAACCGGGCGCTGGAGCTTTTCCCCGGAGAGATCGACTTCCAGCTCTCGAAAGGCCACGTGCTGAACTACACCAAAGAGTACGACAAAGCGATAAAAGCCTATCAGCAGTCGCTCCGTTACGCCCGCACCGATTCGCTGCGCGGCGCGATCTGGGGGCTGATCGGCGACACATGGCACCAGAAAGCCGCGGCAGGGGAGTCCGGCGACGAAGAGGATTTCGTGCTCATCAGCCGCAAAGGTTCGTTCCGTTCGGCCATGAAGCAGTGCTACAAAGCCTATGACAGGAGCCTGCGCTACGATCCCGACAACGCCATGGTGCTGAACAACTACGCCTATTTCCTCTCGCTTGAGGAGCGCGATCTGGAAAAGGCGCTCGCCATGGCCAGCCGCGCCACGGCCCTCACGGACAACAACCCCACCTACCTCGACACCCACGCTTGGGTGCTCTTCAAACTGGGACGTGTGGACGAAGCCCGGAAAATCATGCAGCAGGCCGTCGCCCTCGACGCGCAGGAAAGCGCCGCGCTGCTGGTCCACTACGGCGACATACTGAAGGCGATGGGCGAGAATTTCATGGCCGAGATATACTGGCGCAAAGCCCTCGAAAAGGGCTACGACGCCGGGCGCATCGAACGCCGGATAACGGAAAGCAAAGCGAAAAAAGAGTAACCCTGCAAATGCGATGAAGCCGACGAAAAGCTGCATACTGACCCTTTTCCTGCTGTTCGCCGCCCTTGCGGCCTCCGCTCAGGCCGACCGCAAGATCGAACAGCAGAAGCGGGTTATCGCGGCGCTGGAGCAGAAAATCGCCGCCGAGGAGCGGGAGATTTCGAAGCTCAAGGAGGGCCGCGCCGCCACCGAGGAGCGCGTACGGCGTCTGGCCCGTCAGATAGATTCGCGGAACCAGCTGCTCGAAGAGACCGAGAAGCAGGCCCGCCTGCTGCGCGGGGAGATCGACCGCACGGACAGCGTCGCCGGAGACCTCGGCAGATCGCTGGACCGCAACCGTACCCAATACGCCGAAATGGTGCGCGAAGCCTATCGCAACTACCGGCACAACAATTATCTGACCTATATTTTCTCGTCGCGCGACTTCGCCGACATGGCCCGCAAGATCACCAACCTGCGGGAAGTGGCGTCGATGCGCGAACGCAAAATGCAGGACATCGCGGCGCTCTCGAAGCAGGTCGCCGAGGAGAAGGAGCTGCTCGACCGCCGCAAACGGTCGCTCGACTCGGTAACGCTCAAACTGAAAGCCCAGAAACAGAAGCTCGAACGCGACGCCCGCAACGCCCGCACCAGCATCCGGCAACTCTCCCAGAAGGAGAAAACGGCCCTCCAGCGCAAAATATCGCAGGAGCAGCAGCTCGACGTGGCCATCGGCGAACTGCGCAAACTGACCAAGGGCAACAAGGAGGGCGATTCGTTCTCGACCAAGACCACGGGCCTGCGGCTTCCCGTCACGGCGGGCCGCGTGAAGCGCTACAAGGAGAACATGGCCGAAATCACGGGTCCCAAGGGGGCGCACGTCATTTCGATCTACGACGGCAAGGTCGTGGACGTCAAGCGCAATCGCATAACCAACAAATACGACGTTTACGTGGCTCACGGCGAATATATAACCTCCTATGCCAACATGGGGTCGATCTGCGTCGAGAAGGGCCAGAAAGTGGCCAGAAACGCACAGTTGGGCACCATCGGTTCGGCGGTGAACATCATGACCATGGAAACGGAGTACAAACTCGTCTTCGGCATCTATCCGCCGAATCCGGGCCAGAAGCTCCGTGCCGAGAACTGTTTCAAGAAATAACATGAGGACGACATGCGACGGTGCGGTTTCCCGAAACCCGCTGCCGGCATCCGCAGGCAGACACCCGATTCCGGCAACGGCCGGATCTCCGTCCAGCACCGGAAATCTCCGTCCAGCGCCGGAAATCCGCGTCCTCAGCAGCGAAACACCCCGGACGAAGGAGGAAGGACGTAAAATCTGAAAAATACGAAAAATGGCTGTCAAATATTATACGGACGATTGCAGCTACCGGCTGCCCCAAAAACGGCTGACCGCGGAATGGCTCCGCCGGGTTGCCGAAGCGGAAGGGTATGAGCTGGGCGAGGTAAGTTATATCTTCTGTTCGGCGCAGCGGCTGCTGGAGATGAACCGTCAGTACTTGGGCCACGACTATTTCACCGACGTCATCACGTTCGACTACAGCGACCGCAAAGGCGCCCGCGTAATTTCGGGCGACATCTTCATCGACGTCGAAACCGTCGCCGACAACGCCCGGCAGTACGGGTCCCCAACGCTTCAGGAGATGCGCAGGGTAGTGGTCCACGGCGTACTGCACCTCTGCGGACAGGGCGACAAAACCCCCCGCACCAACGCGCAGATGCACCGCAAAGAGGACAAATATCTGAAGTTCTGGGAGGAGCAATAACAGCCTTCTTTTGCGTGCGATTCCGGCAGGACCGGGCCGAAAAAAACGCCCCCTGCCGGAGAATCAACCAAGAATTGAGAACAGAGCAATGATTTTAGAATACGATATTATCGTCATCGGCGGCGGACACGCCGGATGCGAAGCGGCCTCGGCCGCCGCGCGTCTCGGCTCGCGCACGCTGCTGCTTACGATGGATATGACCAAAATGGCCTCGATGTCCTGCAACCCGGCAGTCGGCGGAGTAGCCAAAGGTCAGATTGTCAGAGAGATAGATGCTTTAGGCGGACAAATGGGCCGCATCACGGACCTCACGACCATCCAGTTCCGGATGCTCAACCGTTCGAAGGGCGCCGCCATGTGGAGTCCGCGCGCCCAATGCGACAAATCGCGCTTCTCGGCCCAATGGCGGCACACGCTCGAAAACACCATGAACCTCTACATCTGGCAGGATGCGGCGACGGAGCTTCTCTTCGACACCGCCGGGGCCAAACCCCGCATAAAGGGCGTAAGGACCCAAATGGGCATCGAGTTCGCCTGTCGCGCCGTCGTGCTGACTTCGGGAACCTTTCTCGAAGGAATGATGCACTGCGGCACTTCGCACGCCGAAGGAGGCAGGGCGGGGGATGCCGCTTCGCACGGAATCACGGAATCCCTGCGCGCCGTAGGATTCGAAACGGGACGCATGAAAACAGGCACTCCGGCACGTCTCGACGCACGCACGATCGACTTCGAAGCGCTCGAACCGCAATACGGCGACGAAAATCCGGCCAAGTTCTCTTTTTCACCTGATACACAACCGGTTAAGCATCAACTTCCTTGTTTTCTGGTCTACACTTCGGCCGAGGTGCACGACCTGCTACGCACCGGTTTCGACCGTTCGCCTCTGTTCAACGGAACGATCAAAGGAATAGGTCCCCGCTACTGTCCCAGCATCGAAGACAAGCTCCGGACCTTTGCCGACAAGGATCAGCACCAGCTCTTTCTGGAGCCCGAAGGCGAGTCGACCAACGAATATTATCTCAACGGATTTTCATCGTCGCTGCCTTGGGACATACAGTGGGAAGCGCTGCACAAAATCCGGGGATTCGAAGATTTGCACATATTCCGCCCCGGCTACGCCATCGAATACGACTATTTTCCGCCTACGCAACTGCACCATTCGCTCGAAACGAAACTCGTTTCCGGCTTGTATTTCGCAGGTCAGGTCAACGGAACGACCGGATACGAAGAGGCCGCGGCGCAGGGACTCATAGCCGGAATCAACGCACACCGGGCGCTGAAAGGGGAAGAAGCCGTGGTATTGCAGCGCGACGAAGCCTACATCGGAGTACTGATCGACGATCTCGTTACCAAAGGCGTGGACGAACCCTACCGCATGTTTACCTCGCGTGCCGAATACCGTATTTTGCTCCGGCAGGACAATGCGGATCTCAGACTTACTCCGATCGGATATAAAATAGGGCTGATTTCACAAAAAAGATACGCCCATTTCAACGAAAAAAAAGCATCCGTAGAATCGCTTATTTCCTTCGCCCGCCGGCAGAGCATCAAAGCAGCCGAAATTAACGACTATTTAGAATCGGTAAATTCGGAACCTTTAACTCAGGGAAGGAAGCTTTACGACATTCTGATGCGCAATAATGTTACGTTCGAATCGCTCTCGGAAACACTTCCAAAACTCCGAAAATTCATCTCGGACAACAACATTTCAGCCGAAGCAATCGAAGAAGCCGAAATTCAAATCAAATACAAAGGCTATATAGAACGTGAAAAATTCATCGCAGAAAAACTCCACAGACTCGAAAACATTCGCATTCCCGAAGATTTCGATTTCCACTCGATGAACTCGCTGACGATAGAAGCCCGTCAGAAACTGACCCGGATACGCCCGGCAACAATAGGGCAGGCGTCTCGGATTCCGGGAGTTTCCCCGGCTGATGTCAATGTATTGCTGGTAAAATTCGGAAGATAAAAACCAAAAGTGCTCAACACAGTTCCACGTGGAGCAATTTAGTGAACACAAACCCCTATATGATCACAAACCACAACACATAGTTCCACGTGGAACAAACTTAAAAGGCCGCTCGAATGAGCGGCCTTTTTGATTCAAATAAAGAGAATATTACTCTACAATCGTACACCAATTATACTTATCTTCGGCACGACCGTATTGAATATCCTGAAGACGTGTGTAAAGTTCCATACAAACCTTACCCACTTCTGTCCCATATTCATAAATATCATTTGTCTGCATATCGAAAATCTTCCCGATAGGGGAGATAACAGCCGCCGTTCCGCAGCCGCCGCACTCCTCGAAGGTAGGAAGCTCCTCTACAGGAATCAGACGGTCTTCGACCTCAAGCCCCATATCTCGCGCCAACTGCCGCAGACTCTTGTTGGTGATGGAAGGCAATACAGAAGAGGATTTCGGCGTAATATATTTACCCTCCTTAATACCGAAGAAATTGCAGGCTCCGCACTCTTCGATATACTTATGCTCTGCGGCATCGAGATACATGATATTCGAATAGCCCAATTTATGGCCGTTTTCACCCGACAGCAGGCTGGAAGCATAGTTGCCGCCGACCTTCACGTCGCCTGTTCCACGTGGAGCAGCGCGGTCCTGTTCACGGTCTATGGCAACGGAGATAGGCTTGATGCCGTCTTTGAAATAAGCACCCACGGGAGAGCAATAAACGATCAGCAAAGCATCCTTGGCAGGTTTGACCCCCAATCCGGCAGTCGTACCGAACATGACGGGACGCAGATAGAGCGATGCGCCGGTACCATAGGGAGGAATATATTTTTCGTTGCGTTTAACCACTTCGACGCAGGCCTTGACGATCATTTCGATCGTCGGGACGGGAAGGCAAAGACGTTCCGCAGAAGACTGCAACCGCTTGGCGTTCTCCTCTACACGGAAAAGACGGACTTTCCCATCGACGCCCCGAAAGGCTTTCAGCCCTTCGAACAGCTCGATACCGTAATGCAGACACGACGCCGACATGTGTATCTTGATATACTCGTCGCCCGTGACCTCTATCTCACTCCATTTGCCGTCCGTATAATAATAGCGAACGTTTGCGTCGGTCTTGCGATAATCGAATCCCAAGGCACCCCAATCCATATTTTCCATTATAATAAGTTTTAAAGGTTTTACAACATTATCCCACGACGGCGCCGCTGTTCGTCGCCTCATTCGGGCTCAGCAGACGCAGTTTTCCGGAGGCATCCTCGGCCATCAGAATCATACCGCGCGACAAAATCCCCTTCAATTCGCGGGGTTGCAGATTGACCAGCACGAGCACCTGACGTCCGACCAACTCCTCAGGCGTGAAGTATTCGGCGATTCCTGATACTATTTCACGCTGATCTATACCCGTATCGACCGTCAATTTCAACAGTTTCTTCGTTTTCGCCACCTTTTCGGCCGCAAGAATCGTCGAAACCCGGATATCCATTTTCTGAAAATCGTCGAAACTTATCGCATCTTTCTGAGGTTCAACCTGTTGCGCCGCCTCAGCCGCTGCGTTGGCCTCTTTGGTCGCCGCAAGTTTGTCCAGCTGGCGCTGAATCACGTCGTCTTCGATTTTCTCGAACAGCAAAACCGGTTCCCCGATCTTATGCCCGGCGGCAATTAGATCCATCGTCCCCAACTGTTCCCATCCGAATTTCTCGACAGAGAGCATCTTCAGTATCTTCGCGGCGGAGAAGGGCATGAAAGGTTCGATCGCAATGGCCGTATTGGCCGTGATCTGCAACGCGATGTTGAGAATTGTCCCGACACGTTGGGGATCGGTCTTGACGACTTTCCACGGCTCGGTATCCGCAAGGTACTTGTTACCGATGCGGGCGATATTCATGGCGTCTTTCAGCGCTTCGCGGAAATGGTAATGTTCGATATTGGACTCCAGCGACGCCTTCACCGCAGCCACCTCGCCGACAGTCTGGCGGTCATAGTCATTCAGTTCGCCGCAGGCCGGAACTTCCCCGTCGTAATATTTCCGGGTCAGCACCAGCGCGCGATTCACGAAATTGCCCAGAACGGCAACCAGCTCGTTGTTGTTGCGGGCCTGAAAATCCTTCCACGTAAAGTCGTTGTCCTTGGTTTCGGGCGCATTGGCGCAGAGTACGTAACGAAGCACATCCTCCTTGCCCGGAAACTCTTCGAGGTATTCGTGCAGCCACACGGCCCAGTTGCGCGAGGTCGAAATCTTGTCGCCTTCGAGATTCAGGAACTCATTCGCCGGCACGTTTTCGGGCAGGATATAGCCGCCGTGCGCCTTGAGCATCGACGGGAAGACGATGCAGTGGAAAACGATATTGTCTTTGCCGATAAAATGAACCATCTTGGTGTCCTCCGACTTCCAATAGGTCTCCCAATCGGGTGTAAGGTCCTTTGTAGCAGATATATAACCGATCGGAGCGTCGAACCAGACATAAAGCACCTTCCCTTCGGCTCCCTCCACCGGCACGGGAATGCCCCAATCGAGGTCACGGCTCACGGCACGGGGCTGCAAACCTCCGTCCAGCCAGCTCTTGCACTGTCCGTAAACATTGCTTTTCCACTCTTTGTGCCCTTCGAGAATCCACTCGCGCAGGAATCCTTCGTACTGATCCAGCGGCAGATACCAGTGTTTCGTCTCACGCTTCACGGGCACGGAACCCGACACGGCGCTGTGCGGATCGATCAACTCGTCGGGCGAGAGGGTAGAGCCGCACTTCTCGCACTGGTCGCCGTAAGCGCGGTCGTTGCCGCATTTGGGACAGGTGCCGACGATATAACGGTCTGCGAGGAACGTCTGCGTCTCCTCGTCGTAATACTGCATCGAAGTCTGCTCGATGAATTTCCCCTCGTCGTACAATTTGCGGAAAAATTCCGAAGCGGTCTTGGCATGCGTCGCCGACGAAGTCCGCGAATAGATATCGAACGACATTCCCAGCCCCTCGAACGACTTTTTGATCATATTGTGGTAACGGTCCACGATCTGCTGCGGCGTCACCCCCTCCTTGCGGGCCTTGATGGTGATGGGCACGCCGTGTTCGTCGCTTCCGCAGACCGAAATCACGTCGCGGCCCCTGAGCCGCAGGTAACGGGTATAAATGTCCGAAGGTATGTAAACTCCCGCCAGATGGCCGATATGCACCGGACCGTTGGCATAGGGAAGAGCCGAGGTAACGAGATAACGCTTGAATTCTTTTGCCATAAAAACAGATACAGTATTACTAATTTCTGTCAAAATTAGTAATTTTTAGGCTAAAAAAAAGCAAAGCGCCATTATTTGTTTACAGATGGTAATAAACAAAAACCGGAACCTGAAATCAGGCCCCGATTCAACGATCGATTCCGCTTCGGTCAGTCGATCTCCAACTCGTCGATCAGCCATTTCGCACCGGCGAACTTGTCGATGACGAAGAGCACATAGCGGACATCCACGGCGATCGTGCGCTGCAGCTGCGGCTCGAAAGCCACGTCGCCCGACATCGCTTCCCAGTTGCCGTCGAACGCCAGACCGATCAGCTCGCCCTTGGCGTTCATCACCGGCGAACCCGAATTGCCGCCCGTAATATCGCAGTCGGCCAAGAAGGCCACCGGAAGTTCGCCCTCGGCGTTGGCATAACGTCCGAAATCCTTCGCGGCGTACAGCTCCTTGAGCTTGTCTGGAACCGTAAACTCCGTAGGATTCTTGGGATCTTCCTTCTCCATCACGCCCTTGAGCGTCGTATAATAGTTGTAGCGAATACCGTCCGCCGGATCGTAGGGCAGAACGCGGCCGTAAGTCAGGCGGATCGTAAAGTTCGCATCCGAAGCCCACGCCTTGTCGGGCTGCATACGCATCAGACCGGCGATGTAGAGACGGTGCCCGTCCTTGAACCTGCGGTTATTCTCCCGCTGGGCATCCGCCAGTTCGAGCAGTTTCGCATCGAGCGAACGCACGAATACGACCGCCGGATCGGCATCGCGTTTTCCCACCGAAAAATCATCCACGAAGGCCAGCGTGCCTTCCTCGGTGGCGAAGACCGAATTATCGTACAGATAATCGACATAAGCATCCGTATCGCCGCCGAACCGCTTGTCGATCACTTCGGCGAACACCGTCGGAAGGTCTCCGCATTTCTCCTTGACGATCTGCATCATGCGTTTGGCTACACGTCGGTCCGTCGCCGGGTTGTAATCCTTGTAGAAGGCCCTCATGGCCTCCTTAGAACGCGCCGGATCGGTGATCTTCTCCACGGCGAGGAACGAACGCGCCGGCGTCAGGATCTCCACGGCCCGGTAAAGCGCCTCCCTGAGCACCTGCTCGGCCGCAAAAGCGGAAGCGTTGCCTTCCACCGCTTCGCGGATGCGGTCCAGCGCATCCATATAGCCTTCGGTCGGCAGCGTATTGGCTTCGGCCCACTTCCGGAAAGCCGCCTCCTGCGCCTCTTTCTGCGCCTTGACGTTCAGTTTGCGGATGCCGCGCGACATGCCGATCGAATTCTTCCAGTAGTTCGACGACTGGGCGTATTTCGAAGCGTACTGAATCCGCACCTTGTCACTTGCGGCCATATCCTCCTTGAGAATGGCCTGACGTTCGCCGCGGATGAAGATGCGCTGCGGATTCTCGATATCCAGCATGCGGTCGATCTCGAACGAAGTCATGTAACGCGACGTCGAACCGGGGAAACCCATGATCATCGCGAAGTCTCCCTCCTTGTATCCGTCCACCGAAACCTTCAGAAACTTGTCGGCCTTGTAAGGGCGGTTTTCGGGCGCGTAATCGGCCGGCTTGTTGTCGGGTCCGGCATAGACGCGAAAGACCGAGAAATCGCCCGTATGACGCGGCCACATCCAGTTGTCGGTGTCTCCGCCGAACTTGCCGATCGAAGTGGGGGGAGTTCCCACCAGACGCACGTCGCTGAAAACCTCGATCACGAAGGCGAAAAACTGGTTTCCGCCGAAGAAATCCTTCACCAGCACCTCCATGCCGGGATTGTCCTGCGCAATGCGGCTGCGCACGGCCGCAGCATGTTCGGCCACGATGCGCGCCCGCTCTTCGCCCGAAGCCACGTCGGGCACATATCCCAGAATGTCGGAAGTGACGTCCGAAATCTTGCGGATAAAACGCACCTTGAGCCCCGGAGCGGGGATCTCCTCTTCGCGCGACATGGCCCAGAAACCGTTTTTCAGGTAGTCGTGTTCGACGGACGACAGCGCCTGAATCGAACCGTAGCCGCAGTGGTGGTTGGTAAACAGCAGGCCGTCGGCCGAAACGATCTCGCCCGTACATCCGGGACCGAAGATCACGATGGCGTCCTTGAGCGAGGATTTGTTGACGCTGTAAATCTCCTCGGCCGAAAGTTTGCACCCGCGGGCCTTCATCTCCTTGATATTCATTTTCTGAAGGTAGGGCAGCAGCCACATTCCCTCGTCGGCCGCAGCGGTCAAAGAGGCGCACGCCGCGGCGATCAGTAAAAAGAGTTTCTTCATACAGGATTCTTATTTGATATTTATCATGTTCAGGATCGAACGCTCGGCCCTGCGCCGCACCTCTTCGTCGAGCACGATTTCGGGCGATTCGTTTTCGAGACACGCGCAGATGTTTTCGAGCGTCACCATCTTCATGTACTTGCAGTTGTTGCATCCGCAGGTCTCGTCGTCGGGGGGTGCCGGAATAAACGTCTTGCCGGGGTAACGCTTCTTCATCTCGGCGAGGATGCCCGATTCGGTCACCACGATGAACTCGTCGGCGCCGCTGCGGCCGCAGTAGTCGAGGATCGCCGCCGTGGACCCTACGAAGTCGGCCACTTCGACGATATAGGCCCGGCATTCGGGATGCACGACGACCTTGGCGGCCGGATGCTCCTTTTTGAGCTGCAGCAGCTTCTCCAGCGAAAATTCCTCGTGCACATGACATGCGCCGTCCCACAACACGATATTCTCGCGTCCCGTCAGCTTTTTGATATAACCTCCCAGATTGCGGTCGGGCGCGAAGATGATCGGTCGGTCGGCCGGAATCGACTGCACGACCTTCAGCGCATTGGACGAAGTGCAGCAGATATCGGTCAGGGCCTTGACGCCGACCGTGGTATTGACGTACGAAACGACCGTATGGCCGGGATATTTCGCCTTGAAGGCCGCAAAATCCTTCTCATCGCACGACTCGGCCAGCGAACATCCCGCTTCGGGGCAGGGAATCAGCACCTTCTTGTCGGGGCAGAGCACCTTGGCGGTCTCGGCCATGAAGTGCACGCCGGCGAACAGGATGATGTCGGCGTCTACCGACTGCGCCTTGACCGAGAGGGCCAGCGAGTCGCCCAGAAAGTCGGCCGCCTCCTGCACTTCGGGCGTGGTGTAATAATGGGCCAGTATGACGGCACGCTTGCGGCGCTTGAGTTCATCGATCCGGCGGCGGATCTCCGCGGAGTTATTGACCTTCATTTTTTATTTTTACTATTTATTAATTTTAAATAAAGATATAAGAATAGAAATAATAGCTGTTGATACTGTTCACAAGTTTCCCCGCGATTTTTCTCTCAACATTTTCTCCTCTTCTTTTTCTTCTGTTTTTATTCCAATTATTTGATAGTCAATCTATAAAAATAATAATCGACAATTGTTCACAACTGTTTTCAACATTTCGACATCCCTTTTTTGTGAACATTCTGTTGCTCTTTTGGGAGTCGGCCGCTGACTATAATTCGGCAAAACTTTTTTTGGTTTCGGCGAAAACTTGTATATACCCTTCCCGTTTCGGAATTTGCAACTCTTCGGGGCTGGAAGTTTTCATTATTTATCGCCGGTTATCAACAGGGTTTCTAACACGATTTCATCACCTTTTCGACAGTCTTTTCGGCGATTTCGCGGTACCATTTTTCGACCCTCGGATCGATGCCCGCCGCAGGGCGTCCCTCGTCGGAACCCTCCATGATGGACTGTACGATGGGTATTTCGCCCAGAAAATCCACGCCGTTCTCTTCGGCGTAACGGCGCGCGCCGCCTTTCCCGAAGATATAGTACCGGTTTTCGGGCAGTTCTTCGGGCGTGAACCACGCCATGTTTTCTATCACGCCCGCTACCGGGATGTTTACGTTTTCGTTGCGGAACATCTCCACACCGCGCACCACGTCGGCGACCGCCACCTGCTGGGGCGTCGAGACGATCACCGCGGCGTCGATTTTCAGTTCGCCTATAATAGAGAGGTGTACGTCGCCCGTTCCGGGGGGCAGGTCCGCGAGCAGGAAATCGAGCGTTCCCCACTTGGTCTGGTGGATCATCTGCTTGAGGGCGCTGACCGCCATGGCGCCGCGCCACAAAAGGGCGTCGGTCGGTTTGATGAAGAATCCGATAGACATCAGTCGTATGTCCATCGACTCGGCCGGAACGATGCGGTCCGTTCCCTCCTCCTGCACCGCATCGGGCAGGTACCCCTCCACGCCGAACATCTTGGGCTGCGAGGGACCGTAAATATCGGCGTCGAGAATTCCGACGCGGTAACCCATGTTGCGCAGTGCGACGGCGAGGTTGGCCGTCACGGTGGACTTGCCTACCCCGCCTTTGCCCGACGCCACGGCGATTACTTTGGCGATGCCGCCGGTGGTCGTCTTGAGCTTGGGTTCGGGGCGCTGCGCGGCGCCGCCCTCCTTGATGACGACCATGACGTTTTGCTGCGGGAATTCACGCCGGAGAATCTCCTCGGCTTGGTTTTTGATTTTCACCGCGAACGGGTCGCGGGCCTTGGCGAAACGGAGTACGACGGTGATCTTGCCGGCTCCGGAGGCGATATGCTCGATAAAGCCGCTGCCGACGATGTCCTGTCCCGTTTCGGGATGGACGACGGACGTCAGCAGATGTCTGATTTTTTCTTCCATGATTCGTGTTGTGACTACAATCGCAAAGATAACGTATATTTTGCAGAATAAATATAGCAAGGCCTATTATTTTATCGAAAAACGATAAATTTTATTTGTTTTTCGTAAAGTTTCCTTATATTTGCAAGGTAAATCCGGACGCGGAACGAAACAGGACAAACAATAAACGATACGTTATGAATTTTATCAAGACTTTTCTGGCTGCGATCCTCGCCTTCGTCGTGGGGTCGTTTCTGGTATTTTTTCTCTGGATATTCATTCTGCTGGGCATAGCCGGCTCGATGGAGAAGACGGTGGCCGTGCATGCGGAGTCGATTCTCAAGATCGACTTTTCGGATGTGCTGACCGACGCTCCGTCGAGCGATCCCTTCGCCGGGATCGACTTCGCCACGCTGCGCTCCACGCGCCAGCTTCCGCTGATGAAGGCTCTGCGCGCGCTCGAAGCCGCCAAGGAAGACAGCCGCATCAAGGGCATTTACCTGCGCATGAACGGCAACGGCGGCGTGATGGGCGCGGCCCTGTTGGAAGAGCTGCGTGAAGCGGTCGTCGATTTCAAGCAGAGCGGCAAATTCGTCGTCGCTTACGACGAGACCTATTCGCAGGGGAAATATTACCTCGCTTCGGCGGCCGACAAAATCTACATGCAGCCCGAAGGCGCCATGGACTGGTCGGGTCTCGCGTTCAACCTGATGTTCTACAAGGGCCTGCTCGACAAACTCGACATCAAGGCCGAAGTCTTCCGCCCCACGGCCTGCAAATACAAGAGCGCCGTCGAGCCGTATATCCTTCCCAAAATGTCGGACGCCAACCGCGAGCAGATGCAGGCGCTCGTGAATTCGATGTGGAACACCATCGCCGGCTCGGTCGCCGAAGCCCGCGGCATCGACCTGAAGGAGCTGAACCGCATCACCGACAAACTGGAGGTTTCGCTGCCTGAGGATGCCCTCGAACACGGCTTTGTGGACAGCCTGATTTACGAGGACCAGATGAAGGATATATTCGCCGAACTGGGCGTAGCGTCCGATTCCGACGGAGAGTATAATTTCATCACGCTGGGCGAATACGCTTCGCAGGTAGGCGCCGACCTCAAAAACATCTCGGCCGATCAGGTGGCCGTCGTCTATGCCGACGGCGCGATCGTTGACGGCGAAGGCTTCGGAAAGGAGATTTACGGCAATACGCTGGCTGCGACGCTGGCCGGCGTGCGCGACGACGAGAAGGTCAAGGCCGTGGTGCTGCGCGTGAACTCCCCCGGCGGCAGTGCACTGGCTTCGGACGTCATCTGGCGCGAAATGGAGCTGCTGAAAGCCGAGAAACCGGTGGTCGTTTCGATGGGCTCCTATGCCGCCAGCGGAGGTTATTACATTTCGTGTCCCGCCGACGTCATCGTGGCCGACAAACTGACCCTTACGGGTTCGATCGGCGTCTTCGGCATGTACCTCAACACCATCGACGCCTTTAAAAACAAGCTGGGAATCACGTTCGACGCCGTGAAGAGCAACACCTCGGCCGGTATGGGGGCGACCTCGCCGCTGACCGCCGCCGAACGGGCTTCGATCATGCGCGGCGTGGACAAGGTCTATGAGACCTTCACGACCCATGTGGCCGAAGGGCGCAACCTGCCGGTCGAGAAGGTGCTCGACATCGCCGGGGGCCGCGTCTGGTCGGGCGAAGATGCGCTCGGCATCGGTCTGATCGACACCTACGGAGGTCTGAAAACGGCCATCGCCATCGCCGTGGACAAAGCCGGTCTGGGCGACAGCTACCGGGTGACCGAGGTGATCGAGGAGCCGACGGGATTCGCCGCCTTCATCGCGTCGCTCAACGTCAGCGTCCGCGAGGCCATGACCCGTTCGGAACTGGGACTGCTGATGAAGGAGTACAAGCAGGTGCAGGAGGCTACCAGACAGCAGGGAGTCGTCATGTACTACCCCTATAAGCTGGAGCTGCGTTGAGACCGCACCGCAAACCGATGGACTGAACCTGCGCGGACGCTGTCCCGCAAGCCGATACGAAAAACGGCCCCCGCACGGGGGCCGCTTTCTATTTTGACCGGGAAAGCGGGTTCAGATTACCTCTCCCCGTTTTCCGAAGAGGTTCCGGAGGGCGGATTTCCCCCCCCCTCGGACAAACTCCCGCCGTTGCGTAAATCGTCGAGTTTGCGGCCTATCTCCTCGACCTGCTTCCGGTCGGGTGAAATCACCGTCGAGCCGAATTTGCGCCGGTATTCGCCCGGCGCCGAGCCGATGCGCTCGCGGAAGGCGTGGTTGAAATTCGAGATGTTGTGGAATCCGCACCGGGTGCTGATTTCCGAAATCGGAGCGTCGGTCTCCACGATCATCTGTGCGGCGCGCACGATGCGGAACCCGTTGATATAGGTCCAGAGATTCTGGCAGGTGTTCTTCTTGAAATAGCGGCATACCGACGAGGGGGACATGCCCACTTCGGCGCCGATGTCTTCGAGCGTGATTTTGTTGTGGTAGTTGTTTTCCACGAACTGCAGGATTTTCTTGATGCGTTCGTTGCCGTCGGCCTGCGTCTTGTAATCCGTCGTTCCGATAATGTGCATTTCGTCCGGTCCCGCCGTGGCGAGGTCGTTGAGTATGTCCAGAAAGAGCGCCACCGACTCGAATCCCCGCAGTCCGGGCAGCTGCAGCAGCCGTTCGCGGACCCGGTCCACCACCATTTCGGAGAAATGAAGACCTGCGACGGGCAGGCTCAGCATCTTCTGAATGGGTTGCAGGTACTCGGTTTCGAAAAGCTGCCAGTTGGGCATGTCGCGGCTGAACTGCACCGCCACGGCTTCGCAGTCGATGTCGGCATAGGCGTCGTCGCGCGTGTAGCAGTGCGGAACGCCCGGAAAAATGATGATCAGGTCCTTTTCGGTGAAGTCGTCGGCCGTACGGCCCGTGATGCGCGTGCCCCTGACGTTCAGGGTCAGGCTCAGCATGTAGTCCTCGTGGAAATGCAGCGGCGGATCCGACTGTTTGTCGGACCAGTACTGCGTGATGAACAAGTCTTTTTCAGGCCGTGGCGCAAGGTCTTTTAAAACATATTTCATATGTCGGGACTTTTAACAAATATACGAATTAATCGGATATAAAACGCAAACCCCGTGTGATTTAATCTGCCGGAAGGCGAAAATAAAATACGACGAACCCGTCTCCATGTTCGGAGACGGGTTCGTTGCGGATCATCTGGAAATCGTTCGTCGGTACGCGCGGCGGCTGTTTTCTAAGACATGGGAACAGCGGTCCGGCGTGCTGACGCCGCCCCTGCTCAGGGAACGTAGGAGGCGATGGATTTCCAAGTGAGGTTTTTCCATTGCTGCCCGGCGGCGGTCGGGTATTCCACGCCCGCCGCGTTGAGGAACAGGTTGCAGGCGGCGGGAACGTCGGCCGAGGTGAATGTGTCGGCAGCCAGCGTGATGGCCGTCGTCGCACCCAGCTTCAGGGTCGTCAGGGCGGTGCATTTGTCGAAAGCCTTGGTTCCGAGCGAGGTGGCTTTGGGAAGATCGACCTCCTTGAGCTTCGGGTTTTCGGCGAAACAGAAGTTTCCGACCTTCTCGACATTGGGAAGCGAGATGCTCTCCAGAGCGTCGCACCCGCGAATGGCATTCATACCCAGCTCTTTTGCGGCGGGCAGGTCGATTGCCGTCAGGCTCTTGCAGTTCTGGAACAGCGACGAGGGGACCGTTTCGAGCGTGGCCAAAAGAGGAACGTCATAACTCGTCAGGCCGGTCATTCCGCTGAATGCTCCGCCGTTATTGATAAAGGTCTCCAATGCGGGGAGTGAAATGGTGGTAACGAGGGCGCAGCCGTTGAAGACGGTTCCGCCGATACTTTTGACGTTCGGAAGGTTTATGGTTTTGATATTCACACAACCGCTGAATCCTCCGGCAATTATGGTCTCGACCGTGGGCATATCCACTTTCGTCAAACCTTCGCATTTGTTGAAAGAGAAGTTTTCCACCTTCTTGAGTACGGGCATATCTATGTCCGCAAGAGCGGTACATTCGGCGAACATATATAAGGACATGTTCTCCAATACCGGAGCGCTCACCTTGGTGATATTCTTGCATTCGCGGAAGAGGTATTTGCCGGGTGCGGTCAGCTTCGGCATGTTCAGCTCGCCCGTGAAACCCCAGCACCTGAAGAAGGCGTAATCGCCCGTTGTCGTGACATTGGAGAGATCCACGTTCTTGAGCGTGATACATTCGCGGAAGGCACGTTCGCCCACAGTCGTGACTTTGGAAAAGTCCACCACGTCTTCGAGCGCCTTGCACCCTTCGAATGCGCTCGTACCGATGGTCGTGATATTGGACAGGTCGATCGTCTTGAGCGTCGAGGTGCAGACGGAGGCCTGCGCGATGAAGAACATCTTGTCGCTGATGGCGGTGCACAGGGGGAAATTGACCTTTGTCAGCGATTCGCAGTCGATGAAGCAGCCGCTTCCGAAAGCCGTGGCCGCGGGGAACGAAACCTCCTTGAGGGCGTAACATCTTTCGAAGCACTGGGCGCCGACGGACTCGACTTTTTCTCCGCTGAAGCTCAGCAGGCCGTTGCAGGCGTACATGGCCATCTTCTCCAGCTTTTCCACATTGGGTATGTCGATTTGCGTCAGTTTGGTCGAATAGGCGAAACACGACTCTCCGGCCGTCTTGAGTTTGGGCAGCGAGATGCTCGTCAGAGCGCCGCAATAGAAGAAGGCGCTGCCCGCCTCTTCGAGATTGGGCATCGAGATCTCCGTGAGAGCGGTGCAACTGTAGAATAACGAGTTGGGAGCATAGGTGAGTTTGGGCATCTCCGCCTTGGCCAGCGCTTTGTTCTGCGAGAAGGCCGATTCGCCCACTTCGGTCAGTTCGGGGAAGACAGCCTCTTCGAGCGTCCACAGGTCGCTGAACGCCCGTTCGCCGATGGTCTGCACCTTGGGAAGGTGAACGGTGCGGAGCGATGAATTGTTGACGGCGGTGAGGACGCTGTTGCGAAACGCATTCACGCCTACCGACGTTACCTCCGGTGCATTCAGCTCTTCGAGTTTGGTCTGTTTCGGTGCGCGTGAGCCGGCATCGTACATGAAATTGTCGGGAATGGCTTTGGCGTCGGTGAGTTCGAGGAAGAGAAGATTCTGGAATTTGTCGAAGATCGCGGCGGTTACCTCGTCCGTCAGGTCGCCGCCGACGGACAGTCTGGTTACCGTGGCCGCTTTCTCTGCGTCATACGCGATGATTTCGGAGGCTGCAAGCGAAAGCAGATCGGTGAATTCGGCTCTGATTTCGATATTTCCCCCCCCCCTCCGGCAGGGTGAACGTCGTCGGGTTTTCCGTCGGATTTTCCAGCTCGATACCGCCGCTGAGGACCGTCCATTTCAGGAAGAAGAAGTTCTCGGCGGGCGTTGCCGTCAGGGTTACCGTTTCGCCGGGAATGGCCGACGCGGGGTTGGCTTCGGCCGTGCCGTTGCCGTCGTCGGTTACGGCAGTCGTGTACAGTTTCGGCTCTTTCGTCTCATCGGAACAAGAGGTGGCCGTCAGTGTGCAAACCGTCGCTGCGTAGAGAAGCGCGGATTTCCAAAATTTCATAGCATAAGGGGTTTTTAGTTAAAAAATAGGGATAAAATATTGTTGATGGTGTTCGAGATGACATGGTGCCCGAATGATAATGTACTTTCGATTTGTTATTAAAAAACCGTATTTGGTAAAAATATCGTACTTTTTATGGAGAAATAGCGCGTGATTGTTCGTTCGGGCTGTGGTGTATCTTTCTCGTTATTAGTATTTTATTGTTGCAATGTAATAATAATTTCTGAAAGTGCAAATTTGTTACCGCATGTTTCGGCCGAAAATCGGTCCGGCACGGCGCGACCCGATACGGCGTTCCGGCGGACGCCGGAAATACCCTTCTGCCGCTGCAATTTCGCCCGTCCGGGCCGGAGAAGCGGACGCGGGACGCTGAAAAATCAGAAATCCTTTCCGCCTTTCGCATTTAATGAATATCTTTGCGCATATGACAGTGATCAGATTGACAAAAGAGTTCTCCTTCGAGGCGGCGCACGCTCTGGACGGATACGACGGGCCATGCCGTGAGATTCACGGCCACTCCTACCGGCTTTTCGTGACCGTCAAGGGATGCCCGGCGGCCGGCGAAGGAGACCCTAAATGCGGGATGGTGATGGATTTCGGGGTGTTGAAGCGCATCGTCAACGAAGAGATCGTGTCGCACTTCGACCACTCCCTCGTCCTGCGTCAGACGCCGTGCAACGCGTCGCTGCGGGCCATGCTCGCCGAACGTTTCGGCAATATCGTCACGGTGGACTACCAGCCGACCTGCGAGAATATGCTCGGCGATTTCGCCCGCCGCATTTCGCGCCGACTGCCGGAGGGCGTGGAGCTGCATTCGCTCCGCCTGCATGAAACCGCGACTTCGTTTGCCGAGTGGTTTGCCGAAGATAACCGGTAAGGTGTCTCATTCGGAACACATGCCGTATGCGCTTCGCTCCGTCCGGGCCGTGCGGCGTCATCCATGCGAAACTATTATTGACGCGACTTCTTATATATGAAAAAACTTTTTCTCGTTGACGCCTATGCGTTGATCTTCAAGTATTACTATGCTTTTCTGGGCCGTCCGATGCGCAACCGCGCGGGCATGAACACCTCGGTGGTGTTCGGCTTCGTCAAGTTCCTGCGCGACATTCAGAAACGCGAACGGCCCGACCTGCTGGGCGTGGCGTTCGACCCCAAGGGCGGCAGTTTCCGCCGCGAGGTTTTTCCGGAGTACAAGGCCAACCGCGCCGAGACTCCCGAAGACATCCTGCTTTCGGTTCCTTATGTGAAACGGGTGCTGGAGGCGATGTGCATTCCGATTCTTGAGGTCGAAGGCTACGAGGCCGACGACGTGATCGGCACCCTGTCGCAGAAGGGCGTCGAAGCCGGTTACGAGGTCTTCATGGTGACCCCCGACAAGGACTACGGCCAGCTGGTGCGCGACAACTGTAAGATTTACAAGCAGAAAGGCGCGGACGGAAGCATCGAGATCGTGGACCGCGATTCGATCCGCGAGAAGTACGGCATCGACGATCCGGTCCTCGTGCGCGACATCCTCGCGCTGTGGGGCGACGCTTCGGACAACATTCCCGGCGTGCCGGGCATCGGCGAGAAGAGCGCCTGCAAACTGGTGCAGGAGTGGGGAACGGTGGAGAACATCCTCGACAACGTGTCGAAGATCAAGGGCAAGCAGGGCGAGAAAATCGCCGCGTGGGGCGATAAACTGCGTCTCGCCAAGCACCTGACCACGATCTGTCTCGACGTGCCGATTCCCTTCCGGCCTGAGGACCTTACGGTCTGCGATCCCCATATCGACGAACTCAAGGCCGTTTTCGCAGAACTGGATTTCAAGGCGTTTATGAACGACCTGACGAACCTCGCCCCTCCCGAAGCCCTGCCCGAAGGTCCCCGGCAGGAGGCGCAGACGCAGCTGGCCGAGATGGCCCGCGCCAAGTCGGCGGCCGCGAAACGGGCCGCGCTGGTCGGTCAGGGCAACCTCTTCGGCGATCCGGTCGTGGAGATGCCTGCGGCGACGGACGTTCCCGCCGCCGAATTGCAGGCCGAAGCCGAAGCGATGCAGTTCAAGACGGCGCAGACCACGCCCCACGACTACAGGCTCGTGGAGGACGCCGCGCAGTTGCGCGGCGTGGTGGACGAAGTCGGGAAATACGAAGAGTTCTGCTTCGACACCGAGACGACGGGCTTCGACATCTTCAACGACCGCATCGTCGGCATGTCGCTGGCCGTGAAGCCTTTCGAAGCGTGGTACATTCCTTTCAAGGAGGAGAATACGGCGGAATACACCGAAATCGTGCGGCCGCTTTTCGAAAACGACCGGATCGCCAAGATCGGCCAGAATATCAAGTTCGACCTGATGGTCCTGCGGCAGCTGGGACTCGAAATCCGGGGCCGCAAGTACGATACGATGATCCTGCACTACCTGCTCGATCCCGAATCGCGCCACAACATGAACGCCCTTGCGGAGAAATACCTCAACTACAAGCCGATCGAGATCGAAACCCTGATCGGCAAAGGCTCCAAGCAGCTGACGATGGATCTGGTGAACGTCGAGCGGGTCAAGGAGTACGCCGCCGAGGATGCCGACGTCACGCTGCGGCTCAAGCATGCGCTCTATCCGCAGATCGAAGAGCTTGGCCTGCAACACCTCTATTTCGAAATCGAGGAGCCGATGATCGCCGTGCTGGCCGACATCGAGATGGCGGGCGTGCGGATCGACTCCGAGGCACTGGCCGTCTATTCCGTGGAGCTGAGCCGCAGGCTGGCCGAGCTGGAGGCCGCGATTCGCGAGGAGGCCGGCGAATCGCAGCTCAACATCAACTCGGCGCGTCAGCTGGGCGAGGTGCTGTTCGGCAAAATGCGCATCGCCGAGAAGCCCAAGATGACCAAAACCAAGCAGTTCTGCACCGATGAGGATTACCTCCAGTCTTTTGCGCACAAACACCGCATCGTCGATCTGATCCTCGAATACCGGGGTGTCAAGAAACTCCTTTCGACCTATGTCGAGGCGCTGCCCCAGCTGGTCAACCGCCGTACGGGACGCATACACACCTCTTTCAATCAGGCTGTTACCGCTACGGGGCGCCTTTCGTCCACGAATCCCAACCTGCAGAATATCCCCGTGCGCGAAGAGATGGGCCGCCGCATCCGCAGGGCGTTCATCCCCTCCGACGAGGAGCATCTGCTGCTCTCGGCCGACTACAGTCAGGTCGAACTGCGGCTGATGGCGCACCTTTCGGGCGACGAATCGCTGATCGCGGCCTTTGCGCACGGCGAGGACATCCACGCCGCGACGGCCGCCAAACTGTTCAACAAAACCCTCGGCGAAGTGACCTCCGAGGAGCGCCGCCGCGCCAAGACCGCCAATTTCGGCATCATCTACGGCATTTCGGCCTTCGGCCTGAGCCAGCGGCTGGAGATTCCCCGCAAGGAGGCCAAAGAGATTATCGACGGCTATTTCGCATCCTACCCCAAGGTGCAGGAGTATATGGACAACGTGGTTGCCAAGGCCAAGGAAGAGGGCTTTGTCTCGACGATTTTCGGCCGGCGCCGCTACCTCAACGACATCGCTTCGCACAACGCCATCGCCCGCGGCCTTGCCGAGCGAAACGCCGTGAACGCTCCGATTCAAGGTTCTGCGGCCGACATCATGAAGATCGCTATGATCAACGTACACCGCCGTTTCGCCGCCGAAGGCATCCGCTCGAAGGTGATCCTGCAGGTGCATGACGAACTGGTCGTCGATATGCTCCGCTCCGAGCAGGAGCGCGTCGTGGCCATCGTCACCGAAGCCATGGAGTCCGCCGCCGCGCTCAAAGTCCGTCTGGTGGTGGATTACGGCGTGGGTGGCAACTGGCTCGAAGCGCATTGATCGGAATATCTGACGATGCGTTTTGCGCGCTTATATCGAAAATCCCCCTTTCCAAAGGGGGATTTTTATGTCGTATCTCTTTATGCGTCTCTCCCCCAAAACGACAGGCCGGACCCGTCGCTGGGTCAAACACACCGATTATATCTCCTGCATAGGCTT
>OGYM01000349.1_pt1 | contig 35587 bp, 59 predicted proteins | sample 1576491 | NCBI WGS metagenome assembly OGYM01 (sample SAMEA3541515, study PRJEB24748) | human gut metagenome | biome: human gut; feature: human-associated habitat; material: faeces | place: China | collected 2012 | reverse complement strand
TTTCAGAAGATTCTCGTCGAGTGGATGTTGCGTGTTTTGCATCATGTACTCAAAGCACCTCGTCGTCCACGCTGAGCTTTGTCGCACCCGTCACATATTCCTCCGGGCGTATGGCGATCCCTACCCCAAGGCCGCAGGAGCACGGAAAATGTGCCTCTGGCAGCCGGGTGCGAATGCCGATATCCTCGTCCGGTGTCATTCCGCTCGGGCGCTCGTGGAAATTCGGATACAGCGACTCTGCCACGCGCAGATCTTCTTTTTCAAGGTCGATGCCGTCCGCGCGGATCTTGATCGGGTCGAGCGATAATATCCTGCCGATCGTGTAGGTCGGGCGCTGCTCATTGCTGGCGCGCCGCGAAATATGTTGGTTGATTCCAACGTAGGGGTCGCGGGCACTTTCTTGGCTCATGTCAAATCACCTCCGGCAATGGCGCCGGAAACGACGTTCCGGCAGTTGAGTGTCAGCTTGCAGTAGTAATTGCCGCGCTTCCAGGTATGAACATCGGCGTCGATCCAGAAGACCCCCTGAAGGCCTGTCTTGTTCTCCCGCACAATGACCGTCTGGCCGGTAATCAGTGAGAGATCCCCAAGGACATCGACGGTGACCGTCTGCGTCATGACGCCGTCGTCCAGGAGCTTTTTCGCCTCTTTGTCGATGTCGACGTCAGAGGAGGCGTTCTCGGTCAAATGGCGCTCCATCATGCCAAAGAGCTTCTGCGCGTCATCGGTACCCACGCGGCGCTTAAAGCTACCGTCCGAGTCATAGATGGCCACACTGTTGACCATATTGGTCGCGTCCTCCACCGTCTTAGCGTTCATCAGGTTCGACTCTGCTTTGAGTACGATACTGCGCTCGCTGACGTCTCGGACGGCCACCAGAAGGCCTTTGGGCGTGTATGTGATGGCGTATTTCCTCTCAGTCTGCTGTGTGGCCAACGTCCAGACCGTTTCAAAAATCTTATCCAGTGCGACGCCTGCAAATTTTCGGTTGATCTTCACGCCGGTCGACGGCAGCGATACGACGGGGATCTCATAGTCGGCGCAGACCTGGCGGGTGATGCTCTCCGGCGTCGCGTCGCGGAATTTGTAGGTGCCGTCGTTGCGCCGGCAGTAGATTCCGCGGTCGAAGCACGTGAAGCTCATGCTCGTCTCTTCGCTGCCGGCGCTTCTGCGAAGCACGACTCCGTCAAAAATCGGATTGCCGGAGTCGTCCGTCATCATCACGGCGTCGCCTATCTGAGGGACGGGCAGGCCGGTCGACTCATCAAAAACGATCTCGGCGACGAGCTGGCGCACCAGCGTCGACTTATCGCCGCTCCAGGACCAGTTGAGCAGGATATCCGTAATGCGGCGGGTCGACTGGTCATGTGTCAAATAGATCTCCATCAGCCGCCTCCCAGAAGAATATCCTTCGGCGGCAGCTTGATCGTCTGCCCGACGTAGATCAGGTGCGGATTGCTGATGCCGTTATATTTGGCAAGGGCGTTGTAGTAGCTCGCCGTGCCGTCGCCGTAGGTGCGCCGGCAGAGCATGCTGAGCGTGTCTCCGGAGACGACGCGGTGATAGGTGATGTCCTTTGCGGCGTCGCTCTTGCGGCCGCTGTTGCCGGTATAGCGCGTCGTGTTGAGCGTTGCGACCTCCTGGGCTTCCAGATCCACGTACTCGCGCAGTGCGATCGTGCAGTAGATGTCGCCCGTGCCGTCCTGCTCCTTTTCGGTCACGCTCTCGATGTACACAAGCGCATTGATATCGCTTTCTGTCACAATGTATCGCACGGGGATCTTTTCAGCCGCCCAGTAGCGCAGCGGCTCCAGATAATAACCGGGGTCAAGGATCGTCCCAGGCTGATTAAACGGATAATCCTGAGATGGCAGCAAGCATTCGATCGTACCGCTGTGCCGACTGCGGTTGCCGGGGAGGTACACGTCGCCGAGCTGCGAAATATTGATGGTCTCAATGTTTTTGCCGGTCGTCCACTCGTAGGAGGCCGGCGTGATCGGCAGCGTCAGCACGTCGCCGTTGGCGATAAAACAGAATTGCATGGCTTTACCCCCTCATATTGGCTTCTTCCAGCTTGCTGAGCAGCGCCTGCGCCACGCGATCGATGTCGGCGTCCTCACGCACCGTCATGCCGTTGATGACGATCTGGATGCCGCCGACGCCGTTTTTCTCCTGCCTGGCTTCGCCGGCTGTCAGAACCTTTTCGCCCTCATGCAGCAGGGCAGGAAAGTTATCATAAGGGACGTAGTCGATGCCCATGGCGCGCTGATGGCCGGAACGGTGTTTCGTATAACCGGAGTTGAAATTGTTCACCGCATCCGCCCAGGCGGAATCCGTTGTCGCCGCGGCGCGGCCCTTGGAAAACTCCTGCCCGAGCGTATAACCGGCATCCCAATAAGAATTGTTGAGCGCCGTATCGTCGCGCACGGATTCAATGAGGCTCAGCTCCTGCGCAAGCTCTTCGTCCTTGCCTTCGTTGGCGTTATACTCGTTCATACCGTCGATTTTCGCCTTCATCAGGATTCGGCCCATCTCGGCGGCATCGCCTTCGGCTTCGGCGGTTTTGTACTCTTCGCTGCCCATGGCGTCGTTCATGGCATCGCGAATGTACTGTTCTTTGGCATTTTCCAGCGAGGCCTTCCAGACGCCGATCGCGGTGTAGGCCTCCTGCATTTCCTGGCCGCTGTCACCGGCGAGCCATTCCTTCTGCGCCTCAAGGCCCTGCATGCGCGTCTGGTTGTAGCCCTCGCCCATGGCGTTATCGAGCTCCTGCTGCAGACCCTCGATGGTAGATGTGATGCCGCTGAAGGTCTTGGACTGCGCCTCCATTGACCCTGCAAAGCTGTCCGAGAGCGCGTCCAGAATGATCCTGGCAGCGTCCTGTCCGGCAACTTCGCCCTTGGAGATCATGCTGTACATCGTGCCCTGATCCACGCCGTATGCGTCAGAGAGCATCCCGACCGCGCCGATACCGCGGTCATTGAGGATGTTGAGGTATTCGAGCGTCGTCTTGTTGCTGCTCTTCATGCGGCCGATGGCCGTGGCCACGGCGGTCATATCGTTCGTAGACTGGCCGAGCGCCGCGCCCGCGTCGCCGATGGTCTGCAAGACCGGCAGGATGCTGTCTGCATCGTAGCCGTAGGTCGCGAGCGTCTTGCTCATGCTTGTCAGGTCGTCATAAAGAAACGGCGTCGAGTTGGCCATGCCGACAAGGTTGGATAGATAGCTGTCCGCGGTCTCTTTGCTGCCGAACAGCGTCGCGAAGGAAATTTTGTCGGTCTCGCGCCCTGCGGCGATCGAGCTGCCGCTCGTCAGCGACTCGCTCTGCGCGTCCAGCTGTTCCTGCACGGCGTCCTGCACATAGGACTTGAAGGAGGAATCCTGCGATTCGTAGCTTTGCAATGCACCGGAACCAAGACCGACTAAACCGCCGATCCCTGCGCCGACCAACGCGCCGGCCGGACCTGCGACCATAAACCCGGCAGAGGCGCCCGATGTTGCCATAGAAAGCGCATTGGAAAAGAGCATTCCGCCCTCATTTCCGAAAGCGCTTCCTGCAAGCGTTGTAGCTCCTTGAGAAAGAAGCTGCTTTGCACTGTCGGTGATCCCGCTGATTGCAAGCGCCTGAACAACACTTTTACCAAAATTCGCAGCTCCGCCACCGCCACCGCCGCCAGAGCGATTCTCCAGCTTAGAGATCGCCTTCTCTGTATTTCGCGCTTCTTTGGTAACGGCGTTCAGGTTACGGACAACATTGTCGTAGTTTGCCTGCGCCAGCTCCATCTTCAGGCCGTCCGCGGCGCTGTGAGTCAGGTCAAACTGCTTTTCAGCTTCCTTGAGAGCTTGCTGCGCTTTTTTGGCATCAAGCTTTAGCGTATATTTGTTTTTGTTGAGGGCATAAAGACCCTCTTCCAGACTGTCTACGTCGTCACTGAAAGCCTTGGTCGTTTTGGATAGCGTTTTAAGAACATCGGAATATCGATCGGTGGCTTTGATTACAATGGATGTTTCCGGCATTAAATCACCGCTTTCTGTTGACTTTGTGATAAAAACGCATATAATGAACGGAAAGAAGGAGGTTGTGTATATGTTTTTCCTCTTTTTGCTGAGTTTTGCTGCTGCTGTGTTTTTCGGTGTGCGATGGTTCAAGTCACATTCCTTTGAATACCTTGACGGTGTGAGGTTTTCTGAACAGCTTGATGTTGACTTTTGGCTTTGTATGGCCACTGTTGCGCTTGCCCTGTTTTTGGGTGCAGCAACCTTTTTACAATGAAACAGAAGTACGGAGCGTGATACCTATGACGAAGACATCTATCATCACAATAGCAGTCTCCCTTCTGATCGCTGTATTGCTTCCGTTTTCCTTTTAGAGTCTCAGCCGCCCGAGGGGGCGGCTTTATTTTTTACCCCGCGTGATCTTGATGGCTTTGCTGCGCGGCGCAGGGCGGTCGCGTGCGGTTGCTTCATAGGAGGACAGCGCCCAGATGAGGTCCTTTTCTCCCTGCGGTCGGCCGTAGTAGTCACCCGGCAGGATGCCGTGCACGTGGAAGAGGTAATAGGCCAGCCCCAGCTCCGGGTCGCTGCCCTCCGTCAGGCGTTTTTTACTTTTTCGATGGTTGCGCGGCGATAACCGCTCAGACGTTCGACCTCGCGGCTCAGATCGGCGATCTCACCGGGCAGCAGCATCGCCTTGAGCGTCTCCGCCGGTGTGATCCCGCCGAATTTGTGCTGCAGCGGCGTGCTCTTCAGCTCGGGGTCAACACAGCCCGCCAGCAGGATCTGAAGCTCGGCATCCTTCTCGAGACGGCTGATGTCCTGCACACGCCCGTAGGGCAGGGCCTGAAGCGTGAAGATGACCGGCGCGCCGGCTGCCTCGCTCAGGCGCGGGATCTCAAACTTGGCCGTCGGCAGATTCTTCGCCACATTGACAACCTTTTCGCCCAGCAACAGATCCAGCACAGACGGCTGCTCTGCGGCGTTCTGATTAACAATGGTATTTTCCATAATTCCCTCCAAATTTGACTATGCGCAGCGCCGCCGGTCTCCCGACGGTGCTGCGCAATACTTTCAGGTGTCCAGCATCTGATAGTCGTTGAATGTGAACGGGGACTCGATCTGCCCGAGCTTGGCGGCCTCCCAGTCCGCAAGCGTCAGGTCGTCAAAGCTGACGCCCATGAGCGCGATGCGCTGGTTGTTCGGGTTATCGGGGTCGTCCAGATTGCTGATGATCGTGTGGCGCAGGTCCTTGCCGGTCTTGAGCGCCTCCCCCTCCAGCTCAATGAGGCGGGAAGTCGCGTTGTAGATGCGGATGGAGCCGGTACCCTTGGTGGATACGAGCTTGCTGTCCTCCATCATGGCGCGGCAGCGGGGAACGCTCTCCTTGGTCTTGCTGATCTTAGCCTGGCAGCCGTAGCACTCGGCGACCTGTTCACCGTCGATCCACAGGCTGCCCCATGTGCCGCTGCGTACCAGCGCGGCGTCAATAGCTTCACTCATGTGTGTTTCCTCCTATCAGGCTGCAATGACGCTGGGGGAGACCTCGAAAACGATGGCGAAGTCTTCCATGGCGTCCATGATGTTACCGTAGAGCTTCAAAAACACCTTGCTGCCGGTGTTCTCCTTGATGACCTCATTGTCACTGAGCTTCTTGATGCGCTCCACCTCGGCTGCGTTATCACCGGCTGCGGCAATAAGATATGCGCGCGTCGCTGCAGCGTCGAGCACCGCGCCGGACGAGCCGCTTTCCAGCACCTTGGAGTCCTCCAGACTCTTGAGGTAGTCCTGCATCGCCAGCAGCAGGACGCACTTGTCATCATAGGTGTTGGCGCACTTGCCGAAATAGTCGTCCTCGACGCTCGAGACGGCGTAGTAGCGGATCAGGTCGATGGCCGCAGTCATCTTGATCTTCTTGAGCGCCTCGGGTTCCGTGTCGCCGATCGTGACCTTGCTGGTCACGGCGCGGCTCAGCTTGCGCACGCGGCCGTCATCGATGATAAAGAGCTTTCCGGCGTCGACCGCTGCGTCGGGGTTCTCGGTCGCCGTCACGCTGGTCACCTCGCTCAGCTGCGCATAGGTCGCGCTGCACTGCGCGGGCGTACCAGCCAGCATACCCGCAATGCGCGAGCAGTAAGCCGCGGCAGAGAAAGCCGTCTTGCCGCCGGCGGCGATACCGGCAGACACAAAGTTGATGACGCCCTCATAATCCGCCGCAGTGTTGGGCAGCACCGCCTTGCCGATATAGCGCAGCTTGCGGCGCTCCTTGACGAGAGCAGAAAGCGCCGTGGCGTCTTCAGCAGAGATGTCGGGCGGGCCCGCGATGTAGTCATAGGTGTAGGCCGCCAGCGCGCCGAAGCCTGCTGCGATCGTTCCGGCCGCCGGCACAACGGAGACGTACACAGCGCTCGGACGGTTGATGTAGCCCATCAGGGAACGCTTGATGTATGCGATATTGTCCGCGCCGAGCGTCGTCGGGATATCGCTTTCCTGGCAAACGATGTGTACGCCGTTCGCTTTGGCGTCGCGCAGGATCAACGCGACAGCGCCGCGGGAAATGCGGGTTGATACCGTCTCCGCGGCTTTTTTCAGGGTAAAAGTGAGTTCAGGCAGTCCCATACTCATTCGCTCCTTTGATAAATTTCTCCGCCGTTTACCTGCACGGAGATCTGGTAAGAGTCCGCCGTCGGGATCTCCGGTGCGGTCTCTTCCTTGCTTTCCATAAATTCAAAATTCAGCAGAATAGCGGCTCTGTCAACGTCCCGCGGCATGCTCTGCAGCTGCGGCAGCAGCCTGCGCGCCCCCACATGCAGGACCTGCATCATAAGCTTCAGGCACGCCGATACATCGTTGTTGAGCCTTGCCCAGCTGATGTCATAGTGCTCATCGGCCTCATCGTGCAGTGTAAGCCGAATCTGTACATTCCGCTTCGTCATGCGCCGCGTGACCGGCGTGCGGTCGTCGCGTGTGACCTCAAGCCAGAAGGAAGGACGTTTATAGTTCTCCGGGCAGACGTTGATGTAGACGGTGCGCTCAGGCCACTTTTCCAGCAGACGCGCGTTGACGGCGTCCAGAATCTCCGTGCTGTTCATCCGTTCCCCTCCAGGTAGGCCATGGCCTTCTTCTCGATTTCGCTTGCGCCTTCAGCAGTCAGACGGCGGACAACATCAGCGTCGGTCATATGGTACATGTAGATTCCGTCAACACGGTCGCGGCCCTTTCTCCGTCGGGACTCCCGCTCTCGCTTGGCGTGGCCAGACGGCCCGCGAACCTTATGCCCGTTTTCCAGCGCGTTGGTGATGTAGCCCGCGGCATAGCCTCTCAGCTTGGTATCTGCCTTGGCACGCACGGCGGCATAGCCGTCTCCACTGCCGGTATAGACCTCCTGCACATTCGCCACATAGCCCTGACCGCCGATGCGGCGGCGCACCGTGGAAAGCATCTCTCGGCCGGCCTCCTCGAAGAACTCGCTGCGCGCCTTCTTCATGGCCTCCGGATAGCCCTCCAGCCTTTTCTGGATCTCTTTCAGCCCGCTGATCTCAACGCTCTGCATTTATGCCTCCCAGCTGCGCTCAACAATAAACTCGTTCTTGTACGGGTCAAGGTCGAGCACCTGCCGCACCGTGTATGGTGCCTCTTTCCCATTCTGGATAAGGTCACCAGCCCGCATTTGAATTTCCTTCGGTGTTACCAGCACGCGCTGCTGCACCTCCGCGCGGTAGAAGTTGTCTGCTTCATTGCGGAAATATTTCTCCGTCAGAATGCCAGGGAAAGTGAAGCTCGGAACACTCACGGCGACCGGACGATTGTAGGCATCGCGCCCCGTTCGGTTCTGCGGCCGCGCCGTCAGCGTCACCGGCTCGCATACGGCCGCTCGGATCTCCTGCCGGCTGCGGTCGTCCGACAGCACGATCGATGTCAGGAACATGAATTGTCCGTCCACGCGCATTGCCCCGCGCAGCGTCAGCAGACGGTCGGGACGGATAACGATGCTTGCCCCGCGTGCGCCGATGCCGACGCTTGAAAACAGATTGCTGCGCTCGTCGAAGGTCACACCTCCCCAGCAGACGCGACGCACTCCCCAAAAGTATGAGTTCTTTACTCGGTCAAACCGCAGTTCCAGCAGTTCGACGCGCTGCCGCAGGCTGTCGGCCAGCAGATTGCTTTTCGATGTCATCGCTCATTCTCCATCACCGCCGGTGCCCGAATCGGACACCGGCTCGCTGAGTTTTAACTGATTTACCATCCGACGAAAGGCAGGATTGTCAGTGACCACCGTTCCCTCCAAACTCACGTCTCTTCGGTCGTACATATCAAGAACCAGATAATTGACGCACAAGTCGTACTGTGCCGCGCGCGGAGATCCGATCTCAGGCTCGCGAATGCCTGCGGTCTCCATGTACCCGGTCGCCGCGATGAAGAAGCCGCTGAGCAGCGCATCGTCATCATCTACACGGCAGTACTCCGCCAGCGCCTTCCGGCGGTCATCCGTCAGGCCCATCGGTTATCAGCTGCCGCTCTTCGGCAGCGTTGCCACCACAAAGCCCTTGTCGACGATCAGGTTGCCGCCGATCATCGTGTCGCCCAGGATCGTGAGCATACGCTCCTCGCCCTTGATGCTTTCGTCCACGCGGACGGTGAAGTCGCCGAACAGGCCGAGCTCATAGTTGCTCGGGTCACCATAGAGCATCGTCTGGATCGCGGCGCTGGCAGACTGCGTCGCACCGGACAGGCTCGTCAGGTCAGGAAGGATCGTGTACGGAATGGACGTGCCGCCGTCTTCAATGATACCGACATTAGGATTACCCAGATCAGGGCGAACCTTGAATACACGCTCCTTGTCGCCGTTGCGCAGCTTGCCGATGGCCTTCAGGTCGGTCTTGGTCAGATAAAGGCGCGCGTTCTGGCCTACAGCATCATCGCTGCCGTAAGAGAAGAACAGATTATCGAGGATGTTCTCATCGATGGCCGTCACATCGACGGAGGCAAAGATGGCGTTGCCCGCCATGTTCTTCGCATTCTTGACGCCGTACATATCGGGCGAGGCCTGGCCGTCGCCATTGGCGATCAGACCACAGGCCTTGCGGCGCATCGCGCGCAGCGCCATGCCATAAACCTTGTCGTAGTAGCCCGCAGGACTCAGGCGGGAGATGTTGCGGTCAACGTAGCTCGTGGTGTTCAGCTCATAGGGGCTGATCTTGGCCACGCCGAAGGTCGGATCGCTCGAAGCGGTACGCGCCTTGCCTGCGTTGGTCGATACCTTACCGCCCTTGGCGTCCAGCTCGCTGATGACGTAGGGCTCCAGGAACGAGCCCATGCCGGTCAGATCCTGCACGTAGACCTGGTCGATGATGGAGCTGACCAGATTGCCGATGCCGTCGCGGATGTTGCGGCCCGCGCCAGTGGGTTCCACCAGCGTGGTGGTCGCCAGCGTGACGGACTTGCTGGCAAGATACAGGCCCTTGCGCACCTCCTGTGCGCTCAGGGCGATGCTGCCGCCCTTCATCAGGGTATTGCCGCGCTCAGCAGCCTTGTCCTTCGCCTCGCCGGGATCGTCCTTGCGTTCCAGGAACTGGCGGTCCTGCTCGTCGATGAAGGCCTTGACCTCCGTGATCTCGTCGTTGATGTTGCCGATCTCGGCCATCTTGGACTTGTAGTCCTCACGTTTGCCGTCCTTCAGCAGCGTTTCGGCCTCTGCCAGCATGCCGGCGCGCTTCGCCAGCAGGTCATTGTACTTTCTGCGCATGATGTATCCTCCTTAAAATCTCATTTTTTCAAGCGCGAGCGCGGCTTCGTCCTGCCAGCGCTCTTTATCGTCTGCGCCGCCCGGCGCATGGGGTTCTCTTCCCTCGGTACCGCCATAGCGCTTCGCTTTAACGACACCGGCTTCCGGCTGCGCAGGAACAGCCACAAGGCTGACCTCATAAGCTTCACAAGCATCGACAAGGTCAAAATGACAAATCTTGCCGTCGTATTCATGGCCGCCGCGGTGCTGACAGAGCGTTGTGCGCTGATCCGCGCCGCAAATGGAGCAAAGCACATGCTCAACCGTACAGCCAACGCTGCATTCGCGCAGAATGCCGCCCTCGATGGCGGAGATCGTGTCAGCCATTGATTCTGTGCGCACGGTGTAGCAGCAGAGGATCAGGCGCTTGACGTCACCCTCGCCGCTCACATAGGCGTTGTAGATGCGCGCCGTCTGCGACTTGGCGCTCCAAACGTGATCAAGCAGCACCGTCTTGCCGATGTACAGCTTTGCGAGCTGTTCCAGTGTGTTTTCGGTGAACCTCTCGTTGTCGCGGTCTACCTGGTTGTCACAGGCTGCCAGGCGGAAGGCAAACACTTCATCTGCGCTCAGCTCCCGAAGGGACTGCTTGTTGATGAGCGCCAGCTCGCTTTCACTCAGTGTCTGTTTTTCAAGCCTTGCGGCCTTGTAGATCATTTCCATGGATTACTCCTCTCCGGCGGTGATGCCGCCGCGTCTTTGCTTGCTCAGTTCCGGCCACAGATCAAGCGGCACATAGTTGAGGCTTGCCCGGCGCCGGTTGCCGCCAGGAATATTCGGGAGATCCTCCAGCGCAGCAATGTCGTCCGGAGAGAAAACACTCAGCTCGCTCATTGCACGGTACCATGTGGCGCGGCTGGATGTGTCACCCTTGAGCTCAGCCATCATGTTGATGCGGATCTCAAGACCTCTTTTCAGCTCGCTATCGGTCAGCAGCTTATAGGTCTGTTCCTCCTCGTACTGCGTCACGATCGGGTGCAGTGTGCTCACAACATACTCGATGGAATTTTGCTCGTTGGAACCGTATGCCTGTTTTCCCTCATTCAGCTTGTAGAGCGGTACGCCGAAGTAGCGGGCAATGTCCTTGACGGAGATCTCCTTATTTTCCACAAACTGCGCATCGCGGTTCGAGCTGGCGATGCTCGTGTATTTGAGACCGAGGTCGAGGATCGCTGTGCGGTGTGCGTTGCTTGGGCCAAGGTGGACCTTTTCCCATTCGCTGCGCAGCTGATCCTTCAGCGTCACAACAGATCCGTCAGGGCGGGTCAGTACGCCGCCGCGCTCGTTCTTTGCGTAGCCACCGAGATCGGCCTCTGTTTCCAGCACGCCGCCGGGCTGGCCGCCGTTTTGATAGTACGAAGCGTCATACTGCTGTGCCGCGCGCGCCGCGGCAATGACGTCCTCCGCACGCGACAGCGTTCCAATTCCTTTCAGCCCATTCCGTGTGGCGTTTTTATAGTGACACACGTCTTCATTTGCCAGCCGCATCAGCTCGCCGGTGAGCGGATGCGTGATGTCATACCAGATGCGGCCTGCACTGTCATGCCACTGCTGCACGAGCTGCCACGGCACGGGGATCAACTCCTTCGGCAGTCCGGTCGACGGATCGCGGATGATCCAGTCGTACCCGTTGCCGCCTTCCAGACGGCTGGTCTCCAGCACTTTTTTGCGCACAAACGGCGTCATAGCCTCATTAGGCCGCACATTGAGCAGATACAGGATATCGTGCGGCAAGCGCTCACGTGTGCGGTTGTCGATTACAAAGCTCGGCAGCTTTGCCATGCTGTCGCTCAGTATCTCAATGCAGCGGTCTACCGCGCTCAGCTTTCGCGCCACGCTCTGTACGTCCTCTCCGGCAACCAGACCACCGGAGGCCGCAAGCGCGCCGACTGTCACCGCTTTTCTGATGGTGGGCGACCGTGCGGTGGCTGCACGGAGCCCTTTAATAACGCTCATTCAGATCCGTCCTTTCCTTCCTCGTCGGTATCGTCATAGCCATCGAGCACAGCTCCTGCGACAAGCAGGACTCCCGCTGTGATCATTCCGGCCGGAACGTAGATCATAGCCGCTCCTATTGCAATCAGCGCGCATCCAAGTACCAGCGCGGCGCCTTGTACCGCTGCGGCAATTCTTTTCATCTTTTCTCCTCACAGACTGAATCCCGGCCGGCCAACAGCTTCGGCAAGGTCGGGTTTCTGATTTTTCGCGATCATCCAAACCGCCATCGCAATGATAGCGGCGACCGTTGGGTCGATGCGGCCGGTCGATTTGTTCTTCATCGGCTTGATATTGCCGTTTCCGTCAGCATGGCACCTCACGTTGCCGAACGTGGTCCTGAAGCACGTGTTGTGCACGTGAAGCAGTGTGTGCCGCTGCATCATGTCGTCCATTTCCTTCATCGCCGGACTCATGTTCTTCAGATCCTGCGGGATCTCAATGGTTTGCACAAAGGGCGCGAGCCGCTGCGTGATCGTGCGGCTCAGATACGGGTCAAAGCCGACCATCTGCAGGTCAAACCGCTCGCTTGCCTCTCGGATACGCGACTCGATGTCATCGTAATCGTTCACCTCGCCGGGGCAGAGTGTTAAAAAACCTGCGCGTGCCCAGTCTCGATAGGGAACATGATCTCGGCTTTCAGCTTCATCTACCGTTGCTTCCGGCCTCCAGATGCCATAGGGCCAGATCACGGCGATGTCGAGTCCGGGCTGGGGAGGGAAGATCAGTACAAATGCCGTCAGATCTCGGCTTGTCGACAGGTCGACGCCACCGTAGCAGAGCATGCCGTCCAGCTGGTGCAGAAATTCCTCTCGTGCCGCCTTCTTGCTCGGCCCCCACTGCGTTTTGTCGTACAGATTGAGCGAGATCCAGCTGACCACCTTCGTCGTGATCCACTGGTTCAGGCGCAGCCAGCGAAATTTCCGTTCGTTTGCTTCACTCTTTTTGGCGGCCATTGCCTCCATTCGGACGTTGCGCAGCCGCAGGTGCTTCCCGAGGGAAGGATTGCAGAGATACCACAGGTTTTCATCCCAGATATCGAGTTTGGCAAGATCGTCAGGGTCGTCACCGAACATGGCGGTCAAGCCGTACAGGATTGGCAGCCAGTTTTCCTCATCGCGCTCAAGAAGCTCCCGCTCTGCGTCGGCAAGGTCCTCGTCAGCGGCATGCCTTAGCGAGAGGACCTTGCGCGCGTCGCCGCCTTCTTCCTGGATGCGCCGCAGCTGCCTGGCGTCGCGGATCGCGACCGCCTTCGCGTGTATTTCCCAGCCGATGGAGTTGCGGTCTGGGTCGTCGCCGGCCGTCGTCAGCACGATCCACACCGGCTGGCTTCGGCTTGCGCCCGCTTCGCCGGTCATGATGTCCCACAAGTCGCGGTTCGGCTGGGCGTGCAGCTCGTCAAAGATGACACAGCTCGGCTTGTAGCCGTGCTTGCTGTAGGCCTCCGCGGAAAGCACCTGCATGATGCCGACCGTCACCCACTTGTAGCCGCCGTTTCCGGTCTTGATCCGTCTGCGATATTCAATGCGCTTGCGGCTCTCGGTGATCTTCAGTTCGCCGCGGGCGATCATCTTTGCTGTCCACGGTGCGCTCGTTGCCATAAAAACTGCCGCATTGTAAACGATTGAGGCGTTTTCCTTGTCTGCGGCGCAGATATAGACCTCGGCATTCAGCTCGCCGTCGGCAAACAGGTGATAGAGCCCCAGTGCGGCCGCAAGCTCGCTCTTACCGTTTTTCTTTGGGATCTCGAGATAGAGATACCAGTATTTTCGCAGCCAATTCGAGTTGATTGGAGCGGGGAGCGCGTCGGTGCCCGAATCGGACACGAGCGTCCCATAGAACTCCATCAGCGCGCTGCGCTGCCAGTCATACAGGTGGAAGAGCTGGCCGGTGTCGGTCGTCGGCAGGCGGCTGATGAAGTCGCAGACAAATTGCCCGGCACTCTTCTCAAATCGATCAGCCATTCCCAATGCCTCGGCTCAGCGCCTGCTCCTGACGGCGGCGCAGGATCTCCGAGAACTCATCTACGCCGCTGCGGTCATCACCAGACGTGCTCGCAGCATTGACGATCGCAGTCGGGACGACAATGCGGCAGCGAGAGGTAACCGAAAGCCCCATTGCTTCGGCGCACTGGCGCGCCTGCTTGAAATAAGCGCCCTGGATGCTCGTCCATTCCTTGGCGAGCTTTTCGTCGTTCTTGCTGATGGCCGCTGCCGCCTTCTTGTCGGCCTTGGTCCAGCGCTCACGGCAAAGGAAATATTGACCGAGAACATCGCGGTCGAGCTCAGCATACAGGCCGGCGCCGTTGAGCATCTCTCCGATCTCGCAGTATTCCGCCCACAGACGTTTCGGCAGCCACTTCGGCGGATCTACCACATCGGCCGGCGGCATATAGACCTCGTGGTCGCGCCGCTGGTCGGCTTCGGCCTGCGTCAGGTGCTTCCGGCCATTGGCTTCCACCAGCGCCGTCGGCTGTCTCTTTCCGCTCATGTTCTCACTTCCTTCTCGTCGTTCCCCGTGGGGAAAATTTCTCGTTCGCAGGAGGCCTGGCGGTTATGGCGCACTTCGTCGAAACTTCAAAACCCCGGCCACCCCTTCGCAAGGAATCCCCGCGCGACGCTCCTGCGACGCGCCCGAGCGCCCAAGCCTACCGCCTGGAGGCTGCACGGCGAAGCTTCGAACGCCTGCGGTTTTCGTACATTTCTCGCGCCGTCTTGCGGCTGTGGCAGCTGTGACACAAGCTCTCGAGATTGCTGCGGTCACAGAACACTGCCCAGTCGCCCTTGTGGTCGACGATGTGGTCGACGTCGGTAGCGCGGACGCGCCTGCCAGCTTTGGCGCACTCTCGGCAGAATGGCTCGCGCATGAGTTGCGTCGGTCGAAGATCCTTGCGCCACTCGTCGGTGAAATACATCCAGCGCCAGGACTCCGCTTCGGCGCTACGCTGTTCCAAGCGCTTCTTTGGCTGATGCCTTGAGCAGTACCCGTCGCTCACCAGCTCGTAGCACCCAGGATACCTGCACGGTCGGAGGGGCTTTTTGCACACGGGCTATCACCTCCGGGCAAAAACAAAAGCCACCGCCGACACTCCCCGAGATTCGGGTTTGTCAGCAGTGGCTACTAAGCGAGCACGCGCCATGTTCGATATTCACGATGTTCGATGCTTTGCATCTCCGGCACCAGAGGACGAGATTCCGCGCCTCCGTGTCTGGCCGAACGGCCTGCGATGTGAGCCGCCCGCAGTTCGGGCAGACAATCAATCTGTTCTTTGTGTCCAGTTTATCAGTCTTTGCACTGTTTTGCAATACTTTTCACCCTCTTTTCTGCGTTTGTCACTAAAAAGCCAATAGGTTACAAGTAATGTCGCGCGCACGCGCGCACGCGATTCCTTACGCCTCGATCCAGCTCGCCACCCGGTAGCTACCAAATTGACTTCCGCCGGTCCGCACCCGTGGGAGCATCGCGTCGAACGGTATCGTAATCGCATCGCTCTCGTCGAGCCACACCTCCGGCGGCGGCAACTTCGCGCGCAGACTGCGCGAGCAGCTCCAAGGATGCCGCCCCACCGGAATGATGATCCCGTCGCTGCGCTCCTTGGTGAGATAGCGCGCGAGGTAGCGGTAGCCGAGCACCTTGCCGTTCCGCTTAAATACTGGCCAGTCCGTCACCTCGCCGCACTGCCACAGGAACCGCACCTCCGCCGGCGAGAGTTGCCGGTAGTCCGCGACGAGGTGGATGTGATACCTGTGCGCCCCGTGCAGCCCCTCAATGGCCGGGATGTAGTCAAGCCCGCCCTTGCCTCGATAGCGCTCCACGCGCCGCAGGAAGGCCCGCAGCGCCTTGCGCACGTCGGCAAATCGCTCCGGCAGATGCTCGTTGTCGAACTCCAGAATGTAGTGCGTGGCGTACTTGCCCATGAGCGCGATCATCAGCTCGAGCCGATCGGTGGAGTCGCGGTTGAGCACCGTGCGCCGCTGCGCCTTGAGGTCGGCCTTGGCGCGCCGGTCCTCGTCGGTGTCGGAGGGCGCATAGCGCGGCGGCATCGTCCCGCGGTACTCCTTGACCAGATTCCCAGCGCGCTGGCGCACGCAGTAGAACAGCTCAGCCATACACGCTCCCGACCATTTCGGCGACGGCGCCGGTCATGTCGCCATCAACAACGGTCTTATCCAGATACTCATAGTATGTACGGATAAACTCCTCAAGCAGATCGTAATACAGCACCGCATGCGGCAAATTGCCATCCGCCAGCGTTGCGCACCGCGCTGCATCGTTCCTGTCGCAGCCAAGGCTCATCAGCAGCTTAATCATACGTTTTCTTTTCATTCGGCGCACCCCAGTTTTCTCTTCACCCACGCCCACAGATTGCGCCACGGGTGATCCGACAGCCATCTGCAGACTGATGCGAGATGCACGGATGACTCTTGCTCACCTGTCAAATCATGCCGCAGCGCTGCCATTTCACTGTTTGCCCTTCCCAGCGCCGCCTCAGTATCAGCAAGTTTCGTGCGCAGGTCCTTGTTTTCTGCAATCGCCGCATCCTTTTGATTGGTCATCGTCTCAACATTTACGCGCTCACGGCGCAGCTCATCGGCGTCTTCCTTTATCCTTTTGCGCTGTACCTCTGTAACATTAAAGGCGTTGTTAAACCGTCCATGCCAATATTCTGCATTACCCGTTGCGTCTCGCGCTTGATCGCGCAACTCATTTTTCTCGGCAACACACTTAGCGAGCGCATCATTCTGCTCTTCAATTCGTTTACTTAGTGCGGCGATCTCCTCGTCGGCCCCTGCATTGGCCTGCCACGCCGTTTCCAGCATATTGAGCATTTGCTCCTTCGTGGTTTTCTTCAGGTTAATTTTTTGCATGCAAATCTCCTTCCATCGTCATCTGTTTATATCCTTCGACGCGCTCGACCTTGACCACGTGCACGCCTCCGTACTTTTCAAAGTCCATCGCCGCTTTTTCCTTGATTCCCTGCGGATCGGCGTCATCCGGTGCATCCAGCGCCAGTGTTACCAGCAGCCTCATTCTTTACTGCCTTTCCCATTCCACATGCTCGATCCGGTTTCGTAGCCGGTCGACCTTGTTTGCCCGCTGCTCCGCCACCGCGTCCTCGACCTCAAACTCGATCGCCATCTGGTCGAGCATGATCCCGACGTCGGCGATCTCTTCGGCGATGTTGGCGAGCGTGTCGCCGTCCACGCGCCCGCGCAGGAACTTGCACAGCACGTCCTGCAGCTCGGCCATTTCCTCAAAGACCATCGTGATCTGCGCCTGCGCGCCGTAGCATCTGAGCGCCGCGCAGAAGGTCTTGCGTTCCATGTCATTCATCCTTCATCGCCTCCAATGCTTTCTTCGCCTCCTCGCGGGTGAGGAATACGGTCTTGCCAAAATCCGAAAACCGATAAAACCTTGGGGCCATTGGCACGTATTGTACTGCAATTTGCCATCCGTCAGTGTTCGTTTCGATCCATTTTGCCACCATCGGCAATATGGTCTTTTCCCCGTGGAATCCGTACACAACATCGCCCACCTTGCACGGCAGCACCACCAACAGCCCGTCCTTGTCAGCTTTAATCCATTCTTTAATCTTTTCAATGCCATTATCATGCACCCATATCGCCAATTCTGCGGTTTCTCGCACAAGTTCCGGCGTCAGCCTCGTATCCTCGTAGGCGGCAAGGCGCAGAAACCGTTCCTCGGGGATATTCCGCGGATACCCGTTTGCAAGGCGGCGCTCGTACTCTTCTCGTTGCGCATCAGCTTCGCGTTTATTTGTCAGTCGTTCCATCACTCTACCTCCGGCACATCCGGCAGCGGCATCCAGTGTGTGATTTTTCCGTCCTCAAGATCCTCCTCGATCCAATCATCGCACATGGCCGTCCCCATCAAGATATGTCCATCCCGGTAACTAACCAAGATATCCATGCACTGATCCGGCAGCCGTTCTGTCACCGCCACCCACTTCTCCCGCTCCTGCAGCACCGCGATCTTTTCGGCGTAGCGCGCGCAGCGGCCAGTCAGCTTCTCGATCAGATCCGCAGCCTCCCGCACGATTCGGCACCCGTGGACGCCGCAGTCGTGCTCGTACCCACAGCCCATGCAGGCCAGCGAGCCCGTTTCCACCTTCAAGCGCCGCAGCGCGGTCAAAATTTCTTCTGTTTTCATTTCATTCTCCTTGGCCCATAGCCTAATTGTTTGATCTCCGGATAGCGTTCTGCAAACGGGTAAAACTGGTTGCCTCCGATATAGCTGAGCGCCGCCCGGTCAAGTCTTTCCTGGTAGACGTCCGACTCGTCGGTGCTCTGCATCGCCGGGAAATAGACGTCATACGTCTCGCCCCACTTTTCCGCGAGGCGGCTGAGGCGGTCATAGCCCCAGCCGAAGTCCTCATGCATCGTGATCAGCAGCGTGTCCAGCATGTACTGCTTCATCGTCCGCTGCATCACATCCAGCAGCATCTGCGTTCTCGCGTCTCTCTGCTGCAAATACCCGGATTGTTTCATTTTTCTCCTCTCTGTCTCTCATTGATCAGCAGCCAGCTGTCGCACTTGCACTCGACAATATCCTGCACCGAGATCCCCGCGTCGGTCGAAACGAACGGGTACTGGTTGCTTGCGCTGCCGCCGCACCGCGCCGTCAGATAGGCGCTGCCGCCCAGCCCTGTCGGATAGCTCAGCACGACCAGCGCACCTTCCTCCGGCCAGTGCTCCGCGTCCAGCGGCGACCATCCCGGCGAGCTCACCGCCTTGGTCGGCGACGGATCATCTGGATGCAGCGTCCAAAGGAGAACCTCGTCCCAGTCGTTATAGCCGCTTTTCAGTCTGCCGCCGATGTATTCGTCATCATCAACAAGTCCGGTTTCATCAATCAAAACGATATGCGCGCCATCTGGCGGTTCAACGTCTGATTCATACCATCTGAGCGCAAGCAGCTCTTCGTTTCGCTCTTCTTTCGACTCGGTCTTTTCGAGTGTTTTACTTGCTTGCACTGGCCCATCCTGCATGCTCATTGCCGCAAGCATGTCCCACACAGTCGCCCACGGGCGCAAAATGTGCTTTCGGTCTTCACCGCACATTCTTAGGCCCTTGGCCTCCCCCTGCCAATCAAACTCTTTGCCGCCGCCTCCGGCCCACCGAAACGCTTTTTTAAGCGTCTCGATTCCTTCCTCTCGATTTTTACATCCTCGCAGCTCTCTTTCAAGACGTTCACGGATATGCCCGAGCAACTCGATATACTTTTCATCCTCTACGGCCTGCTCGTCTTTTGCTCTGGATTTCACGAACTCCTGCACGTCCTTGATCGTGTAGCTCCGGCGATTGTCGATCACCCAGTCGAGCAGCCGGTACTGCGTCTCGTCGTCCATTCGGGCGATCTCCAGCGCGGCCGCCTCCGGGATGTCGCCCGCCTCCCACTTGCGCACGATCCCCGGGACCTTGAGCCCGCGCTTGATCACGCTCAGGTTGGCGAGCTTGGTCTTGTTGACCTGCATCGCCTCGGCCACACGATCGCGGATGCGGCCAGGGAGATCTTCGCCCGCCTCGCGGCGTTTGATATAGATTTTCGTTAAGCGCTCTGCCTCTTCCGCCAGCAATGCAGGGGACTTCACGCGCTGGCGGTTGGCCTCGATCACCGCGCACTCTTCCTGTTCCGGTGTCATGTCCGGCAGCACGCGGCAAAGCACGGCGGCGAATCGCTTGGCTTCGCCCTCGTCCCTGCTGCTCGCCAGAAGACGCACCGCCGCCATGCGGCTGTGGCCGGAGATCAGCCGGTATTTACCTTCGCCTGCGGCGATGACGGTCGGCGGCTCAAGCAGTCCGTTTGCGCGGATGGACTCCATCAGCTCGGCAAGCGCCGCATTGTCGGGGCGGGGGTAAAAATTCCGAGGATTGTCGAGAATGTCGTCAACCGCGATCTCCCGCATCGTGTCCGATTCGGACACGCTTTCGACCGGCGTAAGGAACTCGCTCATGTCAAACTTGCCTTTAGCCATTGACCGCGCCTCCCTCGCTCAGGTATTCCCGCGTGAAATCGTGATATGCTTTCGTCGCCGCGTCCTTGGGCGCGTAGCCTCGCAGCGTCTTGCTCGCGTTGAGGTTTGACATACTTGCCGGCACGGAAGCCCGCAGCGGGATTGCCACCTCAAATGCCGGAATGCCGCTCACGCGCAAGGCCTGCTCTGCGGCCTCCTGGATGCGCGTACCGCGCCGCTTGGTGATCAGCGCGCCTGCAATGCGCAGTCTCGGGTTGACCGTGCGCATGTTGGCGACCTGACTGCGGATCTCGCCCGCGCCATGGAGGGAAAAGCCCTCCAGCTCAACGGGAATGATGATCTCATCCGCAGCGCCCAGCGCCGCCACCGTAGCCGCGTTGTAGGCGGTCGGGCAGTCGATAAGGATGTAGTCTGCGCCCTCATCCTCTGCCACGGCAAGGCAAAAATCGCGGATGCCGTTTTTCGCAAGTCGCTCGCCAGTCAGCGCAGCGATGTCCGCTTTCGGCAGCTCCGCGCTGGCCGGGACGATCTTCACGCCCTCGACAGGGGTGTCCTGCACCAGCTCATCCCAGCAGCAGCCGGTCTCGCCAGTCAGCACCTCATAGGTCGTGCCGCCGTGAATCGTGTCTGCATGGAAAATATCGCTCAGATTGCACTGGCCGTCCGCATCCATCACGATGACGCTTTTGCCCGCGGCCGCAAGCTCGGCCGCAAAGTTGATCGTCGTGACCGTCTTGCCGACGCCGCCCTTGTAGTTCATGATCGCAATCGTTTTCATTTTGTCCTCCTGTTTTTTCTATTTCCGCAGCCGCTTGGCTGCGCGGTACTGATAATCGCCGAAATCTTCGTAGTCTTTTTTCTCTGCTCTGATCTTCTCGTTCTCGGCGTCGATCGCCGCCTTCCACGCGCGATAGTGCTCGCACTTATCATGGCAGCCGGGATACCGCTCCCTGCAGCCATAGCATTTGCTTTCCACTTTCCCAGCCATGGCACACCTCAAAACTTGAAGCTCTCACGAAGGATGTAGCCAAAGACCTTTGCCTCGACCAAAAAGAACCGATGCTCGTGGTTGATCCACACGATTTTCCCACTCACCTTCCCGCGGTCACGTGTGCTTTTTAAATTTTCTTCGCCGCCCAGATTGCTGTACGCACACGGCGTCCAGCTGATGGGCTGTCCAATATACGGCATGATGTCTCTTCTTTCTCTACCGGCGCTTTGCGCCGCTCATCCGTTCGTTGCGGGCGTTCCGCTCGACGATTTTCTTGTCCTCCTCGACCTCGCGCGCCGTCTCCATCGTCATCGGCGTAAAGGTCTGCTTGTCGCCATCGAACCAGAGCAGCGTGCGCAGCAGCAAGCCTTCTTTGTTCTTCACGATGCGCAGGAAGCGCGACTTCGTAGGATCATAGTCGCCGCCCTCGACGGGGCGGTAAACCATGAAGATCATGTCCGCGTCCTGCTCCAGCTGTCCGGACTCTTTCAGGTCGCTCATGCGCGGTTCGTTCTGCTGCGGCTTGTTCGCCTTTTTCTGCATGGCCGGACGTTCCTCGCGGATAAGCTGTGCCAGCTCGATCACGAGCTTTTTGCGGCTTTGGGCGAAGGCGTGCAGCTCGCGGGAAATCTCCGCCACCTGTTCGCTGCGCATGGGATTGGTTGTGCTCGGTCGGATGAGCTGGACATAGTCGATGAAGATCACGTCGAAATCGTAGGCCTCAGCTGCACTCGTGATATCGCTGACGCTCCAGCCGGCAGCTTCGATCAGCGTGAATTTAAGCCCTGCGTTCTCCGCGCTTTTGGCCGCAAACCGCTCCCAGTCCTTGTCTGTCAGTTCGCGCCGCTTGATGGCCGTGAAGCTAATATCGTTCAGCATGGCGATTGCGCGGTCGGTCACCTTTCGGTGGTCTGTCTCGAGCGAAAAGAAGCCCACGCGCCATTTTCTGGCCATCCACATCGCCATTTGCAGGGCCAGTGCTGTCTTTCCGGCGCTGGGGTATCCGCCAATAACGACCACGTCGCCCTGCTGCGTGTATGTACCGGCATCCACCTCGGCGAGGCCATAGCGGACGTATTCGAGCGGAGTTTTATCCGTCTGGCGTGCGGCAAAGTCCTGGATCATGTCCTCCATGGTGTAGGCCGCGATCTGGCGGCCGCCATGCTGCTCCTGCTGCATATTCGCGGCCAGCTCTCGACACTCCTGCGCCGTGTTGGCTGCGGCGATCTGCACGGCAAGCTCCTGCATGCGCCGCATGCAGGCCTGCTCGGCCATGATGGTGGCATACTCGCGCCAGTTGGTGCTGGTTGTCGTGATCTCGTACAGCTGCCTGATGTAGTCGCTCGACTCCTTGCCGACCTTGTCACGGATGGTCACAGCTGTCACTGGTTTTGCCCGCAGGTACAGATCCCGCGCCGCGCGGAAGATCTTCCGGTTGATCTCGATGCCGAAGTCCTGCTCACGGACAGCGAAGAGCACGTCCTTGACGATCTCGGGGGCAATGAGCAGCGCGCCGATGACCGCGGTCTCGGCCTCAAGCCCCGGCTGTGTTTTCCTCTGCTGCGTCATGCGCTACACCCCCCAACCGAGCGGCAGCGCCGCGCTGCCCTCCGTCCTGACCGCAGGCATTTCGTCCGGCTTGAGCTCATAGACGGTCAGCCAATTCATGCTGATCGCCTTGTCCAGCAGCGCGATCTTCACCTCACGCCGCCCGTCCGACAACTTGTCCAGTTTCCGCAAAATCCCGCTCATAGCGCGCTCGGTCTCGACGGCTTTCCGCCGATTGATCTTGATCCGGTTTTCCAGCAGCCCCATGATCCACTCGCGCAGCTCGTCGTCCTCGCCGCAGTATTTCTCCACGACCTCTACGACCTCTGCGGGGGCTATAGGGGGTTGTTTCTTTTCTTCTTTGGTTCTTTTAGTATTTATTTGGGTCGGAAAACCCGATGACGGTTTTTCCCGTTGTCGGTTTTCACCGTCATCGGGTTTTTCCGACAACGGTGATTTACCGTCGTCGGTATTTCCCGACAACGGTGGTGCTTCATCCAGCAGCACATAGACGTTGCCGGAGAAGTGTCCGTTGGCGTCATGGGTCTGTTCGCGGACGAGATATCCGACGTCTTCGAGCTTGCCGAGCAGCCTGCGGATGGTATCCTTGCTCACGCCGACATAAGCGGCGAGCCCCTTGACGGAGTACTGCCAGCCGTCCGGCAGGCCGACCATGATGGCGAGCAGCCCGCGCGCGTCCAGCGGCAGGCGCTTGTCCTCGATGGCAGATTTGTAAAGCACGGTGAAGCTCTGCTTGCGCCCGGATTTGATGATCCCTTCGCTCATGCCTGCACCCCCGTTTTGATGGGATTGAGCGTCACGCTCTCGCAGCAGGCAATCAGGCGATCGCATAAGCCGACATAGTCCACCGCGCTCTGCTGGGCCTCGATATCCAGCGGCGGGGGAGAGGCTGTGCCGTCACAGATATGTTCTTTTTGATTTTCTCTTGCCATAAGCATTTCCTCCACCGATGTACTCAACAAAGTTGAAGAGCTTTGTCACCGTCACACTCACGCCGACGACCACGAAGAAAAGGGTCATGCCGCTCATCGTGCATACACCCCCTTTGTCAAAACGGGGCTTGCATTTCCGCGTGAGTATGCTATACTGTTCTTGCAATCGTTTTCAGGTCTGACTGCCTGAGACACGGAACGCTTCGACGCGCCAACGTCGGGGCGTTCTTTTTTTGCGTCTGCGGCATAGATGACCTGATAGGCCGCGGCGATGGTCTCGCGCAGATCGGCGACAATGGCGTCAAACTCCGGCCGCTCGCTCTCATCGATCACGCCGTCCTCGGCGATGCGCAGCAGTCCGTTGATGCAGTCCGCCGCGTCTCTCAGCCGGTTGGTCAGCGCGATCGTCGCCTGCGGCAGCGTCTTTGCCTCGACCTCCGGCAGCACGCCCAGCTGATCCGTCGCGCGGCTGTGCTCCAAAGCGAGCCACGGCAGGTCGTAGACCTCCACCATCTTCGCGACTACGCCGTCCGGTGGCACGCGCCGCCCACTCTCATATTGTTTCAGACTTTCCGCCGAAAGTCCAAGTCGTTCGGCTGCCTCTTCTTGCGAAAAATAGGTAGCCTTGCGTGCCCTTTGGTATAAATTCGGGTACTCGGGATACATGGATTTACAACTCCTTTCGTGATATGTTTTTAGTAGCGGATGGCTTCGCGCAGTTCATCGATAGGGATGTTCAGCGCGCGGCCGATACTGCGCAGTTCGCGCAGGGTAAGATCCTCCGGTTTGTTTTTCCTGGCATAAATTCTGGAACGGGAAATCTTAGCTTTTGCTCCGAGTTCTTCGGTCGTCAAGCCAGCTGCTGCGGCAGTACCCCAAATCAGAGCGACGATCTTCTCATTGGCAATATTTCGGCCTAAGTTTGTTCTCGGCATGGTGCTGTCCTCCTAACTTAGCGCTCCGGGTAGCCGGCCCGGTGTTTCCACTTCAAACAGTGCGCTGATATCAACACCCAGCAGCATCGCAAGCTGCGGCAGCTTGTCGGTGGTGGGCTGGTATTCGCCACTCTCCCATTTGCCAACGGCGACTGCGGAAACATTCATTGCCTTGGCAAGATCGGTCTGGCTCATGCCCTTTCTTTGACGGAGTTCTTTGACGCGGAGCTTTACCATTTTTTCAATCATCCTTTCTATCTTGATTTTTGCAGTTTGCCATGGTATTTTTAAGTGAGACTTTATACTATGAGCAAAAGAACGAAGGAGCAGGGGAGAATCGAACTCCCATCACTGCGGCCGGTGAGCACCATGCTGCTCCATATGGATGAGATGAGGGGCGAGGACGGGTCGAACGTCCTTCAGGCGGGTATCAGAGTAACGGAGGTTCATCCGTGGTTCCGACTGAACCATCTCCCGCCGCGCGCCGGCCGCCCCGTATTCAGCTTTCTTTGGATTCGACGACATACAGCTTGCCGCCATGCAGCTGGTAGATGCCGCCAATGTGCAAGTTCTGCAGCGTGAGATAAGTCTCGCAGCGCTTTGCACGCCAGCAGATCTCCGCCATATTGTCGAGCTTGATTCTGCGCACTTTATAGAGCACGTTCTCGCCTCATTTCTTGTGTTCACGAGAGGAACTGATATGCTTGAATGGATAAAGGTCGTTGCACCGTATATCGTGGCGATCATCGGCCTGCTCGGCGGTATTTGGGTTGCTGCCCGAAACAACAAAAACCAGTTGACGGCCGCTTATTTCGACCGCATGACTGCGGCCTACGAGCAGCACTGGAAGGCGTTTTCGGAGTTTGTCTACGAGCCGAACGATACGCATCGGAATGCTTATATCGTTGCCCTCTACAACGCGAGGCTTTACGCTTCCGATGATGTAGACTGCGGCATACAGATACTTTTCGAGAAAGCGGTCGAATATACCTCTTCCGGGCGACGCGATATACGTGAACTTGATGTGTATGCCGGGGAGTTGGAAAAGCTGCTGCAGGAAGATGTTGTGAAGTATCGGAGTCGGAAGCGGCGTTCTCGATGTACTCGATGACCCATCGCCCAAGTTCCAGAATGGGTATTGCCAGCCGAGGCTCGGGTTCTTGATCGTCCTCTGTGTGTTCTCTGTAGAGACGCCAGACCAGAGGTGCAATGACGATCACCCAGATCAGCAACGCGATAGGTCTCATATCGCGCTCCTTTCGTACAGTCGTTGTCTAAACTGTAGCTTTATAATAAATCCGTAATTACCAATCGTCAAGGTAAAAATGCGTAAAAATAAACTTTTATACGTAATCACCAATTACATATAAAGGAGAGTGATCCTGTGGACAGGGAACTTCTTGTGCAAAATATCGAACGGTACTGCTCTAAGAAAGGCGTTAAGCCGACAAATGCCTGCCGCGATAGCGGCGTTGGTGCGAGCTTTTTGACAGACATCAAAAGAGGGCAGACCCCGTCCGTTGCCAAGGTGCAGCTGCTTGCGCAGTATCTCGGCTGCACCGTCTCTGACCTGCTCGGCGAGCGGGCGGTGTCCGAATCGGGCACCGTGAGCACCGACGATGCGAAACTGCTGCGTGCCTATCATCAGGCACCCGCGCCGATCCGCGAGATCGTGGACACAGCGCTCCGGCCTTACGAAGCATAGGCACTATCTAATAAGAAATTCAAGTCTGACAAGTGGCATTAAGGTGGAACTTATGATCTTAGATTCCGATTGCGTGCGAGATGTGCTGATGGCCGTAGAACGCTGTGAATTCGGCAAAACCTTGACCTTGGAGGCACTGTGCCAACAGGTCGGCCAGCACTCCATGGAAGAGGTGTGGTATACCTGCCTCAAACTGGAAGAGGGCGGTTTCCTGCGGCTGACTCTCGTTCCGCAGATGCGGCAAGTTCTTCCGGGAATAAAGTCGATAGACGACCTTACCTATCAGGGGCATGAGTTTATTGCGAAGATCCGAGACGCACAGCAATGGACCGCTGTAAAAAAAGGCATCACGGCCGTTCGGAACTATTCTCTTTCCGCGATCTCGTCCATAGCGGAAGGCGTTACTTCTGCGGCGATCAGTGCTTATCTGAAGCCCGATCCTTGAGCAGGTGCGATACCACATAACGGCTGCCCTTTTTCAAGTCCGCATCAGACGGAAGCGGGAAGCCCTTCTCCGTCAGATACCATACAAGCGTCAGGGTGCTGATGTACTGCATCAGCCAGCCGATCAGCGAGACAACGGACACAATGAGCAAAAATAGACGCATCGTCTCACCCCCTTTCGTACAGTCGTTGTCTAAACTGTAGCTTTACTATAAATCTGCGTTCGCGGAATGTCAATTACTAAATTGGCGAACGCGGATTATTTGGCAAAAGCTCTAATTGCAATATAAGTAGGAGACCTTAATGGATACGGAAGTTTTTGTGCAAAATGTTAAAGCGTACTGTGCGCTGAAGGGTGTCAAGCCTACGATTGCCTGTGCTGAAAGCGGCGCTGGTAAGAGCCTTATAAGCGAGGTCACTAATCGCGGACGAGTTCCATCTGTGGAGCGCATCCAGCTTCTTGCGCAATACCTCGGCTGCACCGTGTCCGACCTGCTCGGCGAAACGCCGGGCGCACTGCCGAGCGTGCCGGAAGGCCCGACCGAGCAGTTTCTAAAGTTGTTCTCAAGCCTCGACGACAAAGCCCAGAACGAGATCGTCGCCGAGATGCTCAAGAGAAAAAAATAAAAAAGGTGTCCGAATCGGACACCGAAGGACACAAAAAATTTAACTATAGCTTCAAAAAAGTGGTTGACAAATCGAACTCAGGGGCATAGTATAAACAGTACAACAAAGTGACTTCTGTCACCGCCCGTTGTGCCAATAAGCCCTTGGAATAGGTCCCCCACAATAAGGGGAGTGCCCGTTCTAAGGGCTTTAGATTTTATTGGGGGGATTCCGATATGTCAAAAACAGCGATTCTTGTTGATGGCGGCTTTTTTCGCAAGCGAGCCAAATTCCTCTGGGGAGAACATGAGCCGAAAGAAACGGCAGATGCACTTGTTACATATGCAATGCGGCACCTGAAAGAGCGGGAGCGTTTGCATGATTTGTACAGGCTGTTTTATTATGACTGTCCGCCGGTGGACAAGCAGATGTACCACCCGCTTACGGGGAAGACCGTCAATATGAAGGCCTCAAAGGAAAGCGTGTGGATGCAGGCTTTTTTAGAGGCGTTGAAGCAAAAACGCAAAGTCGCTCTTCGATTGGGTGTGCTTGACGTAGGAAATGCGGTCTACACGCTTAAATACGATGCGGTAAAAAAATTGTGCGCAGGAACGCTCACAAAGGAATCCCTTGGAATGGAGCATTTCGAGCCGACCATCAAGCAAAAAGGTGTTGATATGAAGCTCGGAATTGATATTGCTTCACTCGCCTACAAGAAACAGGTCGATCAGATCGTTCTCATCGCTGGCGACAGCGATTTTGTCCCGGCAGCCAAACTTGCGAGACGCGAGGGAATTGATTTGGTGTTGGACCCTATGGAAATGGAGATTGGCCATGACCGCGAGCTGTTTGAACATATCGACGGCCTGCGCAGTTGTGGGAATCCTTATCCTAAGAGAAAGAATATCACGGGAACCGTCGAAAAGAGATAGGCTCCACATTAGTGCCTGAATCGGATACCGAAAAAAGCCGCCCCTGAAGGAGCGGCAGATGTTCAACAGACTTGACAATTCAAAAACAGGCGGTTATACTCAAAGTAGAAAAAGGCGCTGCGACAAGCGGTTAGCCTCAGGAATTAGTCAAAGATTTTGACCGCTTACCTTGGCCGGGGGCGGTCATTTTCTTTTGCACATCTGGAAAACCAGAGTTGCAACGCCTATCAATACCAGCGTGTAAGCAAAAAGCTCACCGTAAGTAACCATAGACATCACCTCCCTTCCGGGAAGTGCTAACCGCCTGCCGTTCGTGCAGCGCCAAAAACAGAATAGCAGAGTCTCGTCGAAAAAGCAAGAATATTGTTGCAGGGGCGATAAATGCAGAGCGGCCATCGCCCGAAAGGACGACGGCTGCTCTTTGAGTTCTGCGCGCGAACTCCTGAGAGGGCAATGCGACGAGGACTATTGATCGTTGCGCTTGGAATCGGCTGCAAGCCGAGCTGCGAGGTCAAGGATCTCTTGCTGGGCGTCTGCGGATAAAGCCTCGAACAATGCAATGATGTAAGCCGGATCGTACATGATTTTTTCTCTCTCTCTCGGACGCCGCCCGTGTAGATTTGGCGCCGAGAAGATTATACCGAATTTTATGGCCAAAAGCTACGGAAATATAGAGAGGTGGCGCGATGTTCTGTAAAGTGTGTAAGCGAGAGATCCCAGAGAATTCGATCTATTGCAACTGGTGCGGAGAGAAGCAGATCCGCGGGCGCAAAAAGAAAGAAGAGATAAAGATCCCTACTCCGAAGCAGCTGCCGTCAGGAAGCTGGAACATTGTTCTTCGCGCTGAGGGACAAAGTATAACGGAGCCGTCGAGAGAACGCTGCGTGGCCAGAGCGAAAGCAGTTCGGGCAGGCTTTTTGGCCATAAAGAAAAAGACTGCCGGTCAGACCTTGGAGCAGGCATATGATGCTTATCTGACTGCCCGCAAAGGTGTAATTTCACCATCAACGTATGGAGGCTATAAAAAACTTAAACGCAATACTTTTACTGAGCTGATGCAGTGCGATATTACGTCTGTGACCAGCGAGCGGGTACAGACGGAAATATCAAGTATGGCGACAAAAGGAAAGAGCCGAAAATATATCGCAAATGCGGTCGGTTTGCTGGGTTCTGTGTTGAAGGCTTATGCTCCGGAAACGACGCTGGATATTCGACTCCCTCAAAAAAAGAAAAGCGAACCGCGAAGAATCGAAGATGAAGAGATCGGCCAAATCATGGAGGCCGTACATGGCACTGAGATTGAACTTCCCGTGTTAATGGGGCTGTGGCTTGGCATGCGAATGTCTGAGATTAGAGGAGCGAGATTTGAGGATATCAAGGATGGACGATTGCATATTTGTCGCGCAGTAGTGACCGATATAGATGGCCGTGCCGTCGAAAAGCCCCCGAAAACATTTTCGGGGGATCGTTGGGTAAGTCTTCCGCCTGAGATCAGCAAGCTCATTTATGCAGAGGGCAGGGAAGAAGGTTATATTGTTCTCCTGTCTGGGCAAGCGATTTATAAACGGTTTTCTCGGCTATTGGAAAAGAAGGGAATTGAGCACTGCCGTTTTCATGATTTGCGTCACGCTAATGCGGCGGTCATGGTGCGCCTTGGCATCGACAGCCGCTATGCGCAAGAGCGTAACGGGTGGGCCAGCGACAGAATGTATAAGCAGGTGTACGGGTATACAATGGACGATAAAATGCAGACAGTCACTCAAAATATAAATGCGTATTTTGCAAACAAAATTACAAACGTAGAAAAAGAATAAAGTGATATCAGTGTATTTACGAATCCAGCGAGGGGTTCGACTCCCGCCGCCTCCACCAAAGCAAGAAAAGCTCACAATCAATGCGGTTGTGGGCTTTTCTTTATTCTCAACATATTTTTTGTTGTTTCAAAATTGAAATTCTTTTTGTTTTGGCAGATGGATATTTTAACTTTAAGATGCGATTTTGCAAACGACTTTGCAAACGAAATGAGACTGCTGCAAAGGATAAGTTGAACAATAAAAAGAGAAGACGGTGTCCGACTCGGACACCGTCTTCTCTTATTTTGCTCGCGCGATCATGGCAATGACTTCCTGACGTGTTACGAGACCCTTCGGCGCACCGCCATTCACAATGCCTGCATCGCGTGCGGCAGCCCACACCTCCGCAGCCCATTCGTCGACAGGCAGCTGCGCGCGCTTGGCGAGGTATGTATCCATCATCTCATCGAACTTATCCTGATTCATATAGTCGTACTCCTTCATTTGGGGCGGGTATTTGCCCGCCAGAATCATGCTGCTGCTGTAGCGCCCGTTTGCATCCCACTGGAAGTGCGGACGGTCAGGAAAGCTCCGCCAGTCGCCACCCCACGAGAAACCAACCTGCTTGCCGATTTGTCCGCAGCGGGCGAAAAAATCGGCGTCATCGTATGCATGTCCGCTTACATTCTTGCAAATATCAAAGGCCAGTCCGGCCTTGATGCCGTGGAACGTCGGCTTGGTCGCCTTCTTGCTGGCTGTGCCGCGCCGCACGCAGTCAAGCTGGTACTCTTCATCGCGCACCGTCTCGGTCACCTTGACAGGAAGACCGGCATCGTGGCACATCTGCAGAAAGATCTCACAGTTTGCGCGGACGTCGGCGCGCAGATACTTGAGATCGTCAGACTTAAACATTGTCGCCACTCTTTCCGACGAGCCCGTGCAGGTGTTTCAGGAGATCTTCATAAAGACCGTCATATCCGTTCATTGCAACATAGGCAACGATCCCGCCGATCGCAACGCCGCCGGCGATCCAGTACCAGGTCATCGCTGTGCCGGTGATGTCCAGGTAGGCGATCGTTGCGAGCAGTGTGAGCAGCTCAGCGACGACCGGAGCAACCACGGCTGCGTGATTGGCAAAAACCGAGCCGAAGCCCTTGACGATGTTGGTGAAGATGTTTGTCAGCACGACCAGTGCAGGAATCAGTGCGACAAAGATAAGATTGATGATCATATTAAAATCCATGCTTAGACTCCTCCTTCCGCGTCGGTCGAGCCGACGCTTGTCCCAAAAAATCTGTTGTTGTTATGCTCAAAAATATTGGAGAGCACCTTCCCGCCCAGTGTGACGGTGAGGGCCTTGAGTGCCGGCTCCGAGAGTTCTGTAAGGGTGTAGACCTGCCCGAGGATTACCATGGCATAGATGGCCATAGCATAGCTGCAGGAGATCCATGCAATGCACGCATAGAGCGTGACAACGAATAACTGCCTCGTCACGCTCGCTGTCTGCGCCTTGGTGAGCCCTTCAATCCCGCGATGGCAAATTACCCACCCGAGCAAGAAACCCGCCACAGAGCCTCCTATGGCCGCCAGAGCTATGTATTTCATCACACACACCACATCCAGAGTGCGCGTATGATTTTAATGACCACCGCCACCGCTGTTGACACGCTCACGAGCGCGGCAAGCACAGCAAGGATGGCAATCACCCGCTCGAAGAGTCCGTCCATTACGATCTGACCTCCCACTCGTCGACCTCGCCTTTGATTTTGTCGATAAAGCTGTTCCCGCCGAGCGCCTTGTAGCCTCTGTAGAGGTACAGGAAATCTTCCAGCTCGTACTGTCGGATGAACTTGTCCTCTCTGTGGCGGTAGTATGTGTGCAGCATATCGTGCCGCAGCTGGCACTTGAGCGCGTCCACCAACTTGTCGAGGCCGAGGATCTTATTGCGCACCGGCTTGATAAGCAGCGCCAGCGCTCCGAGGATGACCGTCACCTCAGAGCACAGCGACGCAATGCTCGCCAAATCTCCCATTTTCGTTCCCTTTCCGGCGTTGCCCGCTCAATGCTGGCGCTGCCACTCGTAATAAGTTTCCTTGCTCTGCAGCACCTTCTTATGCGCGTACTGCAGCAGGGCGCAGAGCCAGTCCAGCACACTTCCTGCGCGCTGCGCAGCGCGTTCCTTCAGCGCACGAAGGAGCCTGCTCCCGGCCTCCGGCAGCGTCCGGCGCTGCACCCACATCGCCGAGGCAAAAAGGCGCTTGCGATGGTATTCGTCGTGCGCATCGATTCGCTCCTCGTCCCTGTGCGTGATGCGCTTCGCGGCATCCTTGGCGCGCGGGGGGATGAGGTCGTCGGCTGCGTGCGACTGGTATATCTCATATAGCATGGGCTCCAAGGCGTCCATGCCGAGCAGGGTGCCGCCTTCGGCGCAGTCGTATGCGTCCCGGATGCGCTGACAGGCGCGGTAGAGCGTCCTGCACACGGTGGACTTATCCACGCCAAGCAGTCCCTCAATGTCCCGCATACTCAGCCATTCCCCGTAATAGAGGTAGAGGTATACCGCCTGCGTCTCCGTCAGGCAGGAGAGCAGGTGCTCGGCGACCTCGCGGCGCGTCACGTCGATCACCCCCGCAGTTTTTTCCGATTGGGTCATCGCCTCTTCCATCGTCCGTATCTTGCGCTTTGCCCGCTGTAACGTTACGGCCACGGTGGACTTATCCACCCCAAGCGTTTCCGCGATCTCCCGGCAGTTTTTCCCTTGCAGCATCAAATCGAGCATTTCCATCTGCCGCGGCGAGCAGGCCGCGCGGCCTCGCTTGATGGCGCGGAGATACCGTGCCTTCTGTCCGCTCTCCTCCACGCCCAGGTCCTCCCAGCGCACCGTGTTCCCCTCAATGTCCGAAAAGGTGCAGCGGTTTCGCTCCAACCAGTTGTAGGTGACGCCGTCGCTGTCCGCGCTGACGTAGTGGACAACGCGCTGCTTCGGGGCCTTCCGCTTTTTCTGCGCGGGCGGACGGGCGGCCTCCATGCGGTCAAGCGCCTCCTTATACATGGCTTCGAGGATCCCGAGGCGCTTTTTCTGCGCGGCGCGTTCGACCGGGTCGGTGATGGACTTGAGCTGTTCCCGGACCTGTGATTTGCGCTCATAGAGCGTTGCCCGCTCCTGATCGGCGCGCTCATAGTCCGTCATGGCTTAGCTCTCCCAGTCGACCCAGCCGTCCATGTAGACCTTGATCTTCCCGTCCACACGGTAATAGGCGTTGTTGATCAGCGGCACGCCGTCTGCGTATTCGATTGGATTCTCCGCGCTCGTGCCGACGGGCATTGCCTGCTCGATATAGTCCTTGCGGACGATGACGTCGTTCACGCTGTAGATCTTCCAGTCAAAGCCCAGCTTATCGCTCTGCGCCGTGGTGATGGCGATGCCGCCCGCGGCCTGCACCATCTTGCCGTCCTTGATCGCGCCCTTAATGGCGTTCAGCTTTTCAGGCCTCATCATAAGTAGCCTCCAATTCTGCCAGCAGGCCGTTCGCCGCGGCCAGCGCTTCATCTTTCTTCGCGAGCTGTTCATCCTTTTCGGCAAGCTGCGAGTCCTTTTCCTCGGCACTGGCCGTCAGCTCATCGATCTGTGCCTGGTAGGGAGTCACATCGCCCCAGTACTGTTTGTCGACTTCAATCGTCACCTCAAAGCTGTCGTAGCACTTAATGTACTGAATATCCTTGACAACGAAGGAATATCCTTCAGGAAGGCCGCAGGGAGGATAGTTCGCATCCAGTGTCTTCACAGTGACATGAGACCAGTCGATTTTCTCAATTTCCTCCAAGGTATTTTCTTCAAAGCAGCGTTCGAAGAGGAAACTATACCCCTTATTAAAGTCGACGCGGCGCTCGCCGCTCGTGCGGTGCCCATTCACGCTGTAATTGGCACCAAACCGTCCCTGACTTCTCATATTGTTCTCCTTTACTGTTTTGTTCCGACAATGGGAACGGACTCTTCCAACCGTTCCCACGTCATGTTCATATCTTCCAGTTTTTGCCATGTCATGTTGACAGCCTCAAACCGTTCCCACGTCAGACCGGCGATGATGAAGCGTAGGTGTGCCGGACTGATGAGATTGACGGAATCGGTCAGGCTGCTCAGATCTAACTCAACAAGGTCATCCGTCTCGCCAAGGAATTCCAACGTGAAGCTATAGTCGGCGTTCATGATGACGCGTGCAGCGTAGCCCGTCATCGCTGTGGCCATGTCGCGGACCGTGTCAGCGTTGGTGTTGCCGCCAGCAAGCAGGTGGGCCTTGATCGCATTGCGGCGCGAGGTTTCCGTCGCGTTCGCGGGCGGCGTGATACCGACCTGATACTCCCAGAGCGGCAGGCTCCATGTCGCTGTCGCGATGAAGAACTGCTTTTTTACGTCCTCCACCAGCTCGGCCATCTGCTGGGCGGAAAGCCCGAGCGTGTCGAGCAGTGCGGCCGTCTGTGCATTTTTGCGATACCGGATAGGTACTTTCTCGCGGTTTTCCATGCTGCACCGCCTTAGTAGGTCGTCACGTCAACGGTGCCGAGCACCGGGATGGTCCCGGCCGCTACCGCGAGCGCCGTTTTCACCCCGTTCACGGTAAACGTGCTGTAATCCGCCACGCCCGCGCACTGCAGCAGACACGCGAGGAAGCGGCTGTACGGCACACTCTGCTCCTCGGCGAACGGCAGCGCAGCCAGTACCGTGCTTACAGCGCTCGAAAGCTCTGCCTTGACCTCATCGGTCGTGTGCCCGTTGACAAGCTTGATCTTGGCAGAAAGCGGGATTGCCTGCTCTGCGACGGATACCACCGTCACCGTTGCACCGATCGGGCGTTCTGCCTCAATGTGCTCTGCGCACGCGGCCACGATCGTGCCGTCCAGCGGCTTTCGGTCTGCCCCGGCAATAATGACCTTGACGGTCCCGTTGCCGTTCCACAGCGGGACGCAGCGGGCGTAGGAGACGCCCGTGACCTCCTTGGCCCACATCACATAGTGGTTGGCGTTGCCCGATGTGATCGGCTTGGTGCGGCGCTCGTGATAGCGCGCCCACAGGTCCGCGTCGCTCTCTACGTCCGCGCCGCCGACACCGGCCGCCGCATTGGTCACGCCGTGCACGCCATGGAGATTGACGGCCATCTGCGTCACTGTTGCCTCCGCCACGTTATAGTCCGCGCCCACGGTCTCGGCGATGCAGCGCACGCTCGCGCTCCCGTCCGCAATGACCGCATCCTCCTCTGTCAGGAAACGCAGCGCGTCCGGTGTGCAGACAACAGTGCCCGCCGGGATCTTCGTGCCGTCCACGCCGGAAAAGGTCACCGTCACTTCGGCCTTCGCACCCGGCTGGCGCGTCATGCCGATCTGCGCCGCGTGCAGATCAAGATATTCGCCGCTTGCCGCGCTCGGGAACAGGATTTCAAGGAATCCGTTCAGCGTCTGCCCGTATTTCCACATGACATACGCCGCCTCGCTCAGCAGAATATTGGCATAGCTGCCTTCGCGGGTGTCCACGTCGACGCCCGCATTGACCACGCGCCCGAGCATTTCCGACTTGATGCTTTCCGGCGTCATGGCCTCAAAGGGCGATTTTTCCGTCATTGAGTACTACCTCCCCGTAAATGGTTTTTGCCTTGAAGGACAGGTGCAGCAGCGAGCGCTCAAACTGCACGTCGATTTGATGCACCGTTTTGATGTATGGGTTGATCTCCAGCGCCTCGCGGATGCAGCGGATCGCCTCCGATTGGCGGATATCGGCGCCATAGGCCTCGCCGACCAGCCCCTGCAGGTCCTGCCCGTAGTCGTGCGTGAATACGTCGTGCAGATAGCGCGAAGTGTTCACCGCGTTCCACGCCATCTTTACTACGGCAGAACTCTTCACCTGCTAGGAAGAATGTCA
>OGYM01000339.1_pt1 | contig 36295 bp, 34 predicted proteins | sample 1576491 | NCBI WGS metagenome assembly OGYM01 (sample SAMEA3541515, study PRJEB24748) | human gut metagenome | biome: human gut; feature: human-associated habitat; material: faeces | place: China | collected 2012 | reverse complement strand
GAAAACTGCGTGATAATAATTGCAAATAACGCAAGTCATTGACAATACTTTCCGGAGTTATATTTCCCATAGTTATTTAATTGATAGTTGATAATTGACAGTTGATAATATCCCTCATTCTTCATTATCCATTAATGAAGAACATGAGCAGCACTTGGGCTATGATTACCCGTAGAAACATGCACAGCGGATAAACCGTAGCATAAGCTACAGACGGATTGTCTCCCGGAATGGTGTCGTTGGCGTAGTTCAGCGCCATGGGGTTTGCCATGCTTCCGCACAGCATACCCGCCATTGTTCCGAAATCTATCTTCAGCCACTTGAAGGTAACGATACCCATAATCAATACCGGAACCACAGTCAACGCAAAACCCGTAGCAATCCATAACAGCCCTTCCGGCCGGAATACCGTATCGAAGAAATGGGCACCTGCATCCAGTCCCAGGCAAGCCAGGTAAAGAGACAATCCCAATGCACGGAGCATCAGGTTCGCACTGCGCGTAGTATAAGTCACCATGTGCATCCTCGGACCGAATGTCCCGATAAGAATACCTACGATGATAGGACCTCCTGCCAATCCGAGCCGTACGGGAGCGCTGATGCCGGGAATGGAAATAGGAATCGCTCCCAAAGCCAGACCGATGACAATGCCGATAAATACCGCCACTAGGTTCGGTTCCTTCAGGCTTTTCACTGCATTGCCCAGCACCTTCTCCACATTTTGTATGGCAGCGGCTTCGCCCACTACGGTCAGGCGGTCACCCAATTGCAAGGTCAGTTCCGCTGTGGCCAACAACTGCACGCCACTGCGATAAACCCGGCTGATATTGATACCGTAATGATTACGCAGATGGAGAGAGCCCAGCTTCTTGCCGTTCAGCTCCGGACGTGTCACCACGATACGTTGCGAAATCAGCTGGCTGTCAATGGCATTCCAGTCTATATCTTCCTTGTTCCAGTCGGTATGCTCCTGCTCGCCGAAGAGCACGGTCAGTGCCGGTGTATTTTTCTCCGAGGTAATCACCAGCAGGCGGTCACCTTCCTTTATAATCTTTTCCGAAGTAGGAATACTCACATTCCCATCCCGCCACAAGCGGGAAATCACAAACTTCGGATAGCTGTTCAGCCCGCCTATTTCCTTGATACTCTTGTTGAAGATGGCAGGATTGTGCACCTGGAACGCAACAATGTAAGGCTTGTTCACGTCATCCTTCTCTTTCAATTCCAGGTCTTCCTTATGCGCCAGCGTCTTACGGATGAACAGTACAGCCAGAATGACCCCTACCACCCCCAGCGGATATGCCACCGCACACCCCAAAGCAGGTGTACTGGTCTCCAATCCCATCTGTTTCAATGTCTGCTGTGCCGCACCGAGTGCCGGTGTGTTTGTCGTGGCACCGCAAAGTATGCCCACCATATCCGGCAGGGATACTCCCAATCCATAGCTGCCCACTACAGTCAGCAGGGTGCCGATGAGCACTACACCCGTGGCGAGCATATTCAGCTGTACCCCTCCTTTACGGAAAGAACTGAAAAAGCCCGGTCCCACCTGCAAGCCCAAGGCATACACAAATATCACCAGCCCGAAGCTTTCCGCATAATTCAGCATCTGCGGGTCTATGGACAACCCGAAATGCCCGGCAATGATGCCGGCAAAGAATACAAACGTCACTCCCAATGAAATGCCGCAAACATGTATCTTTCCCAATCCCAATCCGATAGCGGAAATCAACGAGAGTACCACAACCGCCTGCAAGGCGGAGTGTTCAACGAATAAACTATATAGCCAGTCCAATGTGCATTCTATTTTACAGTTTCAAGCTGCAAAGATAGTGCAAACCTCATGCAAAATAAAACGAACCCGTCTATTTTTTATGCGGCAGCACTTCTAAAAAAGAGATACGATACAATAAATCCCTGCTGCCAGCAAAGCACTGACGGGGATAGTCAGCACCCAGGCGGTCATCAGACTCTTCGTAACTCCCCAGCGTACGGCCGAAAGCCGCTTCGTGGCCCCTACCCCGATAATGGCTCCCGTAATGGTGTGTGTCGTACTCACCGGAATCTTCAGATACTCCGTCAGATAGAGTGTAAACGCACCGGCAGTTTCCGCAACCACCCCTTCCAGCGGCGTCACCTTCGTAATTTTGGTTCCCATGGTCTTCACAATCTTCCACCCACCGGACATGGTACCGAGTGAAATGGCCGTAAAACAAGAGAATGCCACCCAGTCCGGCAGGTCATCAATACTGTTTATCCCCATTCCCAGTCCTTCCGAATGCCCGGCTATCATGGCCGCAGCAATGATACCCATCACCTTCTGTGAATCATTCAGACCGTGCCCGATGCTGAACAAAGCCGAAGACACCAGCTGCAGTTTCTTGAACCACAACTCGGCCGTATGGGGATGCGCCCTGCGGCAAATGTACAAGACCAACAACGTAAAACCAAATGCCACCACCATACCAATCAAGGGAGCCAGAAAAATGAATGCCGCAATCTTCAGAATGATACTCAACTGGATGGCCTCAAAACCGTGTGCCATGATGGCAGCTCCGGCAAAACCTCCGATAAGCGTGTGCGAAGAAGAGGAAGGGATTCCCTTCCACCAAGTGAACAGATTCCAGGCAATAGCCGCAATCACGCCGGCCAGAATGATAGGCAAAGTAATGTAAGGCTCCATCACCGTTTTCGATACGGTGTTGGCAATGCCGAAACCGCCGATGACACACTTGGCGATGAAAAAGGCCACAAAATTGAAGAAAGCCGCCCATATCACCGCCTGAAACGGTGTAAGCACTTTGGTAGACACAATGGTGGCAATAGAATTGGCCGCATCATGAAAACCGTTGATATAATCGAATATCAGAGCCAGTACAATGATAATCACTAATAGTTCCATGCGTCCGTTCGTTTATGCGTATTTCACAATCAGGCTCCTCAAAATCTTGCCCACGTGTTCGGCTGCGTCCGTCGTTTTTTCCAACTCATACATAATCTCCTTGATTTTGATGAGTTCAATGCAGTCCTTCTCTTCTTCAAAAAGCCTGGTGATGAAAAATTCATAAATATCATCTGCCCGGTTTTCTATGTCATGCAGCTGGTTGCAATATGCACGCAGCTTATCCGGACTCTTGCGGAATGCCTCCAGTTCATCCATGGCCTGGCCGATGAGGGCCGCTTCTTGTTGAACCATATGTCCCAGCTCTTTCCCCTTGTCCGAAATAGGATGCGGATTATAGATAGTGATACGCTTGGCACAGCTGTTTATTCCATCAATCACATCATCCATGCCCGAAGCCAGGTCGTGGATATCCTCCCGGTCAAAAGGAGTAATGAAAGTAGTGCCCAGTTCATCCAGAATCAGATTGGTCAGCTTATCGCCCTCGCGCTCCAAATCTTTGATTCGTTTATAATCTTCCGCCCTCTTCTCAGGCGAGTCATGGCCCAATATTTCTATCAACAGAGCCGACGAGGACAATAAAATCTCAGACAATTGCTTCAGCAAAGGAAAGAATTTCGGTTCTTTCGGTGTGAACCGGCTAAAAAAAGAATTCTTCATAATGGATAAATGTACTAAGTATATTAATTTATTTTTGTTTTCGTTGTTTCAGTCTTGCACGCAGCACTTCTACCACGGCCGGCAGTATGGAAACCACAATAATGGCCACAATCAGCAGTTTGAGGTTCTCTTGTACAAACGGAAGGTCACCGAAGAAATAACCCGCATAACAGAAGATGGCAATCCAGCAGGCGCCCCCAATCAGGTTGTACAGCATGAAGTAATAGTAATGCATCTTACCCATCCCCGCCACGAATGGCGCAAACGTACGGACGATAGGCACAAAACGGGCTATGATAATTGTCTTGCCTCCATACTTCTTATAGAACTCATGGGTCTTGTCGAGATGGCTTTGCTTGAATATTCTGGAATCGGGATTATTGAAGAGCCTTCGCCCGAAGAAATGCCCTATCATGTAGTTGCAAGAGTCGCCCAATACCGCGGCAACAAACAATATCAAAGCCAGCACATTGACCTCGAGAGGCATGTCGGGCAGTGCGGCAATAGCTCCCGCCACAAAAAGCAGGGAATCGCCCGGCAGGAAAGGTGTGACCACCAGCCCCGTTTCGCAGAAAATAATCAGAAACAATATGGCATACGCCCACATATGATATTCCTGCACTATATCAATCATATACTGATCGATATGGAGAATAAAATCTAATAGAAAATCCATTATATATTGATTATCAGCACTTAAAAAAATAGAGATAAACTCGGCATGGGGAGACGGGCAATCTCTCCGGCTCCCGAAAGAGAAGAAGGGAAAGTACTAAATAAGAATACGCCTCAGCGTATATACATAATATCTATATGAAATCTTATGGGGATGGAAAGTAAAGGGGAAAGAAGTTGTCTTTTCTTCCGGGAGCAGAGTTTTCAGGGTTCTCGCAACCTTGGCGGCAATGAAGTCCGGATTAAGCCTCAACAATTTCGAGCAAGAGGCATGCCGTAATGAGAAGGTATTTCCTATGCAACCGGCATCTGCCAGGCAATTATAATTCGCGTCCTCCCCTTTTTCCTGGCATTGTCTGCCATCTGCCCCCGACAAGCTGTGCTGGGCTCCGGAGAAATAATGCACATCCGCAGTAGGGAGTGTCTTACATCCCTCCATATCATCAGAAACGGAAGTGAACTTCGATATGAGGAACAACCCTAACAAGATATAGAATATACATTTCGCCATAGCGGGTGCAAATATAGAAACTATTTTCGGATTACAACAGAAAAATGAAAAACAAAAAGCGGTTAACCGTTTCATCAGTCAACCGCTTTCTTGTTTTAGTAGTGGGTACGAGAATCGAACTCGTATACCATGCGTGAGAGGCATGTATCCTAACCGTTAGATGAACCCACCCTCGCATTTGTCTTGTACACCCTCAGGGATTCGAACCCTGGACCCACTGATTAAGAGTCAGTTGCTCTACCAACTGAGCTAAGAGTGCATCACTATTTTCATTTGCGAGTGCAAAGGTATATTTTTTACACGAAACAGCCAAACGTTTTCGCAGTTTATTTTACAATATTTTTTCAATTCTTTTCTGAATGGCTGGTTATTAGTCACATAAAAAAGGTCGGCACTGAAGATTTTTCATGCCGACCTTTCGTTTTATAGATGAATATGAGATTTATTTCTCAAATTAGAAGCGGTAACCTACGCCGATAGTAAAGGTCATATTCTTAGGATCATCTCCACCATCTACTGGACTAATGAATCCATTCTGTCCTGTCAAATTAATCAAATAACGATCACTTAATTCAAGACCGATACCATATTGGATACCTAAATCAAAACGCTTCCAATCTCCTTCATCACTTTTAAATAATTTTAAATCGAAATTGTCATCTTTAGCCTTACCTCCTAAACCAAATGCCAAATAAGGACCTGCATTGATGACAAATTTCGTATTATCACTAATATTGAATTTGTAAGCAGCCAAAATAGGAATATCCAAATAAATAGGTCTTACTTTAACGTCTTCAATTTTATATCCCTTAGAAGAAATCAATAATCCAGACTGCAATGACCAGCTTTCGCTGAAACCATAATCCATACCTACTCCTAGCTGGAATCCTGGCAATGCCTTAGCATCATCATACTTAGTTACATTACTGAAGTTCATACCAACCTTAGCATCCCATTTTACCTGAGAAAAACCAGCTAATGCAAACATTCCCAATACAGCGGTCATTAAAAACTTTTTCATAATTCTCTTTTTTTAGATTAAGGTTCTGTTCCCTTGAACCACTTTGTTTTATTCCGGAAGCAGAGGAACCGCTTTCTCTTATAATATATAAGGAGAAAAGCCTGCTTTCGTTTGTGATTGTTTACAAATGTATAAAACTATCTCAAATTATCAAAACTTTACAAAACATGAAAAAGCGTAAAAGAGTGATATTTTAGGTTATCATGCCTAAAAACGGGATTATCCGTCTGTTTTTGGGTACCAAAAAACGCCCTTGCGTTTGCATCAAAACACAAGTACGTTTGAACTTAAACGCACTTACGTTTTAAGTAAAACGCCTTTGCGTTTCAAATCAAACGTAAAGGCGTTTTTAAAAAGCGTTCAAAGCTCCTTCAAAATGTCATAAAAACAAGATTAGAATCCCATATTCTTGCATTTTCCGCTGACTTTCTGAATATCCAGGCGGATAATCTCCGTGCGGTGGAAAGACTTGTTGGCATACTCGATGCCCTGCATCTTATGCTCTGGGCAATATTTGGAAATCAACAGCGAGAGGGCAGACATCCGCTCTGCTTCGTGCAAACTGTGATGTGCCGTACATTGCAGCACAATGCTTTCATACCCCGTAGTAAACTTGTCGGGAATGACCTTACTGCGACCGGTGACACAGAAAGACACGTTAGGGCAGGCGTCAATGCAACGCAATTTACGCCCCACCGGTGCACAATGAATGTAAATGGAGTTGCCACGGTCCCACACATAGTTGATTGGAATACCGTATGCACCGTCTCCCTCTTCAGTCCGCATGGACAGGATACCGAATTCGCCTTCCTTTAATATCTCAAATGCACGTGCTTCATCGAGCAGGCGGTCCTGTCGGCGTACGTCTTGGTTCGTATATTCCATAATAACAATTCTTTATTGGTTGGCCAGTTCATAGATTTCACGGGTAGCCTGTGCATTCAGACGGACATAATTCCCTACGTATTCACCCTTGTTTTCATGCAGTTTCTTTACCAATAAATCGATATCAGGATGTTCGATGCCCAGTTCCTTGAAGGTGACAGGCATACCGATGGCATGGAAGAAGGATTTCAGACGGGTTACACCTTCCAGCGCCATGGCTTTCTTGTCGTCCGATTCGGGCACGTCCCACACCTGATGAGCATACTGTGCTACCTTACCCACGTTATGGCTGGCCATGTAGGTTAACCAGGCAGGGAAAATAACGGCTAATCCGGCTCCGTGCGTCACATCGTACACGGCACTCACTTCGTGTTCCATAAAGTGAGAAGCCCAGTCCTCTACGGCTCCCACGCCGCAGGTACCGTTGTGTGCGATGGTACCGGCCCACATCAGGTTGGCACGGGCTCCGTAATTTTCCGGCTCCTTCATTACCCGAAGGGCTTCCGTGATAATGGCCTTGAGTGTTCCCTCACACATACGGTCGGGCACCTCCTGATCTTCTGTATTGGTGAAATAGCGTTCCATGATGTGTGCCATCATGTCGGTCACCCCGCAAGCTGTTTGCCAGGCGGGGAGGGTATAGGTCAGTTCCGGGTTCATCACAGCAAACGTAGGACGCAACAACCCGTGCGTGCGGACACTCAGTTTCTTCAGTCCGTCCAGTTTCGTGATGACCGTATTACCAGAGCCTTCACTTCCAGCCGCAGGAATAGTCAGGACAACACCCAGTGGAATGGCTTTTTCAGGCACTACCTTATTCATATAGAAATCCCAGAAATCGCCTTCGTAAGGGATACCCATTGCAATGGCTTTGGCTGTATCGATAACCGAACCGCCTCCCACCGGAAGCAGAAAGTCGATTCCTTCGCGACGTCCCAGCTCGATACCTTCGTACACTTTCGGGTCGGTGGGATTGGGCTGAATGCCTCCCAGTTCCACATGAGCAATGCCTGCTTCGTCGAGGTATTTTTTTACTTTATCGAGTAGTCCGCTGCGCACTACGGAACCTCCTCCATATACAATCATCACTTTCGTACCTTTATATTTCTTCACCAGCTCGGCAGTCTGGCTCTCTGTTCCTTTTCCGAATACGAATTCGGTAGGACTGTAAAAAGCGAAGTTATTCATATCTATTATAAATTATAGGGTTTACATGTAGTACGACAAAGTTACGGAATTTCTTTGTATCTTTGCGTCACAATAAAAAAATTGAACCTATGAAATCAGATATTGAAATAGCTCGCAGTATCGAGCTGACAAAAATCAAGCAGATTGCCCGCGAGTATGGTATTCCCGTAGAAGAAATCTCTAACTACGGACGCTACATTGCTAAAGTTCCCGAAACATTGATCGATGAAGAAAAGGTGAAAAAGAGTAACCTGATTCTGGTAACGGCCATCACACCGACTAAAGCCGGTATCGGAAAGACTACCGTATCTATCGGTCTGGCGCTGGGACTGAACAAAATTGGAAAGAAAGCCTTCTGTGCCTTGCGCGAACCATCACTTGGTCCTTGCTTCGGTATGAAGGGTGGAGCTGCCGGAGGTGGCTATGCACAGGTGCTTCCGATGGACAAAATCAACCTGCACTTTACAGGTGACTTCCACGCCATCACTTCGGCCCACAACATGATTACGGCCTTGCTCGATAACTATATGTACCAGAACAAGGACAATGGTTTTGCCATGAAAGAGGTACTTTGGAACCGTGTGCTCGACGTGAACGACCGTGGCTTGCGCTACATCGTTACCGGACTGGGAGGAAAGACCAACGGTATTACCCGTGAATCGGGATTCGACATCACACCGGCATCGGAAATCATGGCTATCCTCTGTCTGGCAAGAGATGAAGACGATTTGCGTCGCCGCATCGAAAACATTCTGTTAGGATTCACCATCGACAACAAGCCTTTCACAGTGAAAGACTTAGGAGTAGCTGGAGCGATTACGGTATTGCTGAAAGATGCCTTGTCGCCTAACCTGGTACAGACTACGGAACATACACCGGCCTTCGTACACGGTGGTCCGTTTGCCAACATCGCACACGGATGTAACTCAGTACTGGCTACCAAACTGGCGATGACTTTCGGTGACTATGTCGTAACAGAAGCCGGATTCGGTGCCGACTTGGGTGCAGAGAAGTTCTACAACATCAAATGCCGCAAAGCCGGACTTCAGCCGAAATTGACCATCATCGTGGCTACAGCTCAGGGATTGAAGATGCACGGCGGGGTAGATGTAGACAAAATCAAGGAACCGAACATGGACGGTTTGAAGGAAGGTGTAAAGAACCTCGATAAGCACATCGAAAACCTCCAGTCATTTGGACAGACCGTGGTAGTTGCTTTCAACCGTTATGCTAACGATACCGATGAGGAACTTGACTTCGTACGTCAGCACTGTGAAGAAATGGGCGTAGGCTTTGCCATCAACAACGCGTTTATGGAAGGCGGAGACGGTGCCATCGAACTGGCTAACCTAGTAGTAAACACCATCGAAAACAATCCGTCACAGCCGTTGACCTTCACTTACGACGAAACTGACTCAGTGGAAGAGAAAGTCACCAAGATTGCCTGCGAATTGTATGGTGCCAAACAAGTTTTGTTCGGTCCGGCTGCCCGCAAGAAGATTCAGATGATAAAAGACCTGGGATACACCAACTTCCCTGTCTGCATAGCCAAGACACAGTATTCATTCTCTACCGACCCGAAACTTTATGGGGTGGCTTCCGGCTTCAACTTTGCCGTGCGCGACATCGTCATAAATGCAGGTGCAGAAATGCTGGTAGTAGTGGCTGGTGAAATGATGCGTATGCCGGGATTGCCGAAAGAACCGCAGGCATTGCACATTGACATTGTAAACGGAGAAATAGAAGGATTGTCATAAGCAGATGAAGCCACAGTTTCTTGTCGGAGCCATGATGCCTGGAAGCGGGCAGACCCTCGTTGCTTTGGGACTGATGCGTGCGTTGCGTCAACGTAACCTGCGTGTACAGTCTTTCAAATGCGGACCTGAACTGGCAGACCTTCGCTATCATGCGCTGGCTGCCGACCGTGAACCGGTAAGTCTGGACACCTGGCTGAGCTCACGCAGCCACCTGCAAACCGTCTACAATCGTTATGGAGAGAAGTCCGACGTGTGCGTGGTAGAAGGACGGGCAGGTTTGTTCGACGGATTCCGGAAAACGCAGGGAAGCAGCGCCGAAATGGCCCGACTGATGAAAATTCCTGTGGTAATGGTGGTGAGTGCACGCAATGCGGGCTATTCCACCGCTGCCATGCTGTATGGCTTCAAACACTTCAATACAGAACTGAAAATAGCCGGAGTAATTTTCAATCAGGTCACTTCGGCTGCGCAATACGGTTTCCTGCGCGAAACCTGTGCCGAGGCCGGGGTGGAATGCTTAGGCTATCTCCCTTATCTGGAGGAAACAGGCCTTCCACCTCGTCATCAGGCACTGACACTTCCTGCAAGGAAGAGTCTTGACCAACTTCTCAATCAAGTGGCGGAACAACTGGCACAGCATGTAGACATTGACAAATTGCTGAACCTTTCCACCCGTATTTTCCCTTGTACCTATTCACTTCCTTACATTTCCGAGACAGAAACGGATATATGGACCGACAAGCGTAAACAGCGAATCGCCTTGGCTTCTGACCCAGCTTTTCCTTTTGCATATCGCCAGAGCATAGACAAGACAAAGGGAGACATCACACGTTTTAGTCCGGTATATGGCAGTGAACTTCCCGAAGCGGACATCGTATATCTGCCTGGAGGCTATCCGGAATTGTTTGCCCGTCAGCTGCATCGTCGGAAACGCTTAATGGAGCAGTTGCGCGAATACGTAGAGAAAGGAGGAAAACTGCTGGCAGAAGGAGGGGGAATGGCCTTGCTAGGACAGACGCTGACCGCGCGCCCCGGAGGTACAGCCTACGAAATGGCGGGAATTCTGCCTTATTCAGTCATTGTGAAAGATAACCGTCCGTGCAGCGGATACCGTCAGACACATTATCGCGACTTATGTCTGAAAGGATATGAGTACCGTTACTTTGACATTGTTCCTACGGAAGAAGCAGCTTCACTGCAAACGCCAGTCTGTAATTTAAAAGGTGGAGAAGTATCGGGATCATTTTTCTTCCGCTATAAAAACTGTATAGCCACCTCCGTACATCACTATTGGGGAGAAACCGGATTATATAAGCTTTGGGAATAGCTGGAGAAAGGAATTTTTCTATTTTCTGCACGAAAAAAATCAGAGAAAACGGACGATTCTAAAAAATAAATTCTATATTTGCATCACCAAAGTCGCGGCAGTAGCTCAGTTGGTAGAGCATCAGCTTCCCAAGCTGAGGGTCACGGGTTCGAGTCCCGCTTGCCGCTCCTAAGTATTTAAAGGTTAATATTCTGATAATGAAGAGTATTAGCCTTTATTTTTTATAAAGTTCTCTATAAATTCATAGATAAAAAAAGGATATAAACCTCACTTTTGAGGTTTTGTGCGTATCTTTTGCGTATCCTAAAATTTTTAATCTACATGGATATATTAAAAACCGGTAAAGATGAATCATATATTATCCGATTTTCTATCAGACACATGCAACAGTCTGGAAAACCTGCGCAGAAATAACGTCTATAAAGAATTCTATTATCATATCAAGTGTGAGAATTTGGAAGACTTTCTGAGTAAAGACATCACCCAATCCGTCCAATATCAAAATTTATTTCAGGATTTGATGCAAATAAAGGGACCTGTACTATATTGGTATGAAATTACATCTTCCCACTCTAACAATGACATAATCAGGGCCTTAAAAGAGTATAAGCAGAAAAGACAAAGAGTTACTCCCGTCATCTACAAAAACTATAACAGACGCACAAACATTTTATACGTAGGAAAATGCAAAGAAAATTTCTGGGGACGAGTAATGCAGCACTTAGGATACTATAAAACACCTACTACACAGGGGCTCCAGCTCTTTCACTGGGCAAAGGAGCTACGACTGGAAGTCAGATTAAATGCCCTGGAATTTGCGTCTGACATGAAAGACATTATGCCTGTGATAGAATTATTCTTTGCCAAACAATTGCAACCGTTAGTCGGCAGACATACTTGAGATTGCCAGTCGCGGATAATCTTTAAAGTGAGTTATTTTCTTTCACTCAGAGATATAAATCATAAGAAAAGCAGGAAGAAACCCCACTCATGGATTTTCTCCCTGCTTTTCTTTATGTAAATGCGATATTCTTTTAAGAGTTCATACTCATCAGGAACTCTTCGTTGTCTTTTGTCTTCTCCAAACGGTCTTTCACGAAATCCATTGCTTCGATAGGATTCATGTCCGACAAGTATTTGCGGAGGATCCACATACGGTCGAGCGTAGTCTTGTCAAGCAACAAGTCGTCGCGACGAGTACTTGAAGCCACGATGTTTACGGCCGGGAAGATACGCTTGTTGCTCAGGTTGCGATCCAGCTGCAACTCCATGTTACCTGTTCCCTTGAATTCTTCGAAGATGACTTCGTCCATCTTAGAACCCGTATCAATCAATGCAGTAGCCACAATTGTCAGTGAACCTCCACCTTCAATGTTACGTGCCGCACCGAAGAAGCGTTTAGGTTTATGCAACGCATTGGCATCCACACCACCGGAAAGTACCTTACCTGATGCCGGAGAAACCGTATTGTAGGCACGAGCCAGACGAGTGATAGAGTCCAAGAAGATAACTACATCGTGTCCGCATTCTACCATACGTTTGGCTTTTTCCAGCACGATGCCGGCTATCTTCACGTGACGTTCCGCCGGTTCGTCAAAAGTAGAAGCGATGACTTCAGCTTTTACGCTGCGAGCCATGTCGGTTACTTCTTCCGGACGTTCATCGATGAGCAACATAATCATATACACTTCCGGATGATTGGCTGCAATGGCATTGGCAATATCCTTCATCAAGATAGTCTTACCAGTCTTAGGCTGCGCCACAATCAGTGCACGCTGTCCTTTTCCGATAGGAGCAAACAAATCAACTACACGAGCCGACAGGTTGTCGTTATATCCTTTGCACAATTTGAATTTTTCATCGGGGAAGAGCGGAGTAAGGTGATCAAACGGAATACGGTCGCGTACCAAAGCCGGATCGAGTCCGTTAATTTTAGAAACCTTTACCAGCGGAAAATATTTTTCGCCTTCTTTAGGCGGACGGATAGTACCTTCTACCACGTCACCGGTTTTCAAGCCGAGCAGCTTAATCTGCGACTGTGACACATAAATGTCATCGGGTGAAGAAAGATAGTTGTAATCTGAAGAGCGGAGGAAGCCATATCCGTCGGGCATGATTTCCAGTACGCCGGTACCTTGAAGAATATCATCAAAATCGTAGACTTTTTCTACCGGTTTGGGAGCTGGTGCCGGAGCATTATTAGCAGGAGTTTCGGTAGAAGGAGAAGAGGGTTGCTCTGGCGCGTTCTGGTTGGCAGCAGGCTGCGGATTGTTGTCCTTTCCCTGATTATTGTTATTGTTGTTATTAGGACGATTGTTGCGATTATTCTGACGAGCCTGACGCTGCTGATTTTTCTGTTTCGATTCTTTAGCCGGCATTACAGGCGCCTCCATTTTGGTAGCCTCAAATTTACCCAGCAGCTCAGAAGGTATTTCAAATTTCTCTGACGGAAGATCTTCGATAGGAATGAAATCGTTATTATTCAAGTCGAGCGGTGGAAGTTCCATGTCGTCATCATCGATGGGAAGCGGAGCCGGTTTAGCAGCAATCTCAGCGGGTTTATTTTCAGCGGCTTCCTGTGCTTCTTTTGCCAGAGTAGATTTATTTTTCGAACCCGGCTTACGTCCACGCTTGGCTTTAGGCTTTTCTTCAGTGGCAGGAGCAGCAGCAACTTCCGGCTGAGCTGTTTTTTCTGCAACCGGTGCCACGATTTCCTCTTTTTCTGTCGGTGCAGGAATTTCCTTGAACAAAGGAGTCGGTGCTGGAAGGGTAGGAGTATTGGCCTCCAGCTTCTGTGCTTTGTCTTTGGTAGCCGTGTATACTTTGTCCCCTTCTTTCTTTATACTGATGCGCGAGCGCTTACGTGGCTGTCCTTCCTTGCGTTCTTCGTTGTTTTGCTGTGCGGCCACTTTTTTTGTCGCACCGACAATTGCCTGCTCATCCAGGATACGATACACCAGCTCTTCTTTTTTCAGTGAATCGACCTTTTTCAGACCCAACTCTTTGGCAATCTGCTGCAATTCAGACAAATTTTTGTCGTTTAATTGAATGATATTGTACATAAATAGGTTAAATGAATTATTAATATTGGGTGTGTGAAGCATGACAAACCGTTCAGAGGTCTCTTTCCTCTTTCACACATTTGAATTATCAATGATTTTTGATTGTTTTTTATTGAATTCGGATTGGATACGAAGACGTTTCCAAATACCTTTTTGCATTATTGCGAGTACAAAAGTAAGTGTTTTTTGTTATAAACACGAATAAATGCGGACTTTTTTTACAGTTTCTGTCCACGGATTAAAAGAATTGTGCTAATTTAGCGTTGAAAATACAATTTAATTGACACATTAACGCTTATGAAAAAAGTAATTTTTACAGAAAAGGCTCCTGCTGCCATCGGTCCTTACAACCAGGCAGTAGAAGTAAACGGCATGGTATTCTTGTCAGGCCAGATTCCGGTAAATCCGGCTACAGGCGAAGTGGTAGAAGGTGGAATCACTGAACAGACTACTCAGGTATTCGAAAATATCAAGAATGTACTTGCTGAAGCCGGACTGACAACTGCCAACGTGGTAAAAACCACTGTGTTCCTGGCAGATATGGCGCTGTTCGGTGAAATGAATGCCGTATATGCCAAGTATTTCGAAGGCGATTACCCTGCTCGCTCTGCGGTAGCTGTCAAAGCTTTGCCGAAAGGAGTGCTGGTAGAAATTGAAAGTATTGCGGTAAGATAACCGTAACAAGGAGCAGACCGTAAGGAAAATGTCTTTATGGTCTGCTCCCAATTTGTTTAACAGGAATTTTGTGACAATGCAACTGAACATGCGTACAATTTGGGGAGAGAATAAATGGAAGCTGGCCACTTTCATACTGGCCATTCTGACAGTAACGGCTTCGGTTTTATATATTTACAGATACGAACCTTTCTCGTCCGGACTGGAAATTACCGACGAACTAGGAGGAAATATCTTTCCGGTCACCATCCTGTCTACTGCTACGACTGATGCCCAACTGATTGTACCGGCCGACAGTACCTATCTGGGAAACCCCAAATCGTGTATTGGCATTAAGATACGCAGTCCGCATGCCAACAGTAAACTTCACATAGAATTAGCTGAGACTCCTTTCTTTGCCCATTCGGTTTCTGAATTCATTCTGCCGGAATCAGGAAAGGAATACCTGGTTTTCCCAGATGTAATATGGAATTATCAGGCCCTGCTGGAAAATACTCAGGCCATGCCTGTTACCGTATCCATACAGGCAAAGGTGAATAACAACCGGACATATTCGGCAGTGCACACGTATTCCGTACGTAGTATCAACGAATGTCTGTTGGGCTACATCGACAGCAAAATGAAATTTCACGACACAAGCGATTTCTTTGCGGCCTACGTCAACGAAGACAATCCCAACATCAGCCAGGTGCTGCGCGAGGCACTGGATTCACGCATTGTCAACCGTTTCTGGGGATACCAAAGCAAGGACCCGAAAGTAGTAGATAAGCAGGTGTATGCCTTGTGGTATGTTTTGCAGAAAAGAGGGTTCAAATACAGCTCCATCAGCAACAGCAGCCTGTCGTCCAACGTGGTCTTTACTCAGCGCGTACGTACCTTCGACGATGCCCTTCAGTCGGCACAGATTAACTGTGTGGACGGAAGCGTACTATTTGCTTCATTGCTGAAAGCCATCAATATCAATCCGATTCTGGTACGCGTGCCGGGTCACATGTTTGTGGGTTATTACACCGACCGTTTGCACCAGGAGATTCATTTCCTGGAAACGTCCATGATTGGCGACGTAAACCTGGATGACTTCTTCCCGGAAGAGAAACTCGACTCCACAATGGCGGGAAAATCGCAGGAAAGCGTATCAAAGTTCATGTTTGAGAAATCCAAGGAATATGCTACCCGCATTTACAACGAACACAAGGATCTGATTCATTCGGGCAAAGTGAACTACATGTTCCTGGAGATAGACAAGGCCACCCGCGCGTATGTGCAGCCCATTGCGGCCAAATAAGACCTCAATCTCATGAAACTGATTTATCTTTATCATAGCGGCTTCGCCCTGCTGGGGGAAGGTTACACGCTTATTTTCGACTATTTCGAAGACTCCGTGTCGGCCGACAAAGGCATCGTGCACGAACAGCTTCTTTCACGTGAAGGACGGTTGTATGTGTTTTCCAGTCATGCGCATGCCGACCACTTTAACCGGCAGATACTCTCCTGGAAAGCGCTTCGGCCTGACATCGTCTATCTGCTTTCGACTGACATTCCTCTTTCTGACAAGGACAAAGAAAACGGAAATCTCCACACACTGGCGAAAGGAGACACCTATCGTGACGAATATCTCACCGTGCGGGCTTTCGGCTCGACGGACATAGGCATCTCTTTTTTAGTCCAGACCCCGGAAGGAGCTACCGTATTCCATGCTGGCGACCTGAACAACTGGCACTGGATGGATGAAAGTCCGGAGGAGGAGTGGAAACGTGACGAAGCTTTCTTCCTTCGTGAGCTGGAAGACATTGCCGTCTGCAAGGAAAAAATGGATATCGTGCTGTTTCCGGTCGACCCTCGTTTGGGAAAGGAATACATGCGAGGGCCTTTACAATTTGTGAAACGGATAAAAACGACTATATTTGTACCGATGCACTTCGACGAAGCTTTTGAGAAGGCTTCGGCTTTTGCACTTTTGGCCGCATCGGAAGGGACTCAGGTTCTTACTCCTGTCCGTCGCGGCGAAACATTGAACTTAGACCACTATATCAACTTAAAATAAAAAGACAATGGAAATAAAAGGAAGATTTGACCACTTCAATATCAACGTAACTAATCTTGAAAAAAGTATCCAATTCTACGAAAAGGCGCTCGGACTGCATGAGTCTCACCGCAAGGAAGCGGCCGACGGCTCTTTCATCCTGGTGTACCTTACCGACGGATGCACGGGTTTCTCACTGGAACTGACCTGGCTGCGCGACCATACGGAAGCCTACGAACTGGGAGAAAACGAAAGCCATCTTTGTCTCCGTGTGGCAGGCGACTACGATGAAGTACGCAAGTTCCACAAGGAAATGGGCTGTGTTTGCTTCGAGAATGAACAGATGGGACTGTATTTCATCAATGACCCGGATGATTATTGGATTGAGATTCTTCCGCTGAAATAAACCTTTATCTCTAATACTAAAAACAAAAAACGTTATGAAAAAGTACATTTCTCCGGGTTCCTGTTTTTCACTGGAATATCCCGACAACTGGTGCGAGTTTGAAGATTCGGAAGACTGCTTTCTGTTTTACAACCCTGACAAATGGACCGGGAACTTCCGTATTTCTGCCTACCGGGGCAATTCGTCAGCCTATGCCAACGAATGTCTGGAAGACGAACTGCATCAGGTACGCGGGGCCAAGAAGGTGAAAGTCGGTTCATGGGACTGCGTCTATTCTTCCGAAAGCTTTCAGGAGAATGGTGTGTGGTACACCACCCACATCTGGGTAACCGGTCGAGGAGAAATTTCCGTAGAGTGCTCGTTCACCGTAGCCAAGGGCGAGATCCCCAAGGCTGGCGAAGCTATTGTAGCTTCCCTAAAGGTGCGCAATGTATCCGACAAACCGGTGAAGGAAGTGATTCCGGTCCGTATTCTGGAAATTAATCAGATAAACGAGAATTATGACTGGGCCGTTTCTACAGTGAAAAAACAACTGACCAAGGATTTTACCGGAACGGCGGCCGACTTGGAAAACTTGCAGAAAGTAATCGATAGCGGACGTTTCAACCCCAAACAGCGTCAGGCGTGGGAAAGCTTCGGCACGGCATTCGGCGTGATTCTGGTCAACGAGATGGACGGCATGGAATGGGTGACGGTCATCGACGGACAGAAAGAATCTCCGGCACTGCGTTTCCGCGATTCAAAAGTAATGGTCAACCCAATTTCCCTGATATGGGACAAGGCGAAGAGCGGACAGCCATGCGACCTGAAAGCGGAATTCGAACGGATAAAGAACGAAGTGGAAGCGACGATGGACTAATCCTGTCTGCATCCTATTTTTAGAAGCTACGAATTAGATTATGACTCCATATTTACAAGTAGAAAACCTGACCAAGTCGTTCGGCGACTTGGTCCTTTTTAACGGCATATCTTTCGGTATTGCAGAAGGACAGCGCATCGGACTGATAGCCAAGAACGGTTCGGGAAAAACCACCTTACTGAATATCCTGGCCGGTAAGGAAGGCTACGACGAAGGAAAAATCACCTTCCGCCGCGATTTACGCGTGGGCTATCTGGAACAGAGCCCGAAATATCCCGAAGAGCTGACGGTGCTGGAGGCCTGCTTTTATCACGGCAACTCTACCGTAGAGCTGATTAAGGAATATGAACGGTGCATGGAAACACCCGGCAACCCCGGCATGGACGAGCTGCTGGTGCGGATGGAACACGAAAAGGCGTGGGATTATGAACGACGTGCCAAGCGGATTCTTTCGCAACTGAAAATCCGCGATTTTTCCCAGAAAATCGGACATCTGTCCGGCGGGCAGTTGAAGCGCGTGGCACTGGCCAACATCCTGATTACCGAACCGGATTTGCTGATTCTGGACGAGCCGACTAACCACCTCGACCTGGACATGACGGAATGGCTGGAAGAGTACCTGAACCGTGGCAGCCTGAGCTTGCTCATGGTGACACACGACCGCTATTTTCTGGACCGTGTGTGCTCGGAAATCATTGAAATAGACAACCGTCAGCTGTATTCCTACAAAGGAAACTACAGCTACTACTTGGAGAAACGGCAGGAACGTATCGAAGCGACCAATGCGGAGATTGCCCGTGCCAACAACCTGTATCGCACGGAACTGGAATGGATGCGCCGTATGCCGCAGGCACGCGGCCACAAAGCCCGTTACCGCGAAGAAGCCTTCTATGAACTGGAGAAGGTGGCCAAACAGCGCACGTACGACGCGAACGTGAAACTGGATGTCAAGGCTTCGTACATCGGTTCCAAGATTTTCGAGGCCGACCACCTGTGCAAGCGCTTCGGTGACCTGAAGATTCTGGATGATTTCTCCTATATCTTTGCCCGCTACGAGAAAATGGGTATCGTGGGCAACAACGGTACGGGTAAATCCACCTTCATCAAAATTCTGATGGGACTGGAGAAACCCGACAGCGGTACGCTGGACATCGGTGAGACGGTGCGTTTCGGCTACTACTCGCAAGAGGGGCTTCAGTTTAACGAACAGATGAAGGTGATTGACGTGATTACGGACATCGCCGAGGTAATTGAGCTGGGCAACGGCAAACGGCTGACGGCTTCACAATTTCTGCAGCATTTCCTCTTTACGCCCGAAACACAACACAGCTATGTGTACAAGTTGAGCGGGGGAGAACGCCGCCGGTTGTACCTCTGTACGGTACTGATGCGGAACCCGAACTTCCTGGTGCTGGACGAGCCGACCAACGACCTGGACATCGTGACACTGCAGGTGCTGGAAGAATACCTGCAGAACTTCAAGGGATGCGTCATCGTGGTGAGCCACGACCGCTACTTCATGGACAAAGTGGTAGACCATCTGCTGGTATTCAAAGGACAGGGCGACATCCGCGATTTCCCTGGCAACTATTCCGACTACCGTGACTGGAAGCTGGCCAAGGCTGAACATGAAAAGGAAGCAGCCAAGCCCAAAGAAGAAAAAACGCAGCGTGTCCGCCTGAACGACAAGCGCCGCATGACGTTCAAGGAACGGAAGGAATTCGAACAGCTGGAAAAAGAGATTGCCGCGCTGGAAGAAGAAAAGAAACAGATAGAAGAAGCCTTGTGCAGCGGTACACTCAGCGTGGACGAACTGACCGAGAAATCCAAGCGTCTGCCTCTGCTCAATGACGAGCTGGACGAGAAGACCATGCGCTGGCTGGAACTGAGTGAAATTGAGGGATAAAAAAGACGCCTTTGCATTTGAAAGAAAACGCAAAGGCGTTTATACCTAAACACAAGTGCGTTTCAATCGAAACGCTTTGACGTTTTAAATAAAACGCAAGTACGTTTGCTCATGAACGTACTTGCGTTTTTTTATGGGTTTTAAGAAGAATAATAGAAATTGCTTATCAAAGAGTTACACCATTCTTGAAAATCGCGATTTCACGATAGTTTTTCTTTTCGTTGTTCACGAGTTCTCCGCTGGCCACCTGAATCACATAATCGACAAAACGGCGACAAGTGGTTTCCATCGGCTCGTTTTCAACGATGACACCGGCATTGAAATCAATCCATCCAGGCTTGTGTGCCGCCAGGTTAGAATTGGTAGAAATCTTCATGGTAGGCACGAAGGTACCGAACGGCGTACCACGTCCTGTAGTGAATAGCACGATGTGGCAGCCGGAAGAGGCGAGGGCCGTAGCAGCTACCAGATCATTGCCCGGAGCCGACAGCAGATTCAGTCCCTTCGTCTGCAAGCGCTCTCCGTAAGCCATCACGCCTGATACGTAACTCTTTCCGCATTTCTGTGTGCAACCCAATGCTTTTTCTTCCAGAGTAGAGATACCTCCGGCCTTATTACCCGGCGAAGGATTCTCGCCCACGGGCTCTCCGTGTGAGAGGAAGTATTCCTTGAAATCATTAATCAGGCTCACCGTCTGGTTGAACAGTTCCGTGGTGCGGCAACGGTTCATCAGGATGGTTTCTGCCCCGAACATTTCGGGTACCTCAGTCAGTACCGAAGTACCTCCCTGCGCAATCAGGTAGTCGGAGAACATGCCCAGCAGCGGATTGGCCGTAATGCCCGAGAAGCCGTCGGAACCACCGCATTTCAGTCCCACACGCAACTCGGAGAGAGGCACATCCGTACGCTCGTCCTGACAGCACTTGGCATACAGTTCACGCAAGATACGCATACCTTCTTCGTATTCATCGTCTACCTTCTGTGCCACCATGAAGCGGATACGGTCTTCGTCATACGTACCGACAAATTCACGGAACACATCGGGCTGGTTGTTCTCACATCCTAATCCCACTACCAGCACGGCTCCGGCATTGGGATGCAGCACCATGTCGCGCAGAATCTTCTTCGTATTCTCATGGTCTTCACCCAACTGCGAGCAGCCGTAGTTATGCGGGAAAGCCACAATGGCATCCACTCCCTTGCCTCCGTCCGTCTCGCGGCGAAGTCCCTCGGCCAGCTGGTTTACGATACCGTTCACACAGCCCACGGTCGGGATAATCCAGATTTCGTTGCGCACGCCCACATCTCCGTTCCGACGACGATAGCCCTTGAACGTGCGGTGTTCCACCGGAATGTCCGTATGCACCTCCACAGGCTGGTAAGTATAATCCAGCAGTCCTGCCAGATTAGTCTTGATTTCTTTCTCGCTCACCCATGTACCTTCGGGCACATCGACGGTAACATGACCGATAGGGTAGCCGTATTTAATGATATTCTCTCCAGCCTGGAAATTCTTCAGCGTCACCTTGTGCCCGGCAGGCACATCCGTGCGCAGGGTAATCACCCGTCCGTCTGCCTCGATGGTTTCTCCTGCATGAAGGGGAGAAATAGCCACCGCCACGTTATCGGCCGGGTTGATTCTCAAATAAGTTGTTTTCATATTAATAGCAATGTAATCAGGTTATTCGTTGACATGTGCATCGAAATAGAAATCGATGTTTTCCGTCGTAATCAGGTTGATAGGCATGTAGTTGCAGTCCTTCACCTTCTTGCGCAGAATCAGGTGGTTGCACAGACATTCAATGCTGTTGTATCCCTGCACGGTAGGCTGCTGGGCTATGATGAAGTCAATCACTCCTTCCTTCAGGCAAGCCACGTTGCGACGCAGCAGGTCGTAACCCATAAGGTGGAAGTCCGTACGTCCGTGACGCTGCATATACTCGCCGATGATGTACGCCTTCGAGTTGAAGGTGATACCGCACTTCACGTTCGGATGCGCCGCAAAAAAATCGTCCAGCAACGAAGCATCTTCACCCGGCTGTTTGGCATAGAGGTTCAGTTCCCACATCTTCAGTTCAGGACAGTGCTCCTTCATGTATTCATAGAAGCCCTCTTCACGATGGAGCTGCTGGTTCGAACCCAGACGTCCTTCGTTTATCTGACGGAAGATAACAATTTCCGGTTCGCCACTAGCCAGCAGACGCAACATGCGGGCGGCAAAGTATCCGCTCCGCTGGGCATGCTGTCCGTAGAAAGCCAGCGGCTCCAGCCGAGCAATATTCGAATCAATAAATACATACGGAATGCCGGCTTCGCGCAGCAGGCTGACAAACCGTTCAGTTTCTTCTTCTACAGTAGGCGAAAGGATGACTCCGTCGGGCTGTGCTTCTAAAATGCGCATACCACTTTCTATAAAGGCACCCGACTCGTACTGGTCATAATAATAGTCGGACAGAGAAACATTGAAATCGGAAAAACGGGTGATGGCCTGTTGCATGCCACGTTCCACATCCTTCCAGTAATCACCTTCATTGTGCGAAGGGAGCAGATAGGCAAATCTGTATTTCTTGTTCGAAGCCAGCGCACTGGCATACATGTTGGGCTGATAGTTCAGCTTCTTCAATATTTCTTCCACTTTAATGCGGCTAGACTCAGACACACCGCTCCGGGAGTGAAGTACACGGTCTACTGTTCCCACCGATACTCCGGCCATCTGGGCGATGTCCTTGATTCGGATTCTATCTTGCTGTTTCTCCATGCGTTCTTACCTTATTATATTGTACAATCTGTGCATTCAGTAAAAATTCATTTTTTTCGATACAAATATATAACTTATTTTGGTTTTTAAAAAATAAACCGTACCTTTGTGTGCGTACACAAAATGGATATTTCAAAAGTAACTGCTGAAAGAACCGTTTTTGTGATACAAGCTAAGAACTACATTATTAATCACATAAGTATAAAAATATCTAGCAATGGGAAAAATTGTTACTTTAGGCGAAATCATGTTGAGATTGTCTACACCGGGCAATACTCGTTTTGTTCAATCAGACAGCTTTGACGTAGTTTACGGTGGAGGTGAAGCAAACGTAGCTGTGAGCTGTGCCAACTATGGTCATGAAGCATACTTCGTAACCAAACTGCCGAAACACGAAATCGGACAGTCAGCTGTAAACGCATTGCGCAAATACGGTGTGAAGACTGACTATATCGCCCGTGGTGGTGACCGCGTAGGTATCTACTACCTGGAAACAGGTGCTTCTATGCGTCCTAGCAAGGTTATCTACGACCGCGCTCACTCTGCCATCGCTGAAGCTGATCCTTGCGACTTCGACTTTGATGCTATCATGGAAGGTGCTGACTGGTTTCACTGGTCTGGTATCACTCCGGCTATCTCTGACAAGGCTGCTGAACTGACTAAACTGGCTTGTGAAGCTGCAAAACGTCACGGAGTAACAGTTTCTGTTGACTTGAACTTCCGTAAGAAACTGTGGACAAAAGAAAAAGCACAGTCTATCATGCGTCCGTTGATGCAATATGTAGATGTTTGTATCGGTAACGAAGAAGATGCTGAACTTTGCTTAGGCTTCAAACCAGATGCTGACGTAGAAGGTGGTAAGACCGATGCAGAAGGCTACAAGGGAATCTTCACAGCCATGGCTAAGGAATTCGGATTCAAGTATGTAATTTCTACTTTGCGTGAATCTTTCTCTGCTACTCATAATGGCTGGAAGGCTATGATTTACAACGGCGAAGAATTCTATACTTCTAAGCGTTACGACATCGACCCGATTATTGACCGTGTAGGTGGTGGTGACTCATTCTCAGGTGGTATCATCCACGGTTTGCTGACCAAAGCTACTCAGGGCGAAGCATTGGAATTCGCAGTAGCAGCCTCAGCATTAAAGCACACTATCAACGGTGACTTCAACCTGGTATCTGTAGAAGAAGTAGAAGCACTGGCTGGTGGTGACGCTAGCGGTCGCGTACAGAGATAATCACTCAAACAAACAACATTTCATTTAAGGTTAGAAAAAATGGCTAAATTCGATAAAATTGCAGTGTTGAACAAGATTGGTTCAACAGGTATGGTTCCTGTATTCTATCACAAGGATGCAGAAGTAGCAAAAAAAGTGGTAAAGGCTTGCTATGACGGTGGTGTACGTGCATTCGAATTCACCAACCGTGGTGACTTTGCACATGAAGTATTTGCTGAAGTAATGAAATTCGCAGCAAAGGAATGTCCGGAAATGGCAATGGGTGTAGGTTCTATCGTAGATCCTGCTACTGCTTCTCTGTACATCCAGCTGGGCGCTAACTTCGTAGTAGGTCCGTTGTTCAACCCTGAAATCGCAAAAGTCTGCAACCGTCGTCTGGTGGCTTACACTCCGGGATGCGGTAGCGTATCTGAAGTAGGTTTCGCACAGGAACTGGGCTGCGACCTTTGCAAGATTTTCCCGGGCGACGTACTGGGTCCGAAACTGGTAAAAGGTTTGCTGGCTCCGATGCCATGGTCTAAGCTGATGGTAACCGGTGGAGTAGAACCGACTCAGGAGAACCTGACTTCATGGATTAAGGCAGGTGTATTCTGCGTAGGTATGGGTTCTAAGTTGTTCCCGAAAGACAAGGTAGCTGCTGAAGACTGGACTTACGTCACAGAAAAATGTAAGGAAGCATTGGCTTACATTGCAGAAGCTCGCAAATAATACAGAAATTCATTTTGTTTAAAGGTGTATAAGTGAGAAGCCTCGCTACGTCCGGAAGGGTGTAGCGGGGCTTTCTCATGCCCGTAAGTGAAGGAATATTCATGAAAAAATACAAAAACGAATACTTCCTGCATGGATATGTGCGCGAAAAATCCTATCTTTGCATGAAATTTTTCGCGAAATATGAAAATTAAGGAAATTGTGAATGCCCTTGAGATATTCGCGCCTCTGCCTTTACAGGACGGATTCGACAATGCCGGACTGCAAATTGGATTGACAGACGCGGAAGCTACAGGGGCTTTGTTGTGTCTGGACGTAACCGAAGCCGTGGTAGATGAAGCCATCGCACTGGGATATAACCTGATTGTATCTCACCATCCGCTCATCTTCAAAGGCTACAAGTCGATTACCGGACGCGACTACGTGGAACGCTGCATCCTGAAGGCCATCAAGAACGACATCGTGATTTTCTCGATGCACACCAACCTGGACAACGCACCTCAGGGCGTCAACTTCAAGATTGCCGAGAAAATCGGACTGAAGAACGTAAGAATCCTGGAACCGAAAGAAAACCAGCTGCTGAAACTGGTTACCTTCGTACCGAAGGCACAGGCCGACGAGGTACGCAATGCCTTGTTCGAAGCCGGATGCGGCTGCATCGGTAACTATGATTCCTGCAGCTATAATCTGGAAGGGAAGGGCACTTTCCGCGCACAGCCGGGCACACATCCTTTCTGCGGAGAAATCGGCCAGTTGCACGAAGAGCATGAGGTACGGATTGAAACCGTGCTGCCGGTATTCCTGAAAGGGAAGGTGCAGAAAGCTCTCGTCGAGGCACATCTTTACGAGGAACCAGCCTACGACTTCTATCCCTTGCAGAACGAATGGACACAGGCAGGAGCGGGCATCGTAGGTGAACTGGAAGAACCGGAAACCGAGACCGATTTCCTGCGCCGGGTCAAGAAGCTGTTCGAGGTGGGCTGCGTAAAACATTCGCGCATGACGGGACGCCTCATCCAGACCGTCGCCCTCTGTGGAGGAGCAGGAGCCTTCCTGCTGCCCAAGGCCGTAAGAGCCCATGCCGACGTGTTTCTGACAGGCGAAGTGAAATACCACGACTATTTCAGCTACGAGAACGACATTCTCATTGCAGAGATAGGACACTACGAAAGCGAACAATATACAAAAGATTTATTATATTCAATCATACGGGAAAAGTTTCCGACACTCGACGCACAGCTGACGCGTGTCAATACCAATCCCATAAAATACTTGTAGAAAACTATGGCTAAAGAAGCAAAGAAAGATCCGAATGAATTGAGTGTGGAAGAAAAGCTGAAAGCACTCTACCAGTTGCAAACCATGTTGTCGGAGATTGACAAAATCAAGACACTGAGAGGAGAGCTTCCGCTGGAAGTGCAGGACCTGGAAGACGAAGTAACGGGTCTGAGCACACGTATCGAGAAAATCAAGGCTGAAATCGAAGAACTGAAGTCAAACGTAGCCAGCAAGAAAATCGAAATCGAAACTGCCAAGGCTTCTATCGAAAAGTACAAGAGCCAGCAGGACAACGTACGTAACAACCGTGAATACGATGTACTGACTAAGGAAATCGAATTCCAGAGCCTGGAAGTGGAACTCTGCGAAAAGCGTATCCGTGAATATACAGCCGGCATCAAATCGAAAGAAGAAGAAATCGTAAAGAGCGAGCAGTTGCTGGAAGAAAGAAAGAAAGACCTGGAAGTAAAGAAGAACGAACTGGACGAAATCATCTCAGAGACCAAGCAGGAAGAAGAAAAACTGAGAGAAAAAGCCAAGAACTTGGAAGCTACCATCGAACCGCGTCTGCTTCAGGCTTTCAAGCGTATCCGCAAGAACTCACGCAACGGTCTGGGTATTACTTACGTGCAGCGTGACGCTTGTGGCGGTTGCTTCAACAAGATTCCGCCTCAGAAACAGCTCGACATCCGTATGCGCAAGAAAATCATCGTATGCGAATACTGTGGCCGTATCATGATTGACCCGGAACTGGCTGGTGTAGAAACAGAAAAGCATCTGGAAACAAAAATAAAATAAGCGTCAGACTTCCGTCTGACAGCAGAAGAAGGAATTCCCGCTCAGGGGATTCCTTCTTTTTTGTTTATGCACTACAAATCGGCATAACGGGGAATATCGGGGAGAAAATAATACGTATTCCGTGCATAGTCGATGCGGCAGCAGTAGTGACGAAGCCCGTTGCTCACCACCAAGTAATCCACCTTCAGCACCATGTTGTAACGGGTAATCTGGTCAAAGACAGCCTGCGTAATCTCCACCGAAGGAGCCTTGTATTCCACAATCATCTGCGGAGTCAGGTCGCGCCGGTAGAGCACCGTGTCACAGCGTTTCTTCGTCCCGTTCAGGTTAATTTGTATCTCATTGGCCAACAGTCCTTGCGGATACCCCTTTTCCTTCAGCAGAAAATTCGTAAAATGCTGGCGTACCCACTCCTCCGGAGTCAGCGCTACATACCGGCGACGGAGCACGTCAAATATCACGTTCTTTCCTTCTCGCTGGGCAATCTTGGCCTCAAAAGCAGGCAGGTTCAATGCAAACATAAGCGTTCTTCTATTACAAAGCAAAGATACTCCATTTTCTCAAAAGTACATAAAAGCTGAATTATTTTCCAAAAACCGAAGGTCTCCGGTAAGAGAAAATCCCAAATTCTTTTTTCTGTTTGCATTATTATTGTACATTTGCGTTTAAGGAAGATAATATCATCTTCCCAATAACCTTTTATTTGGCAACACAAATTCTGAGAGCTAATGAAAACAAAAGAAGAAATCGTAGCAAACTGGCTCCCGCGCTATACCAAGCGGAAACTGGAAGACTTTGGTGAATACATCTTGTTGACAAACTTCAATAAATACGTCGAAATCTTTGCCGAACGGTTCAACGTGCCCATTTTAGGACGCGATGCCAACATGATTTCGGCCCATGCAGAGGGAATGACCATCATCAACTTCGGCATGGGAAGTCCCAATGCGGCCATCATCATGGACCTGCTTAGTGCCGTACATCCGAAAGCCTGCCTGTTTCTGGGCAAGTGCGGAGGTATCGACAAGAAGAACCAGATAGGCGACCTGATTCTGCCTATCGCGGCCATTCGTGGCGAAGGAACATCGAACGATTATTATCCGCCTGAGGTGCCGGCTCTTCCGGCCTTTATGCTCCAGCGTGCCGTATCTTCGGCCATCCGTGACCACTCACGCGACTACTGGACCGGAACGGTGTACACCACCAACCGCCGCATCTGGGAACACGATGAGGAGTTCAAGAAATACCTGCTGAAGACTCGTGCCATGGCTGTGGATATGGAAACGGCGACTTTGTTCACCACCGGATTTGCCAACCACATTCCTACAGGTGCCCTGCTGCTTGTGTCCGACCAGCCCATGATTCCGGAAGGCGTGAAAACGGAACAAAGTGATAATATAGTGACCAAGAATTTCGTGCATGAACACGTAGAAATCGGTATCGATGCCTTGCGCATGATCATCGACGAGAAGAAGACCGTGAAACACCTGAAATTTGACTGGTAAACCGACGAAAATGGCAAAAGAAGTCACTTACGAAGAGATTGTACGCAACCTGAAGAACCGCATCTATGCGCCCGTATATTTCCTGATGGGCGAAGAGGATTACTACATTGACCGGATTGCCGACTACATCATCGATACCGTGCTCAGTGAAACGGAAAAGGAGTTCAACCTGACCGTCACATACGGGGCCGATACCGATGTGGCTAACGTCATCAACGCTGCCAAGCGTTACCCGATGATGTCGGAATACCAGGTGGTAGTGGTAAGGGAAGCACAGAGCCTGAAACGCATCGAGGAGCTGGCTTTCTACCTGCAGAAGCCCCAGAAATCGACCATACTGGTAGTATGCTACAAGCACGGCAGCATTGACCGCCGGAAGAAACTGGCCGCCGAAATCGAGAAAAACGGAGTACTGTTCGAATCGCGGAAGCTCAAGGACAGTCAGATTCCCGGTTTCATCTCCTCATACCTGAAACGCAAGAAAGTGGAAATCGAGCCCAAGGCATCGGAAATGATGGCCGAGTTTGTAGGAGCCGACCTGAATCGTATGGCCGGCGAACTGGAGAAGCTTATCCTGACACTGCCGGAAGGCGCACGCCGCATCACACCGGAACAGATTGAGCGGAACATCGGTATCAGCAAAGATTACAACAACTTTGAGCTGCGGAGCGCACTGGTGGAAAAGGACGTGCTGAAGGCCAACAAAATCATCAAATACTTCGAGGAGAATCCCAAGAACAATCCGCTACAAATGACACTGGCCATTCTGTTCAACTTCTTCTCAAACCTGATGCTGGCCTATTATGCACCTGAAAAATCAGACCAGGGAATAGCGGCTCAGTTAGGCTTGAAAAGTCCGTGGCAGGCGAAAGAATACATGGCAGCCATGCGACGCTATTCAGGCGTAAAGGTGATGCAAATCATCCATGCCATTCGCGAATGCGACGCCCGGTCGAAAGGTATAGGCAATCCTTCCACGCCCGATGGAGAGTTGCTGCGCGATTTGATTTATTTCATTCTTCATTAACCGAAACTGAATCTCTGAAAAGAGGAAAGCAATACGCTGTACAAGCGGCATACATCTGAAAAAAGACCGGATGTATGCCGCTTTTTTCGTTTTTCACGAGAATTGAAAAATCAGGAGGAAAATACAAATGGACGTCAAATTTTCAATTCTCACGAAGTTTCCCTACAAACGGTAAATTACAGATAGAAGTGGAAGGTATAAAATACAAATGTAATCACTTATTTGTGTAGAATTGGATGATTTACATTTATATTTTACCTGTTTATCAGCTACAAATGTAAATTTCAGCAAACAGGTAGGGGAGATATTACACTGATACAACGCAATTTACAAGAATAAAGTGTTACTTATCTAAATGTAAACGAATAAATATAACATGCAGCTTTAAGAAGCATAACATGCTGAATACCAGTATATTTTAGAATAATATCTACAAATCTGTTCAATAAAACAACCTGAAAGAGCGAATAAACTCTTATTTTGCCCATATATACACATGTATACAGATATATCAAACTGATAACCAGCTAAATAATCAACCAAACTAAAGTCGATTACAAATGTATTTACACTTGTACAGAAGCGGAAATATACAATTGGAATAATAAAGTTTACGCTTGTAATAATGTAAATTTAGATTTATAAATTTGCATTTCTAAATTTAAAGAATTACTTTTGTAATCAACAAACAAAGCCATTTCCATTTGTATATGAAGGACCGGATTCTAAAAGTCATGCAAAAAGAGGGTTTGTCGAATGCCGAATTCGCCGAAAAGATAGGCATCTCTACCTCATCACTGTCGCACATCTTCAGCGGGCGAAACAAACCCAGTCTGGAAGTAGTCATGCGCATCCATAAGGCATGTCCGTACATCAACATCAACTGGCTGCTCTACGGTGAAGGCGAAATGGAAGAAAGCGCTCCCGCCGTAACAGGCATGGACTTGTTCTCACAACCGTTCGAGAATCCGAAAAACACGACCGAAGAGCCGGCTCACTCCGATTTTCGCAAGGAGAACGAGGTTCCTACCGTGGTTTATCCGCCAAAAGAGATTATCAGAGAGGAAGTTAAGTACATCGAAAAGCCGCATCCGAAGATTACCGAAATACGTATTTTCTTCGACAACGGCACCTACGAGGTGTTCAAACCCGAAAAATAAGTCCCCGAACGACAAAAGCACCCGCCAAGGTGTTAGGCATATAAAAGGTAAATTCGTATCTTTGCGTGAAAGAAACGAATTTACCTTTTTTATATGAAGAAATACATCTTAGATTTGACAGTCACCGAGAACACTCGCCTGCACGCGAACTACGTTCTCATCAAGCTGACGCAAGAGGCTCCCTTGCCCGAAATGCTTCCGGGACAGTTTGCCGAAATCCGGGTGGACGGTTCGCCGACTACCTTCCTGCGTCGCCCCATTTCCATCAACTACGTAGATAGAGAGAAAAACGAAGTATGGTTCCTCGTCCAGCTCGTGGGCGACGGTACCCGTAAACTGGCTACTGTACAGAAAGGCGATACAGTAAACGTAGTGCTCCCGCTGGGCAACGGATTCACCATGCCGGCTTCTGCCGACACCAAGGTGCTGCTCGTGGGCGGCGGTGTAGGTACGGCTCCCATGCTCTACCTGGGCGAAGCGCTCCTGAAGCAGGGATGCAAACCCACCTTCCTGCTGGGTGCCCGCTCAAAGAACGACCTGCTCCAGCTGGAACAGTTTGAAGCCCTCGGCGACGTGTACACCACCACCGAAGACGGCAGCATGGGCGAAAAGGGATACGTCACCATGCACAGCGTACTGAAAGCACAGAAGTTTGACATGATTTACACCTGCGGCCCGAAACCCATGATGATGGCAGTGGCCAAGTATGCCAAGGCAGAAGGCATCGAATGCGAGGTGTCACTGGAAAACACCATGGCCTGCGGCGTCGGAGCCTGCCTCTGCTGCGTGGAAAAGACAGACGAGGGACATGTGTGCGTATGTAAAGAAGGTCCGGTATTTAATATAAAGAAACTATTATGGCAGATTTAAGCGTAAACATCGGTAAATTGAACTTGTCGAACCCGGTCATGACCGCATCGGGTACATTCGGATATGGGCTGGAGTTTCAGGACTTCGTGGACCTGGAGAAAATCGGAGGTATCATCGTGAAGGGAACCACACTTCACCACCGTGAAGGGAACCCTTACCCGCGTATGGCCGAAATACCCATGGGTATGCTCAATGCCGTGGGATTGCAGAACAAAGGCGTGCATTATTTCGTGGACCACATCTATCCGCAGATTAAGGACATCCGTACGAACATGATTGTAAACGTATCCGGCTCACAGGTGGAAGACTATGCGGAAACGGCTTCCATCATCAACGAACTGGAAAACATCCCGGCCATCGAGCTGAACATTTCCTGCCCGAACGTGAAGCAGGGAGGTATGGCTTTCGGTGTAACGGCTCACGGAGCTGCCGAAGTGGTGAGTGCCGTACGTAAAGTCTACAAGAAGACACTGATTGTAAAACTGTCGCCCAACGTGACAGACATCACCGAGATTGCCCGTGCCGTAGAAGGTGCCGGAGCCGACAGCGTGTCGCTCATCAACACCCTGCTGGGTATGGCCATCGATGCAGAAAAGCGTCGTCCCATCCTGTCGACCGTGACCGGAGGTATGAGTGGTGCTGCCGTGAAACCCATCGCCCTGCGCATGGTATGGCAGGTAGCTAAGGCCGTAAACATTCCGGTAGTAGGTCTGGGGGGTATCATGAACTGGAAGGACGCCGTGGAATTCCTGCTGGCAGGTGCTACTGCCATCCAGATTGGTACAGCCAACTTCATCGATCCGGCCATCACCGTGAAAGTGGCCGAAGGCATCAACGACTATCTGGACCGTCACGGATACAATTCCGTAAGCGACATCATCGGTGCACTGGAAGTCTGAAAACAAGGCTTTTTAAGGCCCGAAAAACAGGCATAAAAAAACGTCCTTGCGCCCAGGAACTCGGGATGCTGTTCGTCGTAGCGAAGTTTCTGCTGTCGTTCCCACTCTTTCATGTCGCCCTGAATGACCTTGAAGCCTTGGGGGGCTTTCAAATCCACACCGACCGAAACCTTCTCACCGCCTACATTCAGCTCAATGGGTTTTCCCTCGCGTACCTGCTGCTTCTGCTGCATACCCAGTTCGATGTCGTTGACTTTCTCCATGTCCTTGAGTTTCTGTTCCAGTTGAACATCCGTGACACGGCGATGAATGACGGATTTGGTTTCGGGATCGAGTTGCAGGTATTGCTGGGTCTTTTCACCGTTGACTTCCACGGCTTTCTGGATGATTTCACCTTTACCCAACCGCTCCGCTTCTTGGTCAGACAATCGCAACACCTGGTTGCGTTCCTTTTCCAGTACGGCACGGACAGGATAAGCCATAAGCGCCGGATTACCTTGCTGGTCGGTGGTCAGCTGTAGTTTGAGAGGAAGTGTGATAAGGTCTCCGTTCCGGGCACTGATGGACACCTGCAAGAGCGGTGTGACCTCTCCGGAAGCCAATTTCTCCTTCACTTCTTGAGGGAGGCTGTCGGCCTTTTCCCGGTCAATGCCCAATGCCGCCAACTTCTCGTAGGGCAGCCTTTCAGAATGATTGATGTTGTGCATTTTCGTATTGTTTAAGTAAAACGATATATTTGCGGTCGGAACCGCCTTGAACACCCGCAAAAGTATTGTCAACCCTATCATTGAAAAGAAATGCACAACATCATTCTGACCGCCGTGCTGTTGATTCTTGGTTCCGCTTCAGCATCGGCACAGTTCTATACGATTACCAAAGAGAAGGGAATCCGTCCTGAAAAGCAACAAAAAGTGGATCCTGATACCCTACAGAGGAGTTTGGGCGCTTATGAGTCTTGCAAAAAGGCAGAAAAGGACTCATTTGCCCCAGAGGTGCCTGTGAAACCACTTTCGGAGCTATATGCCCGAAAAGTTTACGCAAGGGTGTCCCACGAAAAAGCGTCTGATAAGGGAACTGAAGGAACTACGGTTTCTAATCGAAAAGAACTTCCTACACTCACTATTCCCAATCTCTATCAGGAAATCATCCGCAATGGCATCCGGCATCCAAAGATAGTGCTGGCACAAGCCATACTGGAAACAGGGTGGTTCCGCTCACCGCTTTGCCGAAACCGACACAATCTGTTCGGATTGACGAATCCCAAAACCGGGAAGTATTACGAGTTCAACCACTGGACGGAAAGTGTGCGTGCTTACTATATCAAGGTCCAATACAAATACACTGGCGGCAATTATTTGTTATGGTTGCACAAGATTGGCTACGCAGAAGATCCGAGGTATGTGCGTGAAGTGATGAAAGTAGTAAGTCAACTATGAGCAATCCTGAACTTGTTATGGAGAAGCGATAAAAATCGTAATACGGGCCGTTAAAAATGCAAATGGATGATGTAATCTCATGAATACTCTATACCTTTGAGTTCTAATACGTTTATGCGATATGGCATCAGAATTTATACAGTCAAAGGGCATTGCGATATACAATGCCTCTTTTTATGAAAACAGGCTGGAAGAAAGTTTGCAGGCCGGAACCTGGGCAGTGGACAACTTTCTGTCTTCAATGGCTTGTGCCAATGAAGAAACTCAAAAAAGAATGATATGGGGCACATTGCTTCATCTGAGAAAGGTGGCTTTCAGCGATGATTACACAACCAGTTTTTTAGGAGGCAGCTATGACCACATCTTCTCAAATCCTCTCATCCGTTCACACTTGAACTATATGTTCAGACCGACGGATGTCACAGATTTGCTGGATTATGCTTCGAGAAACTTTAAGGAAGGTGACAGCCTGCAAAAGTCATTTTGCTACATTGTTCTGCAGTTGTTACTCTCGGGGCATGTGGTTATTTCCGACTTGATTCAACCCGTGTGTAAGCAATTACAAGAGTTACATGAGTGTATCAGACAGAATCCAATTCCCCGATACAAAAATGCCTATGTACGTTATTCGTTTCTGCTCTGTTGTTATCGGATTCAGCTATGTGACAAGAGTCCGATGGAGAAAGAAGAGCTGTATGTCTTGTTGTACAAGGAATGGAGAATCATCACCCGGATTATTTCCATATTCTCCGGCATTGTGGTAGGTTGTGAGTTTACCAACTTTGCAAGCCTCACGGCCAACATGAAAGGCCATATAGAGTTTGCCCATCTGTATGTGAAAGCTGCGCGGACAGATAAAGGGAAACGAAACAAGTATAGCGGTAAATCTGGAGTTAACCACTTACTAAAATTAGAAGTAGAAATGCAGAGACAGTCCGATAAAAAGAATTCGTCATTAGATGAACTATACAGAATTTTATTCAAATAAGAAAAGGTTCATTGTATCTGTACAATGGAAGTTATTTGTTTGATTTATTTATCGAAAATATATGTTACAACGTTAATCAAACTTTGATTACTTTTGTAAAATACATTCAACTTATCATATGGGTAAAAAGAAAAATAAGAAGAGAAACCTAAATACTTGCTATGTAGAAGTCGAAAAAAACTTAGGAATGTGGCAGGACTATATGCAATATGGTCCGCAATACGACACGAATAATGATTGTCCGATAAATCCAGGTGAATCTGATATGGTGGAACAACTTTCTTTCAAGAAACTGTCTGTAGATACCAGAAAACAACTTCGCGCAACCATGGTTAATTTGGTCCTTGATTACTGGCAAACAGAAAGGCTCATACCTGAAGGTGCTATCATTAAAGAGTTTAGAAACGCAGCTATAAAGGAAGTCTACTATATTTGCGGACAATATGCCAAGGACAGCGAAGAATTGAAATACATGTTGAACGAATGTATAGTTTCTACCATCAATAAAGAACTGAAAAAAGAGAAACAAAGCAACAAATGATATTAAAGTCTTGACCTTATCAGAAAGAAGGCGTGTTTTTCTGCTTTTCTTGTAATTTATTCCATTAAAACGCATTACAAAGAGAATTCCAGATGTGAGATGAATAATAAAATTCTGTAGATGCTATCATGTAGTTAACGAATATGAATAAATTGCATAATGGTACGTATATGTGATTTATTATGGGGTTTCAGTGTTAAAAGTGAAATTTATTTTTCTTTTTGTTTACAACAACAAAAGAAAACCTTATATTTGCCATTGGAGCTATACCTCCCATTGTCGGCATCGGAATGATGTCTTCAACCGGATAACATATTCCGGACCATATTCTCTCTTTTGTAGCTCCGTCCGCACCTACCTTACTTCTTCAGCGGACACAATCCATTGGAAAGGCCGGTAACCTTTCCCATCATTAACCTTAATCACACAAGCGATGAAGCAACTAATGCTACTTCTATTCGGTGCAGGAGTTGTGACAGCGGGTGCACAGTCCCCCGGCGGTGTCAAAGGAACAGAGTTGTGGTTCCAGACATTGCCCGTGACGGCAGACCTTCAAGGCGCATACCGCTGGATGGATCTCGCAGGGGATTCCGTGAAATTGCGTTCTCTTGACCGCAACGGAAAACCGGGAAGCGAATACACCCAGACCCGCTCCTTCGCGCCGGCATTCAATTTTCATCCGGCACTGTACCTTTCAGGAGGAAGCTACGGAAAAACAGCTTCCTTCAAGTTCTCCAACTTTTCACAGGCTACTATCTTCAGTGTCTTTGCCCTGCCTCCCGAGAGTCACGACAAGGATATGCTGCTCTATTCCCTTGACGGGAGGAAAGGCGGCGGCTCCATCCTGTCCAAGGACAAGGCCGTACGTGCCAACGGCACGGAGCCGCTGGACTACGGAAAGGACACGGGAGAAGACCTCTTGTTCTCCTCCTCTGACAGACAGTCCGCGACAGACTTCCGGGAGTCCTCCGTCCGCGTGCTCACCTATCTGAAGAGCAACCGTCCCGGAACGGGCCTTTGGGGAGAAAACTCCGCATCGAATCTGTTTGTCGGCGGTACTTATTCCGCATCCAATCCGCAGTTCAGCACCGGTTATGATGCGACGGCATTCGGGAACAACCGTTTTGACGGCTATTCCCCCGAAGTCATCATCTACGGACGTTACCTTACCCCGACAGAACGCAGGAAAGTGGAAAGCTATCTGGCCGTCAAGTATGGAATCACCCTGAA
>OGYM01000333.1_pt1 | contig 36493 bp, 45 predicted proteins | sample 1576491 | NCBI WGS metagenome assembly OGYM01 (sample SAMEA3541515, study PRJEB24748) | human gut metagenome | biome: human gut; feature: human-associated habitat; material: faeces | place: China | collected 2012 | reverse complement strand
TCTTCTGCAAGAACGGACTTAGCCGCCGACCGCACCTGTGCGAGTGATGTCGCCGTGCTTAATCCCTCGGCAAGAGAGGTTAAGCCGTCCTTGTTTGTTGTTTCTTCCTGCTCTGTGACCGCCTTTACAGCGGCTTCTTCTTCCTTGGTCATATCTCTGTATATGCCGTTGTCATACATACGCATAATTCAGTCCTCCTTTCAATAATCAATGCCGAGAAGAATAAATCGACTTCCCGATTTCATTTTTATGGCTCCGCTGTGGACGCCGAATATAATTTCGCTCATCGGGTGCGGATAATTTGGGTGTCTTTTCTGAAATGAAATGTCAGAATTAACCGCGACGTTATTACCACTCAACCCTTGAGCAAGTCCATTTGTGAATTGTTGAAGTAATGTAGCCGAATATGTGCTCTTAATTCCGCTATTTTCATCCGTTCTCAAGAAATTTTCGGCTTCGAGCCAAAAAGCGCACTCGTGATTTTCAGCGAGTGTGTAACCCCTATATGCAAGGTACTGATAGCCTCCGTTAGTTCGTAACGACAACGCTCTATTACTCAAAGCTGCGTCAAATTTACCGATAAACAAGAAAAACATTTTTCGCAAATCAAACTCTTTGCCGTTGCTATCTTGTGATATAGAATATGTGCCAATATCTTCAGTTATAGTCACATCGCTTATAACTCTGTACTTTGCCAAGCCGTCTGCATAAGCCTTAACTACCTTGTTCTGCACTGGGTTGTTACTTGTATCTGACATTTCGGTATCAACGGTCATTTTAATGTTGCTGATTTGAACTTTTTTCGTAACCCCAAGCTGCACAATCGGGAAAGTTTCTTCTCCCGTTAATGGGGTAGCACTATTAGGGAGTTCTGAAATCTTAGCCATTTATATCGTCTCCTTTTAATTTTTCTATTTCTCTCTTTAAATTTGCGACTTCGTCCGACAGTTCCTGAACGGCTTTAGCGCAGAGCGAAATATAAGAGTATAAGTTAATAGACTTCCCGTCAGCACCTAAAATCTCGTTCGGTGCTTCGTCAGCCATAATACCCAACGGAATGTGAGTGTCATTATCTTTCATCGAGTAGGTATAGAAGTGTAACCGTTTTATTTCATCAATGGCATTCAGGTCGTCGATTGAATGTATATCTTTCTTTTTGTCTCGGTCTGATGTAGTCTGCCACGCAGCAGCTGTGCAAGTACCAATTACTTGAAGATTCCCTTGCACGACTCCATTACCATCAACGTGAAGAGCGTCTTCTTTATCATCTTTGCTCATTATCAAAATGCCATCGTACACGTGACACCAACCGCTAACCGCTACATCATTGAACGAACCCAAGTCAGCACTTACAGTGTCTGCTGTTACAAAAGGATTTGCTATCTCGCCTCCGCAGAATTGATACCATTTCCCCCACGAGTAAGAGGTGTCACCAAGTGAAGCACTTCGCATAAATACGCGCCCAGTGTTTTCTACTTGAGGGTAGTAGGTTTGCACGACCCACCCGGTGTGCCCTATCTGTTCTACTTTAATGATACCTGCTGTACTGTATTTAGTACCGTTCGTTAATTCGGGAAGGTTGGCGATACTGTTTGCAACAACGTTATTCTCAATATGATAATAACCCGGGGTTGTGATGTAGTTCATATCGGCACCGGTTTGAAGTATTGTAGGTACTGTCATTATAGGGTTGCCACTTACTACTCCGTCGCCGAATACAAATCCGTTCACAGATTGAAATGTAAGCGGACGATGTTTATCATCCTCCGGGTGAGGCTTATACGTACCTTGAGAATCGCATTCATAGGGACTATCAATACCCATATATCCGAGTTTCGTTACGCTTCCGTTTTCATCAAAACTCTCGAACGTTGCACCTAATACACTTCCTCTCTGTCCGCTATCGCTGAATTGGATAGGGTTAAGAGACATCCTTAAAGCGACATCGTTTTTTCCCGTCTTTTCATCAGGTGTAGGGTTGTACTTCTCGACTGTCACGCCGCCGTTGTGTTGGAGAATCTGATTACCGTCCGTATATAGTACATCTCGCTTACCGATGTCAGTTACTTTGATTTTACCGTCGGACACGTTAAGACCCTTACTGCTTATCAATACGCCGTTATGCGAGACCTCAGAGGGAGCACACGTCCAATTGTTAAGTGTTAACCCCTCCTCGAAAAGTATGCCGTCCAAATCGAAGTAAGCTGAACTATCGTCAGCAGAGGTTATACTGTCACAATGTGCGGCTATTAACAGATTACAGTAAGCCGTGCTATTCGGAGGGGTAATTGTGGTGTGTACTCTCTGCCACAAGGTGTTATTGCTATCCGTATAAGTCACGGGGTATATAGACGTGCTCAGCACCTGTTTTTGCTCATTAAGCCATTGCAGTTTAACAAGAATTTGTCCGGTAGCTGTGGCTGAGGACGATATAGTACCCGTTTTGTGAGTCTTGATACGGTAATAAAACGATAGACAATGTGTAGTAACATTTATCGGAAAAGGACTACGGGTTGAATATCCGAACGCACTGTCACTCACAGCACTTAACTCACTCTTTCGGCCTATAAAGGTATCAATGTGGGCTTTGCCGTTGTCAAACCCGGCTCCCTCGCGAGGAGCTTCCCCCGAATGTCCGTCTACTCCGGCGAACGGGGCAGGGTCGTAGTTATCACCTAATCCACACTTTGCATAGTTCCAATACTCGTTATGTTCATAGTCTACAGCTTCTCCCAACTTGTTAAGAGTAACATCGTAGTACAATGCGTTCGTTTCGAAGGACGAGTCTAATACAAGGTTACTTCCGCGTTCCGGTTGACCTATAGACATCTTGTCTGTAGTAATACTCTCAGCTTTAATCCACTTAGCTTGAATACCTATTGTATCTAACAGAGAGAATAGAGCGTTACCGTACTTGTCTGTCCCGGAGTTCCATACGGGCGAACCGTTGTTCCATCCGCTATACGTTGTGAAAGAGCCTGCCGCGTTCCTCATACATATGTACTGTGACTCTTCAAGAGTTTTAGCGTCGTGCCAATAGTACGTTATTGCGCCTGTATCGTCTGTCACTTCCGTGTGAAACAATCCTAACGACATTGCAGCGGCGTTGTTGAGGTAATCCGTAGCTTTTTCCTGTGCAGAGAGGTCATAAGCGTTTTTATCTAACTGTTTCTGCTGTTTCTTAATTATTAGTTTTTGTTGAGACGTAAGGCTACCTTGGGCGGCGTAACCACCACGCGCCTGTGTTTCCCCTTTTGCTGATATATCGGTAGCACCGTTCAGCGTGTAATTAACGTTAGTTAATATAGTAGTTACGCTCTTGCTCTCGCTGTAATCCTCGGTGGTTAGCTTAACTCCGTCCTCGGTCGTCAGAACCGCGTCAGACTCTGTGTCTATGGTGTCTCCGTCCGGTACTTTGGTTTGAAAAGCAACGACGTCCATAGGGTACAGATATGGAGCGGATTTTATCTTAGCTGAAAAAGGGCGATAGGTAAGACCTACTCGCTGTGACAGACCGCTTGCGACCGGCTCACCGTTTGAAATAAGACTGTTATCGGATATAGCAATGGCGTAATCATCTGTAAAAGGTGAAGTTTTGTATACCTCGTTGTCGGTTACGTCAACCTCAATGCCCGACAGAGTTATATCGTTCTCTGCTACGTCACTACTGTAACGTATAGAGGGGGTTATAGTTATGTCGGATTGATTGTTGTACCACTCAAGCCTAAGCTTACCGTCCCAATCCATATAACCGCAAGTACCTGTAATCTCGCATATCCACTTTAAAATCTGTCGATATGTCAAGTTCTCGTCAGTAGGTTTCTCTGTAACTATATAATCGGAGTTAAGCAGAGTGCTCGGAGTAGTAGCTAAAGATACCGCGCATTTGTTGCACAACCTAATGAGAAGCTCCGCTATGGTGGGAGCATTGTAAAACAGCTCCGCTAAATCTGCGTCAGATACGGTTCGGTCAAAGTGCGCCATTCTGTCAAGGCTCGTTATAGATATGGTGTTCAAGGCTCGGGGAGGTGCGTCTACTATAAACACACCTAAAGGCACATAGTGCATATCCGCTGTGCTATCGTCCCAATCCTTAATTCCAATCTTGATAACAAGCTCCGCTCCCTCAAAGACCACGTTGTCAAATCGACCGTCTTTGTTTTCGAGCGTAATGTCGCACTCTGCCGAGACTACAGAGCCTATTTCAATCTTATCTCCTGTAACAGAGTACCTATCTACCGAAAACCCGCCATTCGTGATGTCGGAGGACGAGAGGGTAAAAGATTCACCGCTGATTGGCTTTACTTGTATATCGACAGTTTGCCTTTTTCCGCTGTTGAAAAGTTGAATAACCTCTTGCGAAACCTTATACATCCTCTCTCATCCCTTCCTCGCAACTAAATTAAAAGATACGTTCTGCCAAAGCCCCAAACGGGTGTTATATAGCGGCGCGGTACGGTCTCCGACGTAAAACACTTTAGTTATGTAGTCACCCTCCATTGCGTCCAGATAACATACGGTAATGTATTCGGGGTTAAACATCTTGAGTATGGCAGAAACTTCTTGTGTCGATATGTTATTCCACGACAGCTCTATTCCTACGGTTTGTCCTATACGATTCTTGTGCATTACCGTATCTTCTGTTCGCCCTGCGTCGGAAGCTGACACGTCAGCCAGCTTCCATTGATAAGAGGAGGGGCAACGACAAGTTTTTCCGTCTACACTTTTAATAGGGTTAAATTCCATACGTTGTACCTCCTTATCCTACAGGGACGGTAACTTTACCGTCTCGACGGTTCTTACGGTTCAGACCGTCAACAACATCGCCTGCTGTAATAACAGCCCTTACGGTTTGGTCTTTTTCGAGTAAGCGTCTGAGTAAGTTGTTCTGTTCACGAAGAAGCGCGTTCTGCTCGCTGTTAGCGTCAGAAACGCCTTGTGCGATACCGCTGACAATCTGTTCATTGTTTGCGACGGATGTCTTATTGCCTATCGTACCGACCATTTCCGGCCCGGCTTCACGAGCTATGAACATCTGACCGTTATCAACAAAACCACCCTTTGCATACGCTTTAAGGGAAAGACTGACATATCCGCTTGCAGATACATCAACGTTACCGTGGAGTGTTGGGAAAGACGCACCCTTGAAGCCGCTTGATATACCTCTGGCGAACTCCCTGCCGTAATCTTTACCGAGAGATGAAGCATCACGTGACGAAACATTATCGCTCAAGAGGCGTCTCATCGTATTACTAAGAGAACTCATTTCGCCCTTAATACCGTCCACAAGACCTGTCACAAGCTTTTTACCGACCTCTTTAAGGTTCGCATACACGCCTTGTGCCAACTGTATGTTTGAATTTTGACCCGTTAACGCTTCAAGTCTTGAGAACAAGTTGTTATAAGCAGTAAGAAGAGCTATGGCTGTGGTTAATTCGGGATTAGCAAGCTGAAGCTTTTTGTTCAAATTAGATGCCTGTGTATACTGCTTGTCGGCGTTATCAGCAAACCTCTGTATAGGATCACCCGTGAATAAGTTGACAATGTTGCCCACAACATTGCTAAGTCCTGCTATGGCACTATCGGCAGCATAAGATGCAGCCATTGACGCAAACTGACCCATAAAGTCTTTAAAATTGCTCATATCGGTAGTAAGACTCGGCAATACGCTATTAACTCGCTCAAATGCAGGGTACAGTTCAACGCTTATTTGGTCTGCAACAACAACCAAACTGGCAATAAAATCAACAAATGCAGCAGCGAGTAACACCAACATAGCGGTACCGAGACCTACCGCGACGGGAAGCGCACCGGCTGAGGCTACCGTTATTGCTCCGAGAGCTACCGTTGCAACACCTACGGCCAACAATAAAAGAGTACCTCTCTCAAGAGCCGCGGTAACCGTTTCGCCGTTGTCAAGAACGGGTTGCCACACTATCCCTATTTGGTTGAGGCCATAACCTACTGCCCAAATAGCGGCGACAAATAACAAAACCGCGGCGTCGAGTTCCAAAAGAGCTAACAGTCCTACGCCTAAAGTAGCCACTCCTCCGAGCCCAGTATTTCCGAGAGCTGCTACTGCAACTCCTACTACTAACAATAGAGCCGTGCCGAGCCCTAACGCAGTTAAGACCGTTTCGCCGTTGTCAAGTACGGGCTGCCACGCCTCACCGACTTGCTGTAACATAAGCCCTAAGCCCCATATAGCACCGACAATTAGCCCTGCTGCTACTGCTACTTCTGCTATCACTACCAAACCCAAGCCGAGGTTCTTAACAAGGTTAGTCAGTTTAGAGGTCAACGCGGACGTTGAAGTGCTAACAGACTCGGTGGCAGATTTAACTTCATCAAGTTTCTCTGTTGTTTTAGTTAAGTCGGTCGCATCTTTCGCCTTATTGAACGCGCCGAGAGCGGTTGCTAAACCTGCTAACACATACACGGCATTTGTTGCGAGAGAAACCTTATCTACGCCGCTCCAATCGCCGGACTTAATTGCCTCCCAATTCTCACTTAACTCTGAGATAATGCCGGTAAGGCCTACAAGAGCACCGCTTGCTCCTGCCAAAGTCATATTTTTAGTTGCGGCTCCTATAGCGATACCGACATCACCTAAGCCGCGTATAGCAGTACACGCGCTGTCAATGTCGTTTTCAGTATCTTCGTCGGATAAACCTTTTACACCGTTAATAATTTCGGTTATACCTTGAACCGCTTTAAGCGGAGCGGCTATCTCAGTCTTACCGAGCACTAAAAGCACATCACCTATGGAACCTGCAAACTCGCCGAGCACACCTGACACATTAGACCAGTTAGCCCCGTTATCCTCTATGTCCTTAATGTACTGTCTCAACTTATCCAAGTCAGAAAAGAAAGCTGCTGCTCCGAAAATCGACCAATTCAAGGAAAGACTTTTGACACCGCCTAAAGCTTTCTGAAGCCAACTGATACCGTCTATTAGTTTTTTAGATATTGCCATAGCGGCAAAACCGGCACTTATCGCCGTTACATAAGACAATATTTCCTTGAGCTTTTTCTTTTTGTCATCAAGGTCGGTACTATCAAGACCCGATAAAAAGTCGTAGTCGTATTTCCCTAAATCAAGCCCGAAATCGGAAGCGTAACCGTTACCTGCTCCGGTTGTGCCTGCCGCGGGAGAAGATACCGAATTATCGGTGAGAGCGTTAATCTCATCAATGCCTAATATGGTCTTTTTTAATTCTTTGGCCCTTTCGGTTGCTTTTCCCAAACTGTCTGAAACTTTATCAAAAGGTTTGGGGTCTATCGTTGTGTTTGAAACATCATCGAGCTCCGCTTTAGGTACGTCATACCCTTTAGCAGTAGCAAAAGCCTCCGCCACTTCTCTAATAATTTGAACAAGAGCCTGAAACCAAGGAATAACCTCAACGGCAACCAAACTCACAACTTGTCCCATTGCTCGTTTCGACTGAGTCCATTGAGCGTTTAAAATTCTTAGTGCGTTAGCAGGGGTGGCTATGGTTCTTGCCATATCTCCTTGAGCCTTTGACGTTTGCTCCATAATCGTTATATATCTTAGCGTTGCCTTTTGAGCTTCGGTCATCTTTGACGTAGCGAGGTCTATACCGTGGGCAAGAGCCGTTTCTTTTAACTGAGCAACAGATACGTTAATACCCCATACTTTAAGCCCCTTAATCTGTCCTGACATACCACTTTGGAGTTTCTGAAAGGCGGTCTCCGCGTCGACATTCCAAAGAGACGATAAGTCGAACGCTAACTGTGTTAAATTTTTGCTCATTCTTTCGGAAGCATCGGAAGCAAGACCGTACCCGTCGACTAATTGGTAAAACGCGCCTTGATATGTCATCCATTCCTTTATATCGATGCCCGCGATAGCCGATACACTCTCAGCGTATTTTTCGGCAGCGTCAGAGCAACCGTTCATAGCAACCCTGAAAAGGTTGAGTGCTTCGACGTAGTCGTTATTCTCATTAAACCAACCGCCAAACACTTTTACTATTTTGCGAAAAGACGCTGTAGTACTATGCAACTTACCTTTAAGATTTGAGAAACTCGAACTTATCGTGTTGGTAGAGGTTGAGCAAGTCTTAGACACGCCTTGAAATTTTGAAAGAGTCTTCTGTAAATCGGTTAAACCGTTGGTGGCTGTTTTTGTGTCAGCCTCTACTTTAATAGTTAGAGTATCAATAACATTATCATTCACCGTTTTCAACCTCCCTTCTTTGAGCGTTTAAAGAAGCATTAAACATACTCGCAAAAGCGGCTGTTTTTGCTTTCATCTTTTCGTACTCTGCTTTTTCCTTTTCTACATGTCTACGCTCGGCTTCCTCTTTGGTTATTGCATATGGCTGTGTAGGGTAGGGGAGAGGCTTTGTACCTTTTTTTGCAAAAGCATTAAGTATGGGCGATACGTCACATAAAGCTTCGTATATGTACATACCTTGTAGCCACAACTGCTCGTTGTTCCTATCTCTCTGTAGTTTAAAGGCTTCACGATAATATTTAACCAAGCAGCAATCTTCATTCCAGTACTGGTCATAGGTCATCCCTATTGACAGATAGAATGGTAAGTAAAGATAAAACTGCTCCGTATATGAAACAAGGGGAGCGGAGTCGTTTTCAGACTCGCCCCCCTTATTGGGAGACGGGCTACTTACCAGCTCGGCTCCCAGTTCAAGTTTCCCTCGGAGTCTTCCGTATCGCCTAACATAGCAATGATAGGCTCGTTGTACATTTCAGCGAGTTTATTAATAAGCTCGTCCTTGTTTGTCAACTTCGTGAATATCTCATTGATGACTTCGGGTTTTACAAATTTGTGGTGCGCGAGAAACGCTCCCGCGAACAATGCAGGAAGAGTGGTTACGGGTTTATCCTGAATATCGGATATTTTGAAACCTCTCCTCTCCATCAGCTCAATGGATTTGCGAGTATATTCTAACGTATACTCCTTGTCGTTGTATTTAATACATAACTGTTTTGCCATTATGTCTCCTCCTCACATCAACCTGCTGCGTTAGGACTTATTACGGTTGACGGAGCTATAGAAACCGTCATACTTACGACTTCGTTAGTACCGCCGCCGGTGATATATACAGACAAATCACCTTTGAAATCGTACTTACCGTCAGAGCCGGTAGGGGTGGCTTTACCTGCCGTTTCTGTTCCGCCAAACCACACAGAGTAGTCAGTCTCAATACCGCTTAACTTAGAGAGTTTGTCGTAATCCTCCTTAGTGTAATTAGCGGTAAATTCAAGCGCATCCTGCGACTGAATACCTTTAATGTATGTCTGTGCGGGGTCGGAGCAGGTCGTTGTTTCGAGCATTTCCGGAGCACCGCCAAGATCGGGGAACTCTTTAATATCAATAAGTTTTTCGTATGTATCTCCGGTAGTTCCTTTCTTCATAAGGAAGACCTTATACGTTGAGATAGCCATTTATTTTACCTCCTATAAATTGTATCGGTTTTTGATACCACCGCTGTGTATCGTGCAAAAATACGGTATTTGGTGGCATCGTCTAAATTGATTGGGGTTTTCGTGCTTCGAGTGAATCCTAATCCGAGCATTACTTTATCTACAGCTGCTATGATAGCTTTGCACTCACTTTTTCTTCTCGCCGCTTTATTGGAATAAGCGTTAACTTCAAACACTACAACAGCGTGGTTCTCATTACTGTCCGTATCTCTTGTAGAAACATACGAATAGTTGTCTGTCTCTTCGATACACACAAACGGAAATTTGGAGGGGCTGTAATTTGTAACACTTTCCACAGAGATGTTCGGAAACTGTTCTGTCAACGCGGTTTTAACATTTGTGAAAACTTCATTCTCGATGTCTATCACTTTCCAAATACCTCCCGTGCCTTATCTACAATTCGATTACGCATTTCTTTGGCGGAGTCGTACATCGCACGAGCAGGGGGATTGCCGTGAGTAAGAACTAACGTCCCTTTGTCTGTGTCTTTCCTCTCACGCCCGTTTGTGCCGGGAGAGCCATAATATCCCCACGTATCACTGGAGCCTTTACCTTGCCCGTATTCTCCTCTGACAGCGCCGAGTTCGGCAGCCTTTGGGTGCTGCTCTGCGTAATGTACGCCCGTACCGAACTCTATAAAAGTAATGGTTTTGCCTGTCGCCGTCAGAAACAGTTTGTTATCTCCGACCCATTCCGGTTGGCGATTAACAACCACATCGTTATCACCGTCGTACTGTGCTGTTTGAAATTTGACGCTCGCAACGTCAATGCCTATCTTGAAAAGCTCGTTTAAAAGGCGATGTTGCTTTTCTTCGAGAGATTTTTGATAGGCTTTTAGTTTGTTGATTAAACTGTCAGCCCCTATTACCTTAATAACCATTACGACACGTCCACCTTGCTGATAGCTATAGACATACTGTTTAAAGAAGTGGCTACTTTTTTAACGATGTAATCGTAATTTCCGGGAATTTTTGCCTCTTCTGTTAACAGCACTTCACCGTTCTCGCTGTCTATTAGCTTGCCTCTTTCGGTTTTGAGTGCTCTATTCTCAAAATCGGGTAAAACGTCGACCCATAAGATGGAATTTTCATCGATAGGTAATCGCTCTGTTGTAACAATGACACGGTCATACGTTATAGATGTGCCAAATTGTTCAATCTGTGTTTCACCCTGCGCGGCGGAAATGTTTGCTTTGGCGCGCAACGGAGGGGTGTATATGATTTCAGGTTCTCCCGTCTCATATCCGCTGTCGTCCACCACCGACTTTTTACCTGCGTAATTGGAATAGTAAAATGTCTGTTTGTTTCTTTGAAGTGATTTCATACGTCATCACCGCCGAAACTAAAGGGCTTTGCGACAGGAATGACACCGTCTAACATACTGTTCGGTACGCTCGCACTTTCATATGATCGAGAGATACCGTTTTCGCTATGAGTTGTCTCGCCCTCTGCACCGCGTTTGTTAATGAGATAACACGCTATTTCCACTTGTAATGCCTGATATTTCTCGGGCACTTCTGTTTTATCGGTGTGAAACGGATAGCGTTTCTCTATAATTTTGCGCCCGGCTAAATACAGATAGGCAGACAAAGTCTCGTCAGACACATCCTCTTCGTCTGTATCTATCATTGCTTTTAACAGCGAGAGTTTCTGTTCTTCGGTCATTTGTCTGCCTCCTTTGATTATTAACCGCCAACAGCGGAAGTAGTGGTGTTAATAGAACCACCGGCAACATAAACGCTACGGCTGTATTTCGGTGCCTCAAACGTGGTAGAAATACCCGTAAATTTACCGTGATACCACTCCGGGCCGTGGTCAAGACCCATCTGACCGAATATCTGATATTTCTCGCCTGCGCCAACCTTTGAGAGAGGTTCAAGGAAGAAATTGCCCTTATCCGGAACGGGTTGCCCGACAGGTGCTAATACATCAAGGTCAAGAAGAAGAGCAGTACCTGCCGGTAAACACTCACCGAGGTAGAGATACACAACGCCGATGGGTGTTAAAACGCTTGAAAGAGATATACCGTTAACTTCACGCGCCGCAGGAACGACAGTAAGTCCGTTCTGTACCGCGTCAGCGTTAATCTGGAACATCGTTACAGCGTCACACCAGAGACAAAGTCCTGTAGTAGGAGCATTGCTCTCGTATACTTTCTTAACCATATCAGCAACATCCCACAGACCGAGTGGCTTTTTGGCCATTGCCTTAACGTTAGTGGCTATAGCGGTAACGAGACCTCTTGTCTTATTAAACGTCGCGTCGGATGTGGCCTTGCTGTATTCACCGTTGACGAATGTATACTCAAGGTCACGCGCTATTTTCTGCATCTTTGCGGCCACCTGAAAGTCAAGCTCGTTAATGGGGTTTGCAACCTGATTAGCGATATTAGCACCTGCAAGAGTTCCCATATTGGACTGCTTAGCGTAAGATATGCCTACCGTCTCCTGAAAAATCTGTGTGACGTTAGTCATCTGTGTACGTGTTACGACGCTTGCATCGGGAGCAGTAAGCGACGCGGTTTCGCTTATTTCCGGCTGTGTGCCGCCCGCAGTTTCGTAGTTCTGACCTACAACAAACTCAGTGCTGTTGGTAGTTTTCATCTTTCCGCCGATGAGCGATGACAAAGGTGTTCTTGTATTACCTTTGTTGAATAACATTCCGGAGTAATTCAACACCCCGAAACTTGTAGCAATAGTGTCTGCCATTTTTAACGTTCTCCTTTAATTAGTTTTTTCTTGTTCCCGGAGACGCATATAATAAGCAGCCGCACCGAAATCCCCACGAGATTGAGCATCTTCAATCATTGCGGTGTAATCCTTTTTCTGTTCTCCGCTCTGTCCGGGAGGGGGTGTGGGGGTTTCTTTCATTAGCGAAGCTTTGTATGCTTTATCGTGCGTTTCAAGGAACTTTTTTTGATTTGCAAAAACCTTATCAGTCTCACCGTTGGCGAGAGCCTGAGCGGTCTCCTTAGCTAACGCTTCTTCATACCCTAAAGCGAGGAAGCGGGCGGTATGCCCTGTCACAAGCTTTTCTTTCTCCATTTCCTCCACTTTCGAGCGCAACGTTGTTAATTCGTCCTCTCGTTCCTGTTTGCTTCTTTCGTCGTCTGAGAGCTGAGTCTGATACTTTTTCCTCCAGCTTGCAGCTTCTGAATTGGCTTTGCTGACAGCATTCTTGTACCTCTCAAGCTCTGAATTGCTATCAGGAAGCTCATAGTTTTCCAAGGCTGACAACTTTTGTTCCACAGTCATACTCTCGTAGCCTTCAATGTTTCCTGTTTCGATTTTTGGCATTTTAATCCTCCTGCGTTTTTGTAATGCTTCACTGCATTTCTAAATTCCGTTTTTGAGTTGGGTTTTCTCCCAATTGCGTTTTTACAAGTTCCCTCTTGTGAAATAAAAAAAAAAGGACTATGAGATATTCTCATAGTCCCTGTTGACTGTTCCTACGCAACCGTTTATGCGTATCTACAATATTGACTTGTGTTTTGCTTTACGTTGTATCTCCACGATAACAATGTAACCTTTTTCTTTTTTTAACTCTACAGTATTACCTTTTTTTAATATTTTTTCGATTTCTTCGGTAGCTTCCGGGGGTAACTTCATATCAAACCTCCTCGTACTCACAACGACAATTTAAATGCGGTTTAGGGGGTACTTGCTCAATATCATAAATATACCCATTGCGATGTTTACAAATGGTACAAGTCTTATTGTCCTTTTCGGCTTTCCATCTGACTGTGTCTATACCCATATCTCGATAAGCCATCAAAACTACCTGATCCGTAACTCTAACAGCATACGCCGTCAGCATAAAAGACAAATAACGTAAAGCAGCGTCTATTTCCTCATTCTTTTTACTGCTGGCTATGAGAGCCTCAGCTAATCGGTCTCTTTTTCTCTCAAATTCATTAGCATAAACATATTTACTTACTTCGTCATATTCAAGAAGAAAGCTCTCAAGCCACGCGTAGTTATACGGACAGGTTCTTTTGGTTACCTTTTTGTACACCGCCTGCATTAACTGTAAAAACATCTGTCTTACATAAAGGTCTATCTTAGAATAAACAGCTTTAGTAGCAGACATCACATTTAACTCATCATAAGAGAGCAAGCTTTTAAGCTTTGAGAAATCGCTTATCAACTCTTTCCGAATGTTTTCGATAACTATATCGGTCAGTTCGTACATACTTCATACCTCGCGTTAAGTGGCTGATGTATCGTCGGGCGATTGATTGCTCTGCTCAGTAACAGCAGCAGACTTAGCCTTTGCCGTTTCATACTCCGCGGCTTTTTCAAGTTCTTGTAATTGTTTGGCTTTGTTTGCCTCGGCATACTCAGCACTTATCGTGTATGCAAGGTCGGGGTCGATAAACATACCGCTATGCTCAAAAGCCAATTTCGGATGAATCTTATCATTGGCAAGCATAGTAGTTAATACCTGAGACTTCTCCTGTATGTTCTCATAATTACGCCTTGTAAATCGTATTTGAATGGAATACAATTTCAAATTCATATCACGAGTGGTGTTTGATATACGAATAGCGAGGCGCAAGAACCGCTTTTCGGACATCGTGAACATCAGCTCTGTATCTTTAGCTCTTGCTTCGGCAGCCTGCCAACCGTCGCGCATTATAACCGCTGAGCCGGTATCGCTTGTTGAGCTGCCACCGTTGCGGTTAGGCATACCGCATATTGTAAGTACGGTTTGGTACATATAATCTACAAGAGTTTGTGTCTGCGTTTGGTTAAGCTCTTGTGTAAGATAATAAGCGTCACCATCAGGAGGGCAGGCGAGCCCGCCGTTCTCGCGCAGCTCTTTAAACTCAGGAGCCTCAAGGTCGATACCTTTTAACACCAGTAACGCCTGTATAAACTGTTCAACACCGTCAATACGGTTTGAAGCTATAACATTCATTGCGTCCAGTAGGGGGAGTACAATTTCAAAAGCGCCGAGTCTAAAAGAATTAGCGGGGTATTCTATAATCGGAATATCACCGAGAGTGTGATTTTCCGCCCTCGTTATCGTTTTATAATTATTACTGCTGTTCTGACTGAATACTCCGGGCTGTGATACCTCGAAATACTGATTTTTGGTATAAATCGAAAATACAATACTTCCGTTTTTCTTGATAACATACTTAACACCCATCATCGGCTTGTTACCTAAACCGCTGTGATATACAACAAAAGCATTGCGTGGGTCAAGGGTGTAAATTTCAAAGGGTGATTCGTCCGCTTCATCTTTGGGGTCAGGCAAAATCATACGGTAAGATGTCCCGCATATTGTAAACCAGTCCGCGAGCTCTTTATCTTTAGCCGCCTTGTCTTCCGCAAAAACAAAGTCATTCAGAGTGTTAAGCTCATCGGCGTTTACTCGTCCGCGGCCTACGTACTGAACGGGTTCACCCATAAGATAACCCACTTTAAAAGACACAATCTCATTTGCTCTGTTTTCTACTATGCGGTTACATATCTCCGGACGAACATCTTTCTGTCTATTGAGGATAGGCTGGTCGCCACGATAATACTTATACAGATAGTCTATTTCGGAGCGGTTTACAGAATGAATGAGCATAGCGTCATTCAGAACCTCCAAAACATTATCTTGCGTTATTTCGTCTTCGTCTGTATATATGACTTTTCGACCAAGCAAAGTATCCGTTTCGTGCACCACCTTATATCTCTTTGTGTAAATTATACATTAAATTTTTAAAATTTCAGGAAATATTACAAAATATTACGCCGAGGCTAAAACGGACGCTTAAACACTTGTGTGCGCATCGTAGAACCCCGTACCATATCCATAGCCATAGCAAGACTGTCAGGTGCATCGTCGTTTTTGTTCTTTGCGAACATTTTGTAAGAGAAAACATTCTGCATAAACAAACTATACGCCTTACTGCGTTTGCCGGACTCTCTGAAAATCATATTCTCACGTATATCGGGAGCTTTATCAAATATACGTTGGTACTTAGCCTTATCGGACGGAGCGGCTTTAGTTGTAAGGTTTATTCTGCGGTCTTGCTTTTTAAGCTCATCTTGCACACCGTCCTTATAAGCCTCAGTGGATTTGTTCGCTTCAATCTGCATCGCCGCTACGTTGTATTTGATAACAGCCTGCGCCAACAATGGCTGCGTTATTCTCTTATCTCCGCTATCATAGACAACATCGTGTACATAAATGTCGTCCCCATATTGAAAACACACGGGAGAAGCTACAAAGTCACCGCCACCGAAAGCAGGGTCTACGGCCATAAACACCCTGTCAGGTTCTTCGTCAGGTAAAACACCGTTGTAGTAACGAAATTCTCCCGGCGAAAATAACGCGCCGTCTCGCTCTATAGGCTCCCCCATATACTGAGCCTGCCACGACGCCATATCATTATTACGCTCAAATGAAGCGCGACGCATACGATAATACTCAGTAGAGAAACCTACGGAATAATCATAGTCGAACTGACTCTCATCATCTTCATCAAGAGCCGAGAGGTTGATTATCTCATAACGACGATTCTTAAACCGTTCGTCGTTTTCTAAAAGTTCCATTCGCAGACCGGCAGGGTCAACCATAGACCACCGTGTACCGCACCAAAGAATTTTTGCTTTTTCTTTTGCACGGGGCAACAGGTTATTATCCACCTTGCTCCACGCAGAAATAAGGCGGTCTTTATTAAGCGCTTCCTCAATACCGCCGATAAGGTCATCGGAAATTTCAAACCCGTTGCAGTCACACGCACCGTTCAAAGTTCCGTATAGCGACCGGCAAGTCAGCGAGGGGTACCGTTTTCTTCGGTCAATGTTAATTGTCTCGTCCTGCGAATTGGTCTGAACGACCTTAGCATTCGGAAAAACATCGTGCCACAGATAGGTTACAGGGTCATTTATGATTTCCAAAACACCGTTGTAAAATGCTTTGGTAATGGTATCGGAATACGCCGAATACAGGTTAGACGCTTCGCTATTTCTGCCGATAAGCCAAGTAACAAAGAACATCAAAATGGTTGTCTTGCCAACACGAGGGGGCATAGATATAAATAATTCGTCCAACTCGTCATTGGCAAGTTTCTGCAAAGCATCGACTACCCGTTTGAGAACTCTACGCCGTGGCTGATAGAACCGTTCCTCTGGCTTACGATTTATTTCAAGATAGAGAAGATAAGAGTCAAAAAAGTGTGGTGCATCAAAGAGCAATGTCTTTTTGTACAGTTCAAAGAAACCCTCAACATTTTTTCTGTACTTTATTGCTATCGAGATTCTCTTCCTCAATGCCTCATTGGTTGAATGTGCAAGCGCAAAATCCTCCTGTTCAATATTTCGGCAAAGTGAGAACAAATCCTCATAGGCGGTGATGTCCGTAGGTGCCTTTTTTATTTTCTGAAAAATTTTTGCAATCAGTAACTTATTCATAATTATTCATCACACCCTAACTACATAAACCTTTAAGAACGGTATCTTTTTGATACGAGACACCCGTGTGCACACTGTACGTTGTTCCTAAAATACTTACTTTTTGCATTATTACCTCCAAAAAATAAAGGGACTACCTCAAATGAGATAGTCCCTGTTGACTGTTTACGCGCACCCGATTATACGCGCCTTATTCAATTAGCTACATTTAATGAACTTACAATTGTTCAATATGAGATCTCCATAGCTACCACCATCAACCTCGCCGATCACGGTGATTTTGTCACCCTCGTTAAACATTTTTTTCAATTCAGTTGCTTTTATATTGTCTTTTATGTTAGGGGCAGTTAGCTTACACTTTGCCAAATACTCACCTGTCACTTCACTTTTTATCACTAAACCGGAATAAGGACCTTCCAAGTCATCGCTACTGTACCCGACAAGGCAAGTAAAGCTAACAATTTTTCCCTCATATTTTCTACCCTGAGAGGACGCTGTAGAATGGGAAGTAAGCTCTGACACGTCCCCGAAAGCGTAATCTATATCACCTTGTTCTATGCGAGAAGCAATCTCTTGCCTGTGATCTTTAACCGACTTTTCCTGTGGAATAGTAAGTATCGGTATAACGACGAATACGCCGACAAACGCCAAAATAGTACCTATTATTTTATAATACCAACCATCAAAAATAAAATAAACAGGTCTACTCATTGCTATACCTCCTTTGTGAGAATGGGTTCGTGAACTCCTTTAACCCTATTATACCAAGTGCTTTTACTTATGCCAAGTGCATTACACGCATCTATTACAGAAATATGACCCTCTTTTTGTTTTTGCAAATACATTTCAAAATTTGGTACTTCAATGACTTTTCTTCCGTCCGTTCTTTTACCGTGAGCCTTTGCTACCGCCTTGCCGGTCGCAAGGCGTTCAATGATTTGATCGTGTTCAAATTCAGCAAAAGCAAGAAGCATTGTTACCATTAGTCTGCCCATAGGTGTGTCATCAGCACGCCCCATATTCAGAATTTCGATTATTATACCCTTTTCGTGTAACTGCTTAATTAAAGCAACTCCTTCAGTAGCACTACGAGAGAATCTATCCAATTTGGTAACCATTAGTGTATCGCCTTTTTGTATTTTGCTGATTATTTTTGCAAGCTCAGGACGGTCGGTCGTTATTCCTGTGTATGCTTCTGAATAAATCTCCGAGCACCCTCGGTCAGCTAAGGCTTTATGTTGAGCCTCAAGACTATTGCCGTCTCTCGCTTGACCTATTGAACTAACTCGTGCATAACCGTAAATCAATCTATTCACCTCTCGTTAGGAACAACACGATAACCGATTTTGTTATACCACTTTTGATATTCGTCTAAGTATCTATGAAATCTCGGCATATCGTCTTTCCAAATAGATTTAAGTTTTGTCCGAAATTCCCCACAAGAAAGTTCGCTCTGTTGCAAGAACAATAATCTTGTATCTTCATCTCGGCTCTCTCTTGCTTCTTTTAAAAGCAATGATTTAATTGCAGTCTTATCTATCTTACCCAAGAAGTCCTTATTACGTCTCTGCTTTTCGGTAATTACATTAACAAGTTCATCGTCCGAGATAAAAGAATAATAACCTTGTTTGCGGATAGAAGGTAACACTTCGTGAGTTACCCAACGGCGAAACGGTTTTGCCTTATTAGAACGAGAACGAATGATAACTGTATATAACCCGGATTCGGTTATAAACCAAGTATCGCCCTCCAACCTGCGTAAGTTGAATTTACGCACCTCGTCATCGTCAAGGCTTTTTGCAACCATTCTCGGATTTGATAAATCAAAGATTTTGCACACATCAATCAGAGCAAACCAAATTGTAACCCCGTCCGTGATTGTTCTTACGGGTGCGGTCTCATATTTAAACGCAAGTTGCAATTCGTTCATTTATATCCTCCTTGATGATATTGGGTAGTCGAGGTAGTCAATATCGGCTTTTCTCTAAGACTCTTGCTATATACGCGCATATATAAGAGAAGTTATATGGAAAAGTCTGAAATAAACTACCTAAACTACCCTTATTCAACTTCGTAACCGCCCTTCGGCGTTGAAGTTTCTCTCGGAACGAGCATTATCTTGTAGTCAAGAACTCGTAACATTTCAGAAAGTTTAACAATACTGATATTGCTTTGCCCTAAGCGTTCACTAATAACGTTTGGCTTGCGGTTTAGTCGGTCTGCCATTTTGTTTACTCCAATGTTCTGCTCTTTCATAATTTCACGGACTGCTTCAACTGTTTTCATAAGCAACCTCCTTTATGGGTAGCATAACACAGATATTTCTGCTTGTCAAGATATATCTGAAATATTTTTGCCTTTTTATTTTCTCTCGGTGGAAAAACCACTCACCCACGCCCGCTCCGCCCTCTATAATCCCCCACGGGTACTAAATGCGTCTAACGTGGTCTATATGCTGTATTAGGAGTGTGCAAAAACTCAAGAGAAAATAAACACAAAAAATAAATCAGAAATAACAGAATTATTTTTGTAAAACCTCTTGACAATTCAGTAATAACTGATATAATAATAGAGTAATCAGAAATAACTGATACACACTAAGAAAAAAAAGGGCGCACCGCACAGCCGACCAAAGCCAAAGCGGAACGCCCACACAACACACCCACGCCGGGCGGCTGCTCCTCTATTGTAGCACGCACCCGGCACAATTACAAGGAGGATATAGAACGATGAAAGAAACAATCACAATGAACGAGATCAGAGCCACAAGCACATGGAGCGTAAAAGACGACAGCCCGAGAGGGTGTAAAACTGTAAGCAATAGCGAAGTAAAACCCGGTGACAAAGTTATATATAACAATCGCTTTACACTCGTAATCGATGAGCCGGAGACCGAAAAGGAAGAGACCGCCAAACGCACCGCCGAGGAAATCACCGCCGATATTATAGCATTTTTCAAAGATAATGAAGACATTTTCAATGAAGCAATAGAAGAGCTCGACTCATACAACGGCTATTTGGGAGATAATCGCTATTACACAATGGATGAATTAGACGAGCTTTACACAGGAACAGAGCCAAGCGAGATATTACGCCGGGCATATTATGGTTACGATGAAGAAACATACACCACAGACGGAAGCGGCAACAGGGAATACGGACAATTTAACCCTAACCGGGATTATTTCACATATAACGGATACGGTAACTTTGTTTCAGCCGATTATAAAGATTATACGGGTTATCTTGACAAATACGCGATTGAAGCAATGGGCGAAAATCGCCGCTACATTGACAGTATAGAGCAGTCCGACGAACTCGCCGCGCTGTTCGATGAGTTAGAAAACACAGAGAATTAAAGAAAAAGGAGGCGCGCCAATGATTTTAATATTGTTTTTAATTTTACCGTTCGCCATTGTAGCGAGCGCTGCGGGGTTAAAGCTGTAAAGCTTGACCCCGTAAATTCAATATGATATACTTGACACACACGAAATAAAGAAAGGGAGCAAACAAGCAATGAAAACGCTTAAAATTGCTTTTACAAAAAGGTATACATCATTCTAAGCAACAAGACATAAAAAAAGAACCTCCGGGGCACGTTCTCGGGGTTCTTTTTTTATTGCTGCTTTTTGGCTGATGTCCTCTGTAACGCTCTACAATCAATTTTTATTTGTCGGCAATGTAGTTTCATTGCACAAGGCATAAAAGCGCGATAGAGAGCCACAGAGAGAACAAGAGGACACAACAAACAAAACGTCAACAGCCCATAAATAACAAGAGGGTAGAAAAACGGGTACAAAAAAAGGAAAACCGCCACCTAAAAAGGTAGCGGTCAAATTTTTGCTTTGGTCAAATTTTTGTCACGGTCAAATTTTTCAATTGTCAACAACGCTATCTATATATTGCTCTTCAAGCTCCTTTGTGTCCTTTGTGTCGCCGAGCGGATTGTTGGGAGTGAGTACAACCTCCTGTTTGTCAGCATAGCCGAAATTGTTCTTCATCAGGAAGATACCGGACACAGGGTTAATCTTGCCATTCTGCATATAATCGACCATTTGAAGATCGAGTAATTGCATTGCTTTTTTAATCGTATCGGCCACGTCGGGATTTTTGCCTTTTCGCCCTACCCTGATTTCCCACAGATATTCCTTAGTGATGTCCATAGCAAGAGCCAATCCCGCAACAGAGGGCTTCATATCGTCCTCTGCACAGATTGTAAAATAATCTGTTATCCTTTGTGTCACATCCTCAACGCTTTTGAGATTGCACTTCGGAAGATCATACAAGCGAAGCGAATGCAGAATGTATTTCCGATTATCTCCCGGCTCAGTATGAACGCTATGTTTTTCCGACAAGTCGGGACGTTTCCGTTTTGTGACCTGTTTGCCCACTTCTGCTAATTCTTTGTTATTCATAAAAATACTCCTTTCGTTTCTGTAAACGTATTGTCTTACAGGTTTTATAACTTCTCTCTATATATACGCGTACTATAAAAAGTTATAGATATAGTAAACGAATACGTTTACTCATTTCGTTTGTCGGGTAGTTAAGGTAGTTTATTTTCGCTATTTTCCATAAATCCCCTTATATACACGCGTATATAGAGGACTTTATAGCAAAACCCTAAAATGGACTACCTCAACTACCCATATTGAGAGATACACCGTCAAAAACAGCGTATCCGTGTGACATTCTCTTACCATTATGCCATTCGGGATGCGTTTCTAAGTTTGCATTAAACTTTTTCGCACTCATTGTAAAGTACCCGTTACTCCTGCACCATATCTTATAAGCGTCATAAAGAGCCTTTGCCTTTGTACCGCCGTCCTCAACCTTTGTGCATTTTTCTTCAAGGAATTGTAATACAAGGTCGTTGTCTTTCTCATACTGTTTAATTACTCTTTTCATACTTTCACACATTTTCAACCCGAAACGCTTATAGCGAAAGTAGCCGATGAGCAACCAAGTAAAAATGCCTATCATTGCTCCGGGCGTACGGAACGTTTCTTTCAGGTTTTCGTCTCTTTCTTCCTCTGAAAAATGCCGATTGAACTCAATTACTCTGACACGGTCAGAAGCAAACAGGGACTTATCTTGCACAGACGGGAGGTCATTACAGGAAAGCCACATTGTGAATTGTGGGAGATAGGTCATTTGTGATTCATACAAATTACGAGCTGTAATTTCCTCGCCACCTGTCAACTGCTTTATAGTTTCTTCGTCTAATCTGCCGTACTGGTTGCTCTCAGCCATTGTAACAAAGCGTTTGCCTTTTAGTCCGGCAATCGTGGGAGAAGCAGCTTCGGCGTTTTTAGCACGATCGCTTTTACAGATAATAGAGACTGGACTAACGGCGGCATAATCACCGAGCAAATGATGAACGGTGCCGAGCAAAGTTGATTTTCCGTTACGGGTGGTCTTGCCGTGGAGAATAAACATACACTCTTCTTTGGAAGTGCCGAGCATTGAATAACCTAACGCTCTTTGTAGGTAGTCGGCTTTCTCTTTGTCGTTGCTCGTTACCTCGTCGATGAAATGCTCCCAACGGTCACACCGTACATCTTCCTGCATTGTGTACTCAAAGTTTGTTTGCATTGTGAGGAAGTCACGCCAATCGTGTTCACGGAAGCACATATTTTCAAGGTCATAAGTGCCGTTAAGACAGTTGATAAGATTAGGGTTTGCATCAAATTCCGCTGCCTTTACGGGGTATACGCTTGCGGCATCTTTCATAAGACGGTCACGGAAACGGCGGTCTCCCATTTTATTGATAAAAGTAAAGTAAGACTTCCGCTTGTCCTCGTCCGTAATTTCTCCGCAGTAAAGCACCATTAGGCGGCTGAACTCCTTAATCTTCTCAGCCACGAGCAGAGAGCCAACATCTTTTTTCCATACGCCACTATCATAGGTGTACCACGACTTTGCTTCCGGGCAGTAACGGGTATCATTCTTATAGCACTCCGAAAAGAGTTCTGCCATACCGCTTTCGTCCCAAGAGTAACCCGTGCTATCGGGTTGATAGGACTCCGGCTGAATGCGTTTTATGTAAAACATCTTATCAGAGAGTTCTTCTGACATAATATACCGTCCGTTGCTTAGTTGGAATAACTCTTTGTCCTCGCATCCGACTTCATTGCTCATATCATTACTCCTTTTTTGATAAATACTTATCCGATTTAGATTATTTAACTTTTTGTTGCGCAACCATCGCCTGGGACAGCCCCTCACAGGCGGTCAGTAAGGCGACGCTTGCTTCTTCGAGAGGAACGATTCTTGAATACATTTCCTCACGCTGTTGTGCTATCAAAGCTCTATGTTCCTCTGCAAGATAGTCATATCTTTCAGCTTGCAAAGAAGTCTATCTTTGATATTTTCATCAATAGGTAGAGCTTCGATTTCCTCCTGTAAAGTCATTTCTCTAACCATGTCACTCATGCTTAAATTCCTCCTCGAGAATCTTCTCAAGCTCCCTCGTGCCGACAGCTTTCATATAGGTATGCGGAGCTTTGACGGTAGATACCTTGATTGCACTCTCGGCAATACGAACCTTGAGACGTTCCAGTAGAGAAGTGTTCTGAAAACCTTCAGTCTGTATTACTACATCGTGAGAAGGAATCGTGCCGTGATTGAAAAGTCGTATCTCGTCCTTCCCGAACCATTTCTGCCACTTACCACAAGCGGAGCAGTAAATCCCGGTCTGATTGCCGTGTTCCTCGATGAAGAACTCCTTGCCACCACATTTGCAACCCATATTCATAACAGTATCATCCTTTATAGCTCGTGGTAAGATTTTACCGAGCTTTTTTTTTTTTTTTTTTTTTTTTAGAATTTCGCCGTTGTTGTAAAGAAATAAATTTTCCGTATTCTTCAATGTTAGTGATTAAATACGCTTTTTTATTCATCATCTGCCTCCTCTTTGAGTTTACGATATATTTTAGAGCATTTTGGACATAAATGCTCTTTGCCTAATTTAGTCCAACCGTTTGGAAGTACTTTTGCATAAAAGCCAAAAATAAATTCTATTCCCTCTATTTCTGCTTTTCCGCAATGGTCACATATATAAATGGTTTCACGTTTCTTCATTTGTTTTCTCCCTCAAAGTCCATTCTTTCACTTTTTCTTCAAACTCATCTATCGCTTCGGATGCTCTATCATTTTTATCTCCTCGATAAAGTGCATCCTCAATATCGTAAATACAACCTTCGGCGAGTTTTCTTATTGCTTCCTGCTCTTTCAACTGACTTTTGAGTCTTTCGTTTTCTTCAAAGAGTTCCTTCTTTGTCATCGAATAACATTTCAAAGTAAATCCTTTAATGTCGAGAGAAACGGTGATTTCGTCCTCTTCGGTATCGTCTACGGCAACATAACCAACGCCGTCACATTCAGTAGACAACTGTAAACAATCCAAATCTTCCCCCGTTGCTCCGATGAAACTGTCACGGTTGATTTCGACCATTTTGAAATATCGTGCTATTATTTTACTTCCTCCACTTGTGCTTTTATTAGTTTTTTTTTTTTTTTGAGTTGCCGCCAAATCCGCAACTGTCGAGAGTCGATACGATTTACAGTCATGTGGAGAATATTTAGAGAGGACATAACTTCGTCCTGTTCTCGTCTTTGCTCCATTTCAATCTGTCGGATAATTCGTGCGTGTTCGGCTTTACAGTCTTCCTCTTTCATATAGGCAATGGAAATTTTGTGTCCACTACGGAAATAGACCGTCAGATGGTAAGGGTAGGAATCGCTATTGACTTTCAGAGCTTCGACATATTCCACGTCTTTCGCCATGAAGTGATAATATTTACCTAAACTAATCATTCTTCCTCACCTCCTATACTTTGTGACCGAGTTTACTATCGTTTGTATTTCTTCGACAGGCAACGGGGGCTTGCAAGCCGCTTGATTGGCTTTGAGGAGTTCTTTATAAATCTCCTGCTTTTTGTAACCCTGATTGTGTAACTGCCCTGCGAGAGAGGTCAAACTAAGGTTTCTCATACCCTGCGGTATGGGCGGGTATGTGGGTTGAATAGAGATTTTACCTTTCTCCGGCTTTGAGTAGCACGGAGAGTAAATGCGGTTTGTTAAGCCGGCACCTGTGTTTTCTTTTTCCGCTTCGGGGAAATACTTCTTTACGACATAATCAATCGCTTCTTGATTCTCGATTATATGGTCGTAAATTAGTTTTTCACCCGTAACGATAAAGAAGCGGCTACTGCGATAAATCTCTACTCCCGCACGATTGTTTTTCCCCTTGAAGGGTAGTTCTCCTTTGAGGTATATATGAATACCTCTGCCACTTCGAGACTTCTCCGTATAGGAGCGACAAGCCCTCATAATGTCAATACTGACCTCTGAGAGAAAACCGTCCTCGTCATAACCGCAATCCACATCAATTCCGATAATGCCGTTATTATTAAAGACAAAACCGAGATAATCATACGCACCTTGCTCTACGGCGGCTTTTGCTTCTTCATAGGTAGACCAAGTATTAGGGCTAACGGAAGATGCACCCTTTTTGACTTTGGCTTGCATCGGTGTTTTTGAATTTTTCCAAGCGCAAACCCATTGGGGTAGAGCCGTAAGTTCGGGAGGGATGGTATCGTATCGCATATCCATTCCTTTCTACCTTTCGATAATGTGCGCTGCAATCATATCGGCGTGGTGTGTCCAGAGAACATTAGGGTATTTGTGAATTGCTCGTGTGTAGTTGTTCCATTCCTCTTTGTCCGTGAATGCTCCCATATGATAACGAATACACATAACTTCTTCTTCCGTGAGAGAGGTAAGGGAAGCAAGGATCATAACCGATTTATCTCCGTGACCTTTGAGCAGAGTTTCAGTATTGTATTCATATTTTCCGTGGGCATCTCGCATATAGTTATCAGTCTTACAAATATCATGAAACATTCCTATAATATACGGACTTTCGGGGCGTTCCCATTGCAAATTATTGGCTTCGGTTAATCTTACAAGAGCTTTAGCGACATTGTAGGAATGGTCGAACAGACCTCCGGGGTAATTGCCGTGATACTTTGTTGAAGCAGCCTGTGAGAAAAATTCGTTTTCGATACACCATTGATATAGCGTAAGAAAATCTACCTTTAACAAATTGGGTTCTAAAAACGATGAAAAAAGTTTGATTCGTTCTTCGTAAGTTATCATTTTTGTTCTCCTTCATAGCGGGTAAAGCGAGGGCGGTACTGATACCGCCACTCGCTTACCGATTACTTATCCGAGCAATGCATCAAGGTCAATTTCCTTAGACTTTACTTCTGTTTTCTTTGCAGAAGGGGTTGATGCTACTTTCTTCGCAGGAGCGGGGGGCGTGATAACTTCCTCCTCATCGTATCCCTCTGCGGGGCGTTTGTCGGCAAGGCGGACGAATGTAACCGTCTTATTCGGATTTTTGTTTGAGGGCTGAATGTCGTGTTCGACATCACACTCAATGAAATATCCTACAAGTTCTTCAGGGTCAATGTCCTGTGCGGTATAATCATTCAGAGCCGTTCTTGCGAAATACGAAAAGGCGTTCAATGCTCCCTCGTTGGAAGAGCCGTCTTGCTTGATGAGGGAGAAGCGTTCGGTATGAACTTGTCCCTTTGCCGTTTTCATTTTGATTTCGAGTTTCCCGTATGCTTCTTTGTAGTTGACCTCTACGATCTTGAAGATATGAGTTCCTTCGGGGATGACTGTATATCCCTCACTTAATGCTATTTTTCCCATTATCTTTTACCTCCGTTATTCTTTTTGATTGTGTAATAAATTGCCGCTCCAAAGATGATTATGACCTCTGTGAAGAGCGTGGCGAGAACTCCCGCCGCAAATAGATTGATATACATTGTCATTCCTCCTCAACGGGTTTATATATAAGCCTATAAGTTACCACGGACTTCGTGCTATACTTATCGAGCAGTCCGTCCGCTTTTAGGGCATCTTTGTCAATGTCCTTTCTCTCAGTACGAGAAACTGCCCATACATAACGCTTGCTTTTCAAAGCCACGCTCTTATCGCCGTCCCGAAACGATTTCATAGCCTGTTCTTTGATAATGTCTTTGAGCGTTTTGAGCCGCTTTTCTTTGTCGGCAACCGTGGCAGATACCCGTTCAATTTCCTCCTGCAAGGCTTCTGCTTCTTCCATTACACTCTCTATGTCTGTTTCCGGGTTAAGGGTGTTGGTGCGGAGGACTTTTAGGATGTCTGCATCCTTCTTCTCGTCAAAGGTGGGGGAAACACCGCTCTCAACGCAAGACTTCCACCATTTTTCGGCTTTTTTAATGAGCTTGTCGAAGTCGGGGTATCTCTCGCTGACCTTGAACGGGATTACGATAGTGTTCTTCGAGGACGGTACAAAGGCTTCGGGGGCTTTATAGTCCTTATCTTCAAGAAACGATGCGACCATCATTACAGAGTCAACGCCGAGCAGATAGGCGTAAAGCGCGGCCTGTAAAGCGTAGTATTCGGGAATATCGTTCTCCCAATCCTCTGAGCGTTTGGTTGTTTTCATTTCAAGCACGGTAGTAGGCTTCCCACTTTCGTCATAGAGCAGATAGTCCCACATACCACCAAAGATAGGCTCGTCCTTGAAGAAGTCGCCGAAGGTGCGTTTGAAGTAGTTCTCGCCGAAAATATCAGTTGGGGTTTTTAACCCAGTCATAAAATATGCACGGCGCATATACTCTGCCTGTTTTGGCTCAATGATTTTACCTGCAATGGTGTATACCGTGTCCTCGAAAGGCTCTTCGTAGGTACGGGTGATTTCGCACCAAGTCTTGAACGGGGTGTTCCATGTGTTCTTGCCCATAATAGCAGCAAAGCGAGTACCTGTAATCTTCTTCGGCTTTTTTGGGGGTACGATTTTTAATTGTTTTGTATCAAGCCATTCCATAATTATTCCTTCTCAACACCGTAGTTCTCGATCATTTCATTTACTGTAAGAATCAACTGCTCACAGGCGGCTTTTTTAATCGAGGTAAACTTCTCGGTCTTGATAGCGATTTTCTGAATAAACTCTTCTTTTGAGGGGTCGATTTCTTTTAGTTTTTTCAATGCTGCTTTCAATGCCGATTTCTGCAAGTCATCCGCTTCGCCGTCAGAGTTCGTAAGGGTCTTTTTGATTTCCTGTCGCTGCTCAGTTGTAGCGGGTTTCTTCTTAGGTGCGGGAGCGGGGGTATCTTCCGCTTCTGTGGTGTTGCTTTCGCCGTCAAAACTGTCGGCTTCTACGAGGTCGAGGACAATCATATACAGATAACGGCGATAGTAGGTCACTGCCGCTCCAACACCCTGTACCTCGTTCATACGAAATTTTGCCGGCTCTGCAATAAACTGCAACGGGATTGAGAAATTGATACGCTCGTCCGGCTTTTCGGTATTGATTACAACCGCTTCGGCGTTGCCGTTTTCAAAAGTAGGCATAAGGAGCAGGTTGTATTTTGCGAAAATCGGGGCGGCAATAGGAACAATGTCACTCAGCTCGAAATACATAAATTCGGCATGTAGATTTCTTCCTGTTTTCTTTGCTCCTGCGGCGTAAAATTCGTTACGCACGGCAAGGAGTTTAGACCACACATTCATTTCAGAGGTTTCAACGGTGGTTTGTTCGTTTGTTGTGAGTTTCTTTGTAGGCATAATGAATATCTCCTTTACAATTTAATTAAACCATTTGATAATAGGGGCTTCTGTATTGCCCTTTTCCCATATAAACCAAGCGTATGTAACTGCGGTTGACTTTGAGTATTTATCGAAGTCTCCGTTCATAGCACAGTGCAATCGGCTTGAAGATACATAGACCTTTCGGGGAGGGGCTTTCTCAAAGAACGCTCTTCTTGTTTTACTTTCGAGAAATTGCAGTTTAAGGAACATTGCGACTTTGTGCCCGTCTGTGACAACTTCGAGAGCCTTTTCAACGAACTCTAAGGCGTATTTGTATGGAGGGTTTGTAATTATATCCCCGTCATACGAACTGTCCCATTGCAGGAAGTCTATACCGCCTAAACCATAGCCCCGGTCTATCAGGTCTGTCGAAAAAACTTTGTGTCCGTGATTTTTTAACACCTTCGATAAGTGTCCCTCTCCGCAAGCACATTCCCAAATGTTTTCGGAGAACTCTTCTTCTTTCAAAAGAAGCTCAAGGGCTTTCGGCTCTGTCGCATAATAGTCATTCGTTTCTCGTTCCTCTAATGCGTAATTTCTTGCGCCGAGGGTGGCATGAGCGGAACGGCTATTTCCTGTCCAATCTTTCATTAACTTACCTCCTCCAAGATTTTAAGTGCCTTTTTCGCAAGAGCGTTTATCTTACGAGTGTTCTTTTTCGGAGGTTTAATGCCGAGAAAGTCATTAACTCTCTTCTTCGCCATGTTGATGTAGAATGACCTGTCCACATCGTCTATGGTTAAGTGATTGTTATTGTCGATAATGCAATGGTCGGGGAGCATTTCGATTCTTGCCGTAGCATCTGTCTCCGATTTTACCTTGAACAATTTTCCATATCGCTCGTCTGTTGTGGCATAAACTCGGTTGACACGCTGAACAGGTATTTGCTCACCATCGACAAGGTGATAGGCTTCACGGTATTTTGCTCCCGCTTTGGCGATAAGCTGAAAATCGAAAATATCCGTACTGCCATTGATTGTGTCCTCAACGGGTGTACCGTGAACAAAATACTCAACGAGGGCTTTCTTGACGATAATCATATTGTTGTTTATCGCCCACGCACCCTTGACGGACATACCGTAGTTTAGATAACCACCGACTGTCTTGATCTCGCCGTTGGTCTTGATCATCAAGAGGTTATTGACATCTTTAATCCAAACCTTTTGTATATCATCGACCTCAAGCTCGAACTTCGTTTCGGCTTCCCAAGCGTGAGCAATTTCGTCCACGAGAGCCAGTTCCGATTTGTCGATGGAGTACATCAGACCATCGGTATTTAGGTTTAAGAGTTTTATCGTCTTACAGGCGTTCAGCAGGCGCATGGTAAGCACTGTGAGGAACAACTGCCCTGATATTCGCAAAGAGCGGGTCGGGAGCGGGTCATACAGGTCGTTGTAGCGGTTTTCCTGCGCGCCGGACACGGTGTTGAGCGGTAGCTTCAAGTCCTTTGCCGTCTGCTTATCGCCATTGTGCTTTGCCTGTATGCGGTCACGCTTGATAGCGTAGAACAGTTCGGGGTCGGGGACATTACGGGACAGGTAGTTGTAAATTTCAATCAGAGATGGGTACAGACTCGATACATCCCTGTTCTGAATGACCCTATCCTCTGTTGCTTCCTCGTAATAGCCCGTCAAACTGCCGTGAACACCGCCCCATGCATACTTACAGGGCATACCGCCAATCTCAATCTCGAACGAGGTCTTAAACAGTACCTCATCGGGAATGGACTTATCGTGAATTGTCTCGAAAAAGTCCAGTATCGGCTTCGGGATAACGGAAATATCAAGGCTTTCGGGGTAGACATACTCTCGCCCATCGTCCCATTCCTTACGCTCTGCCCGTAACATCATTGCAGTCAGTTTGGCATTGGTAGCGGCGAGGGACTTAACCTCATCCATTCCCGCTCGTTTGCCGAGGTTCTTTTTGGTCTTGAGGTAGTCCGCTCGTAGCTTCATTAGCTCGTGGGTAGCGTCAACATCGTGCTTACAATAGTGGACAGTCTGTTGTAGCTCGTCCTCTGTGAGCGGTCTATCGAGGTCGAATGATACCTCTGTCTCTTGAATATCCATTCCCATATGTCCTTCAATGGCTTTAAGAGATAGCCCTTTCTGAACATCATCTCGAATGTCTACATTATTAAACTTGAAGTAGCCCTCTTTTAGCGGAGCATACTCCCAACCTCTCCCACCACCAATGAGATAATCGTTTAGTTGCTTGATTTCGGGCGGGGAGAAATCGTATGCTATTGCTTTAATAATGAAAGAATCGAAATGCTTACTGTTAAAGCCTACATAGATACAATCTTCGTCAATGGCTTCTCTCACAGCATCGTTGTCGTTATGTATGACAGTGAATATTCCCGTAGAAATGTCTTTGAACACCACGATCCAGTCATAGGCGAATATTTCACAGTCGTACACTATGATGTTCATACTTTGCCACCTCCTAACGCTTTTTCCACGCTCCAACCGAGCATATTCAAACGATTAGAAAGCGTACTCCGTGGGATGTGTAGCAATTTACCCCACTCAGTTAGGGTGTGTAGTTCGCCTTGGTACTCGATAAAGTGGGTTGTGCGCCGATTGCTCTGCTGCTCGGACATTGTGACCCATCGGCAATTATTCGGCTCATAATCCCCAGCGGGGTCTATTCTGTCAATTGTAAGTCCGATCGTATACCCGTTTTGAATAGACCATTTGTAGAAATTCTCTATGGACTGCCATTCCTTACAGACTTTAATACCTTTTGCGCCATACCACTTATATCCTCTGCATTTCGGATTGCTACACCGTCGCCTCATTGTTTGCCACACAGCGTACAGCGGGTGGGAACACAGACCGTGTATCAAATGACCGTTTGGATTACTCATTCGCTCACCTCCAACAGGGAATCGAGCAATCTTAGCGACAAGACTGATACGACATTTTCCATAACATAGAGAGCACAGGGAAGAGCCAGTCCGTTTCCCCACATTTTGTATTCCGCACTATCTGAGTGAGGTACATCTTCACACCACCAATCGGGCATTCCTTGAAGTCTACCGCATTCCGTAGGTGTTGCACGGCGAAGTTCTATGCTAACCCGATCGAGAATGAGAACTCCTTGATGATGCCCCGGATTTGTACCGTTACAGATTGTCGAGGAAACTTCTTCGTATAAACGAGTGTTTTCGGGTCTAAAACCGAGAGGTACGCCGTATGCAATCGTACCCGGACCTTTTGCGACAAGCGTATGTGCAATGCCTTTATCGTCAATGCCAATGTCGAACAGTGCGTTCATACCTTGATTGAACGATGAGCGGTCGAGAGCATAGCAAAAAACAGGTTGATTGTTACCGCTTGTTCCTGCCGCTGCCGTGACAGTGGGGCATAGGTCTTTCCCGATTTCTGCCCCTCCTTGTTGAGTTGCCATTGCAAGCATTTCATTACAAGACGAATCACTTTTAGCAAAAATCACGCAGGGGACTTTTTGACAATCGTTTCGCCCCGCACAAAGGGTCATTGAGACTTCCTCGGTGAGTGCTTGATTGTACAAATCTGCATCTGTAATTACACATAAGGCAGTGTAGTCGGTTATTCGGTTGTTGTGGTCTCCTGTGATTGTGGGGGCAATGTTACCATTACCATTTCCACGGGAGTCCCACACTTTTGAAGAAGAGCAATGTGCAAGAGAGCGGGTAAAACCTTTCCACGATTCTCGGCTCTCCGCAAAACTCCTCGACAAGCCTTCTCGCTCAAAGAGTATTTTTCCGGCACATTGTCCTCTAAAATTTGCCACAAGGAAGATTCTTCTACGGCGTTGGGGTACGCCCCAAAACTGTGCATCGAGGACTCGCCAAGCGATTGAAAACCCGTCTCCCACGATAAGTCCCGCATCGTTCCATGCGTTCCTGCCCCCACGTTTTGGAGGTTTAGGAATAAGGGTGTCACTTCCTTTAATTTTGTAGAGTTCTTCGAGGACTGTCCTGAAATCCTCTCCCTTATTGGAACTAAACGCACCGGGAACATTTTCCCATATTGCGATTGAGGGGTATCTTCCATTGGTCTTACACCTCATTTCTTTAATGATTCTTACCGCTTCCATAAATAAACCTGAACGTTCTCCGTCAAGTCCTGCTCTCTTTCCTGCGACCGAGAGGTCTTGACATGGTGAGCCGAAAGTCACGATGTCAACAGGCTCAATCTCGGCACCATCCACCTTGGTTATATCTCCGAGATGTTTCATTTCGGGGAAGCGTTTCTTTGTTACTTCAATGGGGAACGACTCGATTTCACTTGCCCATACTGCCTTGACACCGCATTGTTGAGCGGCAAACGGGAATGTACCCGACCCGTCAAATAAACTACCGAGAGTCAGCATTTTGCACCTCCTCTACGAAATAGCAACCATTCTTCCGATAGATTGAACACCTTTTCTTGTACGTCTTGACGAGATACCCCACATCATCCACAAAGTCATAGCAAACGGGAGGTTGTTTGTTCTCGTAAGTTCGGGCAATGCGCCCAATACTCTGTGTCACTACCGCATAATCTTTCTGAGGGGTTGTGAGGTAGAGCCGTTCAAGACAAGGAATGTCGAGACCTTCTTTTGCCAAAGAATAAGTGGCGAAAAGATACTTTTTCTTTCCTGTCCGCATATCCTCAATGGCTTTTTTTCGTTCCGCTTTTCCTGTTTTCGAGGTCATCTTTCCGCTTATCATTACGGCTTTTTCCCGCATTGAATGAGGGAGAGTAGCCATAAGCAATTCGAGATGTTTGAGCCTGTCCGATAGGATAAGGGACGGGTGTTCTGTATTGGCTACTATTTCGGCACTAATGTAATGATTTCGGACGGAGTTCTCACAGAGGTATGTAATGAGTTTTGCATAATTAAGAGTACCGTCCGTATTCAAACATTCACGAGAGAGTTTTGTTCCCGTGTGGCATTCTTTGATACCGACTTTCATCACTCTATCGGCAACGGCTTCCTCCGGCACGGTGTAGACCACTTTTCCGAGAAGAGCGTAGGTCGCTTTGATTGTTCCGTCCGAGCGGTGTACCGTGGCTGATAAGCCAAACTTGTACCTTGCTGCAAGGTTATTGAGAACTTTATAGAATTGTGTCATGGCGGTAGGTGTTCCCGAACAACGGTGACACTCGTCCACGATAACTACATCCCAAATATCCCGATACCTCTCCAAGTCCAAGACACACATTGTTTGTACGGTTGCAAAAGTGACTCCGCTGCCGATGTTGACTTTACCCTCGGTTATTGTCCCTATGAGGTCGGAACTCATATACAGTTCGGCTCGTTCCTTGCTCTGTGTGAGTAAGTCCTTGGTGTGAGTGAGCCAAAGAGTTTTAAGTCCGAGGTCTGCCATAAGAGCGATGCCCATTTGGGTCTTGCCGCTTCCGGCGGGGCTTTGTAATATACCGTACTTCTGATTCTCAACCTCGTTGACGGCTTTTCGCTGATAATCGTCGAGCGGCACAGAGCAGTCGAACTTGACCGTTTTTCGCTCCGTGAACGCACGATAAGCCTTTGCCGAGGAAACATACGGCAGGATGTCTCTAAGCACTCCGAACGGTAAAATAATACTATCTCCGTGGCTTTCGTATAGACACAACTCTTTGGGCGTGTTACCAAGCCAAAGGTGCATACGGAGTTTTTTCGCATAATCGGGATTGCTTATAACTAAGTTTTTTTCGCACCATTGCACCAACTCTGAGGAAGGATGCTCGACTGTAATAGTGCTACCGACTGTTATCTGCATTGCTTGATCCATTTATCAAGGGGCTTTCCGCACTCGAATATATCCTTAGGGGACATAGCCGACTGCTGATTTTGAAGGGCTTTTACGATGAAGTGAGGTATCATACAGATTTGACGTTCCAACTTAACTGCAAACCATCCCTCGCCATTTCCGCAGTCCTTCCACAACTCCATAGAGAGGTCTTGATTATCCTCCATACGAGAGAGGTCAAAACCTTTTCTCGTGGAACATACCTTACAGTCGACGAGGTATGCCTTTTTGTTTTTAACCGCAATAATGTCGGCGGGTTGTCCATCCTGATTTTGAGCAAAATTGTGAACCCAGAACCCGTATTCCGCAAGAACCTCACAGAGTTCTTTTTCAAAATCGTTGCCTATTTTCTTGTTACTCATTTACTTGCCTTTCTTGGGAAGAAGCTTTTCCTAGCATCTCTTATGAATAAATACAGGTGCATAGTATCGGCGTTTTGTGAAGCGGTATAATTCGTCTCCGATAGGTTCTCCGCATTCGACGCATTTAGCTTCTCTTATAGATTTAGTAGTCATCTTCGTCATCTTCGTCAACTCCTATGAGACACACCTGACGGCGTAATTTCAGATTCTCGGATGAAAAAAACAAACCGGGGCGACTCCGTAATTGTTGCTGGCATTGTTTTCTGTGATGTAGCCTATCGGACTGACATAGCAAACATTGTTGCTGTCGCCTCTGAAACAGCTCCACGGGGTCAGCATCCACATCCATTCAGGGTAGTGCGGCACAATATCTCTGTATTTACGATATTGGTCGCAAGACAACAACGTTACAAAGTCCTCACAAGTGCCATACTTCCTGTCGCCGTTGTCTGCTATCAGGTCAGATGTCTGCATTATAAGATGGTTCTTGTTGAGTTTACCGAAGAACTCATCTTTTAACACTCTGCGTAAGGACGACTCTTTCCAGTTGTTGTGATTATCAACATCGAACGGAAGCTTCTGCCACACCTGCGCTGTGATTGCAAGGTAGTTACCGTCAATAATATCAAGGCATATCCACTCTATACCCTCATAAGTAAAGTGCTCACCCGGATTAAGGGCTTCGTTGCTAAATTTAGACATTAGAATTTCCTCCTATATTTTTCGGATTCCGTAATAGCAATGTGCGTCAATTCCTTTTTGAGAAAGTTCGAACACCTTTGCCTTTACGAAGGAAGTAGCCTCCTCTAATGTAGAGGTATAAGTAATTGTTGTGCCTTTGTTCATACCATAGGCGTAATATACTTCGTACATTGCTGTACCCTCCTTTGCGTTAACACGTGAAAAACCAAAGAAAAAACAAGATTATACGGTTTGCCAAGAACAGGCTCAAGAAGTACATTCCGCACACAATTGCGATAAAGACAACACAACCAATGATGAATTTAAATCCTGTCTTCATTGTCGATTACCTCTTCTTTCAATTCGGACAGGGCAGAGCGTGTGTCTCTGAGGGTCGGCATAATGATTAAACCGCACATAAAAATGAGTAGTGTTATTAAAGTTTCAATAACAAACATTTTGTCACATCCTCCTCGTTTTTCTGTCTGCAATCTTCTTGTCAATTTCATAATCGAGCCGCGTCTTATAAAAAGGGCAGTCGCGTGTTCTGCATATCATTTCTGTTAATATTCGGCAACCTATACCTGAGTACGCGAAACACTCTTTCTGCTCATTACCTGCAAGTAGCTCGTGGTACGAACAATGTAAGACTTTCGCGATTTGCTTAAGTAAAGATGAATGAACTATTCTATAGTCATTCTCAATATTAGTCATTGTGGCTTGCGAGATACCTACTGCACGAGCTACGTCTTTTTGGGATAGATTCATTGCCTGTCGTTTCTCTTTGATGTTATCTCCAATGCTCATACGTTTACCTCTTTGAACTTTCCGTTGACGAGTTTATAAAACACATCCGCTTTAATTTTTTCGCCGTCAACATATTCTGTCTTCACGCAAATAGGAATATAAGCATTTTCTTCATCGCTAAATTTCCACTCAGAAAGGGTTATCCAACTGCCTATTTTGGCTTTGACAATTGAGTTGTTTCCGGCACAGCATATTACACTATGTTTGCCGGAGCTTGCTATCCGTGCCCCATAGCCACTTGAGCCTATCTGTGCCCCATAGCCACTTGAGCCTATCTGTGCACCGTTGCCACTTGAGCCTATCTGTGCACCGTTGCCACTTGAGCCTATC
>OGYM01000325.1_pt1 | contig 36936 bp, 29 predicted proteins | sample 1576491 | NCBI WGS metagenome assembly OGYM01 (sample SAMEA3541515, study PRJEB24748) | human gut metagenome | biome: human gut; feature: human-associated habitat; material: faeces | place: China | collected 2012 | reverse complement strand
ATGAATAAGCTGATTCCGACCTTGCAGAAATATATATAAGCATTTGTGAGAGGGTACCGTTTCATCAGAAAATTGACGAAAGGGTACCTTTTTTTGACATACTGAAACAAAAACCGCTGTTTTTCTCATACTTTGGGATGATTTACAGCTTGATTTTGCCCTGATACAATAAGGAGGTAAGGCATTGTGGGATACAGAAAAGAGGTTGACGGCAGACGAAGGGAGGGAGCAAGGTGTCCGGAATATTTATTAAGCCTACGGTTGCGGAGCAGTTTCGCGCGTTTCTTGCACGCGGACGGGTGCTTTTTTTCAGTGCGCCCTGTGGCTGCGGCAAAACTGCGCTGGCAGAGGAATTATTAAAGGGGAAAGCAGTTTATCGGCTTTTTGCGGGGGAAGCGGATTTTGCGTTTCCGCAGGAGGAGGGCTGGGATATTCTGCTGATTGAGGATTTTCAGCGGCTACAGGAGGATGCGGAGCAGAAGGCCTTATGCGAATGGATTCGGAATTATCCCGAAAAACGCTTTGTGCTGCTTTCCAGAGGCACACCGCCCGGCTATTTGATGGCATTTCAATATGCAGGGCTGATGCAGGTGCTGGATACCTATGCGCTTTTGTTTGACCGAGAGGAAACACGTTCTTTTTTTCAGGAAAAGGGGGTAAAAATAACGGATTCCGAGCTGACGAAAATCATGGAGCTTACCTCCGGCTTTCCGCTGGGGATTGCCATAACGGCACGCAACATGGCACAGGGAAGGCCACTTAGCTCGGAGCTGGTGGCACAGGGGTTTCGGGAGGTCTTTCATTATTTTGAAACGGCGGTGTATCGGCAGTTTGATTTGCCTGTGCGCCGATTCCTTCTGGAGCTTTCCCTTTTTGAAAGCTTTGATTTGGAGATGGTGCGGATGGTCAGCGGCGACCCAAGGGCAGGGGAATTGCTGGACTGGCTGCAGCACAACACCACAATGATGCGGTATGACGGGATTCAGAAATTTCATTTCTGGTCGCAGTTTCGGGAATTTTTGCTCTGGGAAATGGGGCGGGAATATTCCGAGGAAAAACGGCGGATTTTATTCAACCGCGGCGGACTGTATTATGAGTTGAAGGGATTTTTCCTGATATAGCTTGAATACTATTGGCATTATCAGGACAAACTGCTACAACTAAGCCTTCTGGATAGAAAACAGAATTAGCAATAGCAGTACATTCAGCAAGATTAGTTTCATAATCTGTGCGGAATAAATAATGAACTACTTCAGGGTCAGCACCACAACGACGTAAATGCGATACAGCATCAAATGTACGAACACCAGTATTGACACGGAAGTTTTTCGTATCGACAACTATACCAGAATAAAGAGCAGTAGCTTCTAAACGTGATAACTTGATATTTTCATTGAAATACATCAATAATTCAGTTACCAATTCACTTGTAGAAGAAGAATATGGCTCAATATAGATTAATAATGCATTTTTGATTACATTTTCAGAACGACGATGATGGTCGATTACAATGACATTATTTATTGATTGCAATAAATCAGGACTAGCCACAAGATGAGGTATATGTGTATCGACTACGAATAATACAGGATTTAAAGCAGTCATTGCTAGTGCTTCTTTTTGCGTGATAAAGAGATTTTCAAAGTCTTTATCAGTTTTGCAAAGACTAATTAATTTATCTACACCTTCATTCATATCACTTAAAATGATATAAACAGGTTTTCCCATTTGACGAGCCATACGCGATACACCTATGGCAGAGCCTAGACTATCAAAATCTTCATTGTGATGTCCCATGACAAACACAACATCAGCAGCTTCCATGCGTTCAAAAACAGCATGAGCGACAACGCGAGCTTTTACACGGGTATGTTTTTCTACAGCTTTGGATTTTCCACCAAAGAATTGAACTTTACCATCTAAGTCAACAGCTACTTGGTCCCCACCTCTACCTAATACTAAATCAAGATGAGATTGAGCAAGAGCACCTAATTCTTCCATAGAAGTTTTTGGTCTGCTTTGAATTAAACCGATACTCAAAGTAACAGGGAATTTGTTATCGCCGTGAAGATTGCGAACCTTGTCTAAGATATCGAATTTTTCACTGACAGCTAAATCAAGAGCATGGCGTTCTAAGATGATTACATACATATCATCAGAGATGCGACGAAGTAATCCACCTAGAGAATGAGACCATTTATCTAAAAGACTATTGACTTCAAATAAGATAGATGTACGTTGAGCTTCACTTAACCCTTGCATAACGTCATCATAATTATCTATTTGGATATAACCAAATACCATAGTACGCATAGCTGTATCTAATTTAAAACGTTCATATTCTGAAATATCATAGATATATAAAGTCATCAAATGGCTATCATCATCAGTATTTACTGGTCGATAGATTACCATGTAGAATTTATTATCTTGAGAAAAGATATATTGACCATTACGGTTCCAAATATTATCGATAGGAATGTTTGGCCAAATATCAGTGATAAAAGAACCTATTTCAGGTGGTTGCTTGAGCCAGCGTTCTAATTCATGATTATACCATTCTAAACGTAAATCTTTATTGAGAACCATGATTACTTGAGGTAATTGTTCCAAAGCATAATTAGATAATTCATTTACATTTTTAATGACATTTTCATAGTAAGCTTTTAGATTTTTGCGTCGTTCAATACTGCGTTCTTTTAGATAAAAGAATAAACATATCCATAAAACAATACCGCCACTAAATATATACCAATTGTATTGAAATAATATGACTAATAATATCAAAGAAACTATTAAAGTAACACATATATCAATCCAAGTGGATAATTTATTAGGCATAAAATTACCTCCTAAACATCATTGCTATTTTTGAATTTCTTTCGATAATCAAAAATCATATCAAAGAAGCCAGCAAGAGCAATGATTTGAGCAATTATCATGTTTAGACATAACATAATGATAATGAAAATCCAAACAGCAGTTGGCCAATTTTTTAATTTATAAAAAAATCTTATGACAGATAAACCTTGTACTAAACCTAAGACATTAGCACATAAATAAGTGTTTAGGGCAATTTGATAAAGTAGAGTAATACTGCGAGTATCGCCCCAATACATGCCTATTAAAGAAAAGGCATATATATATATGAAAACTTTAGGGAAGCGCCATAATCTAAATGGTGGCAAAGAGTTAATATTTGTAGTTCCCAAGCGTTTTAATAAAAAAGAACTAGCAATATAATTAATCACTAATTTTATTACAGCATTTAAAATAAAAATCATAGGTAAGACAAGCGCAAGAGTTTCTATTAAATGCTGAGTTTGTCTTTGTGCATCAATCATAGCTTCTGAAGTTATGCCCATAGAATAAAACATTTCATTTGTATCAAGCATAGCTGTTTTAAAAGCATCTAATTGGTCTACAAATAAATTTATACCTGTCAGATAGAAGGTACATATTAAAAATAGACATACACCAATTATTGAAGCTACAAAAGATGTAGCAAAAATCTTTACAGCAGACCAACAATGATTATAGCCAAAACCTAAAGTTAAAGCTAGAGGCACTGAACCTAGGACAAGTGGTATGGCAGTAACAGGTGTTAAAAATACACATAATAAAATACTAGCAATTAAAGCACTAAATATACCATATTTAAGATTATGTTTGGCTGTAATAATTGTAATAGGTAAAGTCCAAAATAAAATAATAAAAGGTATATAAATTCCTGCCATAGCAATGATTACTGTTATAGCAGTCAATAGGCTACTTTCAGTTAAGGGTCGTAGCTTAGTATTTTTCATAAAAAAATCCTTTCATTAAGAGATAGTTTAATAATTGATAAACCTTAATTCTTAATTATAATATAAAAACTATATTACTGCAAAAACTAAAAACACTTTCTAAATAAAAATTAGAAAGTGTTTTTTTATTAATTATTAAGCTTTAAATACACATTTTCCATCGAGCCAAGTTTCTTTAAGTTCATAATCAGGAGTTATGATAAGGAAGTCAGCTTTTTTACCAATGGCAATGCTACCAAGTTCATCATCAACACCGAAGCGTTTTGCTGGATTTAATGATGCCATATTAACAGCGTGAATAGGATTTTCATGTAATTCTAAAATGAGGCGACGAACTTCTTTTAAAAGAGTTGTTGTACTGCCAGCGAGATTACCACTATCAATACGAGCAATTCCATCTTTTACATTAAATGGTAAAGTACCAAGCATATAGCGACCATCTTTTAAGCCAGTGCCTTGAATTGCATCACTTACGAGTAAAGCTTTATCTTTTGGTTTATTCTGTAAGAGAATTTTCATAGCTGGTAAAGAAACATGAATACCATCAGCAATGAGTTCGGCATATACATCATTGCGAGTCATGATAGCACCTAATAAATTAGGATTGCGATGATGGAGTTGTTCCATAGCACAGTAAGTATGAACACCAGCATCAGCACCCATATCAAAACAAGCACAAGCTTCTTCGTAATTTGCACTGCTATGACCTAAGGAAACTTTGATTTTTAAATCTTGTGTTATCCATTTAGTGAATTTTGGTGCATCTTCTTTTTCAGGTGCAATGATAATGGATTTTACAGTGTTATATTCAGCCATTTTTTCGATTTCTTCTTTATTTAATGGGCGAATATGTTCTTCAGGGTGAGCTCCTTTGTGTTTGCTTGTGATATAAGGTCCTTCAATGAACATACCAAGAATACGAGCACTATTTAATGTATCTTTACATTCAGCTACATTGGCAATAGCTTTATAGATATCTTCAAGTGGAGCTGTTACTGTAGTTGGCATCCATGTAGTAGTACCTTGAGTTAAAAGATAATCCCCAATGCTTTTTAAAGCCTCTGGAGTGGAGTCCATAGTGTCATGACCTACAGCACCATGGATATGAGTATCAATAAGACCTGGAATAATGAATGCATCATTATATTCTTTTACAGGAATATTTTCTTTTTTGACGTCTTCTTTAGAAAGAAAACCAGCAAATTTATTATCTTCAACAATTAGATAATTATTGCTTTCAATAAAATCTGCAGTAAAAATTTTTTGAGCCTTAATAGCAATTTTAGTCATTAAGAACACTTCCTCGATTTTTTTTATTTTGAGAACGAGATTGGAATACTTGAATTCTGGACTGATGACTATCAACTAAAATTTCAGATAAACTTAAAGCTGTTTGATTAGCTCTACTAAAGAGTGCTTCTAATAAAACAGGAACATTAGTTCCACTGATAACTTTACTATTTGGTAAATGTGTGGATAAAATAACGCTTTGATTAAAAGGTGTACCGCCTGCTATATCTGTGCAGAAAATAATATCAGAACAATTTAAGCGGTCAACAGCTTCTTGTAATTGTTTAGCTAATTCTGTATTTGTAGAACCGATAGGAAAATCAATCGCTTCAAATTTATCTTGTTTGCCAGCAATAACTTCAATAGATGAAGCAAGGCCAGATGCAAAGTTACCATGTCCTGTAACTATAATACCTATCAACAAAAAAACCTCCCTGGAGTGAATATCCTCATATTTTAAATTCTCTCTATATTAATTGTATCATAAAATAAGTATATCTACAGTTTATTTAATGTATTTTTTTAAGTATATAACTAAATGATAATAATTATTAAAAAGTAAAAAAAATCTATAAAAAATTAATTTTATTTAGTAAAACATAGAATAATGAAGAATATAAAAGAAAATATGAGAAAAAAAGAGATAATATGGAATTTTTAGCGTTTGATTTATTGTTAGTATAATCATATAATATACACATAAGGAACAAACAATATTGATAAGGAATTAGAAATTATCAATTTATTTAATGTGTATATATCTAAGTATTGGAGGAATTTATAATGAAAAAATGGGTTTGCAGTATTTGTGGTTATGTATATGAAGGTGAAAGCGCACCAGAACAGTGCCCAATTTGTAAAGCACCAGCAGATAAATTTGTAGAACAATCCGGTGAATTAGTATTCGCTGACGAACATCGTGTAGGCGTAGCAAAAGGTGCTGACCCTCGCATTATCGAAGGTTTACAGCAGAACTTCACTGGCGAATGCACAGAAGTTGGTATGTACCTCGCTATGAGCCGTGTTGCTGAACGTGAAGGTTATCCTGAAATCGCTGATGCTTACAAACGTTATGCTTTTGAAGAAGCAGAACATGCTGCAAAATTTGCTGAACTTCTCGGTGAAGTTGTAACTGACAGCACTAAGAAAAATCTTGAACTCCGTGTTGCTGCTGAACATGGTGCATGCGCTGGTAAAAAAGAACTTGCTACTTTAGCTAAAGAACTTGGCTTAGATGCAGTTCATGATACAGTTCATGAAATGGCTAAAGACGAAGCTCGTCATGGTTGCGGCTTCAATGGCCTCTTAAAACGTTACTTCGGTAAATAATTTGATATAGATAGGATTATTAAAAGAGTATGGTGTAAGTGAATGAACTGCACCATACTCTTTTTTATTTTTATAAATAGTTATTGAATGTTATAAATTTATATTAGTATAATAAATTTGATAGAATTTTTATTAAATTTTTTGAGGATTGATTTTATGAGTTACACAGGTTCATTATTTAATTTTATTAACAATTCAACATCATCATTTCATACAGTTTTAAATGCACAATCATATTTGATAAAAAATGGTTTTGAAGAAGTCAATTTTAGTGAAGATTGGCAGTTAAAAGCAGATAAAAAATATTTTACGAAGATATATGATTCAACATTGATTGCATTTATTCCACATCAAAATTTGCGTGAAGGCATGAAAATTGCTGTTAGTCATACAGATTTTCCTTGTTTAAAGATAAAACCTAGTGCTGATATTATGCAAAATGATTATGGCAAATTAAATGTAGAAGTTTATGGTGGTATGATTTTAAATACATGGTTTGATAGACCATTATCCATAGCGGGAAAAGTCGTTTTGAAAGGTCAAGATTGTTATCAGCCAGATGTGAAATTTGTAGATTTTAAACGACCATTGATGATTATTCCTAATCTTGCTATTCACATGGATAGAAGTATTAATTCTGGTAAAAGTATAAGTAAACAAAAAGAAATGTTGCCTTTAGCTTTTATGCAAACTGAAAATAATAGTGAAGATGAATTAGCAAATGATAATAGTAAATTAATTAAGTTGTTAGCTGAAGAATTATCTTGCGCTCAAGAGGATATTTTGAGCTATGATTTAACTGTATATCAGGTGGAAACTCCGTATTATTTAGGTTTTGCAGGTGAATTAGTAACAGCACCTAGATTAGATAATATAACGTCTGTTAAAGCTTGTATCGAAGGAATTATCGCTGACAAGCGTAAGGTAGGTTTAGATATAGCCGTTTTATTTGATAATGAAGAAGTGGGCAGTAGAACAAAACAGGGCGGAGCTTCTAATGTTTTATCAAATGTAATTGAACGCATTTATATGGCTTTTGGTTATACTAGACAGGCATTTTTGGCAGATTTAGCAAAGAGCTTTATGTTATCTATAGATGTAGCTCATGCTATGCACCCTAATTATATAGAAAAAAATGATTTGACTAATAAACCAATATTAAATAAAGGTTTGGCTATAAAAATGGCAGCTAGTCAATCGTATGCAGGAGATGCTGAAGCTATTGCTATTGTAAGAGCTTTATGTGAAAAATATAAAATAAATTATCAGATGTATGTAAATAATTCAGATATTTCAGGTGGGTCAACTATAGGCTCGATGGCTTCCGCTTTATTGACTATGAGAACATTAGATGTGGGTATTCCTATTTTAGCTATGCATTCAGCACGAGAAACTATGGGGAAAGATGACCAAAAATCTTTAGAAAAATTAGTTAGAGTATTTTTTGAAGGTTTTTATTAAAATATAGAGGTGATATAGATGAAAGTTTTAGTAGTGATGCCATTTAAAGATAAGCATAAAGCATTAATGGCTCAAAATTTTCCTCAAGTAGAATTTATTTATGAACGCAATCCAGGCAAAGAACTAGTGGAAAATGTGGAGGCAATTATTGGCAATGTTAAGCCGAGTCTATTGAAAGATGCTAAAAATTTAAGATGGTTGCAATTAAATAGCGCAGGTACTGATGGATACTGTGAAAAAGGTATTTTGCCAATGCAGACTATATTAACTAATGCTGCAGGAGCATATGGTTTAGCTTTATCTGAATATATGCTTGCTGTATTGATGGCTATGCAGAAAAAATTATATAGTTATCACGATAATCAAAAACAATCTCTATGGAAAGATGAAGGCGAAGTAACTTCTATTTTTGAGTCTACTATCTTAGTCGTGGGTTTAGGTGATATAGGAAGTTGTTTTGCTAAACGAGTAAAAGCCCTAGGTGCAAAAGTAATCGGTATTAAGCGTCGCCTTGGTGAAAAACCAGACTATGTAGATGAATTAGTTAGTCTAGATAAACTAAATGAGTATTTACCTAAAGTTGATATAGTGGCTACTGTATTGCCAGGAACGAAAGCGACTTATCAGATTTTTGATAAAGAAAAATTCGCTTTGATGAAAAAAGGTGCCTTCTTTATTAATGCAGGTCGTGGAAGTGCTGTAGTTGAAGATGATTTAATAGAAGTTTTAAATTCAAATCATTTAGCAGGTGCTGCTATTGATGTAACGCATATAGAGCCATTACCACAAACAAGTGCTTTATGGCAGACAAAAAATCTGCATATTACACCACATACAGCAGGTCAATATCATTTAGCAAAGACCTTAGACAATATAGTGAATATCGCTAAAGATAATTTACAAGCTTTGATAGATGGCAAAGAATTAAAGAACATTGTCGATTTTGAAACTGGATATAAAAAATAAAAATAGCCACTCATTATGATGATAAATAATGAGTGGCTTTGTTTTTTATATTAAGCTTTCCAAAGGCTGTGAAGATTGCAATAAGCATAAGCTGTAATTACTTCTTCACCATCTAAAAGAGCAAATTGAGCTGTTGGAGGAGTATTTGGTTGTAGTACCTTACGTTGATTGCCTTTATTTGTTTCAAGTGATATCCATTCAATATAATGTTCAGGAATCATAGGATGTTCAACAGAGCCTACAGAAACAGTAACAATATTTCCTTCTTGAGAAATCACAGGAACGTGTTTTTCTACAGCAGCATCAGTAGTACCAGGAATAATTTCTTTCATTTTTTCACCACAGCAGATAACAGGCACGCCTTTATCTTTTACAAAAGCAATGATATTACCGCAGTGTGAACAAATATAAAATTTTTGAGACATAAAAATCCCTCCTCAAATATATAATAATTATATTATAGCATTATATACAGATACAGACCTAGCATTTAATGTATTTTGTTGGTAAATTTTAGGTCTATTTTGTGGTTTGATAAATGCTTTATCATCAAATTCTGTATTGATAATTAACTGCCAAGGCGTATCATGTGGAAGTGATGGTAAATTAATGCGATGATTTTCCCAGTGAGCGTTGATAGCGATATAGATAAAATCATCACGCCCATCTTCTGTTTTGCCTGTCAACATAATGCAGACAACACGATTGCCATGAGAAGAGTCAAATTGCCATGGATTAATACCATGTAAGCTTACAGCAGGATAATTTTTAGGTGTACCCTCAGAAGCACGGCGGAAAAGAGGGTGTTCTTTTCTAAACGCAATTAGCTGTTTGAAGAATAAGAACATATCATGATTTTCTTGTAATTGGTTCCAATTCAACCATGAAGTTTCATTATCTTGGCAGTAAGCATTATTATTGCCAAATTGAGAATTACAAAATTCATCACCAGCTAAAAGCATAGGAATACCAATGCTACAGAATAAGATTGTTGCAGCATTGCGTACCATTTTTCTACGCAAAGTCAAAATTTCAGGGTCTGTTGTTTCGCCTTCAACACCACAGTTCCAACTGATATTATCATTAGCACCATCTGTATTATTCCATCCATTTTCTTCATTGTGTTTTTCATTGTAAGAAAATAAATCCCACAATGTGAAGCCATCATGACAAGTAATGAAGTTGATGGAAGCATAATTACCTCGATTAGAAGGATTATAAATATCTTCAGAACCAGTGATACGATTTACTATAGCTTGAGCAAAACCTAAATCACCTTTGAGGAAATGGCGAACATCATCACGATAATGACCATTCCATTCAGACCATTTACCATAAGCAGGGAATGTACCTACTTGATATAATCCACCAGCGTCCCATGCTTCAGCAATTAAAATAGTATTATTGAGCAATGGGTCGAAGGTCAATAATTCTAAAAGTGGAGGGTTACTCATAGGAGAACCATCTTGATTGCGTCCTAAGATGGAAGCTAAGTCAAAACGGAAGCCATCAATATGATATTCAGCTGTCCAATGGCGTAGACAGTTTAAAATCATTTGGCGAACAATTGGATTATTGCAATTTAAAGTATTGCCACAACCACTGAAATTATAATATTCACCATTTGGCCCTAGAATATAATAGGCTTTATTATCAATACCCTTAAAGGATATATATGGGCCACGTTCATCGCCTTCTGCTGTATGATTAAAAACAACATCAAGAATAACTTTTATATTATTTTTATGTAATTCTTTAATTAGATTTTTAAATTCATAATTTTGCATGGAGTATTTTCCACTAGCAGCATAGCCTGCTTTAGGCGCAAAAAAAGATATTGGATTATAACCCCAATAATTTAAAAGGCGATTACCTTTACTATCATAACGAATAGTATCGTTAATGACATCTTCATTTTCATCAAATTCAAAGATTGGTAAAAATTCAACAGCATTGATACCTAATTCTTTGAGATAAGGAATTTTTTCAATAAATCCAGCATAAGTCCCAGGGTGTTTTACTTTGGAAGCTTCATGACGAGTGAAACCACGTAAATGGGTTTCATAAATGATTAAATCACCATGGTCTGTTTTTTGTGGTAAATCAGAGTCTAATTCAAAATCACTGATTACTACTTTGGAACGATATTGAAATATATTATCTTTATCTGGCAATTTACCCCATTCGTTGCGACCAGAGACCATTTTAGCATATGGGTCTAAGATGATTTTGCGACGGTCGTAAATATCGCCAGTGGTTTTATCATATTTTCCATCAATGCGAAAACCATATTCTATATTTTCATAATCTAAATCGAGTACAATCATGGCAAAAACGTTGCCAACACGATAATTTTCAGGATATGGAATTATCGCAAAAGGTTTAGGTGCTCTGTCTTTGAATAATACTAATTCACAACTTGTAGCACCGGCTGAATATATGCAAAAATTAACTCCTCCAGGAACAATAGAGGAGCCGTTTAAGCGGAAAAATCCGCGTCTAATTTTAAATTGTTTGAACGTATCAGTAGGCAGAATATCTAATTGCATGATAACACCTCATTAATGTATCAGAGCATATTTTTTTATAGCATCATCAATTGAAGGAGCGAGTTCAATTGTATCTGTTAAACCTGTTAAATCAAATATTTCTGATATTTTATCAATTATGGAAACAAAGATTGCTTTTATATTTAATAATTTAGCTTTGTTGGCAATATTAGAAAGTAAATATAGACCATAATTAGAAATGTAATTACAATCAGACATATCAATTATAATATTGTCACTAGAAGTCATTTTATCTAAAATTTCAATTTTTGCTTGTTGTGCAGTAGATATATCTAATTTACCCTTTATTGCTATAATGTGAAGTTTTTCCTTTTGATTAGTGCGAGTTTCCAATATAGTAAATACCTCCTAATGACTATAAATAAAAATAATATTATAATAAATTTTAGCTATACAAAAATATAAATAATACTACTAATGTATATATATTAGCTAAATAAGCAATATATTGTAAATTGGAATATAACGATATCTGCCTACTAATATAAAATTTAATATAGTTTTAAATTTTATTATAGCTAGAAATAGGGATTTATATATCTGAATAAAATGACTAAAAGTAAATTATATTATGGTATATTTCCTAATATTATTTTATAAAAGTTTACACTGTTTTGCAAGTATTAGAGCCTTATTTGTTAGCTTTGGTCAATAAAAAATCAATGCAGAAATTAATCTGCATTGATTTTATTATTATTATTTATTTAATGGTTTTTTTAAGATAGCTAAGAGAATCATAGAAACGACAGCACCTATAGCTATAGCTAATAAGTACATGAGAGGATTTCCGATTGTTGGAACAACGAAAATACCACCGTGAGGAGCACGAAGAGTACATTCAAAAGCCATAGACAAAGCACCAGCCACAGCAGACCCGATAACACAAGATGGAATTACACGAGCAGGGTCAGCAGCAGCAAATGGAATTGCACCTTCAGTGATGAAAGATAATCCCATTACATAGTTTGTGATACCAGATTTTCTTTCAGCTTCAGTGAAGCGATTGCCAAAGAATGTAGTACAAAGAGCAATAGCGATTGGAGGAACCATACCACCTGCCATAACAGAAGCCATAATACCAAATTCACCATCAGCTAAAAGAGCAGTACCTGTTACATATGCTGCTTTGTTGAATGGACCACCCATATCGATGGACATCATACCGCCAACGATAATACCGATTAAAATACGGCTACTAGGATCCATACCTTTTAATGTTTCCACAAGCCATGTATTAATAGCACTTACAGGAGGGTTGATAATGAAGGTAATAGCAATACCCATCAATAATACACCAAATAAAGGATAGATTAAGATAGTTTTGATACCTTCGAGAGACTCAGGTAATACTTTGCAAACTTTTCTAAGACCTAAAATGATATAACCAGCAGCAAAACCTGCGATTAAAGCACCCAAGAAACCAGAACCACCAGTGTTTGCCATAGCACCACCAACGAAACCAGCAACAAGACCTGGGCGGTCAGCAATACTCATACCGATAAATCCAGCAAGTACAGGAAGCATAAATCCGAAAGAAACACCGCCGACATTTTTGAAGAAGGCAGCAAGTGGAGTATTAGAACCGAAATTAGAAGGATTAGCTGGATCGTAAACATCGACTAAGAATGCAATAGCAATTAAGATACCACCGCCAACAACGAATGGAAGCATATGAGAAACACCATTCATTAAGTGTTTATAAAGTTGACGACCGATACTTTCATTTTCACTAGAAGCAGTGGAAGCACTGTCATCATCGCCAGAACCTTTATAGATAGGAGCATCTTGAGCCATTGCTTTATCTAAAAGTTCATCAGCTTTATTGATACCATTAGCTACTTTAGTAATGATAACGTGTTTACCATTGAAACGAGCCATTGGTACATTTTTATCAGCAGCAACGATAATACATTTTGCATTAGCGATATCTTCATCAGTTAATATATTTTTTCTACCGCCAGCGCCATTTGTTTCAACTTTGATGGAAATATTTTTGCGTTTAGCATGTTGTTCTAAGGATTCAGCTGCCATATAAGTATGAGCGATACCAGTAGGGCAAGCTGTAACAGCTAACACATCATAACCAGTAGAAGTTTCTTCTTTGGCAGGTGCAGTTTCTGCTTTAGTTTCTTCTTCAGTTGGTGGATTTTCTTTATCATTGATTAATTTTAAGAATTCATCTACAGATTTTGCAGCGATTAAGGATTCTTTAAAATCAGGATCCATTACCATCATAGCGAGTTTACTTAATAATTCTACATGTAAATCGCTTGCAGTATCTGGAGCTGCAATCATGAAGAATAAGCGAGATGGATTGCCGTCTAAAGCTTCAAAGTCCATACCATCAGGAATAACCATAGCAGCAAGACCAGCTTCTTTTACAGCAGCGCTTTTTGCATGTGGTGTAGCGATACCATCGCCTAATCCAGTGGAACCAGATTCTTCACGAGCTATTACGGCTTTTAAGTATTCTTCTTTGTTATTGAGGTTACCGCTTTTTTCCATTAAATCAGCTAAGATTTCAATAGCTTCAGTTTTGGATTTTGGCGGAGCAACATTTAATTGAATACTAACTGGTTTTAATAAGTCGGTAATTTTCATTTAATATATCTCCTTAATATTATTAACTTTTATGAAGTTAGTTATTTAAAGTTTTTAATAAAGCTTCAACTTCACTGCGAGTTGCTAAATTTTCAGAGAAAGCAGAAGCAGAACCAGTAGCAACTCCCATATAGAAAGCTTTTTCATAGCTATTTGTTTCAATATAGCCTGTTAAGAAACCAGCAACCATGGAATCACCAGCACCGATGGAGTTTACTAATTTTCCTTTAGGAACAGGGCTATATGTTATGGAACCGTCTTCAGCGACTAAGATAGCACCATCTTTACCCATAGAAACTAATACATTTTTCGCTCCCATATCCTGAAGTTTTTTAGCATAAGTGATGATGTCATCATTGCAAGTTAAAGTAACATTAAACATTTCAGCTAATTCATGGTTGTTAGGTTTGATTAAGAATGGACGATATTTTAAAACATTAAGTAAGAGATTTTTAGTAGCATCAACAACGATATTGATGTTGCGATTTTCTAAACGAGCCATGATTTTTTCATAGATATCATCTGGCAAAGTTTTAGGAATACTACCAGCTAAAACTAAAGTATCACCAGCAGTTAATTTATCTAATTTAGCAAATAATTCTTCAATAGCATTTGCTGGAATATCAGGGCCTTGACCATTGACTTCAGTTTCTTCGTCATTTGTTTTAATTTTTACATTTATACGAGAAAAGCCATTTGGTAATTCAATGAAATCACTTTTACAACCAAAGCTATGAAGCTGGCGAATGATTTCTTTTCCAGTGAAACCGGAAATAAAGCCTAAAGCTGTACTATCAATACCAAGATTTTTCAATACGATAGAAACGTTTATACCTTTTCCGCCACCTAAAACTTGTTCATAATTTACACGGTTAGTAGCTCCAGCAATAAATTCTGGCATGCGAACAATATAATCGATAGCAGGATTAAATGTTACAGTATAAATCATTTACAACACCTCCATGATATTTGTATAATCAAGATATTTTTTATCTTTTAAGATGTCAGTGATGATGATGGCATCTTCTAAGTTAGCAAAAGTTATAGGTGTTATTTGGTCAAATTTAGTGGAGTCAGCCAAGACATAAGCTTCTTGACAGTGTTTTAAAGCAGTTTTTTTCACACAAGCTTCAACACTATCAGGAGTAGAAAACCCTGCCTGAAGGCTAATACCATTTGTGCCAAAGAAGCCTTTAGTAAAATTATAAGGTTGAAGATTTTCGATAGATGTTGTGCCGATAATAGCTCCAGTAGATTTTTTTAATTGACCACCAATGATGAAAGCATTAAAACCTTTATCAGTTAATTTTTGAGCATGAATAATGCCATTTGTTATATAGGTTGCTTTTTTTTCAGTTAAATGGTCGATGATTAATTCTGTAGTAGTACCAGCATCAATATAAATTAAATCATGAGGTTTTACTAAACTAGCAGCTTTTTTGGCGATTAAGTTCTTTTCTGTAATTTGTAAATCATGTTTAGTGTGAATGTCTTTTTCATCAGCAGTATAAAAATCAATGCTAGTTGCTCCGCCATAGACTTTACGGAGTTTTCCAGCTTTATCAAGTGCTGTCAAATCACGACGAATAGTAGATTCAGATGTATTTAATAAAGTAGTTAATTCTAATAAAGTAACGCTAGATTTAGTTTTTAGTAAATTTAAAATAGCACAATGACGATCTTGTGTTAACATAAGCTCACCTCATTTCAAGATTATTATATCACTCAAACCCAATCAAAGTCAATCATAAAATGATTGAAATCTGCTAATATAAATCAAAGTCAGTCAATCGAATTATAATTATCTCCGTCATAAGTATTTTTTCATAGAGAATATATATATAAATATGATATGATTAAAATAAAAAAGGAGGTTACATATTGAATACTAAAAAAAGTAAATTGAGCCAGTACGTGAAGAAATATATTTATATTTTTATTGGTTCGATAATCACAGCAATAGGGTTAGAAATATTTTTAATTCCTAATAATATAATTGATGGTGGCGTAGTAGGTGTTTCTATTATGCTTAGTGCTATAACAGGACTTCCTTTCGGTGCATTTTTAATTTTGATAAACTTACCTTTTTTATATTTAGGATATAAACATATAGGTAAAGCTTTTGCTATAGCGACTACTTTTGCTGTAATATCATTGTCATTTTGGTCTAGTGTATTTTTACCTGTATTGCCGGTAACTAATGATTATTTTTTGGCAGCAGTTTTTGGCGGTATTATCACGGGAACAGGTGTAGGTCTTATAATTCGCAATGGTGGCTCTTTAGATGGAACGGAAATTGTGGCGATTTTGACAGATAAGAAAACAGTTTTTTCTGTTGGCGAAATTGTCATGTTTATAAATCTATTTATTTTAAGTAGTGCAAGTTTAGTTTTTGGCTGGGATAAAGCTATGTATTCATTAGTAGCTTATTTTGTTATCGCTAAAATGATTGATGTGGTTTTAAAAGGTTTAGAGGAAACTTATTCTGTAATGATAGTTACTTCACAACATACGGATATTTTAAATCGTTTGATGTTGGAAATGGATAAAGGTGTAACTGTGCTTCATGGAGAAGGTGGTTATACGAAAGAAAAACGAAAAATTTTATATTGTGTAGTAACTAGATTAGAGATAGATAAATTAAAAAATATGGTTTTAGATATAGATGAAGGTGCATTTGTAACTATTAATCCTGTTAGTGATATTGTAGGTGGAAGATTGAGAGTAAAGAAAAATCATTAAATAATATATTAAATGTATAATTACATAAATAATTTGTAACTTTTTAAAATGCTTGACGATATAATAACTAGCGAACTATAATACAAGGTATAAGAAAACTTTATATAATTTAATAAAATAATAAAAATAATATATAAAAATATAGCTACAAATTATGTGTTTTTTGCATTTACATATATTATGAAAATCCAATTAGGGAATAAATAATATTCTTATTATTTTATATAAATATTGGGTCTAATATGATATTTTTCATTCATACCTTAGTCAGGAAAAATGAGTGGGTCTAGTATTTAATTTATTTAGGAGGGGTACTGTGGAAAAGTATAATTCTATTTGGGACATGTACCAAAAAAAAGGAATGAGTCGTCGTTCCTTCATCAAAGCTTGTACAGCAATGGCTGCTATGCTTGGCATAGCTCCAAGTATGTTATCTGAAGTTGTAGAAGCAGCAGAAAAAAGATTACCAGTTGTGGTATGGCTTCATGGTCATGAATGTACAGGCTGTAGTGAAGCCTTCATTCGTTCTGGAGCACCAATGGCATCTGACGTAGTGTTAAATATGATTGCTTTAGAGTATGACGATACTTTAGCAGCTGCCAGCGGACAACCATTTGAAGAACATCTTCAAGAAATTATTAAAGCATATGATGGTCAATATATTTTGGCTGTAGAAGGAGCAGTACCTGCTCTTGCAGATTCTGGCTATTGTATGGTAGGTGGTCATGCTTTCATTAATCAGTTAAAAGAAGCAGCAGCTCATTGTGCTGCAATTATTAACTATGGTTCTTGCTCTGCATGGGGCGGTATTCAAGCTGCTAGACCAAATCCTACACAATCTACTGGCGTACCTAATATTATTGGTGATAAACCTATTATCAATGTACCAGGTTGCCCACCAATTCCAGAAGTAATGACTGGTGTTATCGCTCATTATGCTATGTTTGGTAAATTACCACCTGTAGATAATGAAGGACGTCCAAAACAATTCTTTGGTAATCGTTTGCATGATACTTGCTATCGTCGTCCATTCTTTGATGCTGGTCTTTTTGCTGAAGATTTCAATGATAAAGGTGCTAAAGCAGGTTGGTGTTTATATAAATTAGGTTGCCGTGGACCTGAAACTTATAGCTCTTGTGGTAACCTTCGTTGGTGGAATGGTTTATCTTATCCTGTACAATCTGGGGCAAGTTGTATCGGTTGTACAAACAAAAACTTCTGGGATGAAGATCCATTATATGAACGTATACCAGATGTTCCAGGTATTAGTAGCCTAGGTCTTGGTAATATTGATACAGTTGGTGGTATTGCACTTGGTGCTATGGCTGTCGGTATCGCAGGACATGCAGCTACATCTGCTATTCAGAAAAAGAAAAGAGATGCAGCTGAAGCTAAAAAAAGCTCTGAAAGAAAGGACGGTTGATAAATAATGGCACATATAGTAGTAGACCCAATAACACGTATTGAAGGACATTTACGTGTAGAAATTGAAGTGGAAGGCAATAAAGTAACAGATGCTATTTCTAGCGGAACAGCTTGGAGAGGTCTTGAAGTAATTGCTAAAAATCGTGACCCTCGCGATTTATGGGCATATATTCAACGTATTTGTGGCGTATGTACTAGTTCTCATTCTTTGGGCTGTGTTCGTGCAGTAGAAGATGCACTCGGCATTAAAATTCCTAAAAATGCAAACTATATCCGTAATATAATGGCAGCAACACTTACTGTTCATGACCATTTAGTACATTTTTATCATTTACATGCATTAGATTGGGTTAGCCCACTTGAAGCATTAAAAGCAGACCCAACAGCAACTGCTAATTTACAAAATGCAGTGCTTGCAAATTATAAATTACCATTTAATGGTCCAATGGAATATGATTTTTCTGCATATCCAAAAGATTTCCCAAAAGCAACACCAGCATATTTCCAAGCAATTAAAGATAAAGTTCAAGCTTTAGTTAGCGGTGGACAGCTTGGTATTTTTGCTGCAAACTGGTGGGATCATCCAGATTATCAAATTCTTCCTCCAGAAGTACATTTAATGGCTATCGCTCATTATTTAAATATGCTCGATAAACAACGTGAAGTAGTTATTCCTCATGTTATTTTTGGTGGTAAAAATCCACATCCTCATTATGTTGTTGGTGGTATGCCATGCGCTATTTCCATGGACGAAATGAATGCTCCTGTTAATAGCCAGCGTTTAGCTGCTGTAGATACTTCCATCAATTTAAGCATGGATTTAGTAAATAATTTCTATTTACCTGACTTATTAGCTATTGGTCATATTTATGCTCAGAAAGGTTTAATCACTGGCGGTGCTGGTCTTGCTAAAGAACGTGTATTAGGATTTGGCTCCTTCCCAGAAGAACCATTTGCAGGTACAGCTAATGGTGGAGATTGGTTCAATCAAATCATGATTCACTGCAATGCTGTAGTTGAAAACTTCGGTGCTGGCGTTATGAACGCAAAAGTTACTGAAGTTACAGCTGATGACTTAAAAGATCCAGAAGTATTAACAGAAACTACAACTCATGCATGGTATAAAGATGGCGATGCTCTTCATCCATGGGATGGTAAATCTGAAGCTGAATACACTGGTGATAAAAACGGTAATAAGAGCCATTGGGAACAGCTTAATGAAAAAGGCAAATATTCCTGGATTAAAACACCATTATGGCGTGGCAAAATGGCAGAAGTTGGACCTCTTGCTCGTTATATTATTATTTATACAAAAGTTAAACAAAATCTTCTCCAACCAAATTGGGCAGAAAAGATGATGGTAGATCAAGTAGATGCTATTTCTAAATTATTAAATGTAGCACCAGAAGTATGGTTACCATCTACACTTGGACGTACAATTACTCGTGGTTTAGATGCACAGCTTAATGCTTGCATGAATAAATATTTCTTCGGAAAACTCATTAAAAATATTGCTAATGGTGATACAGATACAGCTAATACTACTAAATGGGATCCATCTACATGGCCAACTGAAGAAGTAAAAGGTGTAGGTCTTTATGAAGCTCCTCGTGGTGCACTTAGCCATTGGGTTGCAATTAAAGATAAGAAATGTAGCAATTATCAAGCAGTAGTACCAACTACATGGAATGCTTGCCCTCGTGATGAAGTGGCAGGTCAAGGTGCTTTTGAACGCGCTATGATGGATACTGCTGTTAAAATTCCAGAAAAACCATTAGAAATTGTCAAAGCTATACGTTCTTTTGACCCATGTATAGCTTGTGCTACTCACTTATATGATGCGAAGGGAAGAACAATAAGTACAGTTAATACTGACCCTTATATTAGGGGTGGTTTAAATGGCTAAGTTAGTTCATCCAAAGGGACAATTAAAGAAATATTATATTTTTAGTCCATTTTTAAGAATATTTCATTGGATTATGGTTTGGTGTATTGCTGGATTATTTATTACAGGATTGTTGATTATGGACCCTATTTCTGGTGGCCCAGGTCATGAACCAACTTTTGCAGATTGGCGTTTATCTGTAGATTTAATCCGTAATATTCACTTCTTATTAGGCTTTATTTTTACAGCTTCATTTACTTTGCGTATTTATGGCTGGATTATCAATCGTGGTGACCGTTTGTTACCTAAATTCTGGACTACTAAATACATGGAAGAAACTGTAGAAGTAGCACTTCACTACAGCCTATTAAAATATTCTCATAAACCATATTTACGTAATCCTTTGGCTCGTGGCTCATATTTAGCATTATATGTTATGGTTTTAGTAGAAATCGTAACAGGTTTTGCTATGTACTATATGCCTAACTCCACAGGTGTACCAGCTTCTATTTTTGGTTGGTCAATTGGTATGTATGGTGAAATGATTTTCCATTGGGTTCATCATTATTTTGCTTGGTTCATTATGTTCTTTGCTATGGGTCATGTATATATGGTATTCAGAGCAGATTTAATGGAACGTGAAGGTGAAGCTGCTAGTATGTTCTCTGGTACAAAAACTTTAGCACATATTCCATCTGATATTGATGACCTCAAAGATAAAAAAGGACATGTTGCAGAAGATTAAGGAGATGTAATTTTCATGTGTCTTACTTGTGGTTGCCTTTTTGGTGGAAAAGGTAATAAATTAAGATTTAAAGTTGAAGGATATACAAAGGAAAATGCTAAAGAACTTAAAGAAAGTTTATTAGGATTACCTGGAGTATATAACGTTCATATTCATGCGCATAACGGTGAAACAACGATTAATTATAATCCTGCTAAAACACCGCTAACACAGTTGACGGCTGAATTTGCTCAGCGTGGGTTGACTGCTCTGTTATAAGGAGATAAAAACAGTCGGGTTTTTACCCGACTGTTTTATTATTTTAGATTATGCATGAAATGGCATTAGCAGAAGGCATTTTAGATATTGTGCTTTCTTATGCAGATAAAAATGAAGCAAAAAAAGTAACAGAAATTTCTGTTTTAGTTGGCGAAATGACAGGTGTTGTAGATGAGTCTTTAGAGTTTTGTTTTACTTCTATAGCTAAAGACACGAAAGCTGAAGGAGCAAAATTGATTTTAAAGAGAATACCACTTGTAGCAAGATGTTTAGAATGTGGTAAGGAAACTAAGATAGAAAGATACAACTTTACTTGTCCTCATTGTGGTTCTTTGCGCATGGAAACTATATCGGGACGAGAGCTTCGAGTAGAATCATTGGAGGCGGATTGAATGGATATTCCTGTAATGCAAGATATTCTTGGCAGAAATGATGAAATTGCTGGCAAGAATAAATCTTTATTTGATAAACATGGTATTTTAGCTATTAATTTATTGGGTTCTCCTGGTTCAGGTAAAACAACTTTATTAGAACGAACTATCGCTCACTTAAAAAATGATTTACGCTTAGCTGTAATTGAAGGTGATTTATTTACCGATAAAGATGCTGATAGAATAGCACAGCATAATGTGCCAGTAATCCAGATTAATACAAATGGCGGTTGTCATTTAGATGCGCCAATGGTAGAAGAAGTACTTGGCGATTTAGACCTTGATAAATTAGATGTTGTAATCATCGAAAATGTGGGTAATCTCGTTTGTCCAGCAGAATTTGTCGTTGGTGAAGATATGAAGGTTACTGTTTTAAGTATTACTGAAGGCGATGATAAACCATTAAAATATCCAATTATTTTCAAAGAGTCTAAAGTTGCTATTTTAAACAAAGTTGATATTTTACCATTTACTAATTTTGATATGGAAGCTGCTAAACATGATTTAAAATGTATTCATCCACAGCTTGAAATCATGGAAACTGCTGCTTCTAAAGATGTAGGTGTAGATAAATGGTGTGATTTTATCCGCAGTGAATTTAAGAAAAAACAAGAACAGTTAAAATTAGGAGAATAATTATGGCAGATATTTCAGTTGTAGGTATTGGCAATATCATCATGCAAGATGAAGGTTTTGGTGTTAGATGTGCAGAATATTTGCAGAAAATCACTGACTATCCTGATTTTGTACAAATTATTGATGGTGGTACTTTAGGTATGGATTTAATGCCATATATTGCAGGTACTAAAAAATTATTATTGATTGATGCAATGAACATTGATGCGCCTGTAGGTAGTTTTCATAGTTTTACAGGTGATGAATTAAATGCATATTTTAAAGATAAAATATCTGTACATGATTTAGGCGTTAATGATATGTTAGCTGTTTTGAAATTGACAGATAATCCTATTGAAGAAGTCGTTGTAATGGGTGTAAAACCAGAGGTTGTTTCTATGGGATTGGATATGACAGAAAAAATAGCTGAAAAAGTACCAGAAGTAGCTCAAAAGGCTAAGGAGCTAGTTGATAAATGGGTAGCAGAGTATCAGAAATAAAAAGATATCAGATACGTGTAGAAGGTATTGTACAAGGTGTAGGTTTTAGACCGTTTATATATGGTTTAGCTATAAAGTCTTGTTATAGCGGTTATGTATTAAATGATGTAGAAGGCGTTTTGCTGGAAATTCAGGGACGAGATATAGATATAGAAAATTTTTGTCAATGTATAAAGACAAAAGCGCCTAAAGCATCATATATAACAAATATCAGCTATCATGAGATTGATGTAATTTGTGATGATAAAGAGTTTATAATTCAAAAAAGCCCACAAGGTTTGACAAAGGAAACTTTGATTTCTCCAGATTTAGCTATTTGCGAAGATTGTAAACGAGAAATAAAAGATAAAAATAATAGAAGATATCAATATGCTTTTACGAATTGTACAAATTGTGGGCCACGTTTTTCCATAGTGCAAGACATTCCTTATGACCGCCAAAATACTACGATGAAAGTATTCCCTATGTGTAAAAAATGCGAAGATGAATATACTAATCCATTAGATAGACGATTTCATGCTCAACCAAATGCTTGTGATATTTGCGGACCACAGTATAAATTAGTAGCTGATAAAGTATATATAGCTAATGAAAGTATAAAAAAAGCACATGAATTAATCAAAAAAGGTGCTATTGTCGCTGTAAAGGGGATAGGCGGATATCATTTAGTCTGTGATGCTTTTAATGAAGAAGCTGTAGCAAATTTGCGACAGCGAAAAATTCGCGAGGATAAACCTTTTGCAGTGATGGCTACTAATCTTGATATAGTAAAAAAAATCTGTGAAGTGAACGATAAAGAAGAAGAATTATTGACTTCTATGCAAGCACCGATTGTCTTATTGCATAAAGCAAAAGCTTATAACTTAGCATCAAAGGTAGCACCTCATAATGCTTATTTAGGTGTGATGATAGCATATGCACCAATTCATTATTTATTATTAAATGATGATGATGTATTTGTAATGACAAGTGCTAATTTAAGTGATGAGCCGATTGTTTATCAAGATGAAGAAGCTAAATCACATTTATCAACAATAGCGGATTATATACTTTCACATAATAGAATTATTCAAACACGTGTAGATGATTCTGTAGTGCGAGTGTTTAATGATAGACAGATGTTAATACGCAGAAGTAGAGGATATGCTCCTTCTCCAGTATTATTAAAAGGCGATTTGATAAGTGATATTCCTGTGTTAGCCTGTGGCCCAGAATTAAAAAATACTTTTTGTATGACGAAAGGGCAAAAGGCTTTTTTGAGTCAGCATATAGGTGATTTAGAAAATATGGCAGTTAATAACGCTTATAAAAATAGTATTGATTTATTTAAGCGTCTATTTACTATTGAACCAAAACTTATTGCTTGTGATATGCACCCAGAGTATTTTTCGACAAAATTTGCCAAAAGCTATGCTCAAGATAATGATTTACCATTAGTACAGGTACAACATCATCATGCACATATTGCCTCAGTCATGGCAGAGCATGATTTGAAAGGTGATGTAATCGGTATTAGCCTAGATGGTACAGGTTTTGGCGATGATGGTTGTATTTGGGGCGGAGAATTTTTTATAGCCAATTTATCTGGATATGAACGCAGAGGACATTTTCAATATATGCCATTGCCATCTGGAGCCAAAGCGGTAAAAGAACCATGGCGATTGGGTTTATGGATAGCGTATAATCTGTATGGTGAAGATATCAAGGACAAATATCCTGAATTATTAAAGGTGAATTGGCAATTATTGATAAAAGCTACACAAAAAGGATTTAATGCTCCACTTACTTCTAGTGCTGGCAGAATTTTTGATACTGTAGCTAGTTTGCTAGGTATTTGTTATCAGATAAATTATGAAGGACAAGCAGCTATTGAATTGGAAAAAATAGCTTACGATAGCGATGGCGAAGTTTTGCCATTTATGATAAATAAAGAATTAGGTCAATATATCATAGATTTTATGCCTATGTATCAGCTTTTATATGATTTAAAACAGAAATATTCTGTAGCATATATAGCGAAATCTTTCCATTTGACTATGGCAAAAGCTATTTGTGAAATGATAGATTTATTGGGTAAGGAAAGTAATTTAAATAAAGTAGTATTAAGTGGTGGTGTATGTCAAAATATCACCTTGTTGGATTTAATTTACAAAGAATTACAAGATAGATATGATATTTACATTAATGAAAAAGTACCGTCTAATGATGGCGGTATAGCTTTAGGTCAAATGGCAGTGGCTTTGACTCGTTATTTACAAGAAAATGATATTGAAATAGTGAAATAGATAGGAAGGGTTTTTATGTGTTTAGCGGTACCTGCAAAAGTTATTGAAAAAAAAGACATGGTGGCGACTGTAGAAGTAGAAGGTATTCGCCGTGATATTAGCTTGATGTTATTACCAGAGGCTAATGAAGGAGATTATATTTTGATGCATGCTGGTTTTGCCATTCAAGTAATTGATGAAGAAGAAGCGAAAATCACTACTGAATTATTGAAAGAGGTGCTTGGAACTAATGAGCCAGCAAGTGAACGAAACGAAACAGATAGCAGCATTCTTGCTTAAAGAAATAGATAGATTAATAGATAGACCAGTGCGTATTATGGAAGTATGTGGTACACATACAGTATCTATTTTCCGTGCAGGAATTCGCCAATTATTGCCAGAAAAAGTAGAGCTAGTAAGTGGTCCTGGTTGCCCTGTATGCGTTACACCAAATGATTATTTAGATACAGCGATTGCATATGCTCGTCAAGAAGATGTTATTATCACTACTTTTGGCGATATGTTAAAGGTACCAGGTACATCATCTAGTTTAAATCAGGTAAAAGCAGAAGGTAGAGATATAAGAATTATTTACTCTCCTATGGATAGTTTGCAAATAGCAAAAGATAATTCTGATAAAAAAGTTATTTTTCTTGCTGTTGGTTTTGAAACAACTTCTCCTACAGTAGCAGCTACAATACTTGCAGCAAAACAGCAAAATATAAAAAACTTTTTTGTATTAACAGCACATAAATTGACTCCGCCAGCAATTGAAGCGTTGCTTTGTGATGAAAAAATAAAAATAGATGGCTTTTTACTTCCAGGTCATGTTTGTGTAATCACAGGTGAAGAGCCTTTTACATTTATTGCAGAAAAATATCATTTGCCAGCAGTTGTAGCAGGTTTTGAGCCACTTGATATTTTGCAGGCTATTTATATGATTGCAAAACAAATTCATGCAAAAGATTTTAAAATCGAAAATCAATATAAGCGTGTGGTAAAAACATTAGGTAATATGCAAGCGCAAAAAATCATGGATTTAGTATATAAAAAAGCACCTGCTAATTGGCGTGGTTTGGGTATAATCGAAAATTCAGGATTGGATTTAACAGATGCTTTCAGTGAATTTGATGCTTTGAAGATGATACCAGTGAATAAGGAAATATCCAAAGAACCTGCTGGTTGTCGTTGTGGTGAAGTGCTTCGTGGTTTAGTAAAACCTACAGATTGCCCTCTTTTTGGCAAGGTATGTACACCAAATCATGCAGTCGGTTCATGTATGGTTTCTGTTGAAGGAACTTGTGCTGCTTGGTATAAATATGGTTCGAGAGTATTTCATTTTGAATAAGTTTAAAAATTTTGGTGGTGATAATATTGGCAGGTAATTTTGGTGTAAATGACGTAATTACTATGGCACATGGCAGTGGTGGTCAAGCTGGTCATGAGCTTATGGAAAAAATTTTATTGCCAGCATTTGATAATCCTATATTAAGGGAAATGCACGATGGTGCTAAATTAGATTTAAGTACAAATAAAATAGCATTTACTACAGACTCATATGTAGTAAAACCTTTGTTTTTTGCTGGCGGTAATATTGGTAAATTGGCTGTTTGTGGTACGGTAAATGATTTAGCTATGACAGGAGCTATTGCTAAATATATTTCTGTAGGCATGATAATTGAGGAAGGTTTTCCGTTAAAAGATTTACAAGAAATAGTAAATACTATGCGTAAAGCTGCTGATGAAGCTGGCGTTTATATCGTTACAGGTGATACTAAAGTAGTGAATAAAGGCTGTGCTGATGGTATTTTTATCAATACTGCTGGTGTGGGAGAACGCATAGAAGGCGTGGAAATATCTCCATTGAAAGCGAAAGCAGGTCAAAATATAATTGTCAGTGGTTATTTAGGAGACCATTCAGCAACAATTATGGCATCTCGTCATAATTTAGAATTGCCAAGTGCGATAAAAACAGATTGTGCACCGCTTAATCATATGGTGAAAGAAATGCTCACAGTAGCGCCAAATATCGCTGTACTTCGTGATCCAACTCGTGGTGGTGTAGCAGCAGTTTTAAATGAAATAGCACAGCAAGCTCAAGTGGGAATTTTATTAGAAGAAGATAGTATTCCAGTGCGTGAAGAAGTACAAGGTTTTTGCGATATTTTAGGATTTGACCCACTTTATTTGGCAAATGAAGGTAAATTAGTAGCTTTTGTAGACCAAGAAGATACAGAAAAAGTATTAGCTACAATGCATAAATTTGAATATGGTAAAAATGCTAAAGTGATTGGCAAAGTCATTGATAAAGCTATTGGCGAGGTTGGACTTCGCACAGCTATAGGTGGTATACGTATTGTAGATATGCCACAAGGTGAACAAATTCCACGTATTTGTTAATTTTTATCATAAAAATATTATTTATGGTTGACAAAAGGCTTATTGGCTTTTATAATATTATAAGTCAATAAGATATAGGGGTATCGCCAAGTTGGTAAGGCACGGGTTTCTGAATCCCGCATGCGTTGGTTCGAGTCCAGCTACCCCTGCCATTTGAAAGTTTACGTCGCTATTATAGCGACGTTTTTTTGTATCTAAATTTAAATAAAAAGGAGAAATGCGATGAGCTTGATCATGTGCTTAAGACAAATAAGATAAATAATGTAAATGATGAAGCTTTAATGATTGGTGATACGAAGTATGATGTGATAGGTGTTAAGAATTTTAATTAAAAAACAGTAGTTATTATTTATGGTTATGGAATAAAAGAAGAATTATTAGTAGTTAAACTGGATTTTGTGGTTGATACACCAACTGAAATTTTGCAGATAATTAAATTTTAAGTAATGAACGTGATATGTGCTTTTTAAAATATTGAAGTCAATATGAATAGGTAGATTTTTATCTACCTATCTTTTTATTTTGGATATAGTATTTTAAAGATTTATAGATTTTTTCTAATATACGCTGTATATATTTATTTATATGAAATTGGTGTGCTAATTTTTGTTTTTGAAAAATAATAAGTTAGTATACTTAAAAAGCTTTTATTTATAGCTAGTATTATCTAGTTCACTTTAATTTTTGCAGGATTATTTAAGATAAATTGAATTTTTTCATTAGGAGCATTTCTTTTAAATTCATCAATTGAGATAATTTTAAGCAAAAGTATTTTTTTCGTGGTAATGAAATAGATTATATTGTTAAAATAATAACTAATAGAAAATAAAAGAGAAATTTTTATTTAATTGCTTAAGATGAAGAAGATTATGGTAAAATAATATTTTTAATCTTAGAACGAATTTGAAATAGGTATATAATAATAGAAAGAGAAAAACAGGGGGTTCAGCATGATACGTGATATTATAGATAAAAATGAGAATGTAAATGTAAGCACATATGAAATGAGAAAGTTAAGAGAAGTTATTCCACAGTGTTTTAATGAGGATAATACTTTTGATATGGAAAAATTTCAGTTTTTATTAAAAGGTAAAATAAATATTAAAAATGAAGGGTATGGACTTCATTTTTTAGGTAAAAGTTATGCTCGTATGCTAGCAAGTTTGGACACTAAAACGGTTATTACGCCAGATGAAGAACATAATGCAAAAGATGAAAATAAAAATAGTGAAAATATCTATATCACTGGTGATAATCTTGACGCATTGAAACATCTTTTAAAGTCGTATATCAGAAAGGTAAAATGTATCTATATTGATCCGCCATATAATACAGGGAAAGATGATTTTGTATATAAGGATAATTTTAATTTTACTGTAGATGAATTAACAGAAAGATTAAGTATAAATGAAGATGAAGCACAGAGAATTCTCGATTTAACGAAAAGAGGTAGTGCTTCACATTCTGCATGGCTTACTTTTATGTATCCGAGATTACTACTTGCCCGTGATTTATTAACTGATGACGGTGTTATTTTTATTTCCATAGATGACAATGAACAAGCAAATTTAAAATTGCTTTGTGATGAAATATTTGGTGAAGAAAATTTTATATCACAATTAATATGGGAAAAAGTGCATACTAGAAAAAATTCAGCTATAAATTTTTCTGTATCACATGATTATATTATTTGTTATGCAAAATTAAATAGGATATTAGATGATGTAAAAGGATTTAAAAGAAATTTATTGCCAAGAGAAGATATAAAGGCATATTCTAATCCAGATAATGACCCTAATGGTCCATGGAAACCTGATCCAATTTATGCTAATAATCCATACAATGCGGATTATACAATAAAAAAACCAAATGGAGTTGTATTAAAAAGACCAAATGGTAAATATTGGAGATATAGTGAAGAAACGATAAATAAAGCTATAAAAGAAAATAAGATTATTTGGGGAAATAATAGTTCATATCCTTCGATAAAAAGATATTTATCTGAAGTAGCAGACGGATTAGTTCCAACTACACTTTTTGATAGAAAATTTGCTGGGGATAATATGAAAGGAACAGAGGAAGTAAATGAATTATTTAGTTCAGATAAAATATTTTCTTATCCCAAACCAACAAAGTTGATCGAACGATTAATACAAATAGGTTCAAATTCTAAAGATATAGTTTTAGATTTTTTTTCTGGTTCGGCAACTACAGCTCATGCTGTTATGGATTTAAATGCAAAAGATAGTGGTAATCGTAAGTATATTATGGTTCAATTAGCGGAAAAAATTGCGGAAAATAAACCAGCATATAAAGCGGGTTATAGAACGATTGATGAAATAGGTAGAGAACGTATTATACGTGCAGCAAAAAAAATTAAGGAGAAAAATCCAGGACTTAAAGCCGATTTAGGCTTTAAGCATTATGTGCTCAATGAGGTTAATGACGATATATTCGATACATTGGAGCAGTTCAAACTGGAGGAAACTTTAATTTCTGATAATCATGTACTTAATCTGTTTGGAGCAAAGACCGTTCTTACTACGTGGCTTATATATGATGGTTACGGTTTTTGTGCTGATGTAAATATAACGAAGCTTGGCAATTATATGGCTTATTATTGTCAAAAGCATTTGTATTTTATTTATGATAATTTTGATGATGATGCTATGCAAGCATTGATTGAAAAATATGATGGAGATGGAAGTTTTAACCCCGAAAATATTATTGTATTTGGTTATAGTTTTAGCTGGACACAGATGCAAATGCTTAAAGATAATCTGCAGAGGTTGAAAGTAACAGATAGAAATATTGCTGTAAATATTGATATAAGATATTGAGGAGGCTTATATGGAACTTATACTTGAAAAAGGACTTTCTCACCAGCAAAAGGCAGTGGAAGCGATAAGTGCGGTATTTGAAAATGTGGAAATAAGTGATAAACCGCAAGTATATTATCAAAATCCTGTTATAGATCTTCAATCAAAAACTTTGTTGAAAAATATAAATAAACAACAAGAAAAGATTATTGCAGAACACAGAGGTAGCAACGATATAGAAAATTATCTTAATCTTGATGTGAAAATGGAAACAGGTACAGGAAAAACGTATGTATATACAAATACTATTTATGAATTGCATAAGCAATATAAATTTAATAAATTTATTATTATCGTACCAAGTTTATCTATAAAAGCAGGAACAAAACAATTTATTGAAGATAGTTATACGCAGAAGCATTTTGCTGATGTATGCGGTTACAATAGTAATATTGAACTTTTAACTTTAGAAGCTCAAAAAAGTAAAAAAGGTAAAAAATATTTTCCTGCATCTGTTAGAGATTTTGTTATCGGTTCATGTCAGGATAAAAAGAAAATATATGTATTACTTGTTAATATGCAACTTTTAACAAGTGGAAAAATGCTTTCACGTGATGATTATGATTATGGTGTAGAAAGTTTTTATCAGCCTTTAAACGCATTATCAGAAACTAGACCGATTGTAATTATTGATGAACCACACAGGTTTTCTAAGGGACAAACAGCGTTTACTACTATTTGTGAAAAAATAAAACCGCAATGTATAATTCGTTTTGGTGCGACTTTTCCAGAAATAACGAAAGGAAAAGGGAAAAATAAATATCAGATAAGAGATTATCATAATTTAATTTATGAACTTGATGCCTGTGAAGCTTTTAATCAAAATCTTATAAAGGGTATAGCTAAAGAACATTTTGAACCGTTATCGCATAATGAAGAAAAAGTAAAAATAGTAAATATGAAGAAAAATGATTATGTAACTTTTCATCATATTGTAAAAGATAAACCAATTAAAAAATATACTTTAAATGTAAATGATTCTTTGTCGCTTATTAGTCCAGCATTTGAAGGTATTACTATTACTGCAATAAAATCGGCTACTCTTGTAGAATTTTCCAATGGTTTAGAGAAAAATAAAGGTGAAGAATTGAATGTAAATGTTTATATGAATTCTTATCAGGAACAAATGCTTAAACTAGCTCTTAGACGTCATTTTGAAGTAGAGAAAATGAACTTTTGTCAGCGTAAGTTTAAAATAAAAACTTTGGCATTATTTTTTATAGATGATATTCATTCATATAGAATAAACAAACAATTAGATAAGAAACCGTATCTTTTAGAAATGTTTGAAAGGATTCTTTATAAAAATATCAAAGAAGCTATAGATAACTGTAATGATGAGGAATGGGAATATAGATTGTATTTGGAATATAGTTTAAAACATATTAGTGAATGTCATGCAGGTTATTTTTCAGAAGATAATTCTGATACTGATGAGGATATAGCTAAGGAAGTGAATGATATTTTGCATAATAAAAAAGCATTGGTATCATTCAAAAATCCTGATGGTTCATATAATGTACGGCGATTTTTATTTTCTAAGTGGACTTTAAAAGAAGGCTGGGATAATCCTAATATTTTTACGATAACGAAACTTCGTTCTAGTGGCAGTGAAAATAGTAAATTGCAGGAAGTAGGTAGAGGGCTTCGCTTACCAGTGGATGAAAATGGTCATCGTGTATCTAATGAAGATTTTTATTTGAATTATATTGTTGATTTTACAGAAGCAGATTTTGCTCAAAAATTGATAAATCAGATTAATGGAGAAAGACCAGAAGCAGCAACTATTACAGATGAAATGTTGTGGATTATTGCGGATAAAAGAGGTATTAATGATACTAATACTGTATTCTTTGAGCTTGGATGTAAAGGATATATTGATATGAATAGGAACATTCGTCTTGATAAAAGGGAACAGTTATTTAATGAATATCCGGAAATAGCAACAGGTTTAAATCTTAATAAGATTAAAGATGTTAATAAACAAAAATCTGTAAAAATAAAAATCAGACCAAAAATATATAATAAATTAAAAAATTTTTGGGAAATACTTAATCAAAATTACATTTTAATTTATGATAGGGATATAGATGATATTCTTGTAGAAGAAATAGATAGGATATTAAATAATAGCGTATTTACGAGAACATATTTGCAAAGTTCTAGACAAAAAATAGATTTTAATGAAGGTAAGGCTAGAATAAAAGAAATGTCAAATATAGAAGAGGTAATTGATAATCCTTTACCATATGGTGAATTTTTAAAGAAGATTAATAGATTGACAGGAATACCAGTAAAAGTATTTCATAAAGCTATGATAAATTATGCACGAAAGCATAAAATCATTAATATGAATAAATTTATTAATGAACAGGCATTAAACAATTTTGTAACTAAATTTGGGGAATGGAAAGGAAATTTTTTGCAAGGTAGATTTAGATATAAAAGTTGTAAAACGTTTTCACATGAAACGGCATTATCTAATCATAATGGAATAGTAAAGAAAGAAATTGTTCAGGGAAGAATTGGAACAAAGATAGCTCAAGGAGAACCTTGTGAAAAATATCTTTATGATAAGATTGTTTATGACTCTGATTTAGAGAAAGACAATATTTTATCAGGTGAAATAGATAACATTATTGTTTATGGTAAAATTCCACGTCGTAGCATTGCTATACCGACTATAATGGGTGGAACTTATAGTCCGGATTTTATGTATGTAATTAAGCGGACAAATGGAGAAAAAGAATTAAATATTGTTGTAGAAACAAAAGACGTAAAAAATAAATCGGAATTAAGAACAGAAGAAGATATAAAAATTAATTGTGCTAAAATATTTTTTGAACAGTTAAAACAAAATGGATATGATGTAATATTTAGAAAGCAACTTAATGGTAAAAAAATAAGAGCTATAATTGATGAAGTATTAGATTTTGAGTAATAAAAAATGCAGTAGCAAATTTTAAGCTACTGCATTTTTTATATTAAGATTAATTCTTTTTTAGATGTTCAAAGTATTTTTTAGTTTCAAAGGAAATCACACCGGAAAGAGCGATGATAGCAATTAAGTTTGGAATAGCCATCAAGCCATTTACGATATCGGCTAAAATCCAAATTGCTTCGAGTTTTAAGAAGGCACCAGAAGCAACTAAGCAGATGAAGATGATGCGATAAGGTAGGATACCTTTAATGCCGAATAAATATTGGCAAGCACGTTCACCGTAATAATTCCAGCCTAAGATTGTAGTGAAAGCAAATAAAGCTAAAGAAACTGTAAGGAAAATACCACCCATAAAACCATAATCCATGCTAAATGCTGTATTAGTCATAGCAGCACCAGAAAGGTCTCCAGACCAAACACCAGTTAAAACTAAAGTCAAACCAGTCATACTACAGATAATGATAGTATCAATGAAAGTACCAGTCATAGAGATTAAACCTTGTTCAGCAGGCCAATGTGTTTTTGCGGCAGCAGCTGCGATTGGTGCAGAACCAAGACCGGATTCGTTGGAGAATACACCACGTGCGATACCATTTTTCATAGCCATCATGATTGTTGAACCAGCAAAACCACCAACAGCAGCATGACCATTGAAAGCACTATCAATAATGAGTGCAACAGCAGCAGGAACATCTGAGATATGAAGTAAAATAATACCTAAGCAAGTTACGAAGTATAAAACAGCCATAAAAGGAACAATAGCTGAAGCTGCACGAGCAATACTTTTTAAACCACCTAAAGTAATACCAGCAACTAATAAAGTAAGAATAATATCAGTTATGTAAACTGGAACGCCAAAAGTCAAAGAAACACTATCAACAATAGCATTTACTTGAGCAAATGTACCAATACCAAAGAATGCAACTAAAATACAAAAAACAGCAAAGATAACAGCTAAAGGTTTATATTTTTTACCCATACCGAGTTCGATATAGTACATAGGTCCACCAGCAACTTGACCAATTTCGTCTTTAGAACGATATTTTATAGCGAGTAAACCTTCGGCATATTTTGTAGCCATACCAAAAAATGCTGCAACCCACATCCAAAAAATAGCACCAGGACCACCGACTTCAACAGCAGTAGCAACACCGACGATATTACCAGTACCTACAGTAGCAGATAAAGCAAGACAAAGTGCTTTGAAACTACTGATATCGCCATCGCCTTTATTTTTAGCACTCAAGATGAGTTTCATAGCTAAAGGCAATTTAGCAACTTGTAATAATTTTAAACGCAGTGTCAAATAAATACCTGTACCAACCAATAAGATGATTAAAGGTGGTCCCCAAAGGAAGCTATCAATAGCGGAAATAATAGAAAAAAAGTCCATGAAAAAAGTCCTCCTCTTAGATAAATACATTTGTTTAGTATAGTGATACAAAAATATTTTCTATCATAGCATAAAAAAAGACAAATGTCACTGTAAAAAACACAAAAATACATTTTTATTTGAAAAAATAGCAAAAATAATTATAAAAATCCACTTACAATAGCAAGAAAGTAAAAATTTTTGACTTAATGTATATATTTTTCCTATGCTTATTTACTTTTTAAATGCTATATTGATATGTGAACTTTTAAGTAGAATTTTAAGCAAAAGAAAATCAAGGAAAATCTGAACGAAAAAAGAGATTAATTGCTTAGAAGGCTTATAAATGGTACAATATTAAAGAGAATAGGAGGAACGACATGGCTAATTTGGAAGAAAATATAAATAATGAAATAGATATTAAACATGATGAACCTGTAAAGATCCATTTAGATGAAGAAAGTGCAGAAGTAACTGCTGTAGAAGGCGATTATGGTGCAAATCAAATCCAGATTTTGGAAGGCTTAGAAGCAGTACGTAAACGCCCAGGTATGTATATTGGTAGTACATCAGCTCGTGGATTACATCATTTAGTATATGAAGTTGTAGATAACAGTATTGATGAAGCTTTAGCAGGATATTGTACTCATATAGAAGTAACAATTCATAAAGATAATAGTATTACAGTAACAGATAACGGTCGTGGTATTCCTGTAGATATGCACGAAAGTGGAAAACCAGCAGTAGAAGTAGTTCTTACTGTACTTCATGCTGGTGGTAAATTTGGTGGTTCTGGATACAAAGTATCCGGTGGTTTACATGGTGTAGGTGTATCTGTAGTTAATGCACTTAGCACAAATATGGAAGTAAAAGTAAAACGTGATGGCAAAATTCACGAAATTACTTTTGAAAAAGGTGTAACTAAAGAACCATTAAAAGTAGTAGGTCAAACTGATGAAACAGGTACATTAGTTCATTTTGTACCAGATGCAGAAATTTTTGATGAAACTGTTTATGATTATGATACTTTAAGACATCGTTTACGCGAATTATCCTTCTTAAATAGAGGTATTACTATTATTTTGACTGATGAACGTCCTGAAGAAGTTCGTCAAGAAACTTTCTATTTTGAAGGCGGTATTAGTTCCTTTGTAGAACATTTAAATCGCAATAAAGAAGTAATCAATCCAGAGCCTGTATATTTCAATGGCACAAAAGATACTACTGTTGTAGAAATCGCACTTCAGTATAATACAAGCTATAGTGAAAATATTTATAGCTTTGTTAACAATATCAATACAGAAGAAGGCGGTACTCATTTAGCTGGTTTTAAAAGTGCTTTGACTCGTGCTGCTAATGATTTTGCACGCAGACAAGGTATTATCAAAAATAACGAAGATAACTTAGTGGGTGAAGATATTCGCGAAGGTTTAACTTGTGTAATCAGCATTAAACTTCGTGAACCACAGTTTGAAGGACAGACAAAAACAAAATTAGGTAATTCTGAAGTTCGTGGAATTGTAGATTCTATTGTTAGCGAAGGCTTATCTGAATACTTTGAAGAAAATCCTGTTATTTCTAAAAAAATCATTGAAAAATCCATCATGGCATCTCGTGCTAGAGAAGCTGCGCGTAAAGCTCGTGAACTAACTAGACGTAAAAATGCCTTAGAAGTTAGCTCTCTTCCTGGTAAATTAGCTGATTGCTCTGTAAAAGACCCAGAACAAGCAGAAATTTATCTTGTCGAAGGTGATAGTGCGGGCGGTAGTGCAAAACAAGGTCGTGACCGTCGTTTCCAAGCTATATTGCCACTTCGTGGGAAAATTTTAAATGTAGAAAAAGCACGTTTAGATAAAATCCTTAACAATGAAGAAATTCGTACTATGATTACTGCATTTGGCAGTGGTATTGGTTCTGAATTTGATATTACAAAACGTCGTTATGGTAAAATCATCATCATGACAGATGCCGATGTCGATGGTGCTCATATTCGTACATTGTTATTGACTTTCTTCTATCGTTATATGAGACCATTAATTGAAAATGGTCATGTATATATTGCGCAACCACCACTTTATCAGATAAGAAAAGGTCGTAGCCATTGGTATACTTATAGCGATGAAGAATTAGCGCAAAAATTAGATGAAATCGGCAGAGATGGTATCACTGTACAGCGTTATAAAGGTTTAGGGGAAATGAACCCAGAACAGTTGTGGGAAACAACTATGGACCCTGAAAAACGTACAGTATTGCAAGTACATCTTCGTGAAGCGGAAGAAGCAGATTCTATTTTTACTATCTTGATGGGTGATAAAGTAGAACCTCGTCGTCGTTTTATTGAAGAACATGCAAATCTAGTTAGAAATCTCGATTTATAAAAATAAAAAGACTTACTACTTAAATTGAACTGCACCCCAAAAGTTGGACAAAAAACAACTTTTGGAGGTGCAGTTTTT
>OGYM01000306.1_pt1 | contig 37824 bp, 29 predicted proteins | sample 1576491 | NCBI WGS metagenome assembly OGYM01 (sample SAMEA3541515, study PRJEB24748) | human gut metagenome | biome: human gut; feature: human-associated habitat; material: faeces | place: China | collected 2012 | reverse complement strand
GTAGATCAGGGAATCATTGCGGGCTGTGCCGGCGGTGGATTTGAAAATATCTGTGATGCCGCAGACATCTTAAAAGGTGCAAGCATCGGACCGGATGAGTTTACATTGAGCGTATATCCGGCAAGTACCCCGATTTACATGGAACTTGTAAAAAATGGTGCAGTGGCAAGTCTCATGGAGACGGGAGCGATCGTCAAAACAGCGTTCTGCGGTCCTTGCTTTGGTGCCGGAGATACTCCTGCAAACAATGCATTCTCCATCCGCCACTCTACAAGAAACTTCCCGAACCGCGAAGGTTCCAAGGTCCAGAAGGGACAGGTTGCATCCGTTGCGCTTATGGATGCAAGATCCATTGCAGCAACTGCAGCAAATAAGGGATATTTGACCGCAGCTACCGATCTGGATGTAAATTATACCAAACCGAAATACTTCTTCGACAAGAAGATTTACGAGAACCGCGTCTTTGACAGCAAGGGAGTGGCTGATCCGGGTGTGGAGATCCAGTTTGGACCAAATATCAAAGACTGGCCGGCAATGAGTGCATTACCGGAGCATATGGTATTAAAGGTTGTTTCAGAGATTCACGATCCGGTTACGACAACTGACGAGCTGATCCCGTCCGGAGAGACTTCCTCCTTCCGGTCCAATCCGCTTGGACTGGCAGAGTTTGCATCTAGGAAAGTGTTCGAGACATGATGCTTATACCCGGCGCGACTGTCTGCGGGTCTTTCCATGAAAGGTTCCGGTTCAACATCCAGTTTTCTCAGACTGTTGAATACGATATGCACATGAATATTACCGGCGCTGTTGTGGCCGTCTCGGTGTGTGCAGACAAGGATTTGGTGGCCTGGAAAGTGCTTCTTGGCAAACTCCATCCCTAACTCTTGAGCGTGTTCTGGCGTGAGGCCATTTTCAGCCCGGTCGCGGGGATCGAAACTGATGATATAGTGATGCGCTTTGATTTCTGCACGGCTACTATTTTTCCCGTATTGGCGGTTTAACTGCACACACTCTCTTCCGTAGGTTTCAGGCGTACAATTGATTCCGGCAATCTCAAAATTCTGACGGAGAATCATTTCCCCGTTCTCATCGAGAATTGGCTTATTGGTGAATTCATCGTGCTCAAATTGTAAGTACGATGCTGCCGCAGAATAGCTTATGTTTTTGATTGCAATGTGCTTAATGATCGCCATATTCTCTCTCCAGTTCTTCGTTGCAGCGGATGACCATTTTCTCGACTTCTTGCAGAGCGTGATGCAGCTCCTTTGCCAAAGGATTCGTCATCAGGCCGCCCTCGTTGAAGTATCTGGCAATCTGGTTCAGATTGCTTCCCAGCTTGTTCAACTTTGCAAGCTCAGAGACAAGGGCGCTGTCATCGTGTAGAACAATTACCTGCTTTGGAATGCGATTAACCACCAGATGACGGATATAAGCGCCTTTGGTCATCCCGCAGTTTTTGGCGTTCGTTTCTAAGATAGCATACACATCATCCGAGAAGCGGACTGGAAGCTGGTGCTCTTTTCGTGGCGTTGTTTTTCTTGTTCGTGCCATATCTGTATTCCCCCTTTTGAATTGGCAGAGACGATTCAAAAGCTGTGAGGCCGCAGGACGAACCACCGGATACAATCCGGTCATCTGTCGAGGGCTTGGGGAAGCGAAATCCCCAACAAGTTGCCGGGTGCAAAACACATGAAATGTGTTATTGCATCCCAAGGCGAAACTTGCTCTAAGATAGTCTCTCTACTTAGAAGTGGGGACTACTTCTAAGCCGCTTTTGCGTGAAAACCTTCCTTTGAGGACTTTGCAGATCATATCCACGAAAAAAGTGATGCGATGCTTACACTATTTCTAGCAAACGGGTAGAAATTTCAAAGGATCTTTGATATAATATAATCCAGTATTTTGTATCTTCTGCACGACAACCACTATGAGGTGACGATATGGCTATTTCTTACAAAAATCTTTTCAAGTTACTCATTGACAGAGACATGAAAAAGAAGGATTTAAGAGATTTGACCGGCATTAGCTATGCGACATTGCGAAAGCTGGAGCATGGTGAAAATGTGATGACAGATGTTCTCGATAACATTTGTGTGAAGCTGAATTGTGATCTCGGGGATATTGCGGAGATTGTTCCTGAAGAATCAAGTCCGGAAAATGGGACAGATAATGTTGTACAATGATATTGGGAGAGTAGAAGAACATGGCTCAAATCGCTGATAGAAGCTTAAAAAATAACAGCCCGTACTCAGCTGTCATTACGCGGGAACACTTTCTCTTCTACGAGATGCGGACTACGGCAAAGCTACTGTCTGAAGGCTATTCCGAAGAAGAAACGGCAAGCAAAATTGTTGAAGATAACCTGTTTCAATACCCCACGGAAAAGACTGTCCGTCGCATGGCTTTGTCCTGCATTCGCAGATTAAAGGCAATGGATGATGCGTCTCTCATTACCGCAATTGCAAATCAGCCCAGCGATGTAGCCAAGCAGGTCTGCCTATACGCTATGATGAAACAGTACCGGCTTGTCTGGGATTTTATGATCACGGTTATTGGAACGAAGTTTGAAAGCTTTGACATGAGTTATAGCAAGTCTGATTTGAATGTTTTCATGATGCGTCTTCAGGAACAGGATGATTGGGTTGCTACTTGGAGTGAGAATACCATTACGAAAGTCAAACAGGTGTTGGCGCGAGTCCTGATTGAGAACGAGTATATTGACAGTCCGACTGCGGATCATCTGAACCCGGTTCTCATCAGTCCGATATTGGAAAATGCAATTCGAGCCAGCAACGATACGAAGGCGCTGATTGCGTTTAACTGCTTGGCATAAAGGAGAAGAAGATATGAGCAATCTGAAAGAACGACTTGACCTGCTCCGGGAGGAAATTCAAAAGCAGGATTTTCTTGAGGGCAAAGGTCTCAGCAACGAAGTGAATATCCGAATCTTCTGCTATGACAGCAGCGAGGAGATGATAGTCACGCATTTCCTTGAACAGATTAAAACGGATCAATCCCTCAGATGTAGACTGGTCGAATGTAACCTGTACAAAACCTTCCTTTCAATCTGCGATGACTTGGATATCATGGACGCTATTCCGGATATGGAAGAAGCAGATGGCGGAGATTTTCTTTTGGAACAGCTACACTCCGCCATTGGTGAGGGAGAATTCATAGAGAAGATCCAGAACAATTATCCGCAGCATGAACCGGGCGATGTTCTTTTAATCACTGGCGTTGGCGACGCTTTCCCGTTCATGCGTGTACATTCCCTGCTGGAAGCATTGCAGCCTTATTTCTCAGATATCCCGATCTTGGTTATGTATCCCGGAGAGTTTGACGGACATTATCTGAAGCTCTTTGGGAGACTGACGCCAAACGATTATTACCGGGCTTTCAACATCATCGGAGGAGGACAGAACCATGCAAATTCGTAACATGTTTGCTGAGGACATCAACAGACCAATTAACGGTGTCATCAAAGTCGATCAAGATACTGCGGATGTGATCGAGCAGGAAGTCCGTGAGTATGTGATTACCAGAGAACTGAAGAAGCATTTCATTAGCTTTTTTGACTATTACAGCGATAGCTTTGACAAGCCCACGGATGATATCGGCGTGTGGATTTCCGGCTTCTTTGGAAGTGGTAAATCTCACTTTCTGAAGATGCTGTCCTACATTCTTGAAAACAAGCCTGTGGGAACAACCACTACCGTTGAAATGTTCCGCAAGAAGTTTGAGGATGATCCCGCAACCTTCATGCTGATTGACAAAGCAACTCGCGGTAAAACCGAGACCATCCTGTTCAACATCGACATTGAAGGCTCCATCAACAAAGACAAGACCGCTGTCCTCCGTGTCTTTGCCAAGATGTTCTATAACCACCTTGGCTTCTTTGGCGAGAATCTGAAGGTTGCGATGCTAGAACAGTACATTGATCAGCTTGGTAAGACCGAAGAGTTTCGGCGTGTCTTTGAGGAGAAAAAGGGCAAGTCTTGGGTGGATCAGCGGAAGGCGTTTGCGTTCAACGGAAAGTTCATTATCCCGACTTTGATGGAAGTTCTGGATATGAGTGAAGATGATGCAAAGCGCTGGTTTAACGACAAAACCGCTGTTGACTTCTCTATTGCACGGCTTGTGGAAGATATCAAAGCCTATGTCAGCAAGAAGCCCAGCGACTTCCGTCTTCTGTTCATGATCGACGAGGTTGGTCAGTATGTTGGCACAGACACCGACATGCTCCTGAACCTTCAGTCTTTGACTGAAAAGATTGGCAGCGAGTGTGGCGGCAAAGTTTGGGTCATGTGTACCGGTCAGGAAGCCATTGACGAAATCATCAAGGTTCGTGCAGATGAGTTCTCTCGCATTCAGGCGCGTTTCAAGACCCGGCTCAGCCTGTCTTCTTCCTCCGTGGATGAAGTGATCCAGAAGCGGATCCTGAAGAAAAAGCCCGATGTTGAGAAGACGCTGGAAGGCCTGTATCACGAAAATGATTCCGTGCTGCGCAACCTTTTCAGCTTCAGCGGTTCCGTTTTGGATATCAAGGGCTACGCCGGTGCGTCTGAGTTTGCTCAGAACTTCCCGTTTGTGCCGTATCAGTTCATTATCATGCAGAAGGTCTTTGCAGAGATCCGCAAGCACGGCAACTCCGGCAAGCACCTTTCCGGTGGTGAGCGTTCCATGCTGTCCGGCTTCCAAGAGGCTGCACAGAAGGTGCAGGATAAGGACGAATATGCACTCGTACCGTTCTTCCGGTTTTACGATACCGTCCATACCTTCCTTGACAGTTCGATCCGTCGCGTGATTGAGCGTTGCGAGAAGGCTGCTGACATTGGCGCAGGAATCGAAAGCATGGATGTGGATGTTCTCAAGCTCCTGTATCTGATCCGCTATGTGGACGATATCCCTGCCAATATTGATAACATTGTCATCCTCATGTCCGACGATATCCGGACTGACAAGATTGTTCTCCGTGAAAAGGTGAAGGATTCCCTGAACCGGCTCATGAGCCAGAACTACATCGGCAGAACCGGTGAGACCTATCACTTCCTGACGGATGAGGAGCAGGATATTCAGAAAGATATCAACAACACGGTCGTGGATACCGCTTCCATTGTGGAGAAGATTGCGCAGATGATCTATGCGGATATCTATCAGACCAAGAAGTTCCGTCATGGTATCTATGACTTTGATTTTGACAAGATGGTGGATGGCGTGACCACTGGTGCTGTCACCGGGGGTATGAAGCTTCGCTTCCTCACGGTTGCAACGGATGCAGTTGAAAAATCTGAGCTGCGTCTGATGACAGAATCTAAGGGTCAGGCAATCGTTGTTCTCTCTGGTGCTTCCTACTACGAAGCACTGGAAAAAGCGATGAAGATCCGTAAATTTGTGAAGCAGCGCAATGTATCTCAGCTTCCCAAGTCTGTTCAGGATATTATCCGTAATCAGCAGGATGAAGCAGGCCACTATGAGCTGGCTGCTATGGAAGATCTGAAGAAAGCAATTACCGAGGCAGCCTTCTATATCGACGGGGAACATGTAGAAATCAAGAGCGGTGAAGCAAAGTCCCGCATTGATCAGGCACTGGAATATCTGGTGTCTCATGTCTACAGTGAACTGGAACTGGTCGAAAAGAATTTTTCTACGGATGCCGATATCATTGAGATCCTGAACGGAAACTTCATTGCAGGCGCAGAGCCGAACCGAGATGCTGCTGCCAAGGTAGAAGAATATCTGATTGTTCAGGACAGAATGAAGCTGCCCACCTCCATGTTTGATGTTCAGAGCCGCTATTCCGCAGTGCCTTATGGCTGGCGTGAAATTGATATTGCCGCAGTCGTTGCCCTGCTGATCAACCAGCAGAAAGTAACCATCAAGTACGGCGGCGCGACTATTCAGCCCACCGACCCGAAACTCCCGGATATGCTGCGGAAGAAGAGCGAGATTGGTAAAACCAGCATTTCCAAACGGCAGGTTGTCACGGCAATCAAGATGAAGGCCGTCAAGGATCTCCTTCGTGAGTACTTCGATGTGATGGATGTGCCAGATGATGAAGACAGCCTTGTTGCCTTTATTGTCAAAAAGTTCGAGGAGCAGAAAGCTCACTACGAAACGCTGGAGCAGAAGTACAGCTCTGGCCGGAAGTACCCGGATCGTGGCAAAGTCTCTGATGCCATTCGTCTGATGACCGATATTCTTTCCCAGCGGAAAGACAACATTGCCCTGATTGATCGGGTTCTGAAGCAGGAAGACAAGCTCTTTGATACGAAGGAAGACCTTCAGGATGTGGAGACCTTCTTCAAAAATCAGGTTCAGATCTTCGATGCAGCGGCGCAGATGGAGGAAGACCTCCGCAACGAATTGGATTACCTTTCCCATGAGCCGGAAGCCAATGCAGCCCTCAACAAGATCCGTCTAGTTGTTGCGGTACAGGGAGGCTTCAGCTATAAGAAAATCCCGGAACTGAACGGCCTCATGGCAACTGTCCGTGAGGGGCATGACCGTCTGCTGGAGTTCAAGCGTGAAGAGCTGAATGATGTGATCGTTCAGTGCATGGGCGCAATTCATCAGGCAAGCAAGGGCGATTTTAAGGCCAGAGACCTCATTGACAAGGCAGATACCTACTTCTCTCAGCAGAAGGAAAAGGTTCGGAGCTACCAGAGCCTTGCCCTGTTGGACGGCCTGATTCCGCCGATGCTTCAGTATAAGGACAGCATGGTTGGTAAAATCGAGACTGCTTTGGAACCGCCCAAGCCGGTTGAGCCGCCCAAGCCTCCTGTCAGCAACGGCAGTACGGTTCCGCCTGCACCCAAGAAAATCATCCGACCCTATAACCGTTCCATCATCTTCCCGGCAAAGAGACTGGAGACTACGGAAGATGTCGATACCTATGTGGAGCAGATGCGGAAACAGTTGATGAAGCTTCTTGAAAACTGCGACGGCATCCAGCTGAAATAATGGAGGTGAATGGCGTGCCTGAAAATCCAAAAGTGTTTATTTCATATTCACATAAAGACCCGCAATATGAAGATCAAGTACTTGCGTTTGCAAACAAGCTTAGGTCTGAAGGTATTGATGCCTCGATTGATCAATATGAAGAGGCTCCTGTAGAGGGCTGGCCTCGTTGGATGGAACTCCAAATCATTGAAGCTCAATATGTTATCGTTCTCTGTGACGAGACTTATTATGGGAAACTGTATTCCCCCAACAAAGGAAAAGGTGTCGTTTGGGAAGCACGCATTGTATATCAAATACTATATGATGATTCTGCTGAAACTACAAAGTTTATTCCAGCATTTTTTGATGCTGATAATAAGCAGTTTATTCCTACTCCACTCAAATCATTTACATACTACGATTTGTCCAAAGATGCAGATTATGACAAGCTTTACTGGAGACTAAGAGGTGTTACAAAAACAAAAAAGCCGCCTCTTGGTGAACTAAAGCCTGTCCCAGAAAAGAAACGGAAAACTATGTTTTATACCAGCCCCATTGTTGTTGAAAAATGGGATCGTGCAAAATGGAGAGGTATTGTATATTTGTGGGGTGGCGATGCCCCTGCGATCGGCTTATTTTTTCAGAACTATGTTGCGGGTAAAGAAATCTTTTATGACTGGAAAACAAGGTACTCTGGGTTGACTACTGCGGATGAATTTATAAAGGTCGATTATATTGTGCCTCCATTTCCGTCGGATTGTTGGATTTACAAAGAACATGACCGTAACTTTGGAAAAGGGTATTTTCTTCATATCGGGGCAAATGTTGATGCAGCAATGGATAGAGCTAAAAATGGCGGTCTTCAAGCAGACGATATGTTGCTGGCCACTTTTTCTCGGTATCAGTGGATGGATGAAATCAAAAACTCTGACAACAGAGATAACTTTTTCGATATGCTGAATCAAACTGGAAAGTACTATTTAGTTCCGGTTGGATTGAAGAGTCCTTCGGTAGCACCAACACCGGAGAACATAGTGTTTGATTTTGACTGTGCAATTCCAATGAAGACGATAATTGTTACAGAAGGCAGAAAATTGAAAGATAACGACCCTTGTAAGGTAGTTATTACAAAACCGGAGGGTATCTGATGGATAAGAACGCAATCAAAAAATATGCAGTCTGGGCGCGGCGGGAGCTGATCTCCCGCGTTTCCCAGAAAGCTGCTTTCTATGGAATTACAGATACGGATCACGGAACTGTCGGCGCAGAGAGCGTGGACGGGCGTGTTCTGACTGCCGCCGAAAAGAAACAGCGGGATGCCCTGATCCATCAAATCCAGAAGGACGGCTATGAGCAGACAATCGAGGAAGTGGCCTACACTTGGTTCAACCGCTTCTCTGCCCTGCGCTATATGGAGGTCAACGGCTATCTGCCCACCCATGTCCGTGTGTTCACGGATGATACCGGTGCATTGAAACCCCAGATTCTGACCGAAGCAATCAATCTGGAGCTGGACGGCCTTGATATGCAGAAGGTCTACGACCTGAAAAACAGCAATCAGGACGAGGCGCTGTACCGCTATCTGCTGATTACCCAGTGCAACGCGCTGAACGCCATTCTCCCCGGTATGTTCCAGAAGATTGAGGACTACACGGAGCTGCTGCTGCCGGACAACCTGCTGCGGGAAGGCTCTGTCATTGAGCAGATGGTCACGACTATTCCGGAAGAAGACTGGACAGATCAGGTGCAGATCATCGGCTGGATGTATCAGTACTACAATGCTGAGAAGAAGGACGATGTGTTTGCTGCCCTGAAGAAGAATGTCAAAATCACGAAGGAGAATATCCCTGCTGCAACCCAGCTGTTTACTCCGGACTGGATCGTTCGGTACATGGTGGAAAACTCTCTGGGCAGAATCTTTGTAGACAAGCGCAAGAATGAGGGCGTCTATGCGGATGGCCGCGGCTTGGACGAGATGACTTTGGAAGAGTCCGAGGCCAAGAGAATCGCCAATGAAAAGGACATTGCGGAGCAGATGGGCTGGAAGTACTATCTGCCCGAAGCGGAACAGACGCAGGAAGTCCGCAAGCAGCTCGATGAGATTCAGGCGGAATACGGCAATCTGGATGTGACGGAAATCAAGGTCATCGACCCCTGCATGGGTTCCGGCCATATTCTTGTCTACATGTTCGATGTGCTGGTGAAGATTTACGAGGCATACGGCTACTCTGCCCGTGATGCCGTGAAATCCATTGTCGAGAACAACCTGTATGGTCTGGACATTGATGACCGTGCAGCACAGCTGGCTTATTTCGCCGTTATGATGAAAGCCCGCCAGTATGACCGCCGGTTCTTCAGCCGTGGCCTTCAGCCCCATGTGTATGCTATTGTGGAGAGCAACCATATAGATAAGTTTGCTGTGGAGTATTTCTGCAACGGTGACGAAAAGCTGACTGCGGCCATGGATACTGTCATCCGCGAACTGCACGACGCCAAGGAATACGGCTCTATCCTGAGTGTGACGCCGCAGGACTGGCCTGCCCTCTATGCCCGCTTTGCGGAAATTGAAGAGGATATCAGCATCTCTCGTGAAGCTGCCCTGAACGAGCTGCTGCCGCTGGTGCAGGTGGCGGAAGCTCTGGCACAGAAATATGATGTTGTTGTGACGAATCCGCCGTACCGAGGGATTGGTGATGTTGAATCCACACTTCAAGAGTTTGTGAAAGAGAAATATCCGGCCTCTTGTTCTGATCTTAGTACTGTATTCATGGAAAAGTGCATTCAGCTAACAGTAGCCAACGGATATTATGGAATGATAAATATACCTGTATGGATGTCTCTGGCAAGTTATTCTAAGCTCAGAAATAACATTATCTCAACTGAGCATATCATCAATATGCTTCATTTGGGCAGAGGTATGTTCGGTTCGGACTATGGAACAACTGCTTTTGTCATTAGGAATAACCGCATAAATAATTATAGGGGATTATATAAGAAATTCTTCGAGAGGCAAGGCTCCGTCGAAACAGAAGAAGCGAAAGAAAAGAAATTCGCAACTGGGACAAAAGAGTACAAAACAGATCAGTCACTGTATAGGTCATTGCCGAACAACATAATAGCATATTGGGCGACGAATTCTTTTGCGGAAGCCTTCAATTCTGGAATAAATATAAATACCTATGCTACGGTATTTGAAGGTTTGAAGACGCGTGATAAAGATAGATTTCTTCGCTTTTGGTTCGAGATTGCATCGCCAAAATGGAAACCTTATGCAAAAGGCGGATCATTTAGAAGATGGTATGGAAATAATGATTATGTTGTTAATTGGGGTGATAACGGGGACGAGGTAAGAAATTTCAAAAAATCCAGTGGTGCGAATTTCAAGCATTACTTTGAACCCGCAATTACTTATACAGCTATGACTATGTCAAAATTCACCGGGCGGTATATTGTTAATCAAATTTTTGGCGGTGGTGGTGGTGGTATTACTGCTTCGTCAAAAACAGATTATCTGCTAGGCTTTGTTAATTCTGCGCCCTTCGATTATATAATTAGCGCAATGAAGTCTACTGTGAATTTTGAAGTTGGACAAATAGGGAAAATACCTGTCCTATTTGGCAATAATGAAAGTGATTGCAGAATCACAGCTTTGGCGCAAAAAAATGTGGAAATATCCAAAAGCGAATGGGATTCTTATGAGTATTCGTGGGATTTCAAACGCCACCCTCTGATCCCCTCAGCGCAGGAAAAGCAGGAGCAGCTTACTTCCCAATTTGCACAGTCCAGACTGGCTAAGTTCAGCCTGATTTCGTGGCATTATGAACAGTGGGAACAGGCGTGTGAAGAACGCTTCCAGCAGCTCAAAGCCAACGAGGAAGAACTGAACCGTATCTTCATTGACATTTACGGTTTGCAGGATGAGCTAACGCCAGAGGTTGAGGACAAAGATGTGACCGTCCGCAAGGCTGATTTGGGGAGGGATATTCGCTCCTTCATTTCCTATGCTGTGGGCTGTATGTTTGGGCGCTATTCTCTTTACAAAGATGGTCTGATTTTTGCGGGTGAACCCTACTCTTTGGAAGCTTGGGTAGAAAAAATGAATGACCAGCCGGGAACTATCAGCCATGAAGAACTAGTTCGTGCCTATCATAATGAGGGTGTTATTGTCAATGAGATGTTCTTCCCGGATACCGACAACATTATCCCAATCTGTGATGATGAGTATTTCGATGATGATATTGTCGGTCGGTTCGTGGAGTTTGTAAAAACGGTCTACGGCGAGGACACACTGGACGAAAACCTGAAATTTATCGCCGATGCACTGGGCGGGAAAGGTGCGCCCAAGGATATCATTCGGAACTATTTCCTCAATGATTTCTACGCTGACCATTGCAAGATTTATCAGAAGCGCCCCATCTACTGGCTGTTTGACAGCGGCAAGAAGAACGGCTTCAAAGCGCTGATCTATATGCACCGCTACCAGCCGGACACCATTGCCCGTATCCGTACCGATTATGTGCATGAGCAGCAGGGACGCTACCGCACGGCCATTGCCGATCTGGAAAGCCGGATTGCAAATGCCGATACCGGCAGCCGCGTGAAGCTCACCAAGCAGCTGACAAAACTTCAGAATCAGGCCGAGGAGCTGCGGGTGTACGAAGAAAAAATCCATCACCTTGCCGACCAGATGATCCGGATCGACTTGGATGACGGCGTGAAGCACAATTATGAGATTTTCAAGGATGTGCTGGCTAAAATAAAGTAAAGGAGGGGTTGCAAACATGGCCGCAATTGATTTAGGTACCATTCAGCAGGATTTGGCACGGCGGTTTGCTGCGCCCTTGCCGGAGTTCTATAAGCGCCGGATTATCTTCTGGTACGACGAAGATCGGGAATTTCAAGATCAGCTGGATGATATTTCTCTGGACGGCGTGGAGCTGCTGATCCTCAACGGCAGCAACACCTTTGCTGCAAAGAAGAAAATCTGTGAGGATTGTCCTACGACAAACTTCCTCGTTTACGATCCCCGTTCCTTCACCAAGGATGATGACAACTGGCTGATCAATGTGCAGCTCTACAGTGAGGAGTTCCGGGCTGACCTGAACTCAATCTGGATGGACGAAATGGGGCTGCCTGCCACCCCCATTATCCGCAATCAGGTGAAGCACTATCGGAAATTCTTCCGGGCAAAAGATCGTAGAGATGCCGTTAAGAAACTGAGTGGAAACATCAGCACCGCGCCGCAAATGCATCTGGCGGTCATGGCTGCTCTCAGCGGCTGCAATGACATTCAGCCGAACAAAATCATCAAGGCAGTCATTCATGCCGGTCTCGACATGGATAACAACGAGGTCTATCAGAACTTCCTGACCTATGGTTCGGAAAAGCCCTTCTGGGTTATGGTATCTCAGGCGACCGGCTACAGTGAAGGTGATGATTCCAGTCTTGGCAGACTTGCCATTCATATGCTGCTGACTGCATCGACCCGCACGATGCATCTGGATCACTTGGCCGGACTGGATGCCTTCATCTCCACGCCGCATCAGGCCTACTGCTATGATTTTGTCTCGGACTGGCTGCACAGCGAAGATAACATGCAGCTATATGAAGTTGCCCGGTATGTGGAGGAGGAAGCCCGCTTGCCGCAGCGCTTTGCAAAGCTATCGGTGGAGGATCTGGCTGACACGGAATGCTTCCCGTGCATTAACGAGACAATCCTGACCGCTCTGATGAAGGAGATCAGTGACCAGATTATTCAGGTGGATACCATCAAGGCTGCTGTCGAAAAGCGTCGGACAATGGTCTGGTATGATCGTGTTTCCAGCTACTATGACGGTCTTCTTCAGGTTGCCAACATGCAGGCTTTCTTTATGGAGCACTCTGCCGGGTTCCATACCGTTGAGCCGCATAAGATCTGGGCGGAGTACACATCTGATTATTACCGGATGGACACCTACTATCGGCAGTTCCATCTTTGCTTCCAGCGCAGTCTGACGGTCTCAAATCCGCTTCTGGATGACCTGTTCAAGCATGTTGCAGATAAGGTGGAAGGCCTGTATTCCCACTGGTTCCTTGGCTCTCTGGGGCAGAACTGGTCGGATGCCTGCGCAGAGAATATGGCAGAGTATGGCCGGGTGCTGGAGGTTCCGCAGCAAGTGGACTTCTATCGGAGCAAGGTCAGTCACAGCGAGAACCGGGTTTTTGTGATTATTTCCGATGCGTTCCGCTATGAGGTGGCAGCATCCCTTTCGGAACAGCTTCAGCGTGAGATGCAGTGCAAAGTCTCCCTTGGGAGCTGCCAGTCCATTTTCCCATCCGTTACGAAGTTCGGCATGGCCGCACTGCTCCCCCACAAGAAGCTGGAGGTGGTTCAGCGCAGCAACGGTGTTCTGGGTATTCTGGCGGATGGCCAATCTACCGATGCCGGAAATCGGGACAAGGTTCTCAAGGCAGCACACACTGCCAGTGTTGCGCTGAAATACGATAACATCATTGGTTTGAAGCGTGCAGACCGTCAGGCGCTTGCGAAGGGCATGGATGTCGTTTATATCTACCATGACAAAGTAGATGAGGCCAGTCATACCTCAGACAGTGCTGTGTTCCCGGCCTGTGATGATGCCATTACAGAAATCAAAAATCTGATTCGGATTATCGTCAATGAGTTTGGCGGAACCAATATCATTGTCACTGCTGACCACGGTTTCCTCTATACCTATAGCCCTTTGAGCGAGGATGATAAGGTGGATAAGACGACTCCCACGGAGCACGATGTGGAAGTGGATCGCCGGTACTTAATCACTCAGAAAGGCGCAAAGCCGGATTATCTGCTGCCTGTCCGCTTCATGGGCGGTGAGACAGAGTATGATGCGTTTGCTCCCCGTGAGAATGTCCGAATCAAGAAAAAAGGCGGTGGCCTGAACTTTGTTCACGGCGGTATCAGCCTTCAGGAAATGGTCGTTCCCGTTCTGGAGTTCCAGTTCCTGCGCAACTCCAGTAAAGTCTATCAGCGCAACAAGGACAAGTTCGATACAAAGCCTGTGACCATCAGTCTGCTATCAGCAGGCCGCAAGGTCAGCAATATGATTTTCTCCCTGAACTTCTTCCAGAAGGATGCTGTCGGTGGAAATCGTGAGGCAGCAAACTACCTGCTGTACTTTACCGATGTCAACGGCCAGAAGATCAGTGATGTGAGCAAGATCATAGCAGACAAGACCAGCGATAATGCGCAGGAGCGCACTTTCCGCTGCAACTTCAACCTGCGTTCTCAGAAGTACAGCAACCGCGAGACTTATTATCTGGTGATTGAGGACGAAAGCGGCCTGCAAGCACCGATTCGAGAGGAGTTCCAGATCGACATTGCTTTTGCTGTGGACGAATTCAACTTCTTCTAAAACATACTGCCAAGGAGGACAACGAGATGGACGATTTTGAAACGAGCACCAGCACTCGTGAAATAATCAAGGACAAGTTGCGCCAGAACTTTGATGGGAAAATTGTCCGAAAAGACCTGACGAAGAAAATCAAGGAGGGCGCGAATGTGCCTACCTATGTCCTTGAGTTCCTCCTTGGGCAGTATTGCAGTTCGGATGATGACGAGATCATCCAGAAGGGCGTAGAGAATGTGAAGCGCATTCTTGCGGATAACTATGTCCGCCCGGATGAAGCAGAAAAAGTTCTGTCCAAACTGCGTCAGCGCGGTGCTATGACCATCATAGATCAGGTGACGGTCGAACTGAACCTAAGATATGATTACTATGAAGCACGGTTTTCCAATCTGGGTCTCGGTGGAGTTCCGATTGATGAGGAGTATCCGGAGAAATATGATCGCCTGCTCTGCGGAGGTATCTGGTGTATTATCCAACTGGAGTACAACAACGAACAGGATTCGGACATTCTTGTTGCGGACAAGAAACCGAAAAAGAAAAATGAATCTCTCATCAGCATCCGAAAACTGACTCCAATTCAGATGCCCCATGTAGCCATTGAAGATCTGAAGCAAGGACGCAAGGCATTTACCAAGGACGAATGGATTGATGTTCTGCTTCGTTCTATCGGTATGGAGCCGGATGAACTGACATACCGGGAAAAGTGGCTGCTTCTCCTGCGTATGGTTCCCCTTGTAGAGAATAACCTTAACTTGTGTGAGCTGGGGCCACGGAGCACCGGCAAATCCCATTTGTACAAGGAGATTTCTCCCAATAGTATCCTTGTCTCCGGTGGTCAGACGACCGTTGCAAACCTCTTCTACAACATGGGCAAGCATACCATGGGCTTGGTTGGCTTGTGGGACTGTGTGGCTTTTGATGAAGTCGCCGGTATCCGTTTCAAAGATAAAGACGGCATTCAGATTATGAAGGATTACATGGCGTCAGGTTCCTTTGCCCGTGGCAAAGAAGAAAAGGCAGCCAATGCTTCCATGGTTTTCGTGGGTAATATCAACCAGAGCGTGGATGTCCTTCTGAAAACCTCCAGCCTCTTTGATCCGTTCCCATCTGAGATGGGAACCGATACGGCATTTCTTGACCGTATCCATTGCTACCTCCCCGGTTGGGAAATCCCGAAGTTCCGTCCGGAGCATTTCACGGATGACTATGGCTTCATCACGGATTATCTGGCTGAATTCCTGCGTGAACTGCGCAAGGAGCAGTACGGAGATGCGCTGGATCGCTATTATCGGCTTGGTAAGAATCTCAATCAGCGCGATACAATTGCCGTGAGAAAAATGGTTGGTGGTCTCGTCAAGCTGGTTTATCCCGATGGCGTGTTTGGAAAAGAGGGACTAGAGGAAATCCTTCAGATCGCCTTGGAGATGCGCCGCCGTGTGAAAGAACAGCTGAAGAAGCTGGGCGGCATGGAGTTCTATGATGTGAATTTCTCCTACATAGACAACGAATCCTTTGAGGAACACTATGTCTCTGTCCCGGAACAGGGTGGCGGAAAACTGATCCCGGAGGGCATGTGCAATCCCGGTCAAGTCTACACGGTTGGGCGTGGCAAATCTGGCATGATTGGTGTTTTCCGGCTGGAAAGCCAGATGCTTCCCGGTAATGGTAAGTTTGAGCGCACCGGAATTGGTACAGATCGAGAAGCGAAAGAGACAACGAATACGGCTTTGAACTATCTGAAAGCCAATGGTGGCCGGATCAGCGGTTCCATCAGCACCACCACAAAGGACTACATCATCAATTATCAGGATCTTCAGGGCATCGGCATGACCGATAAGCTGGCGCTTCCTACCTTGATTGCCTTGTGTTCGATTGCTCTGGGCAAGCCGGTTCTCAGTTCTACGGTTGTGCTTGGCGAAATCAGCATCAGCGGCACGATGATCAAGGTGGATGCGCTTGCCAATACCTTGCAGGTGTGTCTGGACAGCGGAGCAAAGAAGGTGCTGTTGCCAATGACTTCCGCAGCAGAGCTTGGTACGGTTCCGGCAGAGCTGATTGGGTGTTTCAATTTGATTTTCTACAGCAGCGCAGAAGACGCAGTGTTTAAGGCATTGGGGGTGGAGTAAATGTTTGAATACGGTTTGGAATGGGTCAAGACTGACTTTCATCTGCATACGCATAAGGACAAGGAATTCAAGTTTTCTGGTGAGGACAATGCTTTTCCAAAAGCTTTTATTCAACAGCTAAAATCAGAAGGCGTTTCCATTGGTGTAATTACTAACCATAATAAATTTGACTTTGGCGAGTATAAGGCACTCAAAAAGCTGGGCAGAAAAGAAGACATATTGATCCTTCCGGGAATAGAGCTATCTGTTAAAGAGGCAAATGGAGTACACACACTGATTGTATTTAACCCTGATGAATGGATTGTAAACGGAGAGAGCTTCATAGGACACTTTTTAACTGAAGCGTTTGCAGGAATATCAAATTCCGAAAACCGGAACACGCGGTGCAAATTCGATTTGCGTGATGTGATAGAGAAGCTGAATTCCTATGGTCGAGACTATTTTATTATCTTTGCCCATGTTGATCAGACAAGCGGCTTTATGAATGAATGTTCTGGAGGCCTTTTAGAGTCGTTATCTGAAATCAATGGATTTCAAGATCGGGTTCTTGCTCTGCAAAAGGTGCGAAAACAAGATACGATGGATACATTTGAACGGTGGTTCAAATATAGATGTGCTCAGGTAGAAGGTTCTGACCCTAAATCAATGGATAAAGTCGGCCATTCAGACAGAGTTTCTTATCTTAAAGTTGGCGATCTGTCTTATGATGCAGTTAAATTTGCATTACTAGACTACCAATTTCGTGTATCGTCTGTGTTACCTAATACTAATCATGGGTTCATTAAATCAGTTTCCTTCGTAGGTGGGAAACTGGGAGGTACTATTATTGATTTTTCTTCGGAACTTAATGCGCTTATTGGCATTAGAGGGAGCGGAAAATCTTCTGTGCTGGAAGCACTTAGATATGCCTTTGACATCTCCGCACAGTGCGATAAAGACTACAAGGATAATCTTGTAAAAGCGGTGCTTGGCTCAGGTGGACAGGTCTCGGTAAAGGTTGTTGATAGATTCGGGAAAGAATATGAAGTACGGCGGATCAGTGGCGAACGGCCTAACATACTTGATGCTACTGGTACAGACTTGGGTATTTCAGTGGATCAGATTCTGAGAAATGTCTTATATTTTGGCCAAAAAGATCTTTCACAGAGTTCATCGTATGAACTTCAACTTCTTGATAAGCTAGTTGGCAATAAAATTGGTGACTATAGCAAGGAATTGCAAACATACACTAAAGAAATGGTTGAGGCAATCAAGCATTTACTAGATCTTAAATCAATACCCGAAGAAATTGCAGACCTAGAAACACAAATCAGCAATTTTGAACACAACCTTAAGCTTTTTGAAGAACAAGGAGTTGCCGATAAATTAAAAAAGCAAACAACCTTTGAACTGGACAAGCAAAAACTGTATTCAGCTAAAGATGGATTGAGTGGAGATGTTACATCTCTGATTACTGTAATTGACGCGTTAAAATTCAACGCTACATCTCTTGATGAATATTCTAGTCCATATAATCAGGACATTATAGCTTCGGCTCAGGCCATTTTGCTTTCGGCGGGTCAAAAAATAGAACAGATCAAATCTATCTTGAGTGAACTGTTGACTGTGCAAGACAATCTAGTATCAGTAATTCACCAGCTAGAAGAAAGAATTGATTCGCTGAAAGATGAGTTTGCCGAAATTAAGCGTCAGATTGGTGATACAGAATTAGATGTTGACTCGTATTCTAAAATGAAGACTGGACTGGAAGATGCAAAGGAAAAAATCAGCAAGCTTCAAGAAAGAAGCCGTTCGAGCGAAAAACTCAAATCTGATTACCGTACTGCGCTAATGAATAGAAATGAACTTCTTATGAGAGAATTTCAAGCATATGAAGCAGAGGTCAAGGCAATCAACGAATGCCAGCCAGAGCTAAGAGTAGACATTATTTTCAAGGGGGATAAAGAAGCTTTTAAGGCTAGCATAAAGTCTGCGTTCAAAGGAACAAGCATCAAAGATACAAAGTATGTAGAGCTGTCTGAACGGTTCACAGATTTTGCCGCACTTGTCGAGGATGTATTTATTAACGGAGGAGATATTAGTAGATCCATTCTTTCAGATGTTGAGTATGGAAAACTGTACGGTAAGCTCTGTGAAAAATATGCAAGTCTCATTGAGCAGACTACTCCTAATAGAGTAGAAATAAAATATCATGAAAAATTGCTGAAACAGCATTCATTGGGGCAACGGGCATCAGCGTTGGTATTGTTTATACTCACGCAAAGTGACAACGATGTTGTAATTATTGACCAGCCGGAAGACGATCTCGATAACAAAGTTATCTATGATGAAGTTATCACAGCAATTCGCCGTAAGAAGCCTGACATTCAGTTCATTTTCGCAACGCATAATGCTAACATTCCGGTACTTGGAGATGCAGAAAAAATTGTAGTAGCTGACTATCGGGATGGTAAGATCAATGCAACACAAGGAAATATTGATTCTCCAGATACACACAAGATGATTGTTGATATTATGGAAGGTGGTCAAGAAGCGTTCCTTCGGAGACAGTTAATCTACACAGCGTGGAAGTGATGTTATGGTTGGAAATTACAAGGTTATCACTCTATGCGGCAGCACTCGCTTCAAGGACGCATTTCTTGAAGCTCAGAAAAGGCTCACGCTGGAAGGAAATATTGTCATCAGTGTAGGTCTCTTCGGTCATTCTGGAGATTCTGAGGTTTGGGAGAACATGGACGAAGGTACATTGACCAAAACCAAGGAAATGTTGGATGACATGCACAAGCGGAAAATTGACATGGCAGATGAAATCTATGTTATCAATGTTGGCGGCTATATCGGTTCCAGCACAAAGTCTGAGATTGAGTACGCGATTGCAACCGGCAAAGAAGTGAAGTATTTGGAGGGAAAGTGATTTTCCTCCAAAGAGGTTGACTATGAAGAGCAAGAAAATCAAGGGTGACATAGGCGCTGTGAAGGCAGATATCCGTCCATATTTGAAAAAAGCATTTCTCCACAAAGCGTATTTGGATGCTTCAGATATTACTCCTGTATGCCGTTTCATTCGGAGTAAATACAGCAATGTTGAAATCACTCCGCATCCCGGCGCAGATGGTAAGCCATATCTTGTCGTAAATGTTCACCGCTTCCTTACTGGTGGAGAATTTTCCTACGAGATCAAGGTAGATGGAAAGTCCATTCATACACACAAAGCGAAAGACCCGTTGTCATGGATTGACCGCATCGAAGAATGGGATGCCGCAATGAATGATTAAATAGCAAACAAAGGCCATCTTCCGAGGCGAAAGTCTTGGAAGCTGGCCTTTTGCATTATTTCAGAAAATCATTTTGATGCTCAAGGTTGCGGAACGAGTACCCTCTGCGGGACAGTTCACTGACCTTCAGAGCGACAAGGTTGATATCCGAGTTCATGGCTGCTGCGATCTGAGAAGCGTCATAGCCTTGATAGATATATTCAAGAATTTCATCGTCAGGGAGACCTATGTGGGCAGCAAACAGGTTGGCTTCGTATTCCATGATATTGCTGCTCATATTGAAAAGGTTGAACTCCTGAAATACAGTAGCTTGCCTTCTATGGAGCTGATCGTGACCAATTTCATGAAGAAGCACAATCCCCCGCATGATTTCATCCAGATCCCTCTTGATGAAGATATAGCGATTGCGTTTAATGACCTTGTATACGCCTTTCTGATGATCAAAGTCCACATCTTTGATGAAGATATCAAGCTCTTCTGCGATGCGTTCCGGCTCTCTGGTTCCGGTTCTGCGGACTATCGCATCGGCGCGGCTGATGATTTCGGTAGTGCTGTTCAGGTGAACCAATATCCCCACCTCCTGTTCTGGTAGCGGTTATAGTATACAGCGTGACCTGTACCAAAATCGGGACTTATTCCTGTTTCTCGCTATCTTTGCGATATTTCTTTGGGGTGAATTTCTCGCGATTTCTCTTTTTGGCTTCGACATAGGCTTCCTGAACCGCAAGCATCAGGGCATCCATGTCTTCTTCAGCCATTTCACCACCAGCGAAAAGGCCGGTCAAATCGTCCACTAATTCTTTGGCGTCTTTTTGCCCTCTTGCGCCAAACTGCTCCGTTGCAGAAGTGATGAATGCCTCGTTTTCTGTGAGAAGATAGTTAGGGTCACATTCCAATACATTTGCTATTCTTTCGTAAAGGTCGCGCTGCTTTGGATAGCGGCCTTCAACTTCCCAACCTCTTACGGTGCGGAGAGAAACGCCGACAGCTTTGCCGAACTCTGTCTGAGAGATTCCTTTTTTGCTTCTCAGTTCTTTGACCTTCTCACCGAATGTCATGATATTACCTCCTTGTAGGAAATTGTATTTCCTATTGTTCTAAAATTCCCTCTTGACATAGGCAAGTATATAGCCTATAATGTGAGCCATAGGACAGGCAACGAACTTGCCTATATCATAATTCAAGTTGCCTATTATGTCAAGGGGGTGTTTAAGAAAATGCGTACAATTCTTCATTGCGATATGAATAACTGCTATGCAAGCATTGAACTTCTCCATCATCCGGAACTTCGAGGCAAACCTCTCGCTGTTGGAGGAGATCCGGAAGCAAGACATGGTATTGTTCTTGCGAAAGACCAACTGGCAAAGAAAGCCGGAGTGAAAACCAGCATGGCCTTATGGCAAGCAAGGCAAGCCTGTCCGGAAATCATCTTTGTACCGCCCCACATGGACTTGTATCTTCGCTTTTCACGACTTGCGCATGAGATCTATTCTGATTACACAGATCAGCAGGAAGCTTTTGGTGTGGACGAAAGCTGGCTTGATGTAACCGGGAGCGCATCCTGCAAAGGAGACGGAGAGTTAATCGCAAACGAGATCAGTGAGCGCATCAAATATGAGCTGGGTATCACAGTCAGTATCGGAGTAAGCTGGAACAAGATTTTTGCCAAGTTTGGTTCTGACTACAAGAAACCCGATGCCATAACGGTTATCAAGAAAAGTAACTTCAAGGATATTGTCTGGCCGAAGTCGGTAGAAGATCTTCTCTATGTTGGTAATGCTACGAAGAAAAAATTGAATGGTTACGGTATTTCAACGATTGGCCAACTGGCTCAGATTGATCCAGAGCTTCTTCATCGTTGGCTGGGGAAAATGGGCTATGTTCTCTCTGCTTTTGCCAATGGAAAAGATCAGACGCCAGTCTGCAAGGAAAACTATGCTGCGCCGATCAAAAGCATTGGAAACAGCACGACTACGCCACGCGATCTTGTCAGTGAAGATGATGTTCGCATCATCGCGTATGTTCTTTCGGAGAGCGTAGCAGCCAGACTCAGGGAGAACAATTTCAAGTGCCGTACCGTAGAAATTTCAGTCAGAGATAACGAGTTGTACAGCTTTACTCGACAAAGGAAACTTGACCAGCCTACCGATTTGACCTCAGAAATAGCACAGGCAGCAATGTGCCTCTTTCATCAAAATTACAGCTGGCAGAAACCGATACGAAGTATTGGAGTTCGTGCATGTGATCTCATTGATGCAAGCAGCCCTGTACAACTGGATCTTTTCATGGATGAGATGAGACGGGAGCGTTTGCATAAGTTGGATCTTGCCGTGGATTCGATTCGTGGGCGGTTTGGGTTTGACAGTAGCCAGCGTGGTCTGATGTACACTGACCGAAGTCTTTCAAAGGTGAATGCCAAGGAAGATCATACAGTTCATCCTCATGGATATTTTGAAGGAGGCAACAGGACAGGTGCAGAGCTGCTGGCCGCAGGAATAGGCAGGTGATAATGATGACAGAGAAGTGCCAAAAGGTGTATGTAAAAGTTCAGGCAGAGTTTTCTGAAGAAGGTAAACTGATTCCTCAGTGTATCATCTGGTCTGACGGGCATCGCTTTGAAATTGATCGCGTTAAAGATTGCCGGAGAGCCGCCAGCCTGAAAGCTGGGGGCGCAGGCTTCCGTTATACGGTCATGGTTTGTGGCAAAGAACGCTTTCTCTACTATGAAGAAAACTACAAGTGGTTTGTAGAAGCAAAGGTTTATGAGTGACGCAGTATCCGGCAGCACATAGTGTATCAGTGGCCGGAGTAACGAAAGGGTACAGAAGTCCAAAATAAGGCTCAGGGTTGGTTTCTTTCCCTTTCCGCCCAAGAGCCGCAATTAGAATGGAGTTATTGCCTTACAAGGCATGAAGGGAGTGTAACTGTTGAGCAGAAAAAATACTGAAGCATGGAGTGCAATCCATTCCATGTGTAACATGCAAAACTTAGATGAGGGCAGCCTCTATCAGAAATCCAAACTGCTTCTGAACATATACCGCAGGGTCTGTTGGACAACAATTGGCAGAGCAGACTATGTGGCAGAGGAAATGTGCCTGTATTGTGGTTCCGATCTTGATGATGCGTTGATCTATCTTGAGGAGTTCGCACCAGATGTTGAAAAAGAAAGATTTGAGTCGAAAGTGAAAACGCTATTTGAAACACGCTGGATGATTGAGTTGGTTGATACAGCAATGCTCCGCGTCAAAGAATTTCCTTATGGAGGAGAGCAGTACTTTGAAATTCTCTCCAAGTGTTACTTGACAAAGTGGAGGTATTCCGAAAGTGATATGCTGGGTATTCTCAACATGGAGCGCAGCCGGTTTTATGATCGAAAAAAGGAGGCAATCTATGTTTTTGGCCTTTCCCTCTGGGGAGGGGCAATTCCTCAGCTCAAGACTTTCCTGCAAGAGAATCCTCTCGATGAGTATCCCGATGAAGACTTTTCTATCGCTTTTGCTGAGTCCGACCAAAGTCCGACTTTTGTCCGATAAAGTTCCGACCAAAGTCCGATGGTAGTCCTACTGAAAGTCCGACCTTCCATATAGTAAACTGTGTATGCTGGGAGAAGCACAGCATACTGACAATGCAATAGGTTTACAGCCTCACACTCGTTCTGGGTGTGGGGCTATTTTTATGCCCATTTTGCCATATACAGCTTCTTCCAGCAATTCAGATGCTGGAAGGAGAGCTTAGATGCGTAAGTGGGTTTGGTACTACGCAAGGTATCCGTGACCCCGGATTGATTCGTATTTCCTAAATCAATCAATTCGGAGGTTACTATGATCTACAAATATGAAATGGCTTGTAAAGAGGCAGGCCTGAGTGACGAAGCGACGGCAGAGATTCGTCGTTTTTTTGATGCAGAGAAGAAAAAGCTGAAGCGAGACAAGGCGTATCGAGAAGCAAAAGGCATTACCTTTAGCTATCTATATCCGTCTGAGGAAGACTCTGAAGAAACTGGCGATCTTGCGTGCAGAGAGCTGGTTGACGAGAACGCTGATGTTGAGGAAACCACAATGCAAAAGCTTTTACTTGAACAGCTGAATGACGCGCTTGATGAACTCTCGGATGATGACCGGGAGTTTTTGCTGTTCATGTTTTCTGGGTATGGAAGCGCCTCTGCATGTGCTAGGAAACTCGGAGTGTATCCCTCCACGGTTCTGCGTCGAAGAGATGCGCTGATTCAGAAACTCAGGAAAAGTTTTTTTGAAAAAAACTAAATCTCTACGCAAAAGTGCTGGGGAAATAGTCCCCACTTCTAAGTAAGGGGGAATTTCCCCAAAGTACCTTGAAAAATGAATAGCAACATCTCAGTTACTTTCCGTTTAGGATGGAGCAACACACTGTCTGCCGCCAAGACTCCCTGCCGGGACGAGCGATCAACAGAGCAGCAAAACAGGCCTATTGGTACGGTCTGCTTGCGACGAAGACTAAGCGGCATAATGATACTCCTGCCTAGCCACAGATCACACAATGGGGGCAGCTCCGTGAGATCCACGGGGAGGTAAAACAGCCTGTGACACATCTGCCAGATGTGGACTGAGATGTTCCCAATTCAGTCAGGGGCGCATGGGGCAAATGTGACTGAGATGAAATGAAACGCTAATACGAAGACGCAAGTCTTCAGCATGAAAACTATGTGGCTGAGGTCTCCTGATTTCAGCCACATCCTTTTGCGCTGAAGCGCTGCAAGGAAAGGAGCAAGAAATATGTGCGATATTGAAATCGTTGAAGAAATTGTGAGCGTCCGGAGAACAATTCGGATGCGGAAAAAGATTGTTGGTCAACCGATGGAGTTGTGCCTGTGCTCTCGCTGTGCCAGCCAGTTCTATAATTCGCCTGACCACTACATTAAGAGAGCTGACCCGTTCCAGATTGAGAAAGATCTTTGCACCTTCTGCAATCACAGAAATGGCTATGACTTTCTGGTTTTTGATCTGGTGGAAGACGCTTCTGGATTCAATGGAGGTATCTGAGATGGAAAAGCTTTATACGAGAAGAGAAGCAGCGGGATATCTGGGGATCAGCCTTGGTACACTGGATGTTGCCCGAAATAATGGCCTGATCACATTCGTTCAGTATGTTGAGAACGGATGTGTTTTTTTCACGGAAGCAGGCCTTCAGGAATTTATTGCCCGGTCTACTCACAGGGCTACACCGCAAAGAGAAAACATGATGACCTATCGAAAGCGCAGAGTTTGATATCGCATCCGGCGACAACATTGTGAGAATCACGATCTCACAGTACTATTTAATTACAGCGCTGATAAAACCACGAAGGAGGTGCTGGAATTGGCTAAGAGAAAAGCAATTCCCAAGTACGGAACCGTCATCATGGGCGGTATTGAATATTATAGAACCCGCATTAAAGATGCGGATGGTAAGCGGGTGGCCTTGTATGGCCGGACGCGCGAAGAGCTGTATGATAAGGTTCAGAATGCCAAGCGTGAAATTGAAGCATGTACTTTTCGGCGGGAATCGCCTACTGTGAAAGAGTATTGTGAGAAGTGGCTCCTGATGCAGTCAGCTCATGTTCGGACAACCACCCTGAATGACTACACATCCAAAGTGAAAAACTATATCATCAAGCCCCTTGGTCATATATATATTTCTGATGTTAAGCCTGATGATATCAATTTGGCAATGGTTCTAGTCTCAAAGAAGTCTGCGTCGGTATACCGTTCGGTGAACCTGCTGATCAAGTGTATCTTCGGTGCAGCTGAAGACAATCACCTCATTGATGAGAACCCGACTAGAAAGCTTTCCGCAAAAGGCGGCGTTCCTCAGCAGGAAAAAGAAGCCCTTACGGATGAGCAGGTCAAAATCTTGCTCGATGCAATCAGAGGACTTCCACCGTATGTATTCGTTATGATCGGATTGTACGCTGGCCTGCGCCGTGAAGAGATTCTGGCGCTAAAATGGGATTCCGTTTTCTTGGATGTTGAACACCCATACCTGAAAGTTCAGAGAGCATGGCATACGGAACATAACCGTCCTGTGATCCTTACAGAACTGAAGACCTCAGCTGCGAAACGAGAAGTACCTATTCCGAACTGTCTGGTTGAATGTCTCAAGGAAGCAAAAGCAAATTCTCATTCTGACTATGTGGTTGCAAACAGTGAAGGCCAGCCGTTGTCCTACACGCAGTTCAAGCGAATATGGCAGTATATCGTTACGAGGTCTACGAAGCAGCGGACTTATGTTCGGTATATCAACGGTAAAAAGATCAAGCACACCGTCACACCGGTTCTCGGAGAAAAAGCTGCACACAACGGAGAAGTCGTGTACAGCATGGATTTCCAAGTGACCCCCCATATGCTGAGACACACATACATCACCAACCTCATCTATGCTCAGGTTGATCCCAAAACGGTTCAGTACCTTGCTGGACACAAGAACTCGAAAATTACGATGGACATTTATGCCAAGGTCAAGTATAATAAGCCCAAGGAATTGTCGGCTGTAGTGAACAATGCGTTTGGCCAATGGTGACTCAGTTGACGATGGCAGCCTCAAAGCACGATGGGTTTAATTACGGGTTAATTTTTAGGAAGGCCTCGAAAAAACCTGATATATCAAGGGGTTCAGGCCGTAAGACCTCAAAAAGTACGGTCTCAAGGCCGCCCGCCGCGCTCCTCAGTTCAGCAAGCGATAATCGACTGCTCAGACTATATCAAAATGGTTCAAAAAGCCCGGAAAATCAAGGTTTTCCGGGCTTTTTAATGCCAAAAATCGCTGATACTGTTTGTCCTGATTTGAAAGGATTTGGCATAATTTGACCCTGTTTTTAGTAGTTAACGATGGGGGAACCAGCGTTTTTGACCCCATTTTAGTTAACAGATGGGGGAACTTTTCTCCAAAATCAGGGGATGCCTGGAGAGTGTTTTTACTGTTATTTTCTGTTTTGAAAATGCTTCCGTTAATGTGATGCTGAACAAATCATAAGGAATGAACTGTTTTGGCACAGTCTGACCAAATGTAGTGGAGTTTATCCAATGAGATTGAATCGCACAGTGGAAAGACAACCATTCTTTTTGTAAGCTATATATGGCGGAGCTGTCCGGAAAAAGCGAGGAAGAACTGGCTTCTGACTTGTCCGGTGTTATTTTCCGGGATATTCAGTGCGCTGAGGAAGCCGCCGCTATACCCAAAGCCTTTGTGCAGGTGGAGCAGTTCCCCTTTGTAGCCGCCGATGAATACCTCTCCGGCAATGTGCGCCGCAAGCTCCGAATGGCCAAGGCGCTCTACGAGGTATTACCGGCTGAAAAGAAACCTCTGATCGCCAAAAACATCGAGGCGCTGGAAGCAGTGCAGCCGGTAGACCTGACCGCCGCTGAGATTGGCGTCCGTATCGGTGCCAACTGGATACCCATAGATGTCTACCAAAAATTCATGGTGGAGACTTTCGGCACCAGCTATTACGCAGGAAGCCGCATTAAAATCCTGCGCTCCGGCGCTACCGGACAGTGGGCCATTACCGAAAAGAACGCTGACCGGGGCAATATCAAAACTCTGACCACCTACGGCACCAAGCGCATGAATGCCTATCAGATTCTGGAGCAGACCTTGAACCAGCGGGATGTGCGTGTGTTTGATTATGTGGAGGACGAAAACGGCAACAAAAAGCCGGTTCTCAACAAAAAGGAAACCGCCATTGCCCAGGATAGACAGGAGTTGATTAAGCAGAAATTCTCCGAATGGATCTGGAAAGACATTGACCGGAGAGAACGGCTGTGCCGCATCTACAACGAAACCTTTAATTCCATTCGCCCCCGTGAGTATGACGGCAGTCATATCCGCTTTTCCGGGATGAACCCGGAGATCACCCTGCGACCCCATCAGGTCAATGCCATCGCCCATATCATGTACGGCGGGAATACCCTGCTTGCCCATGAAGTAGGTGCGGGCAAGACCTTTGAAATGGTGGCAGCCGCCATGGAGATGAAACGGCTGGGGCTTTGCACCAAATCCCTGATCGTAGTGCCGAACCACATCACAGAGCAGTGGGCGGCGGAATGGCTCCAGCTATACCCCTCCGCCAATATCCTTGTGGCGACCAAAAAGGACTTTGAAACCCGGAACCGCAAGAAATTCTGTGCCAGAATCGCCACCGGCGACTATGATGCCGTTATCATTGGACACAGCCAGTTTGAGAAAATCCCCATGTCGGCAGAACGGCAGGTTTCCATCTTACAACAGCAGATCGACGAGATCATGTTCGGCATTGAGGAAGCCAAGTCTGCCAAAGCCGAGCGGTACACGGTCAAGCAGTTGGAACGCACCCGAAAATCGCTGGAGGCGAAGCTGGAACGGCCCAACGACCAGAGCCGCAAGGACGACCTTGTGACCTTTGAGGAATTGGGTGTTGACCGGGTGTTCGTGGACGAGAGCCATTGTTTCAAGAACCTCTTTCTGGCGACCAAAATGCGGAATGTGGGCGGCATCGCTCAGACCGAAGCGCAGAAGTCCTCCGACCTCTTTATGAAATGCAGGTATCTGGATGAGATCACCGGGGGCCGGGGTGTCATCTTCGCCACCGGCACACCCATCAGCAATAGCATGGTGGAGCTTTACACGATCCAGCGGTATTTGCAGTATGATACCCTCCAGGAGATGGGCCTGATCCACTTTGACGATTGGGCCAGCGACTTCGGAGAAACCATTACCGCCATTGAGCTGTCGCCGGAGGGCAGCGGCTACCGGGCCAAGACACGGTTTGCCAAGTTCTTCAATCTGCCCGAACTGATGGCCACTTTCAAGCAGGTGGCGGACATTCAGACGGCGGATATGCTGAAACTGCCGGTGCCAAAGGCCAACTTCCACACAGAGGTCATTCAGCCGTCAGAGCTTCAGCAGGAAATGGTGCGGGGGCTTGCGGAACGGGCCGAGGCTATCCGTGCAGGCGGCGTTGATCCCAGGGTGGATAATATGCTCCGTATCACCAACGACGGCAGAAAGCTGGCGCTGGATATGCGGCTCATCAATCCGCTGGCCGCCGATGACCCTAACGGCAAGGTTGCCACCTGCGCCCGCAATGTCATCCGTATTTGGGAGCAGACCAAAGAGCAGCGAAGCGCCCAGCTTGTGTTCTGCGACCTGTCTACGCCAAGCAAAACTACACCGATTGAAATGCAAAAGAATGGAGATGGTGTCTATGAAATGATACCAGATCAGTTTACCGATGTTTACAACGATCTGAAAAAGAAACTCATGGAGGCCGGTATTCCGGAGGAGGAAATTGCCTTTATCCATGACGCCAACACCGAAGCCCGGAAAAAGGAGCTGTTTTCAAAAGTGCGCTCCGGTCAGGTGCGTATCCTCATGGGCAGCACCCAAAAGATGGGCGCAGGCACCAATGTCCAGGATCGGCTTATTGCCCTGCATGATCTGGATTGTCCGTGGCGTCCTTCCAACCTTGCCCAGCGGCTAGGCCGTATTGTGCGGCAGGGCAACATGAATCCACAGGTTGAGATCTTCCGGTATGTCACGGAGGGAACCTTCGATGCCTATTTGTATCAGCTCGTGGAAAACAAGCAGAAATTCATTGCGCAGATTATGACCTCCAAAGCGCCGGTGCGTGTGGCAGACGATGTGGATGAAACGGCCCTCAGTTACTCCGAAATCAAGGCGCTGGCCACCGGCAATCCGCTTATCATCGAAAAGTGCAATCTGGATATGGAGGTGGGCAAGCTCAATATGCTCAAAGCCAGTTATCTGAGCCAGAAATATGCACTGGAGGACATGGTGCTGAAGAAATACCCGGAAGCCGTTACCCGGCTGGAGGAACGGATTGCAGGGTATGAGCAGGATGTGCAGCTTGCCGCAGCACATCCAAAACCCCAGGAGGGATTTGTAGGTATCACGATTCTGGATCAGCCCTACGCCGACAAGGAGGCGGCTGGCAAGGAGATCCTTGATGTATGTACCAAAATGACAGGCTCCGATGCTGTTTTCTTAGGACAGTACCGGGGCTTTTCTCTTGTCCTTTCCTATGACGGGCCGAGCAACGAGTATCGCATGACCATGAAAGGCACGCTCTCCCATACGGCAGTCCTGGGCGCAGATGTGTTTGGCAATCTGACCCGTATGGATAATGTGATTGATGGGCTTCCCGGTAAACTGGAGGCAGTTCGCGCAGAACTGGCAGACACCCAGGTACAGCTTGAAAATGCCCGCACCGAGCTGACAGCGCCCTTTGCCAGAGAAGCAGAACTGGCTGAAAAGACAGCACGATTAAAGGAACTGAATATCCTGCTGAACATGGATCAAAAGGATAACTCCCTGATTGACGATGTGCCGGACGAGGATACGCCGGAGAAATCAAAAGTACGGGATCATGAGCGATAACACACAGCGGCGCGGAAAAACACCGTGCCGCATTTACATACCAGACTTAAATATATGCTTTGACTATAAGAGGTAGAATCATCGCAATAGTTGAAAATTTCATGGCTTGTGAGTATAATAAGAGCCAAATAAATCGAAGTTTATAGAGAAAAGTTGGAATTTGAATTGTATGTAGTTAAGACTTTTGTCTAACATAGTTTAGAGCATCTATTTGGGGGGACACAGCGTATGTTATACAATAAATATTTAGCAAGTCTCTGAAGTAATGTACATTGCTGGAAACGGTGTCTCTGGTGTTCTTCGGGTCAAAAGGAACAGTGGAGTCCTGAACGCGAATAGCGGTAGAGGACTTGGTGGATCTGGGCAGAGCGGCTATTGTCGGAGCCGCAGGAGCGGTCGCGCACCAGACATCAACAGTCTGCACACCGCCGTCAGGCAGCCACAGGCCAGTGGTTTCGGTGCCGGAAGCATTCTGGCCAGTAGCATTTGCATCCCAAACCAGCTTGATGGTCGCGGTTATGACTTTGTTGCCGTCGGCATCGGTGTGGTAATGGGTCTTGCCCCAAACCTTATTCGGAGCCTTCACGCCGGTGGAAAGCAGGGTCTGAACATTGGTTATATTCGCGCTTGCTGTCCATACTCCGCGCGCTGCATCATAGGCTATGTCGTTATTGTACTTAACATAGCTGCCGAACCAGTTGTAGGTCTGATCGGCATGGGTGTCATCAGCAGTGCAATGGAACTTAAACAGTTCCTTGATGCTATTGCTGCCGGAGGGCACCGCAGGCTGTTCCGGAGTCTCAGCGTCTTTTTCCTCGACGGGCGCTTCTTCCTCCGAAACAGGTTTTTTTACGGTCGATTCTTCTACGACCGTTTCTTCCTGCACGGCCGGGGCTTCGTCAACGTCTGCATACGCCGCGGGTGCTAAGCTCACGACCATGCATATCAACAAAACCAAAGCCATTACACGGGAGAAACCTTTGTTTTTGCTCATAAAATCTACTCCATTCCTTTGGATTTTGGGGCATGTATACTTCTGCCCCGAGGTACAGGATATTTTACCATCACGCTATACCAGTGTCAAGCGGTGCGACCTGTCTTTTTATTATAATTTTTCTTAAGTTTTTCAATATATGGTATTCTGTGTAAACAACAGTACTATATGTTGTGTTAATATTTGGAATTTGACCTAGTGTGTCAATTTTGCAGATTCTGTAACTGGTATATAATTTCCATAGGATTTTCTGGATGGTTAAGCGAGTAAGGGACACATACAGCAGGAACAAAAACGCAGTGGCGGCTTCCTGCGTTTTTGGGACAAGTTCTTTCTTTTACCTACTGGCAGTAAACCAAGACTGGCGACCCCTCAGTCAGCCTTACGGATGACAGCTCCCCTAATAGGGGCGCCAAGATAGTGCGCGACCACCCCATGCGGTGTGAACCGCATGGGGTGGTCATTACACATTACACTATTATATATTATATTACACAACACGCGCCGCGCATTATCCGCGGAGGTTCAGAAACCGCGGGATGACGCTGACGTGCGCCTTATCCATCACGCCGGAGGCCTCGCCATCCAGTGACCACTCAAGCTCCGGCGGATTCTCAATATCCAGCTCCTTTGCCTGAAACAGGTCGATATTCGGGCAGGAATAATCCTGCGACAGCAGGCCGCGGATTATCATATCCAGCTCCAGCATCGTCTTCGGCATCTTCACGAGCAGCACCTCGAACACGCCGTCCGCCGTGTCCACCATCGCCGCGGGCAGGGTTATCGTCCCCGCGACGGAGGTCGTATTGCAGATCGCGCCGAAGATATAATCGTCCTCATGCGTCACGCCGTCCGCCGTGACCTTCATGTGCAGCGGCTTTATCTTATACAGATCCTTTATCGCGTCGAGGATATACGCCGTATGGCCGAGGACGTTCTTCATGTTCTGATCCGTCGTATACGACAGCCACGAGAACGCGCCGAAAGCCGCGACATAGGTGAAATGCCGCCCGCCGAAGCAGCCGATGTCATACCGCGTGGAATACCCCGAAGCGATGTGCTCCGCCGCCTCGATGATATCCGTGCTCAGCCCGTGCGATGCGGCGAAGTCGTTCGTGCTGCCGCAGGGGATGTAGCCCAGCGGCACGTCGATATTCGCAGTCGCAAGGCCGTGGATGACCTCGTTGAGCGTCCCGTCGCCGCCGGTGCAGCAGACCAGCTGATAATCCCGCCCAAAGCTCGAGGCGAAAGCCGTGCCGTCGCCCTTTTTGCCGGTTATCATCGTAGTGACCTTATAGCCCGCGTCCATCAGGACGCGGATTATCTGCGCAACGTTGCGCAGCACCATGCGCTTGCCCGACACCGGATTTATTATCAGCAGCGCCGGTTTCAAATCTTTTCTTTCGGAATAATCAAGAGTATCCATGGGAACCTCCGTGGTATGATACGCTCAGATCAGGCTATCATCCCGGCAACGGTAAGGCAGAGGTACGCGGTCGGGATGGAGAAAAGCAGGCTGTCGGCACGGTCGAACATGCCGCCGTGGCCGGGGATAAGATTCGAGAAGTCCTTTACGCCGATCATGCGCTTTACGAGCGATTCGGCGAGGTCGCCGATCTGCCCCATCGTGGACGCGAGAAGCGCGGTGACGACGCAGAGCCAGAACGGGATCGGCAGCCAGAGCTGCGACAGGTAATACACGATGACGCCGGTAACGACGGACGAGATCGCGCCGCAGATGCAGCCCTCGACGGTCTTGTTCGGGGAGACGGAGGGGGCGATCTTATGCTTGCCGAAGCGCTTGCCGCCGAAGAGGGCAAAGCTGTCGCACACCCAGGTGGACAGGCAGGCGACCGCGAGCGTCTGGAGCCAGATGTTGCTGACACAGATGACCATTATCATCGAGAACTGGAAGCATGGGTACGCAAGGCCGAACACCGTACCGAGCGCGCCCTTGCCGGCCACGTCCTTCCGGAGTATGCCCGCGAACAGCGCGAAATACACAGCGCAGGCGAAGAGCACCATGTACCAGAACAGGCCGATCTCGACGCCGGTAAAGCGGTCGATCAGGGTCAGCACCGCCTGGGCGGCGAGGTATACATACATGACGCCGGCCGCGCAGCCGACCTCAAGCTTTTCAAGGTTGCGGCTGAGCTCGTACGCGCAGAGGATGCCGGCCGCGGCGAAAAAGATGACGCGGGTCACCGGTGAGAGGAAGACGCAGGCGAGCGTGATGCTGATGAGCACCACGGCGGAAATTACTCGTGTTTTCAAAAACTTATCCCTCTTTCTGATCGTTTGCGGGAGTCCTTAAGCTGATCTTAAGATATCATATTATCCGCGCCCACTCAATATACGCCTTACGGTTTCTGTTCGATTTTTGGGCGTTGAGCGGCGTTTTTAACAACTTCTTCACTTTTTATTGCCGAACAGGCCGCGCACGATGGCGCTGGAGCCGGAACGCATGACGGAGCTGAGCGCGTTATTCGCGGCGCGCTTGGCGATGGTCTTGCCGCTGGTCTGCTTGCCGCCGAGGATGGAGTTGACAAGATTCGTGCTGACCGAGCGCGCAACGGAGGACGCCGCGTTCGTGACGGCGCGCTGCGCGGTCTTGCGGCGCTTCTCGGCTTCCTTCTCCGCCTCGCGCTGTGCCGCGGCCTCGGCCTTCTGCTTCGCCTTCTCGGCTGCGGCCTCCTCGCGGAGCCTCGCCTTTTCGGCAGCCGCCTCGTCCTTCTGACGCTGCTTCTCGGCGGCGGCTTCGTCCTTCCGGCGCTGCTTCTCCGCCGCGGCCTCCTCGGCCTCCTGACGGCGGCGCTCCTCCAGCTCGGCGCTCGCCTGCTGAAGTATCTCATACGCGGACTCGCGGTCGACGCCGTCGCGGTATTTCAGCTCGAACTCGTCCGCGAGGATGAGCTGCTGCATTCTCGCGCTGTCGGCAGGCCCCATAAGGCTCTGCGGCGGGAGGATCTTCGCGCGCTCGACGACGCCGGGGACGCCGTCGGCGTCCAGAAAGCTGACCAGCGCTTCGCCGACGCCAAGCTCCATGAGCGTCTGCTCGGTGTCGAACGCGGGGTTCACGCGGAACGCGCGGGCGGCGGCGCGGACGGACTTCTGCTCTGCCGGAGTGTAGGCGCGCAGGGCGTGCTGCACGCGGTTCGAGAGCTGGGCGAGCACATCGTCCGGAATGTCGGACGGCGACTGCGTGACGAAATACACGCCGACGCCCTTGGAGCGGATGAGCTTCACGACCTGCACGATCTTCTGCACCAGCGCCTTCGGCGCGTCGGAGAACAGCAGGTGCGCCTCGTCGAAGAAGAATATCATGCGCGGCTTTTCGAGATCGCCGACCTCGGGCAGCCGCTCGAACAGCTCCGTCAGCATCCAGAGCAGGAAGGTGCCGTACACCTTGGGGCTCTGGATAAGCCGCGCGCTGCTGAGAATGTTTATATAGCCGCGGCCGTCGGCATCGGTGCGCATCCAGTCGCGGATGTCAAGCGCGGGCTCGCCGAAGAATATCTCGCCGCCCTCGTCCTCAAAGGCCAGCAGCGCGCGCTGTATCGCGCCGATGCTCGCGGCGGAGACGTTGCCGTACTGCGTGGTGAATTCCGCGCGGTTGTCGCCCACGAACTGGAGCATGGCGCGCAGATCCTTCATGTCGAGCAGGAGCAGGCCGTGCTCGTCGGCGACCTTGAACACGATATTCAGCACACCGGCCTGCACATCGGTCAGCCCCAGCAGGCGCGCAATCAGCACCGGCCCCATGTCGGATATCGTGACGCGGACGGGGTGCCCCTGCTCGCCGAAGATATCCCAGAAGCGTGTCGGGTAGGACTTGTACTCGAAGCCCTCGATGCCGAAGCGCTCGATGCGGCCGCGCATATCCGCGGAGTCCGCGCCGGGCACACACATACCGCTGACGTCACCCTTGACGTCGGCCATGAACACCGGCACGCCCATGTCGGAGAAGGACTCAGCCATCACCTTCATGGTTATCGTTTTGCCGGTGCCGGTCGCTCCGGCGATGAGTCCGTGGCGGTTTGCCATATTGGGCAGCAGGAAAAGGTTCTTGTCCGACTGCGCAAGCCATATCTTTTTATCTTTGTACATGCTTCTACCCCTGTTTATGTTTTCGCCCGATTCGGGCGGCTCAAATCTTAATATTCTTAATATATCATACCCGCCGCACGGCGGCAAGTGTATTTTCGTCTCTTGCCAGAGCGGCGCGGATGGGATATAATATGTTGAATAAATATGACACAGAGGATGAGACATATGGACGAGCAGAAAACCGGAACACTTTACATCGTGGCGACGCCTATCGGCAATTCGCGCGACATGTCCCCGCGCGGGGTGCAGATACTGACCGACGTGGACATCATCGCCGCCGAGGATACGCGGCGCTCGATGGTGCTGCTCGGCAAGCTTGAGATACGCAACAAGCTCGTGTCGAACCACAAGTTCAACGAATACGGCAAGGCCAAGTATTTTATAAACGAGATGAAGGCCGGAAAGAGTGTCGCCGTCATCACCGACGCGGGCACGCCCTGCATCTCCGACCCCGGCAACGAGCTTATCAAGGCGGCAGTCGAGGAAGGGATACGCGTCGTCGGCGTCCCCGGCTGCTGCGCGGCGGTGAACGCGCTGGCGATATCGGGCTTCGACCTGTCGAGCTTCCTGTTCTACGGATTTTTCCCGCGCGAGAACGCCGACCGGCGCAAGCTGCTTGAAAAAATGCGCGGCGCGGACACGAGGACCTTTGCGTTTTACGAGAGCCCGAAGCGCATAATGGAGCTGGTGGACTTTCTGATAGAGTCCGAGGCGAAGCTGCGGCTGTGCCTCTGCAACGACATGACCAAGCTGCACGAGATGAGCTTCCGCGGTACGCCCGCGCAGGTAAAGGAGCAGCTTCTGGCCAAGGGCAATTACGACAAGGGCGAATACGCAATAGTCGCCGAGCTTGAGCCTGAGTATCAGTTCACGAAGGTTGAGCACACGGTCAGCGCCGAGGCGATGCTGGTGGACGCGATGATATCCGGCGGCGTAAGCGGCCGCGACGCGATCGCCGCCGTCCTCGCCGACCCGAATAATTCCTACAGCAAAAACGAGCTGAAGGCTGCCGCGCTGAATCTCAAACGCATGTTTGAGTGAGGCTGCGGGGGCGAGTACTTTCTTTTGTTCCCTGCTCCGGTCATTACTCCGGCGACCCCTCAGTCACGGCTAACGCCGTGGCTGAGCCGCAGCGAGACAGTGGCGCGTTAGCGCTGAAAGGGTCGCCAGTGTATAGAAAGCGCCATTAGGGAAATGAAACCGCGTACCATAAGTTGCTTCGTAGGGGACGGCCGCTGTGCCGTCCCGTTTGGACACGGTTTGTCTATGCGGCTATCACAAATCAGCTCACAATTCCGCATCATTATCAGGAGGTAACAATGCCGAACATCAGCGATATTCTTGCCGCGGCGCTGCCGGAGTTCGGCAAGGCCGTATTCAGCCAGCCGACGGACAAGGCCGCCGCGCAGAAGCTCAGCGTCCGCCCGCTCGCCATCCGCGGCGAGACGGTATATCAGGCCGAGAGCATACGCGACAACAAGGCCATGCACCAAAACCTCAGCGCTGAAGAGCTTACCGCGCTCTGCCGCAGCGAGCTTGAAGGCCGCTACCGGCAGGTGCTTATAGTCTCCGGCGGCGAGAGCCGGCAGTACATTCTCCGCCGCGACGGCAGCTACAAGCTCACCGGCAAGACCGCCGCGACCGCCCCTGCCCCCGCCGCGCACAACCGCGAAAAGAAATATCTTCTTGCGGAGGGCGAGTGCATCCCCGCGCTCGTCGATCTCGGCGTGTTCACCGCCGACTACAAGATCCTCCGCGACAAGTACGACAAATACAAGCAGATAAACCGCTTCATCGAGCTTATCGACGACGCGGTCGGTTCCTCCGGCCTCGAAGAGATGACCATCCTCGACTTCGGCTGCGGGAAATCCTATCTCACCTTCATATTATATTATTACCTCGTCGAGAAGCGCGGTATGCGCGCGCACATCATCGGCTACGATCTGAAGGCCGACGTCGTGGAGCGCTGCAACGGCATCGCCGCGAAGTACGGCTACTCCGGTCTTGAGTTCCACGTCGCCGACGTGACGCGCGACACGCTCTACGACCGGCATATCGACATGGTCGTGACGCTACACGCCTGCGACATCGCCACCGACTACGCCCTGCACTACGCGCTGCAGCACGACGTGAAGTACATTTTCTCCGTCCCCTGCTGCCAGCATGAGATAAACGCACAGATAAAAAAGGGCGGCGAACTGGACATTTTCCTGCGCCACGGGATAATAAAGGAGCGCATGTCCGCGCTGCTGACCGACTCCATCCGCGCCGCGGTGCTGGAGGACATGGGCTACGAGGTGGACATGATAGAGTTCATCGACTTTGCCCACTCGCCGAAGAACATCATGCTCCGCTGCACCCGCAAGCGCGCGCCATATCGCCGCGGCACTCCGCGCATAGACGAGGCGCGGGCGCTTGCCGAGCGCTACGGCTTCAGGCAGACGCTGCTGGAGCTGATAAAGCAGGACTGACAACATAACGCAATTCTCTCCCTCAGTCGGCACCTCGCAGCTGCGTTTATACAAAAAATTATCGCCCCGTTTGGGGCGATAATTTTCAAGGCGTCGACAAAGTTCGACGCCTTGAAAACTTATTCAGGAGTATTCAAA